>Ga0160452_100382_pt1 | contig 36052 bp, 25 predicted proteins | sample HID1971I_E6MG_FD_108230 | JGI IMG/M metagenome (GOLD analysis project Ga0160452, IMG submission 108230) | Enriched millipede-associated microbial communities from UW Madison campus, WI, USA - HID1971I_E6 MG | ecosystem: Host-associated > Arthropoda: Insects > Digestive system > Unclassified ...
CCGGTGCGCCGATCAATAATCCCAACTTGACCGCCTGACTCATCCGCTCATGGATGAGCAGGCTATTTCGATTGGCCGCAGCCTCGCCGATCGCCGGGATCAGCGCAGTAGACAGCGAATGGGTAATGAAGCTCGGCATGAACAGCAGCGGGAATACGTACCCGGCCAACAGGCCGAATTGCTTGGTAGCCATCTCTGTACCGATGCCGGCGAGCGCCAGGCTGCTCGTGATCAACAGCGGCTGGAAGGCGCTGTACAAGGAGTGCGCGACGCCTTGGCCGGTCGTCGGCAGTCCGATCTGCAGCAGCTCGCCAAGCGTCCTGCGACCATGTCTCAGATGGCTCGACCACGTCTCGCCGGGGAGCTTGGCCTCGCCCTTGAGTTTGTAGCTGATGAGCAGGAAGGAGAGGCTGATCGCCTCGCTGACGACCGAGGCGGCCATCGCTCCGGCAGCCGCATAAGCGATCCCGTATGGCAGCAGGAGGTGGACGAGCGCGAGCACGCAGGCGATCTGCACCGTATGCTCCAGCACATCGGAGGCGGCGATTGTACTCATCCGCTGCATGCCGCGGAAGTAGCCCTTCAGTACAGCGGAGACCGCGATGATTGGCGCGATCGGTGTGATCGCCAGCATCGCATAGTAGGCGCGCTGGTCGCTCAGCAGGATCGAGGCGATCCATTCTGAGCCGAGCAGTGACAAGGTGGTGAGCGTCACGCTCAGCACGCCGGTTACCGCCAGCGACACATGCAGGATGCGCCGCACCTTGGCCCGTTCGCCGCGAGCATTGGCCTCGGCGACGAGCTTGGAGATGGCGACCGGCAGCCCTAGTTCGGTGATCGTGATGACGAGCGGGACGAGCGGATGGGCCATCATCAGGATGCCGATGCCCTCCGCGCCCAGCACGCGAGCGATATACATGCCGCTGATGAAGCCGAGGATCCGATTGATGAAGGCCGCGGCAGACAAGACCAGCGTCCCTCTCATGAAAGATTGCCCGTGTTGTGACATGTAGCGTTGTCCTCCTGTTTGCGGAATACTTATATGTATTCAGGAACACGCAAAGCATGCGAACAAGCCAATTCTCCATGTTCGATCCTTCAAAAGCTATAATGTAAACAGTTAGCTCAATAAATAAATATATTGACAATAGGTCTTTATTGTGATTAGTGTATACAATTGAAAAAAAATGTGGCATACTAACCTCAATGCATTTGTCAAGAGAACTTGTGTTCTTATATAGTTCTATATGGAGGTTTTATTTATGTACGATGCAACCGATGTATCTAAATGGTTTCTAGCTAATATCGACCGTGAATCAGGGGAATCGATTACACATCTGAAGTTACAAAAATTATTGTACTATGCCCAAGCGTGGAATTTAGTCCTACAAGACAAACCAATGTTTAGCAATCGCATAGAAGCATGGATGCATGGGCCTGTAGTTCCAGATGTATACTCCCAGTATAGTGCAAATGGTTACAATGCTATTGATGCTCCTGTATCGTCGCCTGTTTTCGATGATAATACTGAACATGTACTGAGGGAAATAATGAGGGTATACGGGAAGTATGACGCTAAATATCTTGAAGAATTAACTCATAATGAGGAACCGTGGTTAAAAACAAGAGGGAATTTACCTTTAGAGGCAAGGTGTAATGATGAAATACCATTAGAATTGATGAAAGATTTTTATACAAGAATGCAAAACTCTTAATTATTGAGGTATTAATCATGAAGTCAATTAAAGCAAATACAAAAATCCCATCAAAAGCGGTATCTTTGACGGATATTGAAGCGAAAATATTTGGAATTACTGGTTCACAAGAAGCGGATAATAGGGAAAACGCATATGTAGCTTTAAAATATTTTGATGAAGCTCACCAATGTCTCTCCGAATGGAGCAAAGAAGAACTAAGGGAATTTTCGCGCTTTATCAAAAAAATCAACAGTATGACTTGGAATCAAATTTATAAGACTTCTGGTAGGATTGGAAATAAAACTGGATTGGGATATTCTATTCATAAAGATGCTGCTAAGTTACCAAACAAGGCATTGAGAGATCGAATAAGTCCAGATATTACATTCTTTGAATTGAGAGTCACTGGAGAAGCAAGAGCGCATGGCTTCAGATCTAAAAATACATTCTTTTTAATTTGGTTAGACAGAAATCATGATATTTACCCAATGTAACAATGCTCTGCATACTCTGTGGGGCTTTTTTTCTATTTAAGGAAGGGCGAGATCGAATGATAACTACCTTCCCTTTTAAACGAGCAAGCCCGGATGCTAAGATCCGGGCTTGCTGCTCTTCTATATTCGGACGCGGGCGTCACGCCCACGGCCAGCCATTGCCTGTGACGTCCCCCATCCTCGCGTAGCAATCTTACCCCCGCGCCACCCGCAAACGAATAACATTCCAGGAGGCCTTGCTTAAAGTTGCGCTGACGCGGCCGCCGTCCGCCTGGGCGCTGCCGTTGTTGTGCGGGACGACGCGGCGAGGGTCATCCTTGGTGTTGGCGAGCATGAGATCCTCGCTCTCGAGGACGATATGCCCGATTAGGCTGAGCGCGCCGAAGCTGCGGACATCCATCTCCAACGTCATCGCTTCCTCGAGATGCCGATTGACGGCAAAGATCGTCACCTCGCCCTGCTCTTCATTGAACACGGCGACCGACTCCAGGTAAGGAACGTCGGTGAAGTCCTTGGCGTCGTAGCGCGGCGACCCCACATTGGCCAGCAGGACGGTGCCGCGACCGTAATGGGACGCATGGAGGAACGGATAGTAGGTCGTCTGCAGCCAGAGCCCGCCGCCCGTCTCGGTCATGATCGGGGCGATCGTATTGATCAGTTGGGCCAGACAGGCCATCTTCACCCGATCCGCATGCTTGAGTATCATGATCAGATAGCAGCCGACCGCCAGCGCATCCGCATGGGTGTATACATCCTCGAATTCCGGCGGCGCGATCTGCCACCGCTCGTGGTTGCGACTCGTGCCGATGGTATTCCATACATTCCATTCATCGAGCGAGAGCATGATTTTTTTGTTGCTGCGCTTCTTGGCCTGCACATAGTCGCAGATGGAGGCGACGCTATGGATGAAGCGGTCCAGATTCATCGAGGTCGCCAGGAAGTTGGCGGTATCGCCAGCATTGTTGTTGTAATACGTATGCAACGACAGGAAGTCGACCTGGTCATAGGTCAGATCGAGGATCGTCGCCTCCCAGTCGGCGAAGGTCGCCATGCCGCTCGACGAGCTGCCGCAGGCGACCAGCTCGATGGTCGGGTCGACCCAGCGCATCGCTTTGGCGGTCTCGTTGGCCAGGCGTCCATACTCGACGGCGGTTTTGGCGCCGATCTGCCATGGCCCGTCCATCTCATTGCCGAGGCACCACGTCTTGAACCGATGCGGCTCTTGATAGCCGTGTGAGATCCGCAGGTCGCTGTAGTACGAGCCGGAGGGGTGGTTGCAGTATTCGACGAGATTGCGTGCCGCATCGACGCCGCGCGTCCCCAGATTGACCGCCATCATCACCTCGCTGCCGGCGAGCTTGGCCCACTCTGCGAACTCGTTCGTGCCGACCGCATTGGTCTCGGTCGTCCACCAGGCGAGCTCGAGCGTCCGTCTGCGCTCGGATACCGGACCTACGCCGTCTTCCCAGTTGTACCCGGAGACGAAGTTGCCGCCTGGATAACGGATGATCGGCACCCGCAGCGCGCGGATCGCCTCCAGCGCATCCTGACGGAAGCCATTGGCATCGGCTGTAGGGTGCCCCGGCTCATAGATGCCCCCGTACACCGCCCGTCCCAGATGCTCGATAAAGGAACCGTACATCCGAGGGTCGACCTCGGAGACGCGGAAGTTTTTGTCGATCAGCATCGTCGATCGAATCGTCATCATATAACCTCCCAGTAAGGATAAGTGAATTGGCAAATTCAAAAGAGTTGAGAAACTACTTTATTCTTATCATAATAGGACAGGGCAGGGAAGTTTTATTCTCAGGATTCGTAAAAAACGAGATTCAAGGGGTGGCGGGATGCATCTGAATACGAACGCCGACTCGCTGCGCGTGTATGAAGCGTTGGCCAGCGAAGTGCGGCTGAATATTATCGATTGTCTGTATGAGAAGGAATGTCATGTGAAGGAGCTGGCCGCCCGCCTCCATCTGAGCAATGCGGTCGTTAGCAGCCATATTCGCAAGCTGGAGGACGCGGGGATCATCGGCAGTCAGATGAAGCGAATCGACGGCGGGACGTACAAGTACTGCTACATCAAGACAGAGTTCATGCAGATCAAGTTGTCGCCGGAGCGTCCGGAGTCGCTGTCCGTGCAGGAGCTGTCGATACCGATCGGGCAGTACACGGATATCGAAGCGTACCCGACATGCGGCATTGCCTCGACCAAGGCGATGATCGGACATTACGACAACCCGGCTTCGTTTATGGACCCCGGGCGCGGAGAGGCAGGCATCCTGTGGTTCGCCCGAGGGTGGGTGGAGTACAAGCTGCCCAACTACCTGCATCGAGACGAATCGCTGCACGAGATCGAGATCTCGCTGGAGCTCGGCTCGGAAGCGCCGCGGGTCAATGAGCGCTGGCCGTCCGAGATCCGCTTCGCCCTCAATGATCAGCCGCTCGGCAGCTGGACGAGCCCGGGCGACTTCGGCAAGCGCCGCGGCCGCTTCACGCCGGAATGGTGGCAATCAGATGTCAATCAGTACGGGCTGCTCAAGGTACTGCGGATCAAGGCGGCGGGCACGTATGTGGACGGTCAGAAAATATCCGATATCGGCCTAAGCGATATCGATACGAGCCGCATGAACTGGACGCTGCGCATCGCGGCGGAGGATCGCAGCCGGGGGCGGGGAGGGCTGACGATCTACGGCAAGGGCTTTGGCAACTACGATCAGGATCTGAGAGTGCGAATCTACTACCGCTAAGACGCCAACTCCTATAACGCCTCCGGTTTACGAGTCGTCTTATCAATGGTATATTGTTGCAGATCTACATCTAATCTACCAACCGCAACCAAGGAGGCGCAATGAAGGAAAAGTGGCCCATTTATCGCTGGATCATCTCCTACGTCGCCAGGTACAAATGGCCGTTCGTCGCGCTCATCGCGACGGGCTTCGTCAACTCGGGCGTGCTGTTGGCGATCCCGAAGTTCATCCAGCAGGTCATCGATGTCATCGTACCGACCCAGGACACCGCGCAACTGCGGGTCATGCTACTCGTACTGGTGCCGCTGGTGGTCGTCATGCTCGGCTCGATGGCGCTGCGCAATCTGATGCAGCGGATCGTCCAGGAGAAGGCGTCGAGCGATCTTCAGCTCGCGCTCTTCCAACATCTGCGCAAGCTCGGCTTCGCGCATTATGAGACGCATCCGACAGGGGAGCTGCTGTCGATGTTCCAAGCCGAGATCCCGGCGATCCAGCGGATCTATCGTTATTACTTGCCGACCCTGATCGAGAAGTCGGTGCTGCTGCTCATCTCGATCGGTCTGCTATTCTCGCTCAACGCTTGGTTAACGCTGTTAATCGTGCCGTTCTTCCTATCGTACTATCTCATCGGCCCGTACTTCGAGCGCAAGCAAGGTCACTACGCCCGGCAAGGCGTCGCCACGCGCACGGAGTACAATCAGAAGCTCTACGACAGTCTGTCCGGGCTGCTCGAGCTGCGTATCCACCGCGCCGAGTCGTGGGATCTCTCCCGTCTGCTGGAGCGATTCGACCGCAACCGGGAGTGGTGGCGACGCGAGCTGCTCTATGCGCTGCTGCGCGGGACGGCGCGCCGGATGACCGTCAATCTCGGTTCCCTCGTGCTGTTCATCTGCGGGGCGATCGCCGTGCGGGGCGGCAGCATGGACGTCGGGGCATTCGTCGCCTTCCTGCTGTACTACTTTATCGTCATGCAGAACCTGACCCAGGTGGTGACGATGGCGACGGAGCAAGGGATGCTCCTCGTCCAGGGCGAGAAGCTGTATGAGCTGATGCGCAAGGCTCCAGCGGTGCAAGAGCCGGACGATCCGCAACCGCTTCCAGTCGTGAAGGGCAGCCTGTCGCTGGAGCGGGTGAGCTTCGCCTATAGCCAGATGCCGGACCGCCCGATCCTGCGCGAGGTGACGCTGCACATCGCTGCGGGCGAGCGCGTCGCGCTCGTCGGCGAGAGCGGCGGAGGCAAGACGACGCTGCTGAAGCTGCTCGGCCGCTTCTATGACCCGGACGCCGGACTGATCCGGCTGGACGGCGTGCCGCTGCCGAGGCTGGCGACGCGCGACCTGCGGGGGGCGCTCGGCTATGTGTTCCAGGAGATGTATCTGTTCGGCGACAGCGTGCGGGAGAATATCCGCTTCGGGAGGCCGGAGGCGAGCGACGAGGAGGTCGAGGCGGCTGCGAGCGCGGCCAACGCGGCGGCGTTCATCGAGGCGATGCCGCTCGGCTACGATACGCTCGTCGGCGAGCGCGGCGTCAAGCTCTCGGGCGGCCAGCGCCAGCGGATCGCGATCGCCCGGATGATCCTGAGGGACCCGGCGATCGTGCTGCTCGACGAGGCGACCTCGGCGCTCGATAACCAGAGCGAGCGCGAGGTGCAGGAGGCGCTCGACCGTCTGCTGCAGGGGCGGACGACCGTCGCCGTCGCGCACCGGCTGTCTACGGTGCGGCATTACGACCGTATCGTCGTCCTGGCGGACGGCGCCATCGTCGAGCAAGGCAGCTACGATGCGTTGATGGCCCGCCGGGAGGCGCTGTATCGGCTAGTCTCAGGGGAGGAGGTGGGCGCGCATGTCTGAATGGAGATGGCTGGCCGGCTATACTCGAGCGATCCGGGGCAGCCTGCTGCTGGCGGTACTGCTCTGCCTGCTCGATATGCTGTCGTTGCTGGCGATTACCGGCGTGCAGAAGTGGATCATCGACGACATCTTCGTCCAGGGCCAATACGACAAGCTGACCGGTTATCTGCTGCTGTTCGCGGCATTCATCATCGGCTACAATGCCGTTCACCTGGTCTCCTTCATGCTGAACCGGCGCAACGAATACGCGTTGCAGCGGACCTTCGCCGTCCGGCTGATGCAGGTGATGTACCGGATGAAGGCGTCGCGCTACCATAATGAGCGGATCGGCGGACTGGCCCAACGGTTTCACGGCGAGGTCAACGAGACGAGCCATTTCGTCTCCCACATGGTGCCGGAGACGCTAACCGGCATTGCCCGAGTGGTCGTGCTGGCGGCGTTTATCGGCTGGGCGAACCCGTGGCTGCTGGCGCTGATCGTCGGGCTCGGCGCGATCTATATCGTCATCGGCCGCAAGTTCAGCCCGTTGCAGCGCGCGACGAGCAAGGAGATCCACGGCGCGCGGGCAGAGGTGGCGGTGCAGCTGGAGGAAGGGCTGTCCTCGACCCGAGAGGTGATCGCCTTTCATCGCGAGGCCTGGGAGCTGGAGCGGTATCAGGATAAGTTCAAGCGCTACTTTGCCAAGGTCATGCACGAGGGCAAGCTGGCGAACCGCCAGCTCGCCTGGAGCGAGCCGTTCCGCTGGGGCATCAACCTCGCAGTGCTAGGGCTCGGGGCGTATCAGACGATCCAGGGCAGCCTGTCGATCGGCACATTCATCGTCGTCTACCAGTTCGCTAGCCAGCTGCTCTCGGGCATGCAGCAGCTCCTCGGCGCGGCGCTGCAATGGTCCGCCAAGCTCGGCGCGGTCGAGCGACTCCAAGGCTTCATGACGATGGGCGAGTCCGAGGACGGCAAGGCGCTGACGGGACCGATCCGCAGCATCGTCTTCCGGGAGGTGTCGTTCCGTTACAGCGAGCAAGGGAACGAGGTGCTCCAGCGGCTGGATGTGTCGCTGCCGATCGGCGGCAAGGTCGCCTTCGTCGGCGCGAGCGGGGGCGGCAAGTCGACGATCGCGCAGCTGCTGGAGGGCTTCTACGAGCCGACGGCGGGAGAGATCCTCATCAATGGCGTGCCGCTGCGGGAGCTGTCGCTGGCCGACTGGCGCAGCCGGATCGTGCTGGTGCCGCAGGAGCCGCACCTGTTCCCCGATACGATCCGCCATAACCTGACGCTCGGCAAGTCGGCGACGGACGACGAGGTGCGGGCCGCTTGCGAGTCGGCGGAGATCGCGGACTACATCGAGACGTTGCCAGAGCGGTACGATACGCTGCTGGGCGAGCGGGGCATCACGCTGTCCGGCGGCCAGCGGCAGCGGCTGGCGATCGCGCGGGCGTTGCTCAGCGATCCGGAGATCCTGCTGCTCGATGAGGCGACCTCGGCGCTCGATCTGGAGACGGAGCGTCGCGTCCAGCGCAACCTCGATCGCCTGCGCGCCGGCCGGACGACGATCGTCATCGCCCATCGGTTGTCGACGGTGGAGGACGCCGACTGCATCTATGTGATGCAACAGGGACGCGTGGTCGAGCAGGGCAGCCACCGGGAGCTGCTGTATGGCGCAGAGGTGTACCGGGAGCTGGTGTACAGCGCAGGAAGTTAAAGCTGCCATGCCGGATCATGCGCAACAAGAGGGACCCGAGAGAATCCATTCCCTCGGGGCCCTTCAAAGTATCTTAGTGAGCCATGGAGCTCATAGTGGGGCTGTTTTTGAGCACCCAGCGATTAGTCATTCCGATACGACCGGATCGTATCGATCAATTGCGTCAGCGAAGCGCCGGTTAATGTTTTGGACACTTGATCTTCATAGGCGGGCAGGACATAATCGTCCTCTACGATATAGTAGGTGCCGTAGCGGCTAAAGAAGTATTTGCCCTCGTGCATATTCATCCCTTTGGATAACCCAAGCAATAGCTCCATGCCAGGCTTTAACTCCGGCTCGATGCCTACAAACATTGCGTTATGGGACAGGATGATCTCGTCGTCGACGGCTTCGCCTGCGATCAGCTTCTCCACCTTGAGCTTGTATTGGACGAACTCCTGTTTGGCATCAAAGCCCAACTCCTTGTTCTTTTCGTCCACCGCCTTGTCCGCTTCGCTCTCTAGCGGCAGGGTGAGGCTGTATTCGGGCAGCGCCTCGACCACGGACCCGATGACAACCGAGTCGACGCCTTCAAAGACGTCATGAAAGCTCAACGGTACGGTGGTTACAAAATCCGGGTCTTTATCGTAGATAGGATAGTCCTCTCGCAACGCTTCGATTTTTTGCGCGGACAGATAGTCGTTCTCTTCTGTCTGGTTAGACATGAAGACGATAGCGATAGATGCACAAACGAGCAGAGCCAACAGGGTAATTGCAATCGTTTTATTTTGTAGCATGGCCATCGTAGATCCTCCTCTAGTTCAGATAATCATCCCGTAAAATCGCATAAAAGATAACAGAAAAAGTAAAGTATTTTCTTTGTAAATCAAAGGATAAATTCCGCTCCCAAACAAAGACATAGCATGAAATAAGACTTGTTTACAACGCTTCCTGATAGATGGTATATTATGGTTCTGAGGGCGCTTACATACTTTAATTCCTGATCCTTCCTCGGAATCTTCCATAGTAGAGGTGTATATCCATGGCAAGCCGAATTTTGCCCGTCGCGAAGCCGTTCCTTCGCGGATATGTCCATCACGCCATCGCTTTCTCCATCATTGATCTGAACAGTGAGAGCGATAACCATTGGTTTGCCAGTAATTTTATCCAGTTGCGCTGTCATCACGATTTACCCTCTAACCGCAACAGCAACCTCGATTTTTACCACGAGACCTTTTTTGCTGCCTATGATAATCAGTTCACTATTCAGAACATTCACAAGGATGTAATTGCCCATTACAGCGGCGGTGTAACCCGATTTTTGATCGACATGCTGGAGGCCGACAGCTATATTGAATTGATGGTGAATGAGTCGTACATCCCCGGCACATCGACTTACTTGGGGGAAGATTTCACGCATAACATTTTTATTTACGGTTATGATCAGGAGGCATTGACGTTTTACGGGAAATTTGTCAAGGACGGCTTCTTTACTGATGCGCGCATTGCATTTGATGCATTGCAGGAGGCATTTGCGAGGACGAATGGCAAGGCCGTGTGGGTCAATCATTCCAAAGTGTATACCAAACTTCATGCCACGATTACCTTTGATGCCACGAGATTTTACGGGTTTTTGAGCGATTACGTTCATTCGAGGAGTCATTTCCGGGATGAGACTGTGTATGTGTTCGGACTCAATACTTACAATAAAGTGCTCGATTACTTCCATCTGCTGCAAGAGGGGATGGCGGAATCGGATATTCGGATCCTCCATTCCTTGTGGGAGCACAAGCGGAGTATGCGGTACAAAATGAAATTTTTGCAGGATGCGGGGCTGCTCGATCCCGGGGCCGATACGGTGCATCGGCTCGAGGAGCTGGAGAGCGAGGCCTTCAAGCTGAGAGCTCTGCATCTGAGAACGTTCTTCTCGCCGGATTCAGGCATCTATGCCAAGATAATCAGGCGTATAGACGAGCTTAGGACAAAGGAAGCGGAGGTGTACGCAAGCATCCTGTCCTATCGGTAAGGAGAAGACTTCGAGAGGAGCCGCACGCATTGAAAAAACTGCCGATGGCAATGCCAACTATCACTTCCTATCCCAAGCACGCCAATCTAATCGCGATCCTTCGTCAGCATCCCAGCTATAACGACTGGTTGTACTTGAACTACATTCAACTACAGGCCGACTTTAATCAAGGGGTGTTCTGGATTGACTTTTATCAGCCTTTAAGCAGACTGCACTATCCCTTAATGGAGAGAGAAGCGCTTCGCAAGGCCACGTTCTTTGCGAACAGCATGTCAATTTTGTCGTTTATTTGCAATAGCATTGATCGCCAAGGATATGTGTATCTATATATCGATACCTACTATATCTCGGCATACGGCAACAGCGGCCGAGAGCATTTTCCGCATGATATGTTAATTTACGGCTACGATGCCAAGAGTCGTGTCATGTACATCGCAGATTTTTTTCGGGGAGCCTATGCGCTAACTGAAGCTAGCTTCGAGGAGGTGGAGCGCGCGTTCCATAGCCCCCATATTTCCACTTACCCAGAGTTTGTGGACATCCAGTTGTTGCGAGTGTTGCCGGAGGAGAAGATGGTTTTCGACAGGTCTTACTGCGTTCAATTGATGCGAGATTATGTGGAGGCGACGAACTCCTCTCATCGTCTGGCTTTGATCGAAGCTCCGCGCGATGAGAAGACGTTTTACTTTGGCTCGGCCGTCTATACACCATTGATGGCGCATATGGAGTCGATCTCGCCGGCCTACGAGGTGCTCAGAGCATTGCATGTTCTGGCGGACCATAAGAAGCTTATGTATGAACGGGCGGCATTTTTCTTAAATACTGGGATACTGACTGGAAGTTCGCATGGAGCGCTGCTTGCCCAACTGGAGGCTATCAAGGATGAGGCATTGACGATACGCAATGTCTACTTGAAATCCATGGTGAAGCGAACCAAAGATTCGTCTATCTTGGGACGTTTAAAGGCGCTTAGGGAGATTGAAGCCCGCGTCATTGCCGAATTCGCCGACCAGCTCGAGGCCAGTGGAGCAGAAAAATGCTGCTTGCCAAGCTAATCGCAGAGGTCTTCTCTCCTGAAGACCTCCAAGCAGGCAGCAGGATGCGTTATGCGCCCGGCACGATTACGACAAACTACGCTAATCCCCCCTCTTTATTCCATGAACCTAATCTGAACGGTTCAAAAAAACCCCCTCAATAAAACCATGGCCATCACAAGAGACGTTATTAGGACTCCCCAATGCCCGAAGAATACGATTTCGGACGCCGATTATCATCGAGGTCGCAGCAGTTTTTAGCAATAACTCGACCGTTTTTGTGAAGACACTGCAGAAGCGAATTTTTATAATGAAGGACAAGTAAGGATATCCTAATCTTGAGAAGTCGGCACAGTCGGAAAACGGTTGCAAGGTTAAGGGGTAGGCTAAATGTGCCATACAAAAGAGGAGTGGGTCAGGGTGGTCAAAAGAAAATCGCTGCTCGCATTGACGATGAGCGGTCTGCTGGTGCTTGCGGCTTGCGGGGGCAATGTGCAGGAGAACGGTCAGGGAAGCGGTGGAAATAATGGACAAGGCAAGGAAGAAACGGTCGAGCTGACCTGGTATCTGCATGCGCAGTATGGCCGGGAATACTTCGAAAATGACGTCATCAAGCCGTTCCAAGAGAAGCACCCGAACATTCGCATCAAAGCGTCGTACACGAATGATCCCGAGCAGCAGCAAAAGTCCGAGCTGACCGCCGGCGCTGGTCCGGATATTCTGACCTCCGACGGGGCGACGACGATCCGCGAGTTCGCGAAGGTCGGTTACGCGCTGCCGCTGGATACGTACAGCGCCACGTACAAATGGGACGAGCGCTTCATCCCGTGGGCGTACAATCCGATGACGGTCGACGGCAAGCTGATCGGCGTGCCGGGCAAATACGAGACGGAAGTTGTATATTACAATAAAAAGCTGTTCGCCGACAACGGCTGGCAGACGCCGAAAAATTACGCGGAGCTGCTCGCTCTGTCGGAGGCGATCGTCGCCAAAGATATAATGCCGTTTGCGTTCGGCGCCAGCGATTTCCGGGCAGCCAACGAGTGGTGGTTCTCGATGGCCTACAACGCCACGCTAGGGCCTGACACCGTCAAGCAGCTGCTGTCCGGCGAGATTCCATGGAACGGGCCCGAGTCGAAGCTGGCGATCGAGAAGCTCGTCGAGCTGTGGCAGAAGGGCTATATCAACAACAAGCAATCGCAGGCGATCACCGGCGATGACGCGACGAACCTGTTCCTGAACGGCAAAGCTGCGATGAAGATGGAGGGCACCTGGCTGCTGGGTACGCTGACGAGCAGAGGCGCCGATCTGGACTGGGGCGTCTTCCCGATGCCGTCCTGGAGCGATGGCGTGGAGACGACGCTGCCGCTGGCGCTCGGCTCGGCCTACGGCATCAACAGCAAGTCCAAGCACCCGGACGAAGCGGCCTTGTTCCTCGACTACCTGGTACAGCCGGAGACGGCGCAAAAAGCAATCGTCGGCTCAGGCTTCCAGCCGATCAACGGCGTCGATCTGAACAGCATCGAGGGCATCGACAAGCACTATATCGAGGTCGCCGATTTGATGAACGACTACAGTCAGCGCCAGGCGACAGGTTATCTGTCGTGGACGTTCTGGCCGCCGCAGACTCGCGTGTACACGTATGACAATATCGAAGCGGTGTTCCTGAAAGGGTTGAAGCTCGATGACTTCCTGAATAATATGGAAGCAGCCTTCCAGAAGGACAAGCAAGCAGGCAAGCTGTTCGAATTCTCGGAATAACCAAAGCAGGAGGGGGAACATCATCGGATGAGGTTCCCGCCTCTATTTTTTTGAGAGGTGTGCCCGATCATGAATCGTAAACTATCCGCGCGCCTGCTGCCCTGGCTGTTCGTTGCGCCGGCGTTGCTTATTCTCGGCCTGGTGGTCGCCGCGCCTTCGGTCGGCACCTTGGCGATGTCGCTCACCGATTGGGACGGCTTTGCCGCCCCTCGCTTTATTGGGCTGGATAATTTTGCGCGTTTGCTGCGCGATCCGCTGTTCTATTCGGCGCTTTTCAACAATTTGAAATGGCTGCTCATCTTCTGCACGGTGCCGACGGCGTTTAGCCTGCTGCTGGCGATTGTGATCAGCCGCATTACGCGCTTCCAGTTGCTCTACCGGGTTGGTTTTTTCTTGCCGCAAGTATGCTCGACCGTCGTTACCGCCAAGATATGGACCTGGATCTATAATCCGTATTACGGCATCAATCCGATCCTCGAATCGTGGGGTATCCCGAACCCGCCGCTCTGGATCGGCGATCCCAATTATGCGCTCTACGCTGTCGCCGCAGTCGACGGCTGGCGTTACTGGGGCTTCCTGATGATCCTGTTCCTGACGGCGTTGCACCAGACCGACCGCAGCCTGGAGGAGGCCGCCCAGATCGACGGCGCCGGGCGTTGGCGCATCTATACGAGTATTATCATCCCGCAACTGCGGCCGACCATCGTGCTGATCTTGATGCTGACGATGATCTGGTCCTTCGCGGCGTTTGACTATGTGTATGTGATGACCGGCGGCGGTCCCGGCCATGCGACCGAGCTGATCGCTACGTATATGTACAAGGAAGCGCTGCAGAACCAGGCGCCGGGCTATGCGAGCGCGATCGCGCTGGCGTTGGCGGTGCTGAGCGGGATCATCATTGCGGCGTTCGGAATTTTGCGGAAGCGGGGTTGGGAGATGTGAATAGAGAACGTCGAGGGTCCTGGGCCTCCCATATTGTGCCGTTCGTCGTGCTGATCGGGACGCTGGCGCCGATTTTCCTGCTGTTCATGAATGCGCTGAAGCCGTCCGAGGAGTTCACGGCCAGCCCGTTCGGGCTGCCGTCGCGGATCACGCTGGAGAATCTGACGACCGCTTGGACGATGGGGGGATACGCCCAGGCGTACGGCAACAGCATCATCGTCGGCATCAGCACGGTGCTGATCGTCTGCGTGGCAGGCGGGTTATGCGCCTATGCGCTGGCCAAGATGGAGTTTCGCGGCAAAGGCTTTATTATGCTGCTGCTGTTCCTCGTCTTGTCGGTGCCGATGGGGCTGTTCCTGGTGCCGTTGTTCTATGCCTGGATCAAGCTTGAGCTGATGAACACGCATCAGGGCCTGATCCTGATCTATGCCGCCATCTACATGCCGTTTAATATTTTTCTGCTGCGCACCTATCTGCTCGGCATTCCGAAGGAGATTAGCGAGAGCGCCCGCATCGACGGGTGCAACGAGCTGCAGATTTTCGGCCGGATTATGATTCCGATCGCCAAGCCGGTATTTTTGACCGTATCGCTGCTGACCGGCTTGTGGACCTGGAATGAGTTTTTCTTCGCCAACGCTTTTATCCAGAAGGACGAGCTGAAGACGGTGGCGACCAAATATTTGGTGTTCGTCGGCAACTATAGCGCGGACTGGAGCAAAATTTCCGCGGCCGGCGTCATTTCGATTTTACCGTTTATCGTCATCTATTTCCTGTTGCAGCGCAACTTCATTGAGGGCATGGCCGAGGGCAGCGTGAAGGGATAGACGGACGGTAAAAGGCGCAAGAAGGAGGGACGGCAGATGAAGCAGCAGCATTACGAATTGCCTGTCGAGATGATCCATGTGCAAGAGTGGACGCCTAGCGAGCAGCTCGAGCCGTTTCATTGGCATTCGAATCTGGAGATCGGCTATTGCGTGTCGGGCAAGGGCTGGTTTTACTTCGGCTCGAAGACGTACGAGGTGGAGGCGGGCGATGTATTTATCGTCAACAATATGGAGCCGCACATCGCGCAATCGTCGGCGAGCGAGCCGAGCCGTTATCTATTTTTGTATTTCGACCCGGCGCTGGTGGAGGATAGGGAGAAGGAGCTGCTCGCTCCGTTTGTCTATCAGCCGCAAAAATTCCAAAATAAAATTCCGGCGGGCGCGCAAGGGACGGCGGAAATCGGCGCTCTGATGCATGCCATCCAGCGGGAGCTGCGGCAACGCAAGAGCGCCTACCGCAGCATGGCGAGGAGCGATCTGCTGAAGATCTGCGTGCTGCTGCTCCGCCACTATGGCAACGAGACGACGAGCAAAAAATTCAATCAGGCCTACAACGTGTATGTGAAGCTGCAACCGGCGCTGGCCTTCGTCAAGGACAATTTCCGCGAGCCGATCGAGCTGGCCGACGTCGCCCAACATATCAATTTGAGCGTGTCGCGCACCGGGCATTTGTTCAAGGAGGCGCTGGGTAAAGGCTACAAGGAATTTTTGCTGTCGCTGCGGATGACCGAGGCGAAAAAGCTGCTCCTGCAAACCGAGCTGCCGGTGACGGATATTTGCCTGCAGTGCGGCTATCAGAGCTTGACGCCCTTTTACCGCTCGTTCAAGCTGGCCGTCGGCCTCTCGCCCCACGAATTTCGCAAGCAAAAATCGATCCGCGCTCTGATGGACGACAGTTACGAGTGAAAAGAGGAGACGCTACAATGAACCAAAACGATTGCTTTGACCGGGTATACGGTTCGCTGATCGGCCAGGCGGTCGGGGACGCGCTAGGCGCGCCGACCGAGGGGATGTCCGTCTCGGAGATCGCGGATACCTATGGCTGGATCGAGGATTTCGTATCCGACGACCCGGCAGGCACAGACGATACCGAATACGCGATGCTGACGGCGCAGATCATGCTGAAATACGGCCATGACCTGTCCGGGGAGCATATGATGAAGGAATGGAACGAGGCGCTGGTCGGCCAGCAGGGAGGCTTCTTCGGCGGCGGCTTCAGCGAGATGAACGGGATCGGCAACTTGAAAAAAGGGCTGGTCTATCCGCATACCGGCTCGGACAACCATGAGCGCTGGAGCGACGGCGCGGCGATGCGGATCGCGCCGGTCGGCCTCTACTGTCTCGGCGATCCGGCTGAAGCGGCGCGGCTGGCGCAGATCGAAGCGCAGATCAGCCATGCCCGCGACGGCGTCTACTGTGCGCAGGCGATCGCCGCCAGCGTGGCCTGCGCCGGCGTAAGCGAGGGCGGCGACTGGCAGCGGGTAATCGAGGCCGGCATGGATCATGTGCCGCGCGATAGCTGGACGTATCGCAAGATTCACGGCGCGGTCGAGATCGGTCTGCGTCATACGGATATCAAGTCGGCGATCGTCGAGCTGCATGATGCCGTCTCGATCTTCTATTATCCATGGGCAGATGTCGGACCGGAGGCGACGGCGCTCGCTTACGGCGTATTCGCGGCGGCGCGCGGCGCGTATGTGCCGGCGGTGCTCGGGGGCGTCAATGTCGGTCGCGACTCCGATACGATCGCCGCGATGGCCGGCGCGATGGCGGGCGCGTTGCATGGCGCGGAGGCCGTGCCGGCGCGCTGGCGGCAGCAGATCAACATTATCAAGGGCCATTGCATCCACGCAACGGCAGGCATCGACATCATGGCGCTGGCACGGCAGTTGTCCGAGCGGATCGCAGGAGGAGTGCAGCATGGAGCATAGACAATGGACCGACAAGGCGTACGGCGCCTTGCTCGGCCTGGCGATGGGCGACGCGATCGGCTTCCCGGCGATGTATCACCGTGGGCTGAACGCGTCATGGACGCGCAGTCAGATGTGGAAATTCAGCCGCCAGGCGGATGAGAACCGCATTAATAAATTTGCGATTCCCTTCTCTTTGACGCAAGAGGAGGAAGCGATGGATCTGTGCGGCACCGACGATACCGAATATGCCGTCGTCTCCGCCCTGATGCTGCTGGAGACAGCCGGTATCCCCGAGCTGGGACAGCTTGAAGAAGGCTGGAAGCGCTATGTGCGCGACCATGCCGAGACGATCTGGAGCGGCGTCAGCGAGCGGGTAGCGATCGACAACGCTGCGCAAGGCTTGCGCGCGCCCGCCACAGGCAATGACAACCCGCATCATTTCGACGACGGCGCGGTCGGCCGGGCGGTGCCGATCGGCATCCGCTTCCACGGTCGGCCGGATGTCGCTGCCAGCGTCGCCGCCGATATGGCCTCGATTACCAATGCCGAGGACGGCGTGTACGCGGCGCAGGCGATGGCAGCCAGCATCGCTGTCGCGATGCGCGGCGCTTCGCCGCAGGAGGCGGTGGAGGCGGGGCTGGCCTTTGTGCCGGACAATTCATGGACCGGTCGGAAGATTCGGCAGGCGATCGAGATTGCCGAGCATGCCGATACGCCGATCGCAGCGGTGCCGCTCTGGCATAGCCTCGTCGCCAATCGCATCTATAACTTCGGCAATATCGCTCCCGAGACGCTGGCGGTCAGCTATGGCATCCTGCTCAGCACAAGCGGCGATCTCCAGCAAGCGATTCAGTTGGCAGCGCTCGTGCCCAAGCAAGCGGACAGCATGCCGGCGATGGTCGGCGCGCTGGCGGGCGCCATCCAGGGCAGCGCTGCGATCCCGCCGAGCTGGGTCGGGCTGCTGGATGAGGTCAAAGGCATCTGCGTGCCGCATACGAAAGGGCTGTCGCTGCGCAGTATTGCAGAGCGGCTAGTAATGGAGGAGAACGAGTAATATGACAGACGGCAATAAAGGCGAGCAAGCCATGCAGGCCATCATCGACGCCGACACAGGCATCGACGACGCCTTGGCGATTCTGTACGCGGCGAAGGCGCCGGGCTTGCAGCTCGCAGGCATCACGACCGTGTTCGGCAATATTAGCGTCGAGCAGGCGACAGACAACACGTTGCGCATCCTGCATCTGGCAGGGACCGGCGGTCAGATCCCGGTCGTCCCCGGAGCGGATCGACCGCTAAGACGGCCGCTGGAGGGCTTCGCCTCCAACGTCCATGGCGCTAACGGCATCGGCGACGTCGAGCTGCCGCCATCGCCGCAGCAGCCGTTGCCGGAGTTGGCCGACGCGTTCATCGTGCGGCAGGCGGATCGGCTGGACGGCCAGCTCGTCCTGATCACGCTGGGGCGTCTGACCAATCTGGCGAAGGCGCTGGATCGCGATCCGCAGCTTGCGGGCAAGATTAAGCAGGTTTATGTCATGGGCGGCGCGGTGGGCGTGCCTGGCAATGTAACGCCGGTCGCCGAGGCGAATATATGGGGCGATCCGGAGGCGGCGCAGCAGGTGTTCGCCTCCGGGCTGCCGATTACGATGGTCGGTCTGGATGTGACGATGAAGACGCATCTGACCGAAGCGCAGCTCGACTGGCTGGTAGAGCATAGCAACGAGCAGAGCAAGCCGATGGCCTCATTTATCCGGACATCCTATCGCAATTATATCGACTTCTATCGGCAGTCCAACTACTTCCTCGACTACGCGCCGCTGCATGATCCGCTGACCGTACTGGCGGCGCTCGATCCGAATCTGGTGACGACCCGGCCGATGCGAGTCACTGTCGAATGCGAAAGCGAGCTATGCGCCGGCATGACCGTCGCCGATCGGCGGCGCGTCCCGGCCATAGGCGCTCCGATCCAGGTATGCACCGAGGTCGATGCCGAGCTGGCGGTCGGAAAGCTGCTGTCCGCGCTCATAAGCTAAGGCACAGCCTTAATCGTCGTCCCGATATTCCGATAGCCCTCCCGCCCCCAAGCTTGGGGGCGGGAGGGCTTATTAAGTTGCGTTATCGCAGGCCAGGGGCGGGCAAATACACCCTAGCGGCTCGGGATAATCACGGTATGGAAGGAGTCGGCAGGCAGCTCCAGCGCATAGGTGCGATCGCCATGCGCGAGCGTGATGGTACGCGGCTCGGAGAACGGGTTGCCGATGACGAAGACATGATCGCCATCCATCGTCTCGAAGGCAACAGCGTTGCCGGTCCACGGACCTTGCAGCCCCAATCGCCGCGAGCCGGGCATGACGGCGTGAGCGAAGTGCTTCATGACGTAATACTCGGGATTATACACCGCCGCTTGCGTCGCCGGATCGACCGTTACCATTGCGTTTTGCTCCCAGCCCCAGGTGCTGCGGCCCTTCGGCTCGAGCGCCATGTTCCAGTAGATGTAGGCATTGACGCCATTCGTAAAGTAGTGCTGGTACAACGTAAATACGTACTTGGCATAGAACCAGGTGTTCTCGCCATCGCCGCATTCGTTCTCCGTCTGCATGTAGCGCAGCTCGGGGTAGCTCATGACCGTGCGCTGGATGCCGTATTTGCCGGCCCACTGATAGCCTACGCCCTTGACGTACTTGTACGCTTCGGGATCGCTTAGCACGGTATGCGCATAGGCGCTATGATCCTGCACCTTCTTCTTCATCCACTCGTCCCACGGCTCCGGCGCATTGATCGTGCCGAGCCAGATCTCGGTCGTCAGTCCGTGCTGCTCGAACGCGGGGCCGAGATAGTCGCGGATGAAGTCGCGCAGCTGCGCGCCGGTCCAGACGCAGGAAGGGAACTTCTGGTCGGCGACGACCTCGTTCTGAACATGCACCTGGTGGATCGTAATCCCCTCGGCGGCATAGGCCTGGACGAACTTGACGAAGTAGAGCGCGTACGCCTGCAGCACTTCCGGCTCCCAGCGGATCGTGCCGTAGTTGTAGGCCTTCGGCGACTTCATCCAGGCGGGCGGACTCCATGGCGAGGCGAACAGCTTCAGGTCGGGGTTGAGGCGCAGCGCCTCCTTGATGTACGGGATGAGGTACTGCGTATCGCGAGCGATGGAGAAATGCGCCATCTCATAATCGCCGTCCACCTCATTGTGGCTGTACCATTCCAACGCATAGTCGCTGGCGCCGATCGGCAGACGACAGATCGCGAAGCGCTGCGCGCCCTCCGGGTGGAACAGATCGTACATGACGGCTTCCCGATCTGCTTCGGACAGCTTTTGCAGGGCGACATAGCCCAGCTCGTTGAAGCAGCCGCCGAACCCTTCGACGGTCTGTTTGGTCTCGCCATTCCAGCTCAGGTCGGCTCGTCCGGTCTGCTCTATCTCCTGCACGGCCGCTTGCTCCTGCCAGGGGGCCTCCGGTGTGCTCGTCACCCATCGTATCGACTGCTGTGTCATATTGTTCTCCTCCTGGTCGATTGTGGTCGTTTGCCATGTAAGCTTGCTCTTCTAGTATAATGGGAGGAACTAAGGGCTGTAGAGGGTCAGATCCGGGTCAGAGTTACCCAAATCCAAGGAGGCGGCGCAGATGAGCGAGCGGGAGGTCTTCCAGACGTGGCGGCATCAGGTGAGATGGCTGCCGTCACTGGACTGGAATGTGAAGTTCTATGGCGGACACGAGCGGCAGGTCGCTGCCGACTGGACGATGCCGATGGAGACGCATGTCGGGTTCGAGCTGAATCTGATCCTGGCCGGCGAGCAGGAGACGACGATGGAGGGCAGCCGCTATCTGCTGAGGGCGGGCGATATGCTGCTGATTCCGCCGGGCTTCCGGCATGCTCATCGCTGCGTATCGGCGGAGGGGCTGCATTACTTCTGCGTCCACTTCAATGTCGACGATCCCGAGTTCAGGCAGCGCATGCTGCGTCTCGAGCAACGGCTGCTGCGAGCGGAGAGCGAGGAGAGCCTTGCGATCCGGGCGCTGATCGAGCCGTGGCTGGCGATGCTGCGCGACGAGCAGCCGCCGTCGACCGGGGAGCGGTTCCGCATCCAGATCCAGCTGTTCGAGCTGCTGGCCAGACTCGCGACGCTGGCTGTGCCGCCGGAGGATGAGGCTGCGGGAGACGACGCATCGGCGTCCTATGTTCGCTATGCGCGAGCGATCGCGGAGGTGATCAAGCGTCATTTCGACCCGCATGAGAGAGTCGATCTTGACGGTCAGCCGGCGCTGCGGATCGAGCAGATCGCCGCTTCGCTCGGCATCTCGCCGGGGTATGCGCTCGAGGCGTTCCGCAAGCTGTACGGCATGTCGCCGCGTCAGTATCTATCGGATCTGAAGATGCGCGAGGCCAAGGCGCTGCTCCAACAGTCCCATCTAGGGCTCAAGGAGATCGCCGCCAGGCTGGGCTATGCCGAGCTGTCGCACTTCAGTCGGCAGTTCAAGCGATGGACGGGGCTGAGTCCGCAGCATTATCGTCAGACCCATCGATAGTCAGGAAACTGCGTTCCGGACGATCCGGCGCGGTTGTGGTTGCGCTGCGCCCAGATGTCGAGGCGAGAGCAGTGGACGGACGAAGCTGGAGGAGGTGTAACATAATGGAACTCGCTTGCGTCAGTAATGGCAAGGGGGAATGAGCGATGAGACTGAAGATGACATTGGCAGGTCTGGCGATGCTTTTGGTGCTGGCAGGGTGTGGCGCGGAGTCGCCTGGACAGTCGGGGAAGTCGGGCCAGCCATCAGGACAATCGGTGCAAACATCGATTGGCAATCCGACCGCCGAGGAGATGCTGGAGAGCAATCCGCAATCGGATCTTCTGCAATATCAAGGTATCGTATACGTCAATGCGAAGGGTATCGACTGGGTGCAAGAGGAGGAGCTTGAGATCGGCGAGCGCGTAGGCGAGATCAAGCGTCAGAGCAACGAGCTGCCGTACGCGGACTTAACTGCAACCAAGCTGCCGGAAGGGACCGAGCTGTTCAAGCCTGAGAAGAAGGGCGGGGATATCCTGATCGCTGTCGTCGGCGAGGAGCAGATTCGCTACCTGGCTATGATAGAGGGCTGAGCTGCGGCGCATCCGAAGCTGGCTGCGCCGCCCAAGAGCGGCGCGGTTGTGGCGCATCCGAAGCTGGCTACGCCGCCCAAGAGCGGCGCGGTTGTGGCGCATCCGAAGCTTACTGCGTCGTCCAAGGAAGTCGCAGCCGTAGCGCATCGCAGCGCGATGCGCTGTTCACATTTCCTCCAGATGGCGCGCCAGCATGCCGCCCGGATCGGCGAGGAAGGCGTCCGCCGCCGCCAGCTCGATATATTCGCGATGCTCGATGTCGGCCAGCCCGAGCCGCCGCTTGGCGGGATGCCAGACGAGCAGCAGATGCGAGTAGACATCGAGCTCGGCGGACAGCCGCAGCAGCTTGGTCCGTCCGAGCTTCATCTCGACCGTATCGGTGAGCTGGAACAGCTCGACATAGCCGACGCCCGGCTCGTTGGCCGGCAGCTCGATGCGGCGCGCGCCTTCGCTCAGATAGTCGAGCAGAGGTTGCGGCAGCTTGTACGACCGCAGGGCGTGGAGCCGATTGCTCAGGCTATGGAAGTCCTCCGGCTCCAACGCTTTCAGGTAGGCGGCCATCGCTTCATTGCGCTGGCTGACGGCGATCGTGTAGGCGCGCTCGCCGTCCTTTTCCTGCGCGGTCACATCGGCGCCGCGTTCGATCAGATAGCGTACCATCGCCAGGTCATTGTTGCGCGCGGCGACCGTGAGCGACGTCGGCTCGTACGGGTAGATCATGTCTGCTGCATGATAGTTAATATCGACGCCTTGTTCGAGGAGATAGTCCACGGTCTTGCGGTCGCGGGCCGCGACCGCCTTGCGCAGCACGCCGCCGGCATGCACCTTGATATCCAGTCCCAGCTCGTGCAGGAGCGGGAGGTTTTTTTTGTTGCCGTAGTAGGCTTCGTCATAGGCGTTGCTCTTGACGCGGTTGCGGCCATCCAGCCTCGCGCCCTGGGCGTGCAGGTACCTCACCAGCTCGGCATTGCCGTAGCGGACCGCCTTCAGCATCGCCGGGTTGTCCCTGGCATTCAGCTCGGCCCCTCGCGTGACCAGCAGCTCCACGACAGCCCGTTGACCGAGGATCAGCGCCAGATCAAGCGGCGTCAGCGACGTATGCTTGCTCAACTCCAGCTCCGCATCGACGTCGCCCCCTTGTCCGAGCAACGCTTCGACCCTATCTGTATCTCCTTCATAGATCGCCATGGCCAGCTCGGGCAGCGTGGTGAAGGTCCCCATCGTTCCGATCTTGTACATCTGATCCCTCCGTTCGGTGTGTCAGTCCTAAGTTAGTATTATACCGTGTCACGAGCTGCGGCCGCTACGGCTGACAGTCCTATTGGCGTGGCCTAGCAGCGCGCATGTAAAGAACGGAATAGGCCGGATAGAGATGTAGATCACAATTGTAAAGCGGTGTACAGCGCGTCGGCAATCGCTCATAGGCGAGAGGGAGCTCGCTTGCTAAGATGGGACTGCAGGTCGCAGCGAATGGCAAACGCGGCATAGCAGCCTGCCTGGAGGTGATGGGGGCACAGCGCGACGGCATGACAGCTTCATCATATTGTATCCGCTTACAAACAAAATCCGACCGATTCCGAAAGGAGCAAGAAGATGAACAGGTTATCCAGTAAAGCAACAGGGTTACTGAAATGGGCGGTGATGCTCGCCCTCGTGTGGGGCTGCATCGTTCCTCTGACGGCAGCGGCAGAGAGCCGCAGCGGTCTGTCGGCGCTGCAGGTGGCGCTGTCGACGCCAGCTAAATTCTCCAACACGAGACAGTTGGTCCCGGTGACGGCCAACACGACCTACGAGGCAGGAATCTGGGTCAAAGGCGGCGGTTCGGTGCTGCTCCTCCTCAAGGCTGGCAATTGGGGAGCAACGCTCGCCCAGCAGAAGTGCGATGCTTCGAGCGTATGGACGTTCTGCTCGCTGACGTTCGACGCTGCGAGCCATTCGCAAGTCACCTTCGCCATCTCGGACAACTACAGCGGTACGGCGAGCGTACTGATCGATGATGCCTCCCTGTCCGCGAGCGGAGGGACCAACCTAGTGCAGAATGCAGGCTTCGAGCATGGCGCCGCAAGCTGGATCGTCAGCAACAACGGGCAATGGTCGATCGGCTCCTCTAGCGGCACGGGCAGTCTGCCGAACGCGCCCGGCGGCGTCCAGTCGATCGCCGGAGACGGCCAGGTATCGCTGAGCTGGTCGCCGGTAACCGGAGCAGACAGCTATCAGATCAAGCGCTCGGCGACGAGCAGCGGAGTCTATAGCGTGATCGGCACATCGGCGACGGCGGCTTATACAGACAGTGGACTTACGAACGGGACGACCTATTACTATAAGATATCGGCCGTCAATACGGTCGGCGAGAGCAGCGACTCGGCCATGACTAACGCTACGCCCAGCGCGACCGTAGCTGCCGGTACGTATACGTACGCTGGCGACTGGTCGCTGCAAGCGACGCTAGCCAACACGCCGGCGCATTCCGGGATGACGCAGCATATCGCCTCTGGTGTCGCTGCGAATACCTCTTACGTCGCCAAGCTCTGGCTCAAGGGGGACAAGGGCGTGCGTCTGATGGTCAAGGCGGACAATTGGGGAGCGACGCTGGCCGAGACGACTTGCGCTGTCAGCTCGACCGCGTGGACGGAGTGCGTAACGCCAGCCTTTAACACAGGCGCGACCACGAAGCTCACCTATGTCGTCGCCGACGGCTTGAGCGGTCCGGGAGGCGTAGTCTACATGGACGAGGCGTTCCTCGGCGCGCCCTCGGGCGTCAACCTGCTGCGCAACCCGGGCTTCGAGGACGGCTACTTCCTCGGCTGGACGATAGCCAACAAGCTGACCTGGGCGATCGACGAGTATGGCGTCCATCCGCCTCAGGCTCCGCCAGCGCCTGTTACGTATGGTACGATCTACGTCCACCCGCAGGGGCTGAACGGCGCCTTTACGAGCATCCGCCAAGCGGTCAAGGCAGCCCAGGTCGGGACGACGATCCTCGTCCACGACGGCGTGTATGATGAAGGGCCGATCTTCATGACGCAGTCCGGCACAGCCGAGCATCCGATCATCCTGAAGGCGCTCGGAGAGGATGCGATCGTCAAGAGCAATATCGAGGTGCGGGGCCAGCATATCCGCATCGAGGGGCTGCAGTTCGACGGCGAGGCGGAGTACTCCGGCGTCCTCGGCTTGCTGCGCAACGCGATCAGCGTCTACGGCAACCATGTGGCCGTCGTCGGCAATCGGTTCCAGGATTATGTCGGGTACGCGGTCATCTCCGAGTATCAAGCCGGTACATTGGCCAGCGACACGTACATTGCCGATAACTATGTGTATAACTGTGCTGCGGCATTCCAGGTCGGCAGCAACTCGATCGTCGAGTATAATGAAGTCGAGCGAATTAATGTCCATCTGACCGATGAGCCGCAGGGCGACTTCCTGCGCGTCTTCGGCAACGATATCATCATCCGCTACAACTATCTGCACGGCACTCGTCTGGAGGATCTGTACCGTCCGAGCACGCCTGCCGACCCCGCGCATGCCGATGTCGTCCAGTCCTGGGACGATATCAATATCGAGGTGAAGCGGGTGCTTATCGAGAGCAATGTGTTCCTCGGCTTCTACCATCAGGGACTGATGCTGGAGAATGATAAAAACGGCGTCAACGGCATCTACCTCATCTCGGACTGGATCGTCCGCAACAATGTATTTGGCGGGATCGGCTCGTCGGGCGCCTTCCTTGGCAAAACCAATGGCGGCATTCCAAACATGCTCTTTGAGAACAACACGTTTACCGGCGCGGTCCATAACGGCGTCCAGGCGTACTTCGGCATCAATGCCGTCGGCACGGGCGGCTCGACCACGCTGCGCAACAATATTTTCGTCGGCTTCAGCGCATCCAGCTACGGGGCGTCGCAGGGCTCGACGATCGACGCGGATTACAATCTGATCTATAACAGCAGCGTTCCGCTCGTGACGGGTCTCAATGACATCGTCGGACTGGACCCCAAGTTCGTGAATTATGATCCATTGCGCGGGGAGGATGAGCTGCTGCTCAATGACTGGCGCCTGCAGTCCGACTCGCCGGCGATCGACAACGGCGTGGCGCGTTCCTACACGAGCGATCTCGACGGCAATCCGCGTCCGAGCGGACTCGGCTTCGACATCGGGGCTTACGAGTTCGTCGGCACACCGGGCAACATCCCGCCGGTCGCGTCGTTGACCGGCGTGTCCGACGGCCAGGTGGGGACCGTCGGCAGCACGGTCGAAGTGCTCATCCAGGCTAGAGATGTCCAGGGGATCGAGAAGGTTGAGCTCTACAAGGACGGGCTGCTCGTGGATACGCTGACTGCCGCCCCGTATGTTTTTGACTACGAGATAGCAGCAGGCATCCAGCGGCTGCAGGCGGTAGCCTACGATACGGTGGGGAACTCCAGCGCCACGCGCGAGGTGATGCTGGTCGGCACCGCCAGCTCGTATATCCTGGCGGAGCGCAATTGGCAGAACAGCGGCTTCTCGACCATCACCGGACAAGCGGCGGTTGAGTTCACTATCATTCCTACACAAGATACCATTAATGGTGTCGTCGGACTGTCCTACGGCGGGGCGGGAGCCTACAGCGGACTCTCGTCGATCGTCAGACTTAATCCGGACGGGTACTTCGACGCCTACACGACTGGCGGCTATACCAGCGAGTCGTCGCTGACCTATGAGAAGGGCAAGCTGTACCGGATAAGGATGGAAGTCAATGCGTTGGCCAAAACCTATCGTATCCTCATTACGCCGGAGGGCGGACCGACGCAGGTCATCGGCGAGACGTTCGCCTTCCGGTCACAGGCGACAGCCTTGAATAATCTGGGCGTATTTGCAGAGACGGGCAATATGCTCGTCATGGATGTTGAAGTGTTGCCTTACAGTCGACTAGAAACAGGGGAGTAGGGGAGGGGCTCAGTTGCCTCCTGCATGTTGCGGGAGACTTGCGTTCCACACCGGGAAGAGAGGAAGACGCCAAGCCGTCTTTCTCTCTTCTGCTTCTATCGTATTCCACATACCCGAGGTGTTCACATGACAAGGTTGTTTCTGAATCGCATCTATCTGGGGATCATGTTCTCCTATATCGTCGTCCTGCTCATCCCTACAGGGCTGCTCGGCACGCTGATCATCTCGCAGGTTCGCAGTGCGCTGGAGGAGGAATACCGGGACTCGGCGCTGACGGCGCTCGATCAGGCGCGGCAGACGATCGATACGCGGATGACGGAGCTCGACGAGATGTCCTATCAGATTTCCTCGAATCGTTTTCTCCGCCAGCTGTTCAATGCCGGCGAGTCCGCAGGGCCGGAGCGGTATTTCACCATCGCCGATTTCACCCGGGATTTCGCCGGCATCGCATCGGTGAACAAGTTCATCGCCGATCCGTTCGTCTATCTGAAGGAGGAGCGCATGTTCCTGTCTCCGGTGACCAACTACTCGGCTGATCTCATCTACAAGAGCTACGGTCCGCGCGGTCTGAGCTATGAGGCGTGGTTGCGAGAGCTCGATGAGGTTCAGAGCGGGCAGCTGCGTGCGGCCGTGGAGACAGGCTTTGTCGGAGGTAATGGGACGCGGTCGCTCGTCTATACCCGGACGATCCAGGTGCAGAATCAACAGGCAACGGCCACGCTGCTCGCCTACATTCGGGAGGATAAGATCCGCGCCTTGTTCGAATCCGATCCTCGCCGTCTCAAGGGTGCGTATTATATCGTCGATCAGAATGGCGAGGTGATTTTCTCGACCGATCCGGACCATGCGATTCTAGGTACGCCGATGCTGCAAGAGGAGACGACGGCGCCTTTTGCCTCCTATGAGCTGGCAGGGAAGCGCTATACCGCCGTAGCGGTTCACTCCCAGGTCAGAGGGTGGAGCTATTACTCCGTGATCGAGCAAGAGGTGCTGATGGGCAAGGTGAACGTCCTGCAACGGACGATCCTGGCTGTTATGGCGATCTGCCTGGTGCTCGGACTGGTCTTGGCGCTCTTGCTGTCGAGGCAGAACTATCGGCCGATCAAGCGCATCATCGCCTCGATGAACAAGGGCGGCAAGGCGCAACAGCCACAGGCGATCGATTATTCGACCCTGATCGAGCGGATCGAGGAGACCTACGACAAGAAAAGCGAGCTGGAGCTGCAGCTTCGGCAGCAGATCCATACGATCCGCTCGAACTTCATCAAAAAGCTGCTCTTGAACCAGTACGCCAATCAGGGCGAGATCGACCGCATGCAGGAAGTGCTCAATATTCGATGGAAATCCTCGTCTTTCAACGTTGTGTTGCTCCATATCGATGATTTTGTCCCGTTTGAGCAAGCTCAGGGCAATGATCCGCTGGAGCTGATTCGCTTGATCATTACCAACATCGCCGAGGAGCTGTTCAATCGGCGGCATCTGGCCTTCGCTTATGAGGAGGACGGGCGAATCACCCTGCTGGTCAATTACAGCGACACCGAGGAGGCGGGGAACGAGCGGGAGACGCGGGAGATTCTGAGCGAGATGATCCCGCTGCTCCGCGACCGCTTTAAGATCGGCTTGAGCGCAGGGGGCGGCAACATCTGTGTCGGTCTGGAAGGCATCCCCGGGGCATGGGCCGAAGCCAAGCTGGCGCTCAGCCAGCGGATGCTGCACGGCAAGTATTCCTTGACGATGTACCGGGAGATCCCGGTCAGCAGCAACAGCTACTACTACCCGTTCGATACCGAGCTGCAGATTATGAATCATGTGCGCATCGGCAATTACGAAGGCGCCGAGCAGTTGCTCGATATCGTCTACGAAGAAAACTATGTGAAGCGGCGGTTGCCGGTCTATCTCGTCAACTGTCTGTTCTTTGATATGGTCGGAACGATCGTGAAGGTGCTGGACAGCATCCAGGCCAATCATGAGGACGTGTTCGGAGAGCATACGGACATGGTGGCGACGCTCATGCGCTGCGAGACGGTCGCCGATATGCATCAGGAGATCAAGCGCATCCTGCGCAAGGTATGCGCCTATATCGAGCATCGGCGGGAGAGCAACAACAGCAGCCTGCGCGAGCAGATGATCGCCTATATCGACGACCACTACGCGGACAAAAATCTGTCCCTGCTCATGGCGGCCGAGCACTTCGGCATGTCCAGCTCGTATCTGAGCCGATTCTTCAAGGACCAGACGGGCTATAACTTCATCGACTATGTGACGCGTCTGCGCATCCAGAAGGCGAAGGAGCTGCTGGCCAGCGGCGAGGGCTCGATTACCGAGATTGCCGACAAGGTCGGCTATGGCAGCGCCAACTCCTTCATCCGCAGCTTCAAAAAGCAGGAGTCGATCACGCCGGGCCAATACAAGGAGGGGCAACAATAAAAGGCGCTAACTGGCCGCAGGCAGCGGCGGTGCGGCGGTGGTGTAAAGAATGGTACAGCGCAGCAAGCATTGCATAGCCCCGATTGTAAAGGGGGGTACAGCATTAGCGGAAGATGAGGATAGTCACGACTGTCGCAGGCTGGTAAGCTAACGCTGAGCCGAACGGTACGACAGGGTGAGGCGCCGTTTTGCAACTATGATTAGGGGGAAAGCACGCATGTTGAACATCTCCACAGAGAAGAAGAAATGGTCTACGCTGGGTATCGTCCTGCTGGCATCGACAGTCGCGCTGGGCGGCTGCAGCACAGGCGGCGAGACGAAGCCGGAGACGGAGCCAGCAGCGACAGGCAACGGCCAGGCGGAAGCGGCAGTGGATGCGCCCGAGCCGGTTAAGGAAGGCTATCCGATCGCTACGGCGGATCAACCATTGACGCTGAAGGTATGGGCGCCGGCCGATAATATACTGAAGTATTACAAGGACTACGGCGAGGTGCTGGCGTTCCAGGAGATGGAGAAGGCAACTGGCGTCAAGATCGAATGGATCCATCCTTCGGCAGGACAGCTGCAGGAGCCGTTCAACCTGATGGTCGCCTCTCGCGACTTGCCGGATGTCATCATCTATCCGTGGGGCAACACGAGCTTCCTGCCGGGCGGAGCCCAGAAGTATGTCCAGGATGGCGTCATTATCCCGCTCAGCGAATACATCGATTATGCTCCAGACTATGCCAAGGTGCTCGAGGACTACCCGGAGATCAAGAAGCGGGTAACGGATGACGACGGAGAGATGAACTATATCTCCCTGATGACGCCGGAGCTGACGATGCGGACGTACAATGGCTTTATGATCCGTCAGGATTGGCTCGACAAGCTGAGTCTGCCGATGCCGCGCTCGACGGACGACCTGTATAACGTATTGAAGGCATTTCAGGATAACGATATGAACGGCAATGGCAAGAAGGATGAGTACTTCAGCTCCACCGGTATGGACAAAGGCATCCTCGGCATCGAGAAGCTGCTCTATCCCTTCGGCGCCACCGCCGGCAACGACGCTTTCATCCAGAGCGGCGGCAAGGTCATCTATAGCCCGATGCAGCCAGAGTTCAAGGAAGGCGTCGCCTATCTGAACAAGCTGTATCAGGAAGGGCTGCTCGATCCCGAGTATATGCTTAACGACAACACGAAGCTGCAGCAAAAGTATACGAACGGCACTGTAAGCGTTTCCTACTCCTCGGCAGGACGTATCGCGAGCTGGCAGCCGGGCCTCAAGGAAGTCGATGCCGACGCCACGCTCTCGCCGATCCCATCGCTGACCGGTCCGGACGGCTCCGGGTATTGGCTCGAGGCCAATACGGCGAATATTACGAACCCGGGCGTCAGCCTGGCGATCACGACCGCCAACAAATTCCCCGCCGAGACGATGAGATGGTGGAACTGGGTGTTCACCGAGGCGGGCAAGACAGCCTTCAACTATGGCAAGGAAGGCGTCACCTTCGAAATCGTCGACGGCAAGCCGCAGTTCACGGAGATGATTACCAACGATTCGCAAGGCCGCACGCAAAACGAAATGCTGTCGTTGACTGCGCCGGCGGTAGGTCTCCCGACGCTGAACGAGCTGGAGGCAACAAGGCTGCAAAAATCCGAAGCCGAATGGAATGCCTTCGAAACCTGGGGCAACAACATGCTCGACAACTCGCGGATTATGCCGCCTGTCATGTTCAATGACAGCGAGCTGGACGTGATGACGTCCAAGAAGCCGGCGATCGACGATTATCAGAAACAGATGCTGGATAAGTTTATCACCGGTCGGACTTCACTGGACGCATGGGAGACCGAGTTCGTGCCGCAGCTCAAAAAGCTGGGTATCGACGAAGTGACGGCCGCCTATCAGACGGCGCTTGATCGCTACAATCAACGATAACGCATGCTGCGGGAAGTCCGGCTGACCGGCCGGCTTCCCGTGACGGCGCGGCCCGAATGGAAAGGAGATGCTGCGGTGAGAACGATGACCGGCAAGGCAGCTAATGTCGCCACGGCAAGCAAGGCAAAGGAGTCTACTCTGCGTTCCTATGCCGGATTTTTGCGGAAGGAGCTTCGCAAAAACAAATATATCTATCTGATGCTGCTCCCGGTGATGCTTTATTTTGTTGTGTTTTCTTATTTTCCGATGGTCGGTTTGGCGCTGGCCTTCAAGGACTATTCACTTAAGTATGGCTTGATCGGCAATATTTTGGAGGCGCCTTATGTCGGCCTCAAGCATTTTGAAGCGTTTTTTGCGGGCGTTGCCTTCAAGCAGGTCGTCGTCAATACGATTTTGCTGAGCGTCTACGGCATTATTTTTGCCTTCCCTGCGCCGATCGTACTGGCGCTGCTGCTCAATGAGCTGCGCGTCAAATGGTTCAAAAGCATGGTGCAGAGCATTACGTACATGCCGCATTTTATCTCGCTGGTCGTCATCAGCGGTATGATCATCGACCTGACCTCGATCAACGGCCTGATCAACACGATCATCGATGCGCTCGGCGGCTCGAAGATCATGTTCCTGCTGGAGCCGGCATGGTTCCGGACGATCTTCATCACCTCGGATATCTGGCAGCATATCGGCTGGGGCTCGATCATCTATCTGGCCGCGCTGTCGGGCATCGACGCAGAGATGTACGAGGCGGCTGTCATGGACGGAGCCGGACGCTGGCGGCAGCTCCTCAACATTACGTTGCCTAGCCTGCTGCCGACGATTATGATCCTGCTCATCCTGCGGATCGGCCAAATGCTCAATATCGGCGTCGAGAAGATCATCCTGCTCTATCAGCCGATGACCTACGAGACGGCAGACGTGATCTCCTCCTACGTCTTCCGCCAGGGCATCTTGAATTTGCAGATCAGCTATACGACGGCAGTTGGTTTGTTTAATGCCGTCATCAACTTCGCGCTGCTCGTCTTGGCCAACTGGCTGAGCAAGAAGACGACGCAGAGCAGCCTATGGTAAGAGGAGGGGTGTATCATGCTAGGCAAGCGCTCCTTTGGCGAGAAAATATTTGATGGGGCCAATATTGTCTTTCTGATTTTGCTGGTTGTCGCAACGCTGTATCCGTGTCTGTATGTGCTGCTCGCTTCGATCAGCGATCCGGCGGAGGTGGCCGCTGCGCAGGGACTGTTGTTCATCCCTGACAAGCTGCAGCTCGGCAGCTATGCGCTCGCCTTTTCCAATCCGAACATTATTACCGGCTACGTGAATACGATTATTTATGTCGGACTCGGTACGGCATTGAATATTTTGATGACGCTGCTCGGTGCGTACGGCTTGTCCCGGAAGTACCTGTACGGGCGCAATCTGTTCATGTTTATTATCGTCTTCACGATGTTTTTCTCCGGCGGCCTTATCCCGATGTACCTGACGTTCAAGGCGCTCGGCTTCTACAACAACCTGTGGGCGATGATCGTCCCCTATGCGATCAATGCTTTCTATCTGATCATCCTGCGGACGTTCTTCCAGTCGATCCCGGATAGTCTGGAGGAGTCAGCCAAGATCGACGGCGCCAACGACTTTGTCATTTTGTTCCGCATCATGGTGCCGCTGGCGTTGCCGGCGATGGCTGTCGTGACGCTCTATTATGCGGTCGACAACTGGAATTCCTACCTGCGCGGCGTCATGTTCCTCCAGGATCGCTCCTTGTATCCGATTCAGGTCATCCTGCGGGAGATCCTGATCCAGAATGTCGTGAGCGCACAGAATGGGGACATTACCTCGGAAGTGGCCGAAAATGTGAAGTATGCGACGATCGTCATCGCCACACTGCCGATCTTGTGCGTCTACCCGTTCCTGCAACGTTACTTTGTCAAAGGCGCCATGATCGGCGCAGTAAAGGGTTGATACCAATGGAAGATATGCGAAGATGGCAGGCTTCGTGGATCTGGACGCAGCGACGCGCTCGGACGGCGCGCGGCGGACATGAGATGGCGTGCTTCCGGCGCGGGTTCGACGTCCCGTCGGACGGCGGGTGCCAGCTGACGCTCCGGGTCACGGCGGATAGCCGGTACAGGCTCTATCTCAATGGCGAGTCGATCGCCCTGGGGCCCGCCAAGGGCGATCGGCAGACACACTACTACGAGACGGTAGAGGTCGGCGATCGATTGCGGACCGGGCGCAATGTATTGGCAGCCCGCGTGCTGCATTACGGCGTCTCCGAGCCTTGGCAGATGGGGGAGGGCGGACCGATCGCGGTCGCTCGCTCGGGCTCCGCGGCCTTCCTCATGGAGGGCGAGCTGCTGGATGCGCAGGGCAAGACTGTGGAGCGCCTGCAGACGGATGAGCGCTGGCGGGCGATCCCGGACGAGAGCTATGACTACGCGCCGTCCGGGCTGACGCCATGGCTGGGCGGGATGGAGCGGATCGATGGCCGCCGCCGGCCCCAGGGCTGGGAGGAAATCGAGTATGATGATAGCCGCTGGGAGTCGGCGGCCGTCGTCTCCGCTGTGGGCAATGTCTACGGCGAGCTAACGCCATGGCGGCTAACGGCGCGGACGATCCCGCCGCTCTACGAGCGTGAGGCGAGGTTCGATGCGGTGGTGCGGACGGAGGGGCGAGCCAGCGAGCAGGGAGGTCGTCTCGGAGGCGCACAGGCGACGGTGACCATAGAGCCGCATGAGCGCTATGCCGTCGAGCTGAGCAGCCAGGCGCTCCGCAGCGGCTATGTGCGTCTCGGCTTCAGCGGCGGTGCGGGCGCCCGGATACGGATACTGTATTCGGAGGGCTACGAGCCGGAGGCTTCCAGCTGGGAGACGGATCAGCGCCTGAAGGGGGCGCGGGATCGGGCCGAGGGCGGCAAGCTGGTCGGGCACGAGGATATGTATATCGTCGGGGGCAGCGGCAGCGCGGCTACGCCGGAGGCATACGAGCCGTTCGGCTTCCGCGTCTTCCGCTACCTCCGGCTGGAGGTCGAGACGGGCGGAGAGCCGCTGACGATCGAGGATATTCATTATCGCGAGACGGGCTATCCGCTCGAGGTAGCGGGGAGCTTCGCCTGCTCGGATGACGAGCTGAACCGGCTGTGGCAGATCAGTCTGCATACGCTGCGACTCTGCATGCATGAGACGTACGAGGATTGTCCCTACTACGAGCAGCTGCAGTATACGATGGACACCCGTCTGGAGATGCTGTTCACCTACAATGTCGCTGCCGACGACCGGCTGGCGCGGCGAGCCATCCATGATTATCACAGCTCGGCGCTGCCCTCCGGCATGCTGCAGTGCCGTTACCCGAGCATGTACCCGCAGGTCATCCCGGGTTTCTCGCTCTACTGGATCTTCATGCTCCATGAGCATTATATGCGCTACGGGGATCTGGAGCTGGTGAAGCGCTACCGGCCGACGATGCTGGGGCTGCTCGACTGGTTCGAGCGCAGACTTACGACGGAGGGGCTGGTCGGCGCCACGCCGCCGCAGTATTGGACCCACTTCGACTGGGTCGACGAATGGACGCGCGGCGCGCCGGACTGCCAGGCCGAGGGCCCGCTGACGCTGCATAGCATGATGTATGCGTATGCGCTGCAGCATGCGGCGGAGCTGCTGGAGGCGTCGGGGTGGAGCGATGCCGCAGCGGACTGCCGGGCGCAGCGGCAGTCGATCAACGAGGCGATCCGCCGTCAGTGCTGGGTCGAAGCGCGCCAGTACTTCTCCCATCACCCGCAGATCGAGGAGTACAGTCAGCATCCCCAGGTGTGGGCGGTGCTATGCGGCGCCATCGAGGGGCTGCCGGCGCGCGAGCTGCTGCGACGCACGCTGGCCGATCCGGCGCTGCCGGTCGTATCGCTGCCGATGCACTATGAGCTGTTCCGGGCGCTCGAGAAGGTTGGGCTGGAGAGCGAAGCCTTCGCCTGTTGGGAGGAATGGCGGCGGTTCCTGCCGCTGCAGCTGACGACGCTGCCGGAGCAGGCGCACGGCGTGCCGCGCAGCGACTGCCACGCCTGGAGCGCGCTGCCGCTCGCCGAGTTCGGCGGCAGTCTGCTCGGCGTCCGTCCAGCCGCGCCAGGTTGCTCGCGTATCCTGATCCGTCCGCAGCCAGGGACGCTCACATGGGCTCGCGGCGAGGTGCCGACGCGCCATGGCATCGTGCGCGTCGCATGGCAAATAGCCGACGGGCAGTTCGAGCTCCGTGCGGACGCCCCGGTGGGCGTCGCGCTGGAGATCGTCCTGCCCGACGGCTCGCGCCATGAAGCGATGGGCGGCGATGTACGAGTCAGTTGTGTTTAGGTCTTGAACTTGCCCATCAGCTCGACGAGCTCCTCGACCATACGGGCGAGATGCTCGGCAGCGGCTGTCACTTCATTCATCGAGACGAGCTGCTGCTGCGAGGCGGAGGCGACCTGATGCGCATTGGAGGCCGATTGCTCGGCGATATGCTGCATCTGCGCAGAGGTGGCGGTGACCTCCTCGACGCTGGCGGCCATCTGCTCGGCTGAGGAGGACAGCTCGCCGAGCTGTGTGTTCACCTCATGCATCTCCTGCATGATCGCTGAGAAGATCCTGCCGCTATGCTGCACGGCCTCGGTGCCGCGATTGGTCTCGGTGACGCCCTGTGTCATCGAGACGACGGCCGCTTGCGCCTGCGAGCGGATCTCCTCGGTCAGGTCGGCGATCTGCTCGGC
>Ga0160452_100385_pt1 | contig 35757 bp, 23 predicted proteins | sample HID1971I_E6MG_FD_108230 | JGI IMG/M metagenome (GOLD analysis project Ga0160452, IMG submission 108230) | Enriched millipede-associated microbial communities from UW Madison campus, WI, USA - HID1971I_E6 MG | ecosystem: Host-associated > Arthropoda: Insects > Digestive system > Unclassified ...
AACGCCCGTCTGACGAAGGCCGAGCAGTCGAAGTATGCGGTGCTGTTGCGGTTGGAGCCGTATTGATAAGGCGTGCCGAGGAAGCTCATGCCGACATTAATCACCTTCTCGACGTTGCTGCCTTGGGAGCCGCCGCCACTTGGCGGTGCTGCGGCGCCGCCGCTGACCCGGATATATTGCGCCTGGCTGCTGACGTAGCCTGTCACGCCCCGCGAATCGCGCACCTGATACCAATAGCTATTGGGCTGCCCCAGGACCGTGACGCTCTCGCCCCGTCCGAGGTAGCGGATCCGAGAAGCGCTCGTCGATGGGCTCGTCCGGAAGGATACGGAAGCGACGATCTCGCCCTTCACGGAGCTTGCGCTGGCACTTGCGCTAGCGTTAGAGCTTGCATTGGCACCGACGCTGGCGTCTTCGTCTGCTGCAGCAGCGGTTATGTATTGCGAGCTCGATGAGACGTAGCCTGTCGTACCGTCATCGGCACGCACCTGATACCAGTACGATTTGGGCTCGCTGAGCACCAGCAGCTGTTCGCCGGACTTCAGATAACGGATGACAGTGGAGGAAGTGCTTGGTTTGTCGCGGAAGCTGACCGTCTGCTTAACCTCGATTTGCGTTGCCGCCGCCGCTTGATCAGGGATGGCCACCAGGGGCGCCAATAACGTCATTACCAACATCACGAGCCATGTTTTTTTCAAAAATTCTCAACCTCCAGTTTAGACTTGAGCAGGTACTGCCGGTCCTCCTTTCGGCGAAATGCTGACTCCATTCTAGAGCCAGTCCTCCTCCGCTAGCATCCATCGTCAGGCCCAATTGCCCAGCGGCCGGACAGAAGGAAAGATACTATTGGCAACTAGGGGAAATAGATGAATATTTTCTCATGGGATATTTAGAAAACGCTTTCAGACCAAGGCTTGCCAATAGAATTGCCAAATGAATGAAATTTAATTGGCAACATTATGTACGGAAGCGGCTAGGTCGGAGGAAGTAAAAAGCGGCGTCTTCTATCTAGGACCCGGAATAAATTGGCAAGTCAAAAAGCCCTGCCGGAATCGTCCGGAGGGCTTGCAGTCAACTTCCAGTTCATACGTTATAAGGAGATATACCCTGGAATAAGCGGGTCTAAACCTCCTTCGCAAATTAGACGCTTGACCCGAGCCGGAGGTTGCAATCCTCGAGCATCCAAACATTGGCTGTGCGTACTTGTGGTCGCATACGCAGGCTCGGGTATGCGCGCGCTGGCGGGCACAGACATGGCCGTCGGGGCCATCGTACCTCTATTGTCGATAAACCTCTAGCTCGGCTAACTGAAACGCATAGCTGCCAAACGGCTCGGTCCGCAGTCGCGCAGCCTCTACCCGCACATACCGGGCCGACTGGGCGGGAAAGGTTAGCGTCAGCGGGCTGCCGTCTACCGGCTGCGGCACATCGATGCGCGTCTCCACCGTCTGCCAGTTGGCCCCGTCGTTCGATAGACGGACCTGCACATCGAGCGGGAAGCCGACGCCGACCTGCTGCCCGGCATCATTGCGCGGCCACAGCTCGACGCGACCGACCGGATACGCCTGCTCGAGATCGATGCTGACCCATGCCGGCGTAGCAGGCTGCGTCGATGCAGGCACACTGCTCCAGCCCTTGGCGTCGTCGGCGCCAGCGCCGCCCACACGCTGGCCGTCGACGAGATGGGCCTTGCTCCAGCCCCAGTTGGCGACGTCGCTGGAGGCCGTGACGGGCTTCTGGTACGCCAGATTGCCATAGGGATGACGTTCGTCGTAGTAGGGCAGCTCGCCGAGCGCGTACAGCTTGCCCTCGCCCGGCTGGTAGCTGGCCGTCAGCGTGCCCGTGGCGGCGTTATAGCCCGTCGGGACCTCAAGTCCCGTCGTCTTGGAGATCTCGCGGATGTCGCTGATCAGACTGTCCGCCTGCAGCGTGAACGTCCGGCTCTGCGTCATCGAGCGGTTCACAACCATCGCATACGTCTCGCCGGTGTCCTGGTGGACCATATACGAGACGATCATCTCGTCGGCCGGGTTGGCAGGCTGCAGATAAAAGTCCGCAGGCAGCCGCTTGGTCGACGCTGTCGGCAGCGTCGCGCCGGTATGATAGACCTGATGCGCGTCAAGATCGATGAGCGTCTTGCCGAGCTGCTGCATCTCGCTATTGAGCTGCTGGAACGGGGCATAGCGCGCCGTCTTGTTGCCTTGCGGATCGATGATCGCATTCTCGAAATGCTCGCCCCGCCCCGTAGGCGTCCAATAAGTGAACCAGGTCACATATTTGAAGCCATAGGCCAGGTAGGAATAGACGTTAAACCGCATATCGTCCGCACTCGGCTGGCGGTGGCTGAGCGCGCTCGGCGAGGAGCCAAAGCCGACCGATTGCAAATACGAGGCCGTCTTGATCCCGTACTCCAGCCCGACGCGTCGGATAATGTCGGCCGTATCGTAGTAGTTGTTAGCGAATTGCCCGTTGGTCAGGAACGGATAGTTGTCATACGAGAGGTAGCGAAGATTGTCCGCTCCCACCTCTTCGACCCAGGCGCGAACGTAGTCCGACTCGTAGGCCGCGCCATAAATATTGGGGAACAGATTGACGTACGGATTTTTGGTATCGTCATGCTCCAGCACCTCGCGGTAAATATGTGCCTCGCGCGGCAGCTCGCCGATCCCCGGCTCATCGCGGATATAGTAGCCGCCAGTCGCCCAGTAATCCTTGTACGTCTCCACCACTTCCTGAATCTGCGCATCCGTGCCGCGGATGCGCGGATCGGCGACATTGACCTTCAGATCATGCGCCTCCGCCAGCTCCAGCATGCGCAGGTTGCGCGCCTCGGTGTCGAGGCCGGAGCCGAGCACATTTTGCAACACATCGACATGCGCTTCCTTCAGCCACTGGTACTGTTGATCGTTAGTGTACTCCCAGGTCGGCGGCCAGAAGACACCGATCTGGAACTTCTCCGGCTCCGCTGCGCGCGCCCGATGCGGCTTGACCGTCATCGTGAAGGTCTTGGTCAGCGAGACGCTTCCCTTGCTCACTGTCGCCGTCAGCACGACCTGAGCGGCCGGTTGATCGCTAGCCGGACGACGGACGCGCCCGCTCCCGTCGATCACGGCTGGGTCGGAGCTGGCCCAGGAGATCGCGCTCCCCTCGCGGCCATACGTCGGCAGTCCGATCGAGGAGGAGAGCGGCTGCGGATACGGCAGCTGCAGCTCGGCATGATCTGCCGCCGCCGCATCTGCATCCGTCAGCGTGCTGGCAGCCTGGCGCACCTCCAGCTCCCGCAGCTGCATCACATACGCCTGATGGTTGTCGCGGGAGAGCGCTGTCGCCTCAACCTTCACATACCTAGCCTGGACTGCGGTTATCGTATGGGTCAGCGCCGCGCCGTTCGTCGGGGCCGGGTAGCCGCCCCAGGCGCCGACCTCGGTCCAGCTCTGGTCATCGAGCGAGACGAGGATGCGGAAGTCGACAGGAAAGCCTACGCCGGTGTAGGTCGTCCCGCCGTCGCTACGCGGCCACAGGACGATCTGATCGGTCCAGTGCGCCGCGCCCAGGTCGACCTTCACCCAAGCCGGAGAGCCGGAGGCCGGCTGGCTGGAGGAAGGCATCGTCGTCCAGCCGTTGGCTGCGGAGCCCGAGGCGTACGGCCCCGTCTTCGAGCCGTCGGTCAGATGGACGCGGGCCCAGCCTTCGGCCGGGTTCTCGTAGCTGGAGCTTGCGGTGACGGATTTGCCTAGCGCCAGATTCACCTCGCCGCTGGCAGACAGGCGAGCTCCCGTCTGCGGGAGCAGGCCGGTCAGCAGGACACAGATGAGCAGACAAGTCATTGCACGCATACGTTGGATACCGTTCATCGTACACCTCCAAGTGTAGTGGCAATCAGGAATTTTCAGCCGCGTTTTTCCACGCTTTGTCCATATTGTCCAGCATGCCTTGCGGGGTGATCGCCTTCAGATAGACGCCCTGCGCCGAGGTCATCAGCTCGGCGGTGCCTGCGCTGCCGTGCACCCAGCCCTGGTCGAGGAACGGGTAGCTGCTGCCGGCAGCGACGATGTCAGCGATGCGCTGGAGCGCCGGATTGACCTCGCCTGTCTCGCCCTTGATCGTCATAAACGCTTGCTGGCTGGCCGCCCACACCTGCTGATGTTCCGCCTCCGACCAGAACGCCAGGTAGCGCTTGGCCGCATCGGCAACCTCGGTGCTCTTGTTAATCGCGAAGGTCGTGCCGACCGCAGCGGAGGCGACGACCGGCTCGACCGGCTTGTTGGACGGCATCGGGAACATCCCGACCTCAAGCTCCGGATTGGCCGCCTCGATGCCGGGCAGCGACCAGTTGCCGTCGATGTACATCGCCGCCTGACCGGTAGCGAACGCCTGCTGCGCCTGATCCAGGCTAACTCCGGTACTCTGCGGCGTCAGGTAGCCCGCTTCGTCGAGCGCGAACCAGTTGGTCGCCATCTCTTGCCAGCCCTCGGCGAAAGTCGCTTTCCCTTCATTCAGGTCGGCATCGAAGGTCGGGCGATCCGTGTAGACCAGCCCCGGCGCCATCGTGTAGAGAGCGGCCAGCGTCATCCAGCCGTCGTTGTTGCCGATCGAGATCGGCAGCACACCCGCATCCTTGATCTTCTGAGCCGCAGCGACGAACGCCTCCCAATCCTCCGGCACCTCGATCCCCAGCTCCTCGAACAGCTTGACGTTGTAGTAGACGCCGAGGACGTTCATATCGTTGGGGATCGCGAATACCTGGCCGTCCTGCGAGGTCGCCTTCAGCGCAGCCTCGGTAAAATTGGCGATCCAGGGCTCGCCCGACAGATCCATCAAATAACCGGCGTTGCCATAGGCGACGACCTCGGCCAGACCCGGATGGATCATCAGCACGTCGGCAGCGTCATTGGCCGCGAAGCGCGCCCGCAGGAAATCCTTGAACTGGCTGCCTGGCATGCCCTCATAGACGACCTTGATGTCCGGATTGTCGGCCATGAACTTGTCGTTGAGCTCCGGGATCGCGCCTAGCTCGGCCCCCGATTTGAAACCGCTTACCTTTAACTCAACCTGTTCCCCCGCAGGCGGCTTGGCGCTCTCCTGTCCCGGCGTGGCGCCCGTCTCTCCGGCCGGACTGTTGTTGCCCCCGCAGGCCGCTGTCAGCAGCAGCAGCGAGAGACCAAGCGCAGCTGTCGCTTGTTTTCTGAATATCATGTTGTTTGCCCTCCCTTTTGTGTTCTCATAAGTATCGTACCGCTATCTGTTTGAGGTGAACATTGCGTAAAATTATTGTTTCTTCTCTTTTTTTCGGATGTTGTCAAGGCCCGTAAATGCGGAAAGGACGCATCGATTAATGCGCCCTTTCCCGGTAGCCCATAGGCGTAAGCTTAACATGCTTGCGGAACAGGGTGCTGAAATATTTGGGGCTGGTATAGCCTACTGCCGCCGCCACCTCGTACATCTTCAGCTCCGTCTCTCGCAGGATGCGCCGCGCCTCCTCCATCCGCACATCGGTCAGATAGTCGATAAACTTCTGCCCCGTCGTCTCCTTGAACAGCTCGCTCAGATACGTCGGATGCAGGTACACCTGTTGCGCCAGCGTCTCCAGATTAAGCTCCGGATCGGCATACGATGCCCGGATCAGCTGTTGCACCTTCCATATGACCTTGCGGCTGCTCTGCTCCTCCGACTCGCTCAGATCCAGCGTCTGCAGGAAGGCGTCGATCGACTGCATGAGGATCGACGGCGTCAGCGCCGCCGGCAGCTGTCCGCTCAGCTCGGCTCCGGCCCGCAGCAGCCGCTCCGCCAGCCGCGACGGGATCGCAGCGAGCGCCGGCCCTGTCAGGAAGCCGAGCAACTGGAACGCCTGCATCGCCAGCCGTGCGGGATGCTGCAGCGCTCCGCTCCTGATCTCCTCCGCCCAGCCGCTTAGCAGCTGCAGCGTCTGCTCCGCGTCATTGGTCTCGACCGCCAGCGCGAGCCGCCGCTGCCACTCCGTCCCTGCCTGCACGCCTGCGCCATCGCCGGTCTGCTCGCGCAGCTGAGCGATTGCCTGATCGTACGCACAGCCCAGCTGCGCCAGCCCGTCGATCGGCTCGGAGCAGCCATAGGCGACCAACCGCTCGCCCGGGGTAACCGCCGCAGCCGCTAGCATCTCCTGCTGCCACCGCTGCAGCAGCAGACGCCACGTCTCGGCGGACGGGAGCTCGCTCGCGCCGACCAGGAAGAGGACGCAGCCCTCGGCTACCTCGATCCCTGCCGCCTCGCGCAGACCCTGCGCCATGGCTGCCAGCGCCTGCCTCGTCCGCTCGAGCTGCCGCCCTCCGTTGCCCGTCGCCGGATCGGCCCATTGCAGCAGCAGCACGCTGTATCGCAGCGGCTGTCGCTCGCCTTGCCTGTCGGCATACGCCTGCAGCAGCCCGCACATACGGTCGCGATGCTGGCTCACAACCCATTGCAACAGCAGCGTCTCCAGCTGCGCCGTCGCCTGGCGCTGCCGCTCCTGCAGCGCCGCCTCCACCTTGTGCATCGCCTGCACCAGCTCCTCCCGCTGCAGCGGCTTGAGCAGATAGTCGGTGACGCCATGGCGCATCGCCGTCTGCAGGAAGTCGAACTTCTCATGTCCGGTCAGGATCATCTTGTACAGCCCCGGCTTGATCCGCCCCAGCTCGGCCGCGAGCTCGAGTCCGCTCATGCCGGTCATGCTGATGTCGATGATCGCCAGATCCGGGTCGGTCTCCTCGATACTGGCGAGCGCCGACTCCGCATCGGGGCAGCTCTGCACGACCTCCCACTCCGGGAGCAGCCGCCCGATCAGCTGCTGCAGTCCGCGCCGGATCGTCTCCTCGTCATCTATGATCATTACTCGCGGCATCCTGCGCCTCCTCTCCGCCGATCCGCATGCGCAAGGTGACGATCGTCCAGCCCTGCGTATGCCGGTCCATGCTCACGCCGTAGCCTTCGCCATCGCGATTGGCGATGCGCCGATGCACATTGTACAGTCCGATATGCTGTCCATCGTCCTCGCGTCTCGGCTGACGGAGCGAGGCATTGACCTCGGCCAGCCGATCCGCCGTCACCCCTGCGCCATCATCCTCGATCTGCAGGATCAGATCGTCATCCTGCCGCCACCCGCGGATGCGGATCTCGCCCTTGCCCCGCGCCGGGGCGATCCCGTGGACGATCGCATTCTCCACGACAGGCTGGACGATCCATGGCAGCGTCGGCGTATCCAGCAGCTCGGGCGCCAGCTCAACCTCGAAGCCGAGGCCGGGGAAGCGGATCTGCTGCAGCTTCATATAGACGCGTACATACTCCAGCTCGCGGGAGAGCGGGATCTGATCGGAGCTCTCCTGCAGCGACAGCCGGAATAGCTTGCCGAGCAGCGACACCATATCCGCCACCTCATAATCGCCATTAAGCTCCGCCTTCATGTTGATGGATTCGAGCGTATTGTACAGGAAGTGCGGATTGATCTGGCTGCGCAGCACCTTGTACTCGGCCTGCTGTTGGTAGATGCGCATCGTCAGCACCCGGCTGACGAGCTCGTCGATCTGCACTACCATATGGTTGAAGCTGCGGCCCAATTGGCCGACCTCGTCCTGACTCTGGACCGGATAACGGACCGTATAATCCCCCAGCTCGACCCGGTTCATCATCCGCTTCATCGCCTTGAGCGGCCGGATGATATTCATCGTCAGTCCCGACGAGAGCAGGACGGCCAGCAGCAGCACCGTGCCGCTGAACACCCACAGCAGGTTGCGCAGGATGTTCAGCTCCTCGGACAGCTGACGGAGCGGCACCGTACTGACGACCGTCCACCCGGTCGCCTGCGAGCGGACGTACTGCACCATCGTCTGGCCGTCGAGATCTGCGGTCAGCTTGCCGTAGGAGGGGCCCAGCCTGGCCCCAAAGCGCTCGCCGATGAGTCGCTGATCGGGGTGGTAGATGATCCGATTGCTGCTATCCACGATGAACACCGTCGCCGACGTCGGGATCTTCGTCTCCTGCAGCAGTTCCATCAGATACGAGGTCGACAGATCGATCAGCAGGACGCCGTACGGGACCCGGTTGGCGACATTGACGATGCTGCGCGCATACGAGAAAATGTACGGATCGTCCTCGCCAGCTCCCTCCGGGCGATAAGGCGGCAGGATGACGCCTCGACCGTCGGCTCCCAGCACCCGATCATACCAGCCTGCGGCCATGAAGTCGCTATGATCGACCATCGCACTCGAGCCGTACTGCGAGTACTGCACCTCGCCGCCGCGTATCCAGTAGATGCCCTTGATGTCCTCGAACGGGATGATCAGCATCATATTGCGCAGCGCCCGGTCGATCGAGATTTTCTCTGTATAGAGGTTCATCGGATCGCGGCTGCCCCGCAGCCCGTCGACGCCATCGAGATAGAAGGTCATCGACAGCCGATCGATCTGATGGACGTAGTTGTCCAGATTGCGGACGATCTGGTCCGTCAGATTCAGGCTGAACTCGCTGACCCGACCGCTCAGATTGTCGTGATAGCGCTGGAAGCCGAGGAACGTGACGACGATGACCGGGATGATAATCATGAGCGCATAGACGAACACCAGCTTTTTGTCGAGACTCCAGTCCTTGAACGGCACTACCTTGAACCTGCGGATCGCGGCCGCCTCCTTCGTTGCTGCGAGCTTTTAGATTAAGGATAAGCGGATGCGCCGCGCGCTGGCAAGCCTTGGCGACCGTTTATCCCTTGACCGAGCCGGCGGCGATGCCCTTGATGATGAACTTCTGCAGGAAGATGTAGACGACTGCCAGCGGCAGCACCGCCAGCACCATGCCGGGGAACAGCAGCGACCAGTTGGTCACATGCTCACCTACGAACATATACAGCGCGATCGTAATCGTCCGGTAGCTCTGATCCTGCAGGAACAGCAGCGGCACGATCAGGTCGTTCCACGTATTCAGCGAGCACAGCACGACGATCGTCGCCGTCACCGGCTTCATCAGCGGGAACACGGTCAGCCAGAACGCCCGGAACAGCGAGCAGCCGTCGATTTTGGCCGCCTCCTCCAGCTCCTTGGGCGTCGATCGCAGGAAGCCTGCGTACAGGAAGATCGACAGCGGCAGATTGATCGCGGTGAAGATGAGGATCGCGCCGTGATACGTATTGACCATATGCAGCACGTTCACCAGCCGATAGAGCGGCACCATCGCCAGCTGGAACGGCAGCATAATGCCCGCGATAAAATACACAAACAGGACGTAATACACCTTCTCCGTCTTGCGAGCCAGCGGATACGCCGCCAGCGAGCCGAGCACGACCAGCAGCAGCACCGAGCTGGCGGTGATGAGCAGCGTGTTGCCGAGCACATAGTGGAAGCGCATCGCCTCCCATGTCGCCGCATAATTGCCCAGGCTAAAGGACGTCGGCAGCGTCAACGGGGATGCGGCCATCTGCTGCGGCGTCTTGAACGTCATCGAGACGATGAAGTAGATCGGATAGAGCGAGAGCAGCGCCAGCAGAATCATCGCCAGCTCCAGCAGTTTTGTGCGGACATTGCGTTGCTGCGGCATCAGCTCTGCACCTCTCTTCTTCTCAGGAGCAGGATCTGTACGAGCGACAGCGCGAAGATGATCAGGAACATGACGACGCCCATCGCCGTGCCGTACCCGAAGCTGCTCTTGGTAAAGGCCGTGGAATAAAGCAGCGTCGTCATCGTCTCCGTCGCATAGTACGGTCCGCCCTTCGTTGTCACGAAGATGATGTCGAACGCCTTTAGCGTGCCGATGCTCGACAGCACCACATTGATCGTCATCGACGGCGCCAGCAGCGGGAAGGTGATCGAACGGAACTTTTGCCAGCCGCTGGCCCCGTCGATGCTCCCCGCCTCATAGAGATCGCCCGGTATCGTCTGCAGGTTCGCCAGGTAGATAACCATCGAATAGCCGACGTATTGCCAGACGACCATGACGATGATCGCATAGAGCGCATAGGCCGGATCGCCGAGCCAACTGCGCGCCCATGAGGCCAGTCCCGCCTCGCGCAGCAGCGTGTTGAGGACGCCGGCTTGCGGCTCGTAGATGTACATCCACGTATATCCGACGACGAGCGGGCTGAGGATTGCGGGCACAAAAAAAATCGTCTTCAGCACCTGCTTGCTGCGAATCCGCGAGTCCATCGCCAGCGCCAGCGGAATCGCCAGGCCGTTTTGCAGCAGCACGACAAAAAACGTGAACACCATCGTATTGCGAAGCGCTTTCATGAACACATCGTCGCTCAGCAGACGCTCGAAATTGCGCAGGCCAACGAAGTCCATCGTCTGGTAAAAACCGTTCCAGTTCGTCAAGCTGTAAAAAAAGCTGCCCAGCACGGGGCCGAGCAAAAAGAAGGTATACACGACAAAGGCCGGCAGTATGAAGCATGCCAGGATCAGATGCTCTTTGCGGTGCATCGTTAGTTTAAACATCTCGTTCGTCTCCCCTCACCGGTTGTTGCCTTCCATGTTACCGAAAAGCAGCTGGCGGGAAAACGTTGTAAAATACATGTTTCCTCCGTTTTTTTCGGAAGATTGTGTTGCCAGTGTTACGGCGGGCACCGCTTAGGAACAAAGTGGAACAACGACAAAACGCCGAAGAAGTCGCGAGACTTCTCCGGCGTCGGGCGCCACTAGTCGCAATCGGCTCATCAAGTGACCGCTGGCGTAAAGGGCTCCACGTGGACGTGGATGTTCATAATGTCGTGCTTGCGCTTCATCTTCTTCTCGACCTCGTCGCAGATGCGGTGGCTCTCAATGAGCGACAACGTCGGATCGACGAGGATGATGACATCGACCAGCACATTGCTGCCGTGCACGCGGGCCTTGATGTCCTTGATCTCGCGAACCCCCTTGATGCCGGCGACCGACGTCTGGAGCGACTGCAGCTTCTCCTCATCGAAGCCATCGGTCAAGGCATGTGTCGCGCTGTAAAAAATCTCCCATGCCGTCTTGCAGATAATAATCCCGACCAGAAATGCCGCCAGCGGGTCCAGCCAGACGAGGCCAAACTGGGAGCCAAAGATGCCTACTGCGGCGCCGATACTAACCAGCGCATCCGACAGATTGTCCTTGGCTGCCGCCATCAACGCCTGACTATTGATCCGCATCGCCAGCTTGCGATTGTACCAGTAGACGCCAAACATGATGGCCGCCGCACCGATCGCCACCCAAGCCGTAATCATGCCCGGAACCTCGTGAGCTCCGGCAAACAGCGACCTGACGGTATTGAACAGTACCTGCAAGCCAATCATCGCCATAATAAACGAAGCGATCAGCGCTGCAATCGTCTCTGCCCGGTAATGTCCGTACGGATGATCCTTGTCCGGGGGCTTCTGGGAAATGCGCAAGCCGATGAGCACGGCGATGGAGGCGACGATATCGGTTGCGTTGTTCAGTCCGTCCGCCATCAGCGCTTCCGACACGAACAGATAGCCGATCGTCAGCTTAAGCGCCGACAGGACGATATAGCTGACGATGCTCAGCCATGCGCCTCGCTCTCCTTGTCGGATGTTCTCATAAGTATCCAGCTCAGGCACCTCCAATATTCTCAACACCAATACCGGTATCTTACCTGACCTATCCCTTGTGGGTCTAGAGAAACAGTGTTGACCCCATGCGCACAAAGCTGCCCTGGCGCAACATGTTTGATAGCCCTCAACAGTGTCAAATACCTATCCTGCCTACCAGCTTGCCCATCTTGCCGCCCTCTCAAACTGTGATGTGTAAAGCGGCCGAACAGACGCTTTGACACAAAACCTTCACAATTCAGTTCGTGCTTGGTTGCGGCCGTTTCCCTGTATAGCAACAAGTTGAACCAAGCTCATCGTCCTTTGACGGCGCTCAAAAAACCACGCACGACGACCGCTTTGCAGCGAACCATCACGCGTGGCTGATTTTGGAGGAAGAACGCATAGACTACCCAGAAGCCGACAGCTCATCTCCGCATTGGATACAATATTTGGAGCCGATATCGTTTTCGGTGTTGCAGTGGCGGCAGATGACGCGGATATCGCCGATCGTATCCTCGCTACGCGGCTCGTCCGGGAACCTTTTTCCGCAATCCGGGCAAAACTTCAGGTCGATAGGGACGACCTTGCCGCAAGTACACGCCTTCTCCGATTTCATATTTTTAATTTTGTCATCGATGGCTGCGATATCCTGCTCCAGCAGGACGAGCTCCTCGCAATAATCCATGACCTCAGCCTCGGACTGCGCCAGGTCGCCGGTTGTGAACGCCTGGTAGACCGCCTTGCCGATCTTCAGCTGGATTTTGTCCATTTCCTTTTCCTTCGACGAGATCTGACTTTTCAGCTTCGTAATCTCGACAGTCTGCTGCGCTTTTTTGGCCGCTTCCGAGGCGCCCTGCTTCACCCGATCAAAAAACGACATCTTTGTTCTCTCCTTTGAGTCAACCTCTTAATCTAAACATAAACGGAACTCACTCTATACCATTATATTAAAACATGCCTGGAACATTCAAACAAATAAGCAAACAAAACAAACCCGCATCCAGCCGATTGGGCCGAATGCGGGTCGTCGTTAGTAGTGGACTTACACCGTCGCGTACATGCTCTCGCGCAGCGCTTTGATCTCGTCGCTCTCGAGGTACTCGTCGTAGCTCATCGACCGGTCGATCAGGCCGTTCGGCGTGATCTCGATGATCCGATTGGCGATCGTCTGGATGAACTGATGGTCATGCGACGTGAACAGGATCGTCCCGTCGAAGTCGATCAGGCCGTTGTTGAGTGCGGTGATCGATTCCAGGTCCAAGTGGTTGGTCGGCTCGTCGAACAGCAGCACGTTGGCGCCGTTGAGCATCATCTTGGCCAGCATGCAGCGGACCTTCTCGCCGCCGGAGAGCACGCTTGCCTTCTTGAGCGCCTCCTCGCCGGAGAACAGCATCCGGCCCAGGAAGCCGCGCAGGAACGTCTCGTCCTGGTCCTTGGAATATTGGCGCAGCCAGTCGACCAGATTCATCTCGACGCCGTCGAAGTAGGCCGAGTTGTCCTTCGGGAAATACGCTTGCGTCGTCGTCACGCCCCAGGTGTACTCGCCTGCATCCGCCTCCAGCTCGCCCATGACGACCTGGAACAGCGTCGTCTTCGCCAGACCGTTCGGCCCGACGAGCGCGATCTTGTCGCCTTTGTTGACGACGAAGCTGATGTTGTTCAGCACCTGATCGCCATCGACGCTCTTGCTCAGCTGGTCGACCGTAAGCAGTTGCTTGCCCGCCTCGCGCTCCGGCTTGAAGTTCAGGAACGGATACTTGCGGTTCGACGGACGGATGTCCTCAAGCGTGATCTTATCGAGCGTCTTCTTACGCGACGTCGCTTGCTTGGACTTGGAAGCGTTGGCGCTGAAGCGCTGGATGAACGCCTGCAGCTCCTTGATCTTCTCTTCCTTCTTTTTGTTCTGCTCGCGCGCCAGCTTGAGCGCCAGCTGGCTGGACTCGTACCAGAAGTCGTAGTTGCCCATATAGAGCTGGATCTTGCCGAAGTCGATATCCGCGATCTGCGTACATACCTTGTTCAGGAAATGACGGTCATGGGATACGACGATAACGGTGCCTTCGTAGTCGAGCAGGAAGTTCTCCAGCCAACGGATCGACTCCAGGTTCAAGTGGTTCGTCGGCTCGTCAAGCAGCAGGATCTGCGGGTTGCCGAACAGCGCCTGCGCCAGCAGGACTCTGACCTTCTCGTTGCCCTCGAGCTCCTTCATCTGCTTGTCGTGCAGCTCGGTCGGGATGCCCAGACCGTTCAGCATGCCGGCAGCTTCCGATTCGGCCTCCCAGCCGTTCAGCTCCGCGAACTCCGCCTCCAGCTCGCCAGCGCGCATGCCGTCTTCATCTGTGAAGTCGGCCTTGGCATAGAGCGCGTCCTTCTCCTTCATGACTTCATACAGCCGGGCGTGACCCATGATCACGGTCTCCAGCACCTGATACTCGTCATATTCGTAATGGTTCTGCTTCAGCACGGCCATCCGCTCGCCCGGCGTAATATGAACCTCGCCGCTGTTAGCTTCCATCTCGCCGGAGAGGATTTTCAGGAACGTCGATTTGCCCGCTCCGTTGGCCCCGATCAGGCCGTAGCAGTTGCCTGGGGTAAACTTGATCGTAACATCTTCAAAAAGCGGACGCTTGCCGTAACGCAGCGTCACGCCGCTGGTGCTAATCATCTCATCCCGTCCTTTTGTATCATTGTAGCGTTCATCCGTCCATTATAGCACATTCTATTGCAAAGGGGGCCAGATTCAAGGGATTCGTCAACGAAAACGACGGAATATCATGCTTGCCAAAGACTGGCCAAGTGCTTAACATAGACGGCAGGGCATTACTGCCAGGCCTGCGGCGCAAGGCTGCGGAACCGCTTGGCTGACAAGCTGACTTTGGGACAAAAGAGGAGAGATGAAGGATGGAGAAGCAGACGACGATTTTATTTACGGGGGACTCGATTACAGACTGCGGGCGCGGCCGCGAGGAGGGGCAGGATCACTTCCTGGGCCAAGGCTATCCCAATCTGATCGCCAGCAAGCTGGGCAATCTGTACGCCGAGCAGCGGCCGGTGTTCCTCAATCGGGGGATCGGCGGCAATCGGGTATCCGACCTGTACGCACGCTGGAATGAAGACGCTATCAGTCTGAAGCCCGACCTCATCAGCATCCTGATCGGCATCAACGATATTTGGCGAATCATGCGCGGGCTGCCGAGCGGCGCGACCGATCGCTTCGAGCGGCTCTACCGTCATCTGCTCGAGGAGACTCGCGAGGTGCTGCCGGATGCGGCGCTCGTGCTGTGCGAGCCGTTCGCGCTGCCGGCCTCGGCGACCGAGGAGGGCTGGGAGAGCTGGCAGTCCAGACTGCGCGATTACAGCCAGACGCTGCAAGGACTGGCCTCGCAGTACGGCGCCGTGTTCGTGCCGCTGCAAGCCGCCTTCGATCGGGCAGCCGAGCGCACCGATGCGGCATACTGGCTATGGGACGGCGTCCATCCGACGGCGGCCGGCCACGACCTGATCGCCGAGGAGTGGCTGATCGCAGTCAACAAGAGCGAGCTGGACGTCTTCTTCAAGCGGTAGCATGGCCGAAAGCATTAGCATGGCCGAAAGTCAGGCCGCGCAAGCTCATCGAAGCGCGGCCTGACTCAGCAGGAGGGCGACGAAGCTTGATCGATGCTGCCGCTGACCGCCTCGCACCTTCCATCTCGGCGGTCCCTTTGTCAAGTAAGCTCCGCTGCCTTGCCCCTCACAAAAACATCCGCACCTTGTACTCCTGCGGCGACATCCCGAACGTGCTGCGGAATACCTTGGCAAAGTAATTGGGATTGTTGTATCCGACCCGCTTTGCCGCATCGCCTACCTTCATGCCGTCCTGCAGCAGCAGTCGCCGGGCGGCGTTCATTTTCTCCTTGGTAATATACAGGCTCAGCACCTCGCTCGTCGTCTGCTTGAACAGCCGCGACAGATAGGTCGGGTTGACATGGAAGCGGCGCGACAGCTGGTCGAGCGACAGATCCTCGCTCAGATGCTGACCGATGTACAGCTTCAACTGCTCGATGAGCACCGACGCCCCCGTCTCCTCCCCGGCTCTATACGGCCGCTCCGTCTGCTCGGCGGCATCGATCAGCAGCCCCTTGCCCGCGAGCCGCTGCAGATCGTCGTTCATGAGACGGACGTTCGGCCCCAGCTCCGACCAGCGTACCGGCAGCGAGCGGAACAGGATCGAGATGTGTATGCCCAGCAGGCGGTAGATCGTGTTCTGCGCATTCTCCATAATATAAGCGATTCGCCCCTGACCAGGCTCCGGCTGCCCCTGGTCCTGCGCCTGCTCGCTGTCCGTCGCCGGCTGCAGCAGCATCGCCGAGAGGTTGGCCGCCAGATGGACCGACTCGACCTTAAATGCCTGACCCAGCATCTCCTCCGCCAGATTGTGGACGGCAAAGCGGATCAACGTCGTATCGCCGGAGCTGAAGCGACCGCCGCTATCGTCGATGCGGACCAGCGCCGGATAGACGTCCTTGCCGTACTCCAGCGACAGCTCCAGCAGCTGCAGCGTCGCTTGCAGCGAGGCGCCGCTCGCGCTCCGGGACGGCTGCAGCAGATCGGTCAGGATCTGCTGTCTGAGCTGGCTGTTCGAGGCCTGGAGCTTCAGCCTCGCCTTCTCCATCGCCATCATCTCCTCGAGCTGGCGGTCGAGCTCGCCGATCACCTTGCGCAGACTGGCGACGACCTCCTCGTCATCGGCCGGCTTTAGCAGATAGTCGCTGACACCGAGCTGCAGCGCTCGCTTCGAGTATTCGAAGTCCGAGTAGCCCGTCAGGAAGATAACCTTGCAGTTCCAGCCCGCGGCCCGGATCGAGGCGGTCAGATCAAGGCCCGTCGCCTGGGGCATCCGGATATCCGCCAGCACGATGTCGAAGGGCGAGCGCTCGATGTATTGCTGCGCCTCCGCGGCGGAATAAGCGAAGCGAATCTCCTTGAGCGGCAGCTCCTGCGCGGCGATCATCTCCGCCAGCCCCTCCACGATCGAGGGCTCGTCATCCACGATCAACAGCTTGTACATATCCTCTCATCTCCTCCGACTCTGTCGTCCCTGATGTGCCTATCGTATCGTCGATCGAAAATGTAATGACGGTGCCGCTGCTATCGCTCGCGATAGACAACCCCCCGGAGCCCGCAAAGCTGCGCAGCAGCCGCTGATGCACATTCCACATGCCGCAATGGTCCTGCTCCAGCACCGGCGCCTCGAGCAGCCGCCGCACCTCCTGCAGCCGCTCCGCCGACATCCCGACGCCATTGTCCCGAACAGCAATGACCGCGCCCTGCGGCGTCCCCTCGATGACGATCTCAACCCGGCCGACATCATCGAGCGTCTCGAAGCCGTGCAGGATCGCATTCTCGACCAGCGGCTGCAGCATCAGGACCGGCACGAGCAGCCCCTTGAGCTCCTCCTGCACGTTCACTTCATAGCGTAGTCTGTCGGAAAATCGCATCTGCTGAATCTCCAGGTAGATCTCCGTAAATCTCAGCTCGTCGGCGAGCCGCACATGCTCCGTCATCGCGTTGCGGGTGACGAAGCGGAAGTAGTCGCCCAAGTACTTGCACAATCTGGCTACATTGTCGGCTTCACCGGACTTGGCCATCCGGTAGCCCTGGTACAGGCAGTTGAAGAGAAAATGCGGATTGATCTGGGATTGCAGCATCTTCAGATGCGCTTCCTGCAGCTCCATCTTTTTTTGCAGCACTTCCTCGACCAAGATCTGAATCTGATGCGCCATCCGGTTAAACTGTTTGTAGACATAGCCGAACTCGTCGCCTGGCGCGAGCAGGATGCGGGCGCTGTAGTCGCCCTGCTCGACCCGCTTCATCGCAGCGACCAGCTTGCGCAACGGAGAGTGGATCTGCTTGTAGATAAAAAAAGCGAAAAGCACGACGACCACGCCGGTCATCGTCCACAGATAGGTCGACCAGCGCCGCAGCTGATCCATCGGCCTCAGCAGCTCCTGCTCGTCGGCGTAAGCGACGATGCGGAACAATTGATCCGGCGTCTCCCGCGTGTAGACGACATAGCTGTCGCCGCCCAGCGAGACGCGGGAGGGTTCGGAGGCTGTCGCTGCGGCCTCGCCCATCCCGCTATAGATCGCCCGGTCGCGCTCCGGCCGCGAGGAGCCCTCGATCAGCCGATGGCTGCCGGACTCGATGAGGAACACCTGGAACGCATCGTCCTCCTCCAGCGACTTGAGCGCATCGACGATCCGCTCCTTATAGATATCGACGCCCAGATAGTAGGAGACGCTCAGCGGGTCGGCCCCCAGTCCGGAGAGCTGGGTCGTATACGAGAGGAAGTCCGCATCGAGGTATCGATTGTACATCGTCTCGCTGCGGGAGGCCGCCTCGGTCATCTGCCGCTTCCTCGCATCGATCGGACGGACGCCGTCGCGGAACGACACCACCTTGTCGAGCGCCGGATCGATCAGATACACATCGGCGATATAGTTGTTGGCGTAAGCGATCAGCCCCATCTTCGTCTTCAGATTCTGATAGAGCGAGACATTCTCGAAGGTGAACGCTTCGTGCTGCTGCATGTAGTACGCTGGCAGATCCGGGTCGTTGTTCAGAGCGATCAGCATCTGTCCGATGTTCTTGAGCTCGTCGTCGAGGATCTTCATAAACAGGTTCATCTGCGCCCGGGAAGAGGCTTCCGCGCGATCTGCGGCCGCTTCCATGCCGATGCGTATCGTCATCAACGAGAACAGCAAGAGCGGAATCGTCATCAGCATGAAGCCGACCGCGATCTTCATGAATACGCTTAATCTTAACCTTCTGTCCCATCGCCTCATGTCTATGCACCTCTAGCCCATCATATCAACCAGCCAGTCCTCCAGCAACCGCTCGATGCGCCGCGGCGACTCCGCAGCGACGACATAGCGATGACGCCCCTCGCCCGGCTGCCAGCGATTGGAACCGTTGGCCGCGATCTCCACCGTCCCCGGCTCTGACAGCTGCCAGCCGTCGCGGCTCCCCCGGACGGCCAGCATGACCGCGATCAGATCCCAGCTCGGCCGGCCCGCCGGCAGGGCCCCGAACGCCTCGTAGGCTTGCCGCACTGGATGTTCGTCCGGGACTTCCGTCCTCAGACGCCGACCAGTCAGCAGCTCGCTGCCGACCTCGTACCCGGCGAACAGGATCGGCGTCGGCCACGCTGCCGCGACGAGCTGCGCCGACGCCGGGTCCATCTCGAAGTTCCACTCCCGGCCTGCAGGGTAGCTCCCGCCCATCACGATCAGCGACCGCACCTTGCGCGCCACCAGCTCGGGCGCTGCGCGCAGCAGAGCCGCCAGATTGCGCAGCGGTCCGATCGCCGCGATGACGAGCGAGCCGTCCGGCGCATCTGTCAGCAGCCGCCGGTAGAGTCTCACCGCCTCCGGCGCCTCCCACTCGCCCCGATAGCGATTGGGATACGTCGTCGCCAGCAGCTTGTTATACGTCTCGTAGCGCGCCTCCGCCAGGAAGCCCGGCTCCCTCAGCGTGCCGATCGGGATATCGGGGCAGCCGTAATACGTGTTGAGCGCATCGAGACACCCCGCTCCCCAGCAGCTGGAGGTGCAATGCATCATGCCGACGATAGCGGCCTCGCCGCGCCGACGCAGCGCGTGGAGCACGGCCACCGCGCCGGCATCGTCGCAGTCCGGACCGATGTCGGTATCGAGGATGATCTGGATCGCAGACATGGCATTCTCTCCTTTTTTCGCAGCTTATTCCTTGATCGAGCCCATGACGATGCCTTTGGTGAAGTGCTTTTGCAGGAACGGGTAGACGAGCAGGATCGGCAGCATCGCCATGAAGATCTGCGCCGAGTAGAGCGAACGGCGCGACGCTTCGGCGGCATGACGCGCATCGTCGATCGTCACCGCCTTTTTGGTCTGATCCAGCAGCACCTGCAGATAGGTCTGGAGCGGATACAGGTCGACCTTGTTCATATAGATCAGTCCGGAGAACCAATCGTTCCAGTGCATGACCATGCTGAACAGGATGAGCGTCGCCACCGCCGGCATCGACAGCGGCAGATAGACCCGGAAGAGGGTCACGAAGTGGCCGCCGCCGTCTATATAGCACGCCTCCTCGAGCTGCCGCGGCAGCTGCCGGAAGAAGTTGAGCAGCAGGATGACGTGGAAGGTCTGGACCGCCGACGGCAGCACGAGCGCCCAGATCGAGTCGATCAGATGCAGCTGCGAGACGAGCATGTATCCCGGGATCAGTCCGCCGCTGAACAGCATCGTGAACACGATGAGCCACACATAGACGTTGCGATACGGGAAGGCGCGCTCCTCCTTGGACAGCGGGTAAGCCATGAGGAAGGTGAGCGCCATGTTGACCGTCGTGCCGAGCAGCAGTCTGCGGAGCGTCACGAGGAAGGCATCGTAGAACTTCTCGTTGGCGATCGCTTCCTTGTAGGCAGAGAGGTTGAAGCCGACCGGCCACAGGCCGACCAGATTGGCATTGGCCGCGCCCTTCTCGCTGAGCGATACCGCCATCAGATGGATGAGCGGCAGCACGCAGACGATCGCCACGCCGATGACGAACAGCAGGTTCAAGCCGTAGAAGATGCGATAGGCGTTGGAATCATAGCTTTTCATAATGGGCCTCCTAGGGCGTGTTTGCATACTCCGAGGGTAGCAGATTGGGCTGAATTTTCGTTCCATGCAAGGAACTTTTGTGAAGGCGTACCGGGGGTACGGCAAGCAAAAGTGACGCCGCAGGGGGCGGAAAGGCAGTCTTAGATGCCCCTGAGCGGGTGTGCAGACACGCCCTAGAAAATACGGTAGTTGGCAAAACGGGAGGCGGCCCAGTAGGAGACGGAGATGAGCACAAGACCGACCACCGACTTGAACAGCCCCACTGCCGTAGCGAGACCGTACTGCATATCGAGCAGGCCGGCGCGGTACACCCACGTATCGATAATATCGCCCGTCTTGTAGACCAGCGGACTGTAGAGATTGAAGATCTGGTCGAAGCCGGCATTGAGGATGCCGCCGATGCTCAGCGTCGCCATCAGCACGACGATCGGCGCGATGCCAGGCAGCGTCACATGCCATACCTGCCTCCACCGGTTCGCGCCGTCCATCACCGCAGCCTCGTAGAGCACCGGATTGATGCCGCTGAGCGCAGCCAGGTAGATGATCGCGGAGAAGCCGAACTCCTTCCACACATCGGTGAGGACGATGACGCCGCGGAACAGCGACGGATCGCCGAGGAAAAAATACGGCCCCAGCCCAAACCAGCCGAGGATCTGATTGACCGCGCCGCCGTTCATCGACAGCACGTCGACGAGGATGCCGCCAAGGATGACCCAGGACAGGAAATGCGGGAAGTAGACCATCGTCTGGACCGAGCGCTTGATCCCATGGCTGCGAATCTCGTTGAGCAAGAGCGCAAAGACGACCGGGACGATCAGTCCCATGATGATCTTCATCACCGCGATCGTCAGCGTGTTGATCACGATCGTCGCCGTATCCGGCAGCCCCAGCATAAACTCGAAATGCTCCAGCCCCACCCACGCCGAGCCAAAAAAACCTCGCGTCGGCACAAAATCCTGAAACGCAATGACAATCCCTACCATCGGCACATACTGGAATACGGCCAGCATCGCCAGGCCAGGCAGCAGCATCAAGTGCAGCGGCCAGTTGCGCTTCCAGTTCACCGGCTTCATCCGAATGTAACGCATCGCAGTCTTTCTCCTTTCACCCGAAGACGCGAACAGGCTGAGCAACGGTCGCCCAGCCCGGGTCGCGCATCGGTCCCTATCTTATGAGGCCGAATTGATTTCGTTTAGAATGTCGTCGCCGCCCAGCTTTTGGTACTTGGTCACGAACTCGTCGAACGTATCGAGCGAAGCGCCCATGATGATGTTGACGAACGCCTCCGACTCCAGCTTGCCCAGCGTCGAGCCCTTGGAGAGCATCGTTGGCGTCGCCGCCCCGACGAAGGCCGGATAGACCAGCTTTTTGTAGCTGTCGAGCACCGCTTCAGCCTCGTAGTACATCTTCTCCATCGCCCAGCCCTGCAGACCGCCCGGCTGGATCTGGTTGGCATACACGTCCTTCGCCTTCGCCGATACCAGCTTGGATTCGTCCTGCGTCTCCTGGTACGCTCTCAGCTCGCGACCGACCTCCAGATTGCCGAACGGCGAGTCGAAGAAAAACGGCTTGGCGTAGTTGTGCGCCTCCAGCCCCTTGTGCGTGCTGCCGAGCGCCTCGTACCAGCGCTGCTGCGCCTCCGGGAACAGCTCCGGCTGCGAGCTGATGAACATATCCGTCCACAGATTCATCGACTTGACGATCGCCTCGGGATGCTCGAAGTCCTTGCGGACGACGATCCATTCGTTCGTGAACGGCAGCGCCTTCGGCGTCGGCTCCCCGCCATCCATCGTCGGGATCGGGTAGGCGTTCCACTGGGCATCGGGGTCGTTCTCCAGATTTTGCTTGAGCGGATAGAGCGGGTTCCAGAAGGCGCCGAACAGGATGCCTACCTTGCCGGCCATGATCTTCTCTACCGTCACTGCGTAGTCCTTGATGCCGAACTCCGGATCGAAGGCGCCGAGCGCGTACAGCTCCTGCATCTTGCCCAGCGCTTCCTTCATCTCGGGCCGGGTGCTGCCGTAGACGATCTTGCCCTCTTCATCCTCGACCATGATGCCGGGATACGCGCCGTACGCCGAGGCGATCGCGTCCATCGCCAGCGTGTTCAGCCCGCTCTCGAGCGAGATCGCGTACGTATCCTTCTGTCCGTTCTGATCCGGATCGTCCTCTACGAAGGCCCGGGCAATCTCGGTCAGCTCGTCGATCGTCTGCGGCGGCTGCAGCCCGAGTCCGTCGAGCCAGTCCTGGCGGATATACATGACCGGGATCGAGTTGCCGTAGTCCTTGGGAGCCGGGATGCCGTACAGCTTGCCGTCCATCTCTGCCGGGGCAAAGGAGACGCGGTCCTGATACTCCAGGTTGCGCTTCAGTTCGGTCGAGGCATAGCTGTCATAGACCGTCGACAAGTCGGCCAGCTGATCGTTTTTGATCATCTTTTGCAGCTGCTCCGCGCCGACGAGCAGGACATCCGGCAGGTCGTTGCTGGCGATCGCCAGATTGATTTTCTCCGACATTTTGGACGCTTCCACGACAAATTTGTTCTCGTATTCAATATTGAGCATTTCCTTGTTCAGCCGCGTATGGATGTTGTCCTCCACACTCTCGCCCTCGGGATAGTTGATCCCCGCTCCGACGCTCGCGCCGATCGTCACCTTGACGGGCTCGGGATAGCCCTTTAGATTGATCTCTTCCTGCGCCACACCGCTATCCTCCGGAGTCGGAGCCGGGTCGTTGAGCGCCGCATTGTTATTGGCGCCGGGCGCATTGCTCGAGCAGGCTACCGTCGTGCTCAGCATGATGACCGTCAGCAGGTGAAGCCATGATTTTGTTGGCTTGCTTGGTTTGGTTGACATTGTAATCCCCCCAGGAGTTGGCTTGCTTCAGCTCTTATCTTCATCTTAGTCCAATCTGCCGCGCTGCATAAGACAAACATCTTTACCTTGCGGCAACATTATTTACTCCCTGCCGAGCGACGCCGCGAGCCGCCAGACGACGGTCGCCGCTTGCGCCCGCGTAGCGCCCTCCGCCGGTGCAAAGCTGCCGTCGACCAGCCCCTGCATCAGCCCGGCCAGCGTCGCCCGGGCGACGGCCTCGCGCGCCCACGCCGCGATCTCTCCGGCGTCGCCGTAGCCGGACAAGGCCTCCTGCACAGACCCGGCGGCGTCCAGCGCAGTCGAGTCGCCTTGGTCGGCAGCGCGGAGCAGCATCGTCGCCATCTCCTGGCGCGTGATCCTCGTCTGCGGACCGAATGCCTGGCGCTCGTCGCCCTTGACGATGCCCGCTTCGTATGCGGCGGCTACCGCCTCCTCGTACCATGCCCCTGGCGCGATGTCCGTGAACGGGCTCGCCTCGGTACGCTGGAGGCCCAACAGCCGGACCAGCAGCGCGGCGAACTCGGCTCGCGATACCGACCGCTCCGGCTCGAAGCGCGCCCCGTCGACGCCCTGGATCAGCTGCGCTGCAGACAGCGCCCGGATCGCCTGCCCGGCCCAATGCGCGCTCGGCACATCGGCGTAGCTGCGGTCATAGACGAGCGCGGCGTAGGTGCCGGGCTTGTCGACCAGCGCGCGCAGCGTACCTGACTCCCGGTCGCGAGAGCTGCGGACATAACGCCAGGTCGCCTGCGCCTCGTCCCAATAGTAGAGCCCGATCAGCTCGGGCGAATCAACGGGCGTATCGACGCGCAGCGTCAGCGTGTAGCGCCCTGCTCCTGCCAGCTCATCCGCCGGCAGCTCGACCATCTCGCCCGCCAGTTGCACGCTCGTCGACGCAGGCAGGACAGCGCGCGACAATAAGCTGCGGCTCTCGGACTCGCCGAGGCGGCGCAGCGCCGGGCCCGGCTCCGTGCCGCCCTGCACTCCGCCTGCTGACGCGCCAGACCCGGGCGAGCCGCCGCCCGCGCTGCCGCCCGTCATACCGCCGCTGCCCGTGCCATCGCCTCCGCTCGTGCCGCCACTCGAAGAGTCCCCTCCTCCGGTTCCGCCTCCGGTTCCGCCTCCCGTCCCCTCCCCGGCATCCGCCGAGGGGATCAGCAGCCCGGCCAGCAGCTGCGCGTACCAGCGCACGAGGAAGTCGTTGGGATGGTTGACGTGATTGCCCGTCATATCGCGGAACGCCTTGTGCGTCAGCAGCTCCGTGTGCACGCCGGTCATATCGGCGGTAGCGATCCCATCGCCGTCCTCGGCCAGCCCCTCGAGCTCGGCCATATAGAGCGGCTGCTTGCCGTCGAAGTACGTCTCCGGGTTAGCCAGCGTCGTCCCTACCAGGATGAACTCGACCTGCGTGTTGGCGCTGCGGAAGTGGTCCATGATCGTCTCGATATACGAGCGGAACAACGCCGGCGCATAGAGCGCGTCGCTGCCGACGCCGTCGTTCATGCCGAAGGCGATGACGACCAGATCCGGTTGCTCGTCTGCCGCAGCCTCCGCCTCGCTCATCCCCCAGATCGACGTCTGGCCAGGCACCGAGCGGTTGATCAGCGTCACATCCGAGCCGTAGTGCGCCTCCAGTCCCCGCTTCAGCAGCGTCGCCCAGTCCGCCAGGTAGGGCGATGCGTTGGTGACGCCGCTTGCATTGGCCCCGGTGGCGATGCTGTCGCCGAGCACGAGCAGCTTCAGCGGCTCGCCGTCCTGCAGCTTGTCGAGCGTCAGCGGCAGTCGCTCCGTCTGCAGCGCCGGGACCGGTCCGTCCCAGCCGCCACCCGCATGACGATAGGTGACGACGATCTGCCGTTCGTGGAAGTAGCTGCCCTCGCGCAGCAGCACCGCGCCGCCGCCCCGCCGGTCGACGCTCTCGCCGGGCACCACCTCGTCCGGATAGAGCTGCGACTCGGTCATATAAGGGATAGCGGAGCCGGGCAACAGCTGCAGCTTGCCGTCGGCGTAGGTCCAGTCCACGCCCTCTGCGTAAGTCTCATCCAGCGTCGCGCTGCGGACGGCGATGATCTCTGTCGGCTCGAACAGCAAGCTCGCCTCCGGCAGCCCGCTATCCCCCTCGACCATCAGCAGCGACTCGTCGTACATCGTCTGCCCCTGCCAGAATGGCTGCATCGCTCGCTCCTCCCAGCCTGGCACATGGGCGGGCCCGTCGTTTACGGTATGGATGCGGATGCGATTCTGCAGATGCTGCTTGTCCGACAGTCCGACCTGCACATACGCCTGCTCGCCGAGCACCGTATCGACGAGATCGGAGTAGTCGCCGTCGAGCAGCGTCCCGTTCACCGCCAGCCGCCATGCACCGTCGACCGCCAGCAGCTTCAGCTCATGCTGCTGCCGCACCGGCGCGTTCAGCGTCAGCGCAGGCATCGCCTGGAAGCCCGCTCCTGTCATCAGCAGATGCGGCTGGACCGTCAGTTGGCCCGCCGTATCGCGGAGCAGCACGACGAGACCTTCCCCGGATGCCGGATCGAGCACGTCAAAGTAAGCCGGGCTGCTCAGCAGACTGATCGCCGCCCACGAATCGTCGCCTCGGCTCAGGCTGCCGGCGATCCGCTCCGGCGTGAAGCGGACCTTGAAGGAATCGACATCGACAGGCTCCGTGTATACCGCGCCGTTGCTCGGCACGACCGCCTGATTGGCTACCGTGTAGTAGCCCGAGCCCATGAAGACGATGCCGTTATCGCCCAGCCTCACCTCGGTCGCTACGTCCTCGCCGTCCGCCTTGCCGGTATACAGCTGCCAGTCGGCTGCGAAGCTCAGGTCTTGCGGAATCGCGTAATCGGTCGTCACCTGCGCGGTCGGGCCGCCGATGCTCCAGCCGCTGGAGGCATTGCGAGCCTCGATGCGGAATGTATAGTAGGTGGCGGGGGTTAGCCCGCTCACCACATAATGCTCGACCGTCCCCGCGACGTCGGCGATGCCTGTACCGTCGCGATAGATCCGATACCCGTCGATCCCCTCGCGATCGACCGCGCCGCCCCAGTCGAGCGTCACCTCGGTATCGCTGATGTCGGAGGCGTGCAGATAGCTGTCCCGCCACTCCGGATACGAGGGGGCGCCGTACGCCTGCCGACCGTTGATCATATGGATAGCGATCTTGTTCTCACCGCCGTCCTTGTCGGACAGACCGACCATCGCATAAGCCAAGCCGCTCGTCAGCAGCGAGACGATATCGCCATAATCGCCGGAGAGCTCGATGTCGTCGACCATCAGCTTCCAGTCGCCGTCCGACTCGACCAACTGCAGCTCGTAGGTCCGATCAACGGCGGCCGTGCCGAGGGTAATTGGCGTCTGGGCGAGGAAGCCTGCGTCGACCAGCTTGTACGGCTCCAGCCGGAGCTGGTTGTTGCTGTTGCGGAGCAGCACCACGAGTCCGCGGGCCTGCTCCGGCTTCAGCACATTAAAGAAACGCGGCGCGTCCAGCAGCGCAAGCGCCAGCCACGAATCGTCCTCCGCCGCCAGATCCCCTGCGATCTGGCGAGGCGTGAAGACGACGGAATATTGCTCCGGGTCGATCGGCTGGGAGAGCAACGCGCCATTGGCGCTCTCCACCTCGCCCTCGGTGATCGTATAGTAGCCCTCTCCCGAAAATGCAATCGCGTCCGACTCCAGCTCGATGCCTGTCGGATGGGCTCCGCCCTCCAGCGGACTGTTGAACAGCTGCCACTGCGAGACGAACTCCGGCAGCTCCGGCTCATGGGCCGGCGCGCTCAGCGTCTGCACCTCCTGGATCGCGAGCTGGCGATCGTAGATGCGCACATCATCGATCGAGCCGTTGTATCGGCCAAGGCCAGAGCCGCCGAGATCGCCGCTCGGATGGACGGTTTTGGCGCTCGTATGGCCGGCCTTGCGGAAGATGCCGTTCACATAAAGCCATGGCTGCTTGTGCTTGTAGACGATCGCGATGTGGGTCCACTCGTCGGGGCTGAGCGAGATGCCGTCGACCAGCAGCGCCGGCAGATACATATCGGAGTGCTCCACGACAGCGATGCCGTTGGTGCCGACGGATACGCCGACCCCGGCATGCGTCCCGTCAGATCCGCCGCCCCGGTACGCCGGAGCGATCGCATAACGCTGGCCCTGGTCGCCGCTGATGCCGTCGCCAGCCTCCGGCGGCAGCGTGATCTCCGCCTGCGGCTTCACCCAGAACGCCATCGTAAAGTCGTCCGAGATCGATGCCAGCGACGCATCGTTCACCTCGACGCCGCCCGTGCCGTCGAAGCTGAGCGCACCGTCCACGATGCCTGGCGTCCATGCGCCGTTCGTCACACTACCGTCCGCGCCGCCGACTGTATCCGCCGCCGTGCTCCCGGTCGTCTCGTCCAGCTTCCACCAATGCGCCGGCCCCGCGCCCTCTCCCGCCTCTCTGAAGTCCGCGAGCACTGCATTGGTCTTGCTCGGATGCATCCCGGGGACGAACGCCTTGACGTTAACGACGGTCGTCTTGTCCGACACGGTGATCGGCCCGGTATAGAGCGTACTGCCGCCATCCGGCACGCTGCCGTCGAGCGTATAACGCAGCTCGGCCCCATAGGTCGCGCTCTCGAACGTATAGGTCCGGGCGTTTGGCGTCGGTGCTGCGAGCTCGGTGACGAGCGGCATCGCTGCGAAGCCGGGCGTCGTCGCCGGGTCGGTATTGTTCGTGTAGGTGAAGCTGGTCGGCTTCTGGAAGAATCCGGTTACGCCCGACTCGCTGTAAAATTGATTGTTGGCGAACTCGCCAGACCCGGTATTGTCGCCCCGCAGCCAGATATTATATGGCTGATCCTTGGTGCCGAGCGTATTGTCCTTGAAGATGTTATCCGCTACGAGCAGGTGGTTGAAGGTCTGCCCGCCCATGAACATCATCCCGTAGCGATACGAGTCGTGGACGAAGTTGTTGGTGAAATGAATATAGTCGCCCGACTTCTCGAAATCATACGCCGTGCCGTCATGGTCGCCGGGGTACGTGCCCGACCAGCCGAATTCATTGCCGTCCACTTCGTTGTACACCCCGGTCGCGCCGGAGAGGTTTTCCGTCAGGACGGAGGTCAAGCCGACGCCAAAATATTTCCACGGGTAGTTGTAGTAGAACAAATTATTTTTGACGTCGATATTTTCACCGCTCCACTGGAAGAGCTGATTCCTCCCGTTCTCGAGGAAGGTCGAGCCTTCGAAGAGCACATTTTCCTGCCGCGGCGCGACGCCGTCACTCCACATGATGTAGCTGATCTCCGTCCGGCGGAAAATATTGTTGCGGATCGTCAGATTGGCGAATACCGGCTTAACGCCCGGCACCGTGACGAGATCGATCGCCGTCCCTTCCTCGCCAGGCAAGCTGCCGAAGGGATTGGTGATGTTGCGGAAGTAATTGTCCTCGATCCAGTAATGCTCGAAAAGCGGCTTGTCGTTGCCGTTGGCGATAATGCGAATGCCGCGTCGGGCGTTGGCCAGCTCCAGCCCTTCGATCCGATAGCCGTCGGCGTTGTCGATGCGGACCGCCTCGTCGTCGACGCCGTTGTCCCTGTAGATGTACGGGCGATTGCCGCTCCCGTAGCCCGTCACCGTCACAGGCTCGCTCGCTGTGCCGCTCCCGCGCAAGGTCAGCTGCTCATTCCAGGCATCGCCGCGCTTGAGCTGCAGGCGATCTCCCGCCGCATACGTCACGGTCGAGGCCTGGGCGAGCGTCTGCCACGGCCCGTGCGTGCCGTCCCACTCGGGGGCCAGCCCGTCATAGCTGTCATCGCCTGTCGACTGGCTAACATAATAGTCCGTCCCAGTCGTCTGCGGCGCGCCGCCTTGGCCGTTGGCGAACGCTGCTCCTACGCCGGCCCAGCCTTCGAGCAGCAGCAGCAGACAGAGGATCGCGAGCAGACTCCGTTTCTTCATCTTCTTCATATTCTCTCTCCCTTTGGTTGCGAATGCGCTTACAACTCTAATTATAGAGAGGGAGAAATTCGCGAAAAGAGCAATAACTTTGCCTTCCGGACAATATCTTTACGCCTTTATTAGCAACGGTCGCCCCTTCTCCTGTATCCTTCCAAGACAGTCATCGGCTGGAGATGGGTAGAGCTGGGGGAGGACATCGGAGGGAATGTGACGGAAGGGAGACAGAGTACCTGAGGCAAACGAGTACGGCGGGGGAGGCGCAGTGTCTAAATTGGAGGGTGTCGGCGGACAGGAGCGCTTAGGATATAGCGACGTAGGCGCCCTCTTTGTTGACGTATAGTCCCCCCGGTTACACGCTGTCCGCTTGCATATGCGTTAGATAAGCCTCGTACTCTGCTTGGGTATCGAGATCCACCGGCGAGAGTGCGGGCACATCGACATATTGAACCAGTTCTCTCTTCTGACGAAGCAGCGCGCTGGCGCCTCGATCGCCTTGCAGCTGCAGCAGCTCGGGGAACAAGCGACTGTCGAATAGTACAGGATGTCCGGACCGGTCTGCGTATCGCGCCTGCAGAATTGCCGGACGAGCGGCGACATACCAGAGCAGCATAGCCTTCAGGACACCCGTCTGCATGCCCGGCTGGTCGCCCAACAGGATCATCAGCGCGCCGGCCCCAGAACGCTCAGCCCACCGGACCGCCACATGGATGGAGCTGCTCATTCCCAGAGAGGGGGTCGAGTTCACGATATACTGTACCTTCTGGTCGTCGCATAACCGTTGCAGCCGCGAGTCGTCCGGCCCGATCACTCCTGTCTCGGCTTGTAGAGGGCGCGCCCCGGTATACTCCGCACCCCTCGCCTGCGCGACCGACGATGCCAGCGTTTGTCGGCACAGCTCGGTATGGTGCGACGGCTGTCCCGGGCAATCTCCCGGCCATGAGCCCGCTGCCGCGGCCTTGCGCGCGATATGACCCAGCATCGGCTCGCCGTCAATCGGCAACAGCTGCTTGGGCGTCCCCATCCGAGATGACTGACCGGCTGCCAGGATCGCCAATGCGATGACCGGCCTGCTCATCGTCTCTCCGCCAACCCTTGCGGCACGCCGATCAGCTCGGAGGCTCGCAATGGGCCGCCATCGCGGTGATGGCGATGCGCCGTCAGCTCAGCCAAGATGCTCAGGCAGATCTCCTCCGGCGTCTCGCCGCCGAGATCGAGCCCGACCGGCGCATGCAGCTTCGTCAGCCATTCCGCACGGAAGCCCTCGCCGCCCTGCACATCCGCGACGATCCGTCGGGCGCGGCTGCGGGAGCCCAGCAGTCCGACATAGTCGACGGACGCCAGCGGCAGCAGCTGCCGCACCGCTGCCCGGTCCAGCTCCAGATGATGCGTCATCACCACGACGTAGGCAGTCTGTAGATCGGCGATGCTGGAATAGTCGCCGCGTGGCACAGGATGACGAGCCACTGTCGAGAAGCCGGGCGGCGCGGCCCGCTCGATGCGATGATCGGCGATGGTCACCGCCCAGCCGAGCGACGCGGCCATCTGCGAGAGCAGCTCAACATCTGCGCCGCTGCCGAGCACGACCAGCCTCGGCACGGGGCGGATCAGCTCCGCGAATACCTCGACCAGCCCCCCTCTCATCCATCCCGCACAGAGCCCGCACCCGTCCTGTGGCAGCGCGAGCGTATCCAGCAGCAGCCGAGCGCTCGACTGACATCGCATCTTAGGAAGCGATTGCGACTCCCGACCAAGCTCCGCAGCCCTTCGCGGGACTGACGACGCCGTTGGTCGATGTTCCCCGGCACTGCAAGACTCCCATGCTATCGGTCGGGGTTCCTCCGCCGCGACCGGCAGCTGCCAACGCTCTCCCGCCGCGTACCTGCTGTTGTCCTCCGCTGCCACTACCGTCAACGACCAATAAGCCGACGGAGCTACGAGACGTAACTCGACATCGGCAAGTATAGCAGCGGCGGCAGCCGGACGATGGACGGGATCGAACCGCTCCAGCCAGATCGTCACGGCGCCGTTGCAGCCCATACCCAGTCCCCATGGCTCTTCCTCGCTCGTCGCTCGCAGGTCGTAGCGGACTTGTCTGGACTCGCCATCCGCCAATACAAGACGCGCCCGCTCCTGCAGCTCGGCCTCCAGGCAACCGCCGCTCAGGATACCGACGATCCGGCCGTCTGCATGGATCAGGCAGCGCGCGCCCTCCCTCCGATACGCAGAGCCCTCGACCCGGACGATCGTCGCGACGACACATGGCTCTGCCGTCTCCTGACAACGACGCAACGCCTCTACAATCGCTCGCATCGTCGCGCCTCCCTTCACTTGCGATCTCAAGCGGCCGCAGCCGCTGTTATCGTAAGCTTATGCAGGTACATGCGCTGCCGATGCAAGTCCATTGTTAGAATACCTGACATTCAGAGAAAAATAGACTATCTATGCGTTCAGCGACATCAAGCTAGAGGCGCCTGGACGATGATGCCCGCTTGCTCCAGCGCCTGGCGAATCGTCCGCGCAAAAGCCAACGCATGCTCGCCATCGCCGTGAATACAGATGGTGTCCGCCTGAATCTCAAACTCTGCCAGCTGACGAGACATCACCTTGCCTTGCCGAACCATACGGATCACCTGGGCAACAGCCTCCTCATCACTGCCGATCAGCGCATCCGGGCTACTCCTTGGCGTCAGCGAGCCATCCGCCTGATAGGTACGATCAGCGAACGCCTCGCTTGCCGTGCGCAGCCCGACGTGGCGCCCTGCCGACACCAGCTCGCTGCCCGCCAGACCGTACAGTATCAGACCGGGATCGATCCGGTACACGGCCTCGGCGATCGCTTCGGCCAGCGCTGCATCGCGCGCCGCCATGTTGTATAGCTCGCCGTGCGGCTTCACATGCTGCAGCTGGCCGCCCGCTGCGCGGACGAAGCCCCAGAGCGCGCCGACCTGGTAGACGACGAGGTCGTAGGCCTCCTGCGGCGAGATATCCATGCGCCGGCGGCCGAAGCCGACGAGGTCCGGCAGGCCGGGATGCGCGCCGATGGCGACCCCGCGCTCCAGCGCCTGCCCGACTGTACGGCGCATCGTGCCAGGATCGCCGGCATGGAAGCCGCAGGCGATACTGGCCGAGGTGACGCAGTCGAGCAGCTCCTCATCTCGCCCCATCCGATACGCGCCGAAGCTCTCTCCCATATCGCAATTCAAGTCGACCGTCTTCATCTCTTTTCTCCTCCTAGTCCTCAACGAACATCCGGATTCGCTGCCGGGCTGCACCCAGACTCAGCTCCATGAGCAGCAGCGACTCCTGCGCTTCCTGCAGATCGACCATACGGAACGATATCTCGCTGCCTGCCCGCGCCTGCGCGAGCAAGGGCAGATCGGCGGAGACGACCTGCGCCGCCTTGGGATAGCCGCCCGTCGTCTGGCGGTCCGCCATCAATACGATCGGCTGACCGTCCGGCGGCACCTGGACCGTACCGAAGGCTACCGGCTCGGACAGCATCTCCAGCGGCGCAGTCAACCGCAGCGGCACGCCCTCCAGCCGGTAGCCCATCCGGTCGGACTGCGGCGATATCCGGTAGGTCTCCGTGAGCAACGCCCGCTGACTCTCCTCTCCCAGCAACGACAGCTGCGGGCCTGCCGTGATCCGAATCACGGGATGCTCGACGTAGGCGGGGATCATCTCGCGCGAGAGCGACCAGCGTGCCGCCGTGAACGGCGCGGCTCCGTCCGCTGTCGCGCGCAGCCGCTCCAGCATGCGCGCGCCTACGGCTGAAGGCGGCTTGCACGCCAGACGATCGCCGGCCCGCAGCGCCCGGCCGTCGTACCCGCCGATCCCGGCTCGCGCATACGTCGCATAGCTGCCCATCACCTGCGGGACGTCGAACCCGCCCGCTACCGCCAGATAGGCCCGGCAGCCAACCTGCGCCGTACCAAAGACGAGCGTCGAATCCTCCGGCACGACTATCGGCCGCCACATCGGCAGCGGCTCGTCACCGATGCGAGCCTGCAAATCGCCGCCGCATATAGCGATTAAGGCCTCCTCCTCGAAGTGCAGCGTCGGACCGAGCATCGTCATCTCTAGCGTCGCCTCTCCGTCATTGCCGACGAGCAGACTTGCTGCCTGATGCGCCAAGCTGTCCATCGCCCCGCTCACGATGACGCCGTACTGCTGGTAGCCGTAACGGCCCCGATCTTGCAGCTGCGACAGCATGCCGGGCTTGACCACTTTAATCGTCACGGGCTCCCTCCTCCCACTCAGCGTATTGCTCAGGCGTGATCGGCACGAATCGCAGCCGATCGCCAGCCCGCAGCAAGGTCGGCGGCTCTTGCCCGGGGACGAACAGCCGGAGCGGCGTACGTCCGATCAGCTGCCAGCCGCCGGGCGTGCCGATCGGATAGATGCCCGTCTGCTCGCCTGCGATGCCGACCGAACCCGGCGGGATCGCCAGGGGCGGCGTCGCTCGACGCGGCGCGGCGATCCGCCCGTCCATCCCGCCCAGATAAGGGAATCCCGGCGCGAAGCCGAGCATGTAGACGACATATTCCGTCCCGGCATGGATCGCGATCACCTCCTCCGGCGACAATCCGTTCCGCTCGGCGACATGATCCAGATCCTCGCCGAACGGACCGCCGTAGCAGACCGGAATCTGCATCTGACGCGCAGCAGGCGTCTCTCCGTCTCGCAGCTCGCCGAGCAGTCCGCGCAGACGCAACTCGACGATGGCATACGGCGTGCGCAGCTCCCCGTCCTGATCAGGAGCGCTTCGTCTCGCGGTCAGGTAGATCGCCAACGGGTCATAGACGATCGTCACCGTGTCGAATGCGGGGATGACCTCGATCATCCCAACGAATGGCTGTGCTTCGAGTCGCTCGGCCAACTGCCTGACGCGACGGTGCGTGCGCTCATCAACGCCAGCCCCCAGCCGGACGATGACTGCCCGCTCGCCCATCGGCTCTATCTCCGCCTGTTCGAGCATCCGCTCATCTCCTTCCCTATAATGTTGCCGCCAGTTTTGTTTATCCGATCAGCGCTCCGTGCGCCATCTGACGCGTAAAGCCGAAAAAACCGCGCAGCACAAGCTTACGCGGTCGCGGTATATCGACTGTGTTCCCCTACCAGTTCAGCTTGATCTCGTTGCCGGTCTTGCATGACTCGTAGATCGCGCCAAGGATGCGGTTATTGGTGTAACCGGACAGCGCCGAGGAGATCGGCTCCTTGTTGTCGAGGATGCAGGAGACGAAGTGCTTGCTCATCATCGTCCGGTCATCCTCGCCGCCCAGATGCTTGATCTCTGCCTCGACGACCTGATCGAAGGCATGCGTCACGAGCGTGCCCTTGTCGCCGACGATCGAGCCGCCAGCCTCCGTTCCCATCAGATGGATGAACGGCTCCTGTCCCAGTCCCGCAGCATGCGCCGCCCAGCTCACCTCAAGCGAGAGCGTCGAGCCGTTGTCCATCTTGATGAGCGCCGTCGCCAGGTCCTCCACGTCGTAGTAGCCGTCCCAGTTCGGCGTGCCCCATGTGCCCATGCCGCGCTTCTTCGGTCCGAACTCGGCATAAGTCGCGCCGTAGACGGACACCGGACGCGGATTGCCCATCAGATAGAGCGACAGGTCCAGCATGTGAACGCCAATATCGATGAGCGGGCCGCCGCCCGCCTGGTCTTTGCGCGTGAACCACGAGCCCCAGCCAGGGATGCCTTTTTTGCGGAACCAGCCGGTCTTGCCGTGGTAGATGCGTCCCAGGTCGCCCTTCTCGATATGCTGCTTGAACGCTCGGGCTAGACCGGTCCAGCGCATCTGATGCGCCATCATGAGGATCTTGCCCGAGGCCTCCATCGCCTCGACGATCGAGCGTGCCGACTCGGCATCGATCGCCATCGGCTTCTCGAGCAGCACATGCTTGCCATTCTTCAACGCTTCGATCGCCAGCGGCGCATGATACTGGTTCGGCACGCCGATAATGACCGCATCGATCTCGCTATCCTCGAGCAGCGCCTGCGGATTGTCATGCACACGTTCGATGCCGTGTACCTTGGCTTTCTCTTGGGCCATCGGCAGATACGCGTCGGTGACTGCCACCATCTCCGCCTCCGGCACCCGTTTGAATACGTTCATATGAACATCGCCGATCGCGCCGGCGCCGATCATGCCAATCCGGACTTTACCTGTTGTCATGTAACTAGCTCCCCCTTGGTCACATTCTGCCTAACAGTATACGCTTGTCCGCGCCATTACGCTATACTTTGAAGGCATTTTATGTGGTTTTTTTGAAGCGTTTGCAGATGGTAGCGCAGCGAGCCGCAGCGATGGCCGCGGACCGGGCATGTAGGGAACTATGGAGCGCTGGCACGGTGGACCGAAACCGCACTGTAGCGAAAGAAACTTTCGTTCGAGCGTCCGCAGCAGCGCAAATCCGCACTGTAGCGAAAGAAACTTTCGTTCGAGCGTCCGCAGCAGCACAAATCCGCACTGTAGCGAAAGAAACTTTCGTTCGAGCGCCCGCAGCAGCGCGAATCCGCGCTATAGCGCAAGAAACTTTCGTTCGAGCGTCCGAAGCAGCGCGAATCCGTGCTGTAGCGAAAGAAACTTTCGTTCGAGCGTCCGCAGCAGGGCAAATCCGCGCTGTAGCGAAAGTAACTTTCGCTCGAGCGTCCGCAGCAGCGCGAATCCGCGCTATAGCGCAAGAAATGGATCTCTGTCAAGAAAGTGGACACTCTTTTAACGTAAATTTTTATAGTACTGTAGCTCAAATTGAATGGGCGATACGTACCCCAATGTGCCATGGATTCTTTTGCGGTTATAGAATAACTCGATGT
>Ga0160452_100386_pt1 | contig 35726 bp, 30 predicted proteins | sample HID1971I_E6MG_FD_108230 | JGI IMG/M metagenome (GOLD analysis project Ga0160452, IMG submission 108230) | Enriched millipede-associated microbial communities from UW Madison campus, WI, USA - HID1971I_E6 MG | ecosystem: Host-associated > Arthropoda: Insects > Digestive system > Unclassified ...
CCCGGTATGCTTTCACCCACTTATGGATGGACCTCGGCGAAACTTCATATTTCCGCGCCAACACCGCTACCTTGATGCCCGACAATGCCTCTTTCACCACCTGCATCCGCATCTCCTCATACATTCTGCTTCTTCTCAACCGTATCGTCTCCCCTCAAGAATAGTGTACTTATTTCCTTGGGAAGACTCCAGCTTATTTAGGGGGCTGTAGAGCTTAAACGCCGACTTATCCACCATTTCCGCCACTTTCCCGCCAACAAGCGACGTTGAGAGACACTTATTGAATCGACGCAGACGTTTGCGAAACATTAAGCGCCTTGTGTAGGCTCTTATTTACCCACCTATCGCACTCGCCTTATTAAGCGCTTAGCAGAGACACTAACTCATCGACCCAACGCACACGCTTCATACGCGCCGGCAAAGCCGCATATTACGGCACCCGGCAAGCAATCGCCGATCGCAATTCGCCTTCCGCTAGTGGCCCGCTTTGCGAAGCAGCCGGTCGAGACGATGCTTGAGCGCATCGATCTCTTTGCGCCGCTTGCCGTCCGACCTGCCGCTTAGCGGATGGCTAAGCGCGAGTTCGAGCGCGGAACGCCCGTAGTGCAGCGCTTTATGCACGTCTTTGGCCCGATGCTCGTAATACATGGACAGCTCCACATGCGCATCCCAATTAAGCGGCACGGACGATTGCTCGGCGGCATCCGCCGCTTTCTCCCATAGCGCAATCGCATTCGCCCAATGGCCGAGCCGCTTGTCGCGTTCCGCCAGCCGGTTCCAGACGGAGGGCGTCCCCCGCTCGGATGTACGAACGAGCTCCAGCAGCGGCAGCGCCGACGCATGACGGCCCATTCGTTCCAGCCACAGACCGGTGCGGACCAGCTCCTCCGGCTCCGTCGGAGTCGGAAACGCGTCGCCGATCCTGCCCCCCAGCAAATGCCCGAACCGAATGGCCAGCGCCGCCAGCGACAGCATATCGATCTCATTGTGCTTGAATACATCGAGAAGCGGCGCCGGATCGCCGTGGGCCAAATAAGCGAAATACCGCCCCGGCGCCTCGGAGCCCGGCAAATCGTCCTCCCGAAATACGCCCAGCCGCTCTTCCTCCACGTAGCTCAGCTTGCAGGATACGAGCGTATTGCGCCATATGCTGCGGGAAGGAAACAAAAAATCGAGATGCAGCGGTTCCCACACTTTACTGCCGAAGCCATTCATAATAAAACGGCTCTGCATAACCGGCCAGTCGAACGTCCGGCCGTTATACGTGACGAGATAACGGAACCTTGGCAGCCGTTCCGTCAGATCGGCCAGCATCGCGCGCTCCTCCGCCGGATGGCGGATAAGCGATTGCCGGACGACGTATTCGCCGTTCTCGAAGTAGGCGATGCCCAGCATAAAAGGCACATTTCCCGCCCCTGCGCCCAGCCCCGTCGTCTCCAAATCAAGAAACAGCACCTCATGCGCGGCAAGCCGCGGATACTCTCCGGCCTCAGGCTCTCCCGCCGATCCCATCACCTCTTCCATGCCATGAAAGGCGGCAAGCGACGGCGCTGCATCCGGCCACTCGGCAAAAGCGTGTATGCCATGCCGGTAAGTCATCGGATAACGAGTCTCCTTCAGCAGAAACTCGCCGGCCGCATTCCGGGCAAGCCGAACGCCGTACGGCTCCCACTCGGGAACAAGAGCGCACGTCGCTTGAGACTTATCGACGCTGTCCTCTGCCGGAGCGCCGTGTCGATTGACATCCGTTTCTTCTCCGGAGCCGTCCGCTTCGCCGTTCGCACCCGCTCGACTCGCAGCGCCGCGATCATCTCCCCCATCTGCCTCCGACTCCGTCCGTTTCCCTGTCGGGCGAAAAATCTCCGTCGGCATCCCCGCTTCTATCGTCTGCGATCTCTCCGGCCCCGACTCTGCCTTGGCAGCCGTTCCCGGCCTTCGCTCATCCGCAATGCCCGCCGGCTGCTCCGTCACCGATTCCGCCGCCGCAGCGTCTCCGCTCTGTCCCCGAAGCCGGTTGAACCGGTCGCGAAACCCGCTCATCGCCCCGCCCCCGCTTCCTCGAGCAGATGCAGCGCCTGCGACTTGCCGAGCAGGCCGACCTCCTCGATCGGACCGACGCACGCCGGGCAGCCGCTCAGGCAGGTGCAGCTCCGAATCAGCTTGTGCGCCCGCTCCAGCAGCTCGTCATGCACCTCGAACAGCCGCTCGCTGAGGCCGATGCCGCCCGGATACCGGTCGTAGAAATAGATCGTCGGCCGCTGCGTATGCACCGCCTTCACCTGCGGGACAACGCGGATGTCGAGCGGGTCGCACATCAGGTAGACCGGCGCAATATGGACGAGCACGTTGGCAAGGCCGAGCAGCGCGCATTGCATTTCGTTCGTGCCTTTGCCGACTGCCGCTTCCTCGCTGAACGAGAACCAATAGCCGCTTGTGTGCAACTCCTCCTCGGGCAAATGAATCGGACCCGAGCCGATATTTTCGTGCGTGCGCAGCCGGATCTTTTTAAAAATCGTCGCCTTCGCATTGACTGTCACTTCCCCGTACGTTCGAACGATTTCTCCGCTTACGCGCTCCTTGTCGGCATGCAGCACCTTCAGCTCGACCGCCATGTTCGCATCGGTATAATAATCGACGTCGACCTGGCGCACATACGCCTTCTTCTCGTGGTAGTCCAGCTTCTCGACCTGATACTGAACGCCCTCGTGGATATAAATCGCTTCGTCATGAATAAGCGTCGGCGCGCTGAACCGGTCGACCTCGCCAAGCACGCGGCTTCCTTCGCTCATATCGATAATGATAAAGTTCTCCTGCGCCGCCGAGCGCAGCGATATGCCGTGGGCCGGGAACGACTGCTCCATCCAATACCAACGGCTGCCCGCGCGGTGCAGCACCTTCTCTTCGACAAGAAATTCGAGCATATCCTCCAGCTTCTCCTCGCCGAACGTCTCGCCCGCCTCGAACGGCAGCTCATACGCGGCGCATTTGACATGATCGATCAGAATAAGCAGATTGTCCGGATGAATAAGCGCCCGCTCCGGCGGACGGTTAAAGAAATAGTCCGGGTTCTGAATAATATATTGATCCAACGGGTTGCTGCTCGCCACCATGAACGTGACCGAGCTCGTCTGCCGGCGTCCCGCGCGTCCCGATTGCTGCCAAGTGCTCGCCACCGTGCCCGGATACCCGTTCAGCACGCAAGCTTGCAGTTGCCCGATATCGATGCCGAGCTCCAGCGCGTTCGTGCTGACGACGCCCCGGATTTCGCCGCTTCGCAGCCCCCGCTCGATCTCGCGCCGAAGCTTCGGCAAGTAGCCGCCGCGATAGCCGCGAATCGTCTTGTCGTTCACTTTGTCCTTCACGAGCTCCTGCAAGTAGGTAAGCAGCAACTCGACGCGAACGCGGCTGCGCGCGAACACGATCGTCTGCACGCCCTGGCGCAGCAGCATGCCGGCCAGCTTGCGCGTCTCAAGCACGCTGCTGCGGCGAATGCCGAGCTGCTGGTTCACGACCGGCGGATTGTAGAATATAAAATGTTTCTCGCCCATCGGCGCCCCGTTGTCGTCCACCAGCGCCACCCGTTCGCCAATCAGCCGTTCCGCGTGCTCGCGCGGATTGTCGATTGTCGCGGACGCGCATATGAATTGCGGCGAGGAGCCGTAAAATTTGCATATCCGCTTCAACCGCCGAATGACGTTCGCCACATGGCTGCCGAACACACCCCGATAAGCGTGCAGCTCGTCGATGACGATGTAGCGGATGTTTTCGAACAGCTTCACCCATTTCGTATGATGCGGCAAAATAGCCGAGTGCAGCATATCCGGGTTCGTGACGACAATATGTCCCGCATTCCGAATGGCCGTCCGCACGGTCGGCGGCGTATCTCCGTCGTAGGTATGCGTCTTAATGTCGACTTCCATGATATCGGCCAGCTTTTGCAGCTCGGCGACCTGATCCTGCGCAAGCGCCTTCGTCGGGAACATGTACAGCGCCCGGCCGTCGTCATTCTCCAGCAGCGATTGCAGCACCGGCAAGTTGTAGCACATCGTCTTGCCGGATGCGGTCGGCGTCACGGCCACGACATGCCGGCCTTCCCGTACCGCCTGATACGCGTTGGCTTGGTGCGCGTACAGCTCGTTAATTCCTCTATCCTGAAGCGCGGCCTTGAGCCTCGGCGCCAGATCGTAAGGCAGCGGCGACGTGCGCGCCTCGCGCGGCGGTATCGTGTGCCAATGCGTCACATTATCCATCAGCTCCGGCTCGTGCTTTAATTGCTCCAGCCAATCGTCCAAGTCGTCTGCTCGGCCCGTCCATCGGTTCATTCCCGTATCCTCCCGCATTCCGTACACGTAGTCTAGCTACATTGTACAGAATGCATGTTCGGCTGGCAATGGAAACGATGGACAGGCGCGCAGCATAGAACAAGCCCGCCGCCGCCGTTCAGGCGGTCGAAGCGGGCTGATCTTATGAATAGACAACCGATACGGGCAAAGGTCAAGTTAAACGTACGGGGGCTCCCACGTTTTTTTATCCCAGGCGAGCTTGCTGCCCAGCACGTTCAATTGCCGGTCCAACGTCACGGCCGCCGTATAAGGCAGCTTATGGTTGTGCCAGAACCGGACGTCGCCCCATATCACCTCGTACCCGTCAAGCCTCTCCTGCACTTGAACGTGGACGTTCGTGGCGAAGGACAGAAAAGCGCGTACGCCATCCGTCCCGAGCGTCGCAACGACCGGCTCCGATCCGCTGAGCGAAGTCGATTTCCGGATCGTCCCCTCGCGCGCGATTCCTTTCACGCCGATCGTTCCCGTCTCGTAAGCGTCCGCGCCGTCGATAACGAACTGCCACGACAAGCCGGACATATGCGGCAGCAGCGTGATCCGGTTGTTCGGGCCGAAGACGCGCTCCAACTGTTGCTTCCGTCTGCGGCGTTCGAGCAGCCGCCATAGCATATACGCGAACGTCGCCCCGTACAAAGCGTCGAACATCGCGCCGGCGGCGGCGGCCTCTATAACGCCCGTCAGCCATAGCAGCGCGGCGGCGGCATGGGCACCGAATATATAAGGATCGAATAAGCATAACGAATCCAGATGAAGCCATCTTCTCGTGAAAGGCCGCAAGCACTGGACGCCATAGCCGTTGAACAGATCAAGCGCAATATGAAATATAACGGCTAGCATCGTCCACAGGAAAAGCAGCGCCGCTTGCTCCCATACCCCGAACAGCCAAGCAGCGGGAAGGCCGATCGCCGCCGCCCATATGGCCGGCGCAGGCAGCGAATGCGTAATGCCGCGATGATGGCGCAAGTAGACCGTCTCCCCTTTCAACCGAGCGACAGCGTCGAAATCGGGCGCATGGCTTCCGACGAGCGAAGCGGCGATTAGCGCATGCTGCAGCGACGGGTCCGCGGCAACGGCGGGAATGGCAAGCGACGCGCCCGCAAGCGTTAGGCCAAGCAGCAGATGACTTCCGGTATCCACAACGATCTACCCCTTCCGATTCAGATGCTGGAATAAGAACAAGGCGGTTGTGCGCCTTCGATCGTATCGTAACAGCGAACCGTTAACGCATTGTTTGCGATTTCTATCGAAATTGTAAGGAGGATGCCGCAACGAATATTTCGGCGCTTGCCGCCGCATCTTATACAAGGGTTCGAAAGCCGGACCGTTCCATTCGATCACCTACCACACCATGAATTGGGAGGCATTCATCATGGCTAAACCAGACGATCGCAGCAACAACGCAGCACGAATTCGCAACGCGATCGAGAATACGGAGAGCGGCCTGCAAGAAGCTCAAAGCTATCTCGACGAACACGCAGAAGAGATTTCACCGCAGGAGCTCAGCGACATTAAGCGCAAAAACCAACACCGGCAGGCGGCTATCGAAGGCTTCCAGCACGAAGTGAAGGACGAAGAACCGTTCCAATCGTAAAATAAACGTCCATCATCATGCCGAAGGGCGGCAGTCATCCGTGTACTTGAACACGAATGACTGCCGCCCTTTTTAAACTCCAATGTCAGCAGCGGCATTCCACTGCGAAATGCGCGCCGTCATAAGCGGCGAAGGATGCCGGGAACAGCGCCTGCGCTTCCTCTTCGAGCCGAGCCGCATCCTCCAGCTCATATCGGGAGCTGAAGTGCGTCATGACCAGCTTGCGCGCACCGGCTTGCCTGGCTGTCTCGGCCGCCTGCACCGTCGTCGAATGGCCGTACGCCGCCGCCTTTTCCTCCATACCGGCCTCGAAAGTCGCTTCATGCACGAGCAAATCCGCGCCTTGCGCCAGCTTGAGCGCCCCGCCGCAAGGTTTCGTATCGCCCAGAATCGTAACGATTCGCCCCGGGATGCAAGGACCGGTTACGTCCGCCGAGCAGACGGTGCGGCCGTCGGCCAGCACGATATCTTCGCCGGCTTTCAGCTTCCCGTATAGCGGTCCGGCCGGCACGCCCGCTTCCTTCAATCTGGCCGCATCCAGCCGTCCCGAGCGATCGCGCTCGACGATCCGGTAACCGAAGCAAGGAATCCGATGCTCAAGCGCCGCCGCCTCCACGCTGAACTGCCCGTCGTCGTAGACGATGCCTTCCTCGACCTCAACATAGCGAATCTCGTAGGTGATACGCGTGCTGCTCCATTCAAACAGGCATTCGATCATCTGGCGCAGCCCCGGCGGGCCGTATATCGTGACCGGATCGACCCCGCCGTCATAGGCGCGAGTGCTGAGCAGCCCCGCAAGTCCGAACGTATGATCGCCGTGCAAATGCGTAATAAAAATGCGGTCGATCCGATTCAGCTTAATCGGCGTATCCAGCAGCCGATGCTGCGTCCCTTCGCCCGCATCGAACAGCCATACCGAATGCGACGGAAGCCGAAGCGCCGCCGACGTTACGTTGCGCTGCCGGCTCGGTCTGCCCGCTCCCGTTCCGAGAAATGTAAGCTCCAACTAAGCGCCTCCATCCTGAATATGATGCGAATCGTCTACGTGCCATTATTTCTTACTCCCTGGCGGCGCATACGCCGGTGTTCAATAACAGCCCCTCCATTATTAAAGCGCCAAGGCATAAAAAGCCTCCAGGCAACCGCCTCGCTCGACGGTGCCCGGAGGCAGTAGCTTCTTCGTTACGCTTTATCGACGTTGAAATAACGCGCTTCCGGATGAGCGAACACCATCGCGGAGACGGATGCTTCCGGCTCCATCATGAACTCTTCCGTCAGCTCGACGCCAATATCCTCCGGCTTCATCAGCGCAAACAACGGACCTTGATCTTCCAGATTCGGACACGCCGGATAGCCGAACGATACCCGAATGCCGCGGTAGCGGGCGCCGTGGCGCTGCGCCATCGTCATGTCGACCGGGTCGGGAATGCCCCAGATGTCGCGCATAATATGATGGACGCGCTCCGCAAGACCTTCCGCAAGCTCGATCGCCGTCGCTTGAACGGCGTGGGAGAGCAAATAGTCGCCGTTCTCCTTGTACTGCTCCGCGCGATCGCGAATGCCGTGGCCCGCCGTGACGACAAGGAAGCCGACGTAATCCATCTCGCCGCTCTCGACCGAACGAAGGAAATCCGCCAGGCACAGGAACGGCTCGACGTTCTGGCGCGGGAACGAGAATCGATGCAGCATCTTCGTATGATCCGCAGGATCGTAGACGATAATGTCGTTGCCGGACGACTGCGCCGGGAAGAACCGGTACATTGCATGCGCCTTGATCGACCCCATTGCCGCCGCCTCGCGAAGAATGCCGTCGACCGTTTCTTTAAGCTGCTCCGCTTTCGCATCGCCTTGCGCGAGCAGCTTGTCGAAGTTGCCCTTCAAGCCAAGATGGTGGCCAATCAGCGTCTGCATATTGACGTATGGAACGACATGCGGAATCGGAATACTGCGCAGGACGTGACGCTCCAGATCGGGCGGCACCATAACCGGCACATCCGTCGCAACGTTCGAGCGAACGGCGCGGGACAGCTCCGGCATCGCCTTCGGCTCTTCCGTAATGCCAAAGCCCGCCGCGCGAAGCGCATCGTGCTCTTGCTCGATCACTTCCCGATGAACCGGGTTGACCAGCTTGTTCGCAATATCGAGCCCGTCCATTGCATCCTTCGCATAGAGAACGAGTCCGTCGTACTCCGGCGCGATCCGCGTCTTCGTGAACTTGCGCGTGAGCGCCGCTCCGCCGACGAGAATCGGCGCGTCGATGCCGGCGTTGCGCAAGTCTTGCGCCGTGATGACCATTTGCGCCGCCGACTTGACGAGCAGGCCGGACAGTCCGATCGCATCCGCTTTCTCTTTGCGATACGCCTCGATTAGCTGTTCAGGCGGCACTTTGATGCCGAGGTTAATGATCTTATACCCGTTGTTCGACAAAATGATCTCGACGAGGTTTTTGCCGATATCGTGCACATCGCCCTTAACGGTCGCGAGAATGATTTTACCCTTGACCGACGACTCCGATTTCTCCATATGCGGCTCCAGATGCGCGACGGACGCTTTCATCACTTCCGCGCTCTGCAATACTTCCGCGACGATAAGCTCGTTCGCGTTGAATAGACGGCCGACCTCTTCCATACCGGCCATAAGCGGTCCGTTAATGATCGCAAGCGGCGCGTATTTGGTCAGCGCTTCGTCGAGATCGGCGAGCAAGCCTTCCTTCGTGCCTTCGACGATATACGAAGCAAGACGCTCTTCCAGCGTCAGGTTCGTCGCCTTCTCTTTCTTCACGACCGTCTTGTTGCGGAACGCAGCCACGAACAGCGCCAGCGTCTCGTCGTTCGTGTTGAAGATTAAATCTTCCGCCAGTCTCCGCTCTTCCTCTGGAATGGAAGCGTAACGCTCCACCTTCTCGGAGTTGACGATGGCGTAGTCCAACCCGGCTTTCGTACATTCGTACAAATAGACGGAGTTCAGCACCTCGCGGCCGGCAGGCGGCAAGCCGAACGAAATGTTGCTCAGACCAAGAATCGTCTTCGCGCGCGGGTATTTCCGCTTAATCATCCGAATGCCCTCGATCGTCTCGACGGCGGAGCCGATGTACTGCGGGTCGCCGGAGCCGACCGGGAACATGTTCGGGTCGAAAATAATATCGTCCGGCGTAACGCCGTACTTGTTGACGAGCAGATCGTACGCGCGGTCGGCCACTTCCATTTTGGCTTGGCGGGATACCGCCTGGCCGCGCTCGTCGATCAGAATGCAGACGACGGCCGCGCCGTACTTATGCATAAGCGGAACGATTTTCTCGAACTTTGACTCGCCGTCCTCAAGATTAATGGAGTTGATGATTGCTTTGCCCTGCGAATACTTCAGCCCCAGCTCGATGATATGATCGTACGTCGAATCGAGCATGAGGGGCGCTTTAATTTTTTTGACGACCTGCGGGATAAAATTATGAACGGCATATTCCTCGTCCACGTCAGTGTCCTGTAAGTTGATATCGATAATTTGCGCTCCGTTCTTCACTTGGGAGCGGGCAATCTCGGATGCCTCGTCGAACGAGCCCTCCTTGATGAGCCGCTTGAAGCGAAGCGAGCCGGAGATGTTCGTCCGCTCGCCGACCATAATCGGCCGGTTCGCGTCCTCGATGTACACCGTATCGATGCCCGTAATCGCCGGAAGATGCTCGCCTTCCTTGCGGCGCGGCGCATATCGCGCCATCGTCTCGGCCATCGCCTTAATATGCGCCGGAGTCGTGCCGCAGCAGCCGCCCGCGACGTTGAGCCAGCCGCTCTCCGCGAATCCGGCCATCTTCGCTGCAAGCGAATCCGGCGTTTCGTGGTATTGGCCGTTCTCGTCCGGCAGACCGGCGTTCGGGTAGCAGCTAATCGCCGATTTCGAAATTTCGCTCAGCGTACGGATATGATCGCGCATAAATTCCGGTCCCGTCGCACAGTTGAGGCCGACCGAGATCGGCTTGAGATGCTCCAGCGACAAGTAGAACGATTCGATCGTCTGTCCAGCAAGCGTCGTGCCCATTGGCTCGATCGTTCCCGAAATCATGATCGGCAGCTCGATGCCCGTCGTCTCGAACGCCTGATGGATGCCGATGCTTCCGGCTTTGACGTTGAGCGTGTCTTGACTTGTCTCGAGCAGCAGCGCGTCGACGCCGCCCTCGATCAACGCGACGGCCTGCTCGTAATAAGTTTCGACCAACTGGTCGAACGTAACGCCGCCGGTGACGGACAGCGTCTTCGTCGTCGGCCCCATCGCGCCCGCGACGTAGCGAGGCCTGTCGGGCGTCGAATATTTGTTCGCCGCATCTACGGCAAGCTTGGCTGCGACAAGGTTCAGCTCGCGAGCTTTTTCCGGAATATCGTATTCTTGAAGCACGACGCTCGTCGATCCGAACGTATTCGTCTCCAAAATATCTGCGCCGGCCTCCAAGTATTGTTCATGAATCGTTTGAATGACATCGGGACGGGTCAGAACGAGCATTTCGTTACAGCCTTCCAGCTCATCGCCGCCGAAATCATCCGCCGTAAGGTCTGCCTGCTGGATCATTGTACCCATTGCGCCGTCCATAATGAGAATGCGTTCCTGCATCAGTTGCTTCAGGCTCGGTTTCGTCATGCCTACACCACATCACTTTCGACAAAAATCATTAACATTCAGTCTACCAGAAAGGTGTACATGTGAAAAGGACAATTGGTCGACAGGCGGTATTTTTTGTTTTATAATGTAGGTTATACGGTCTTTATTTTAATTCCAATAGGAAAAGAGGGAATGTGTCATGGCTGAAATTCGGATCCGCAACACGAACGAACGCATTCAAGGCGATGCCAACGTCGGCGAGTTCTTAACCAATCAGAACGTTCTATATGAGAAATGGGACATGTCGAAGCTCCCTGCGCATCTGAAAGAGAATTTTACGCTCTCGAACGAAGAGAAAGCCGAGATTCTGACCGCTTTCGATACGGAGATTCGCGATCTGGCCGCTCGCCGCGGTTACCAAACGTGGGATATTATCACGCTGTCGGAGTCGACGCCTAACCTCGACGAGCTGCTCAAAAAATTCGAGGACGTTCATACGCACACGGAAGACGAAATCCGTGCCATCGTAGGCGGACGCGGCATCTTTATTATTAAAGGCTCCGACGATGTCGGCTATTTCGACGTCGAGCTCGAGCCGGGCGACATCATCTCCGTTCCGGAGAACACGCCTCACTTCTTCACGCTGATGGACAATAAGAAAATCGTCGCGGTCCGTCTCTTCATCGAGACGGACGGCTGGATCGCTTATCCGTTCGCGGACCCAACGTTCCAGAAAGCTTAAATCGCGGCATGCGAAAGCCCGCAACCACTCGGTTGCGGGCTTTGTCTGCTTATGAGGCCAGCAGCGTCCTTATTCGATAATCGACAGCAGTTGCTCCAGATGCGAAATTTCGTGCGTCGGCACGATTTCGTCGGTCCGCTTCACGCCGTGGCGGTTGATCCATACGGACGTCATGCCGACCGTGTTCGCGCCGAGAATATCGGTCGTCAGCTTATCCCCTACCATTACGCCTTCTTCCGGCTCAATACCTAGCTTGTCCATCGCATGGCGGAAAATCGACGCCGCCGGCTTGCCTTCGCCGAACGCGCCGGAAATAATAATATGGTCGAAATAAGGAACGAGATCCGGAACGCCGTCCAGTTTCTCCTGTTGCAGGTCAGGCGATCCGTTCGTCAGCAGCAGCAGCTTGTACTTGCCTTTCAACCGGCCAAGCAGACGGAACGTTTCCTCATAGACATGCGAACGGGAACGGCGTTCCGCCGGGAACATCTCGGCCAGCTCCGCGCCGAGCGCCGCGTCTTCGACGCCCATCGCCGCAAGGCCGCGCGTCCACGCGGCTTGGCGGTAGCCGGGGGCAAGCGCCTGCATTTTACGGAACGATTCCAGCTCTCCGCCCGTGAAATTGCCCCATAGCCCTTCGAACGGATTAATGCCGATCATCTTCGTGAACGGGAACGTTTCGTACGATTCATACAGCGCCCGCGCCTCGCGGCGTACCGCTTCTTCCAGCTTGACCGCATCTACGCCGGTTTTCTCCGCGGCATAGCGGCAGGTTGCGTCGAACGCCTCCTGTACGCTGCGGTCATCCCACAGCAGCGTGTCATCCAAGTCGAATAGTACTGCTTTCTTAGCCATTGCGTATCGTCTCTCCCTGATTGAACATTCAACGCTTATTGAACGAACATAAATTATTTGGTGTTATAAGGCAGTTGGTGCTGCTTGGCGAAAGCTTGCATCCGCTCGGCGAGCCGATCCGTCGGGTAACGGTTGACGAACTGCGAGAATACCCAGTTGCCGCCGCGATGGCGTTCGACGACGACGTAGCCGCGCGAAGCGGTAATCGATTTAATGTCCGACGCCTGCAACGTTTTGTGACCGGAAAATTTGCGCGTCTGAACATAGTTCGGCCCGACCTTAACGTACGGACGACGAACGAACAGCATCAGCGCCAAAAATAAATACAATCCGATCGTAACCCAATAAAGCGATTGCCGCGACTCCTCGTCGTTGCCGATCACGATCGCGTACATCGCCGTCAGCAATACGAGCAGAACCGGTCCGATAAAGCTGCGCCCCTTGTATATGTCGGATTTCTCCGCCGACGGGACAACGGATTGCAAGCCTTGCTTTTTCCGTTGCTTGTTAAGATGCTTCATGTTGTTGCGTACTTTGCGTTCCCACGAACGTGACACGAATATGTCCTCCTTCAACCTACTGCCTTCAAGTCAGGCTGCCGCTTGTCCTCTATTTAAGCCCTCTGCTGAACTTCTTGATGAAACGTTTCGGATATTCGGACGGCAAGGAGCTGACTTCTTCCAGTCTCGTCCATACATCCTCCGGCATCTCCCAGCCGATTGCGCCCATATTGTCTTCGAACTGCTCCAACGTCCGCGCGCCGAAAATCGGCGATGTGATGCCCTGGCGCTGCAGCAGCCAGCGAAGCGCCACCTGCGCCGTCGTGCGGCCCAACTCCTCAGCCGCTTGCTGAACCGCTTCCCGAATCTCGAAGTTGCCTTCCGTCCCGCGAATCGCCCACGAGCTCTCTCCGCCGTTCGGATTGGCAAGCCGACCTTCCGTCGGATGCTCCTTGCCGTAGCGGTCGGTCAGGAAGCCGCCGCCGATCGGCGCCCACGGAATGATCGCAATATTCTCCTCAATGCAAAGCTCAAGCAGCTCGCGGTCCATATCGCGGCTTACAAGGCTGTATTGCTGCTGGATGGATACGAATCGGGCAAAGCCGCGCGCGTCGCTCACGGCGAGCGATTTCATCAGATGCCACGCATAGAAGTTGGAGCAGCCGATATAACGAACTTTGCCCGAAGCGACCAGATCGTCCAGGGCGCGAAGCGTTTCTTCGATCGGCGTCGCGTGATCCCACGTATGCACTTGATACAGGTCTATGTAATCGGTGCCGAGCCGGCTCAAGCTGGCCTCCACCGATTCGACAATATGTTTGCGGGACAAGCCGCCGCCGTTCACATGGCTGGCCGTAGGAAAGCGGACTTTCGTCGCAAGAATAAGCTCGGAGCGGCGCGGTTTAATCGCTTTGCCTACGATCTCCTCCGAGCGTCCGCCGACATATACGTTCGCCGTATCCAGAAAGTTTCCGCCCAGCTCGACGAATTGATCGATCATTCGAAGCGATTGCTGCTCGTCGGTCGTATTGCCGAACGTCATCGTGCCCAAGCATAGCTCCGATACGGCGATGCCGCTGTTTCCTAATAAACGATAGTTCATCCTTTTCCCCTCCTGATATTATGCTCGCAATTTCCATGCTATCGCATACGCTTTCTTAAGCGCAACGATCCTATCCCGCCGAATTAATGCTTAATCGGCGGTTCCTCCCCGTCTTCGCCTTCCCACTTGATCGAGTCGAGCTGGTTGCGGAAGTTGCCTTTGAACACTTCCAAATATTTGCGGCGCAGTTGCGCGCGCTCCTCCGTCTCCGCTTCGGTCAAGCCTACCGTTTTATGTTTACGGGACAACTCGTTAATCCGCGCAATTAGCTCTTCCATTATACGATTCTCCTTTCGGGTCTGTCATGCTCGCACTTCTTATTACTTTGACATTTTCGCTATTCGATTGTCAAGGTTTGAACCGACTTGAAAGCTCGGAATACTGCATGAAGCAACAGAATACCGCTAAAACAAAAAAAGATCGAACAGATAGGACTATCTGCTCGATCTTTCTCGCTTAAAACGATTGGCCGTCTTCCGCCTATCGTTAATTGCTTACATTATATGAATCGACTGCGACGTGTAGAAACATTCCCGTTGCTATAATGAATTAGTTGCTCGGGATTATAAGCTTCTGGCCGGACTGCAGCATCCCGGAGCGCATGTTGTTGCGTTTCTTAATCTCGTGTACTTTCTCTCGGATATCGCCGTTGTGTCCAATCGCATGGGATGCGATGCTCCACAGCGTGTCTCCGGGCGCTGCATAGACGACCGACTCGCCTTCCATCGGCTCGGCCGGCCGCTCCCCCGACGCATCCGTCATGACGAGCAGCGCGCCGCAGAACAGCATAACCGCTAGACCGACCGCAAAGCCCCACTTCAGCAAGGATCGGATCGCTGCCGCCTGCTCCTTGTTCAAGCCGCCCGATTGTCTTCGTCTCGACGCCGCTGCCGTTCTCGTCGTTCCGTTGTTGCCTCTATAATAAACAGCCGTCATCTCTCTCATCATCAGCACCCCAAACGTTTGTTCTATTCTTGTTCATAATATATCACGAACAATTGTTCGGGTCAACACTATTTTAGAACGTTTGTTCCCTTCTATTTACGAACGAGTGTGCCCTCGAACTTATGTTTGTACGAACTCCGGTTCTGTGTTATAATTTGCTATAATCTTATCTTTGGAGTGATGATGGTGTCGAAGCTTTCCAACCGCCAGCAGGCGATTCTTGAATTCATCAAGAACGAAGTACGGGATAAAGGCTATCCGCCGTCCGTTCGAGAAATCGGCGAAGCGGTCGGTCTCGCCTCCAGCTCCACCGTTCACGGCCATTTGGACCGGCTGGAGAAGAAGGGCTTTATCCGCCGCGATCCGACGAAGCCGCGCGCAATCGAGATATTGGACGGCGACGTCGAGAGCCCAAGTTCCTTCTCGCTCTCCTACGCGAAAGTGCCGATCGTCGGCAAAGTAACGGCCGGCGTCCCGATTACGGCAACCGAGAATATCGAAGACTATTTCCCGCTCCCGACCCATATGGTCGGCGATCACGACGTATTTATTTTGAACGTCATCGGCGACTCGATGATCGACGCCGGCATTCATAACGGGGACTACGTCATCGTCCGCCAGCAGCCTACGGCAACGAACGGCGATATCGTCGTCGCGATGACGGAAGAAGACGAAGCGACGGTCAAGACGTTCTATAAAGAGAAGGATCATATCCGGCTGCAGCCGCAGAACCCGACAATGGAGCCGCTTCGCTTGAAGCATGTGACGATTCTCGGCAAGGTCATCGGCTTGTTCCGGGACATTCATTAATTGCACATCTACAACAAGCAACGCCAATAGCCCGCATCGTTCTATCGGACAAGCCGATGAGAACAATGCGGGCTATTTGCTTACATCAACCTGTCTTCAAGCACTGCTTGATGTCAGCGTTCATTCAATGCGGCGTCAAACCGCAGTCATTCTCCGGATCGTTCCTTGCATCGCATACAACGCAAAACACGGACGATTCGACATCGTCCGTGCTGCAAGGTTAAAAGAGCGTCATATACTGATCGCGTTCCCATTGATGGACTTGCGTCCGGTACATATCCCACTCGATCTCTTTCAGTTCATAGAAGTGAGCAAGCGCGTGCTCGCCAAGCGCATCGCAGATGACTTCGCTGCGAAGCAGCTCTTGAAGCCCTTCGGCCAGATCGCCCGGCAAGCTTGGAATGCCTTCCTCGATCCGCTCTTCCTCACTCATAATATAGATGTTGCGGTCAACCGGCGGCGGCAGAACCATCCGTTTCTTAATGCCGTCCAAGCCGGCCTTCAGCATTACGGCAAGCGCAAGGTACGGGTTCGCGGCAGGGTCCGGATTACGCGCTTCGATCCGAGTGCTGAGGCCGCGCGATGCCGGAATACGGACCATCGGGCTGCGGTTGCTTGCAGACCAAGCGACGTAGCATGGCGCTTCGTAGCCCGGTACGAGACGCTTATACGAGTTGACCGTCGGGTTCGTAATCGCCGCATAAGCGCGCGCATGATGCAGAATGCCTGCCATATAATAGCGAGCCGTTTGGCTGAGGCCGAGCTTGTCGCTCTCGTCGTAGAACGCGTTCTTGTCGCCTTGGAACAACGACTGGTGACAGTGCATGCCGGAGCCGTTCACGCCGAACAACGGTTTAGGCATGAACGATGCGTGCAGACCGTGCTGTCTGGCAACCGTCTTGACGACAAGCTTGAACGTTTGAATCTGGTCCGCCGCCTTGATCGCGTCGGCATATTTGAAGTCGATCTCATGTTGACCCGGCGCCACCTCATGGTGAGAAGCTTCAATCTCGAAGCCCATCTCTTCCAGCGTCAGTACGATTTCGCGGCGGCAGTTCTCGCCAAGGTCCATCGGCGCAAGGTCGAAGTACCCGCCTTGGTCGTTCAGCTCCGTCGTCGGATTGCCTTTCTCGTCCGTCTTGAACAAGAAGAACTCCGGCTCGGGACCAACGTTCATGGACGTAAAGCCCATTTCTTCGGCTTCCTTCAGCACGCGCTTCAGAATGCCGCGCGGATCGCCCGCGAACGGCGTGCCGTCCGGCATATAAATATCGCAGATCAGTCTGGCGACCCGATCTTCCGTAACCCAAGGGAAAACAACCCAAGTGTCGAGGTCCGGATACAGGTACATGTCGGATTCCTCGATCCGCACGTAGCCTTCGATGGAAGAGCCGTCGAACATCATCTTATTGTCCAGCGCCTTCTCCAACTGGCTAACCGGAATTTCGACGTTCTTGATCGTGCCGAGCAAGTCGGTGAACTGCAGGCGAATAAATCTGACGTTCTCTTCTTTCGTAATACGCAGGATGTCCTCTTTCGTATAGCCCACGAGATCATCTCCTTCTTCGCATCCAATTTAGATTATCGTAAAGTCAGTGGTGCTCGCAGTAAGAAGCCATGAAGCAGCGTGCCAAGCGATGATAGCGCTTTAATGCTTGTTGTAGAAACGAGACAACTGACCTTGAATAAGCGACGCCTTGCCACCCGGTCGCTTCTCCAGCAGTTGCTGCTTAAGCATCCGGTGCAATTGCGCATCCGACAGCTCGCGACGCTTCACTTCGGATTGCTCGCTCATGACGGTCGCTTCTTCGGATTCCATGTTCAGCGGATTCATCACTTGCTTAATGCCCGCAATGTTGACGCCCTTCTCGATCAGCGATTTGATCTCCAGCAGACGTTCGACGTCGTTAAAGGAGAACAACCGTTGATTCCCCGACGTACGAGCCGGAACGATCAGCTCATGCTGCTCATAATAGCGAATTTGTCGAGCGGTCAAGTCCGTGAGCTTCATGACGATCCCTATCGGAAAAAGCGCCATATTTCTCCGTATTTCGTCACCCATGTTCGCATCAACCTTCCAGTAGCCGAGATATGCCTTTATTGTAACGTTGCTCACATGGCACGTCAAGTTATGGAAGAATCGATTGTTAAGATTCCGCGTTCAGCCATACGGCTTAACGCCGTGAGTACACCATATTTCACATGCCCATACGTTAATCCGCCCTGCATATAGGCAATATACGGCTCGCGAATCGGGGCGTCGGCAGACAGTTCCAGGCTGCCGCCCTGAATGAACGTACCGGCCGCCATAATGACCGGGTGCTCGTAGCCCGGCATATCCCAAGGTTCGGGCACGACATGCGAATCGACCGCCGCCGCTTTCTGTATGCCCTGTACGAAGGCGATCAGATGGTCGGCGCTGCCGAATCGAATCGCCTGAATGAGATCGGTGCGCGGCTCCTCCCATGACGGCTTCGTCTCGAAGCCGAGCATCTCGAACAATGCCGCGGCGAATACCGAGCCCTTCAACGCTTGTCCGACCGTATGCGGAGCGAGATAAAGCCCTTGATACAGTCCGCGCATCGTACCCAGCATGGCGCCGACTTCTCCGCCAATGCCCGGCGCGGTTAACCGATAGGCGGCAGCCTCCACAAGCTCCGCTCGCCCGGCAATGTAACCGCCCGTCTCCGCAATGCCTCCGCCCGGATTCTTGATAAGCGAACCGGCCATCAGATCGACCCCGACCTCGGTCGGCTCCGTCCGTTCCGTAAATTCGCCGTAGCAGTTGTCGACGAATACGATTACGTCCGGCTTGATCGCCCTCAGACGACGGACCATCTCGCCGATCTGCTCGACCGTGAACGAAGAGCGCCAATCGTAGCCGCGCGACCGTTGAATGCCGACGACTTTGGTGCGCTCGCTCATGCGCGCGGCGACTCCGTCCCAGTCCACCGTGCCGTCCGGCAGCAGCGCCACCTCGCCGTAGCCGATGCCCCAGTCTTGAAGGGAGCCGGTTCCGTCGCCGGGCTTGCCGATGACTTTGTGCAGCGTATCGTACGGCCGCCCCGTCACGTACAGCAATTCATCGCCCGGACGCAGCACGCCGAACAGCGCGGTTCCGATCGTATGCGTGCCGGATACGAAATGCGGGCGTACGAGCGCCGCTTCCGCGCCGAATACATCCGCATAGACGAGATCGAGCACTTCGCGCCCGCGATCGTTATACCCGTATCCTGTAGAGCCGTTAAAATGAAAATCGCTTACCTTATGACGCTGGAAAGCTTGAATCACTTTCCACTGATTGCGTTCGGCCGTCTTATCCAGCCGCGCAAAAGAAGCGGAAACGCGCCGTTCGGCCGCCTCCGCCCAACTTTCCAAGTGTGTCCATACCGCCTCTTCTTGATGCATAAAGAACGTTTCTCTCCCTCTCTATGTAGCCGGCTGCTCAAGAAACGGCTCCAGCATGCGGGCGTGCTTCTCGAAATCCTGCTTATTCACTTCGACCGTCAGCAGAAGACGCTCTCCGTCGACATCCTGACTTTTCACTTCTCCCGTCCGGTAGACGAGCGCAATCAGATCGCCCCGCTCGGCCGGAATCGCGAACGTTCGCGTATCGCCGGCAAGCCGGTCCTGCAGCGTCTGCTTCAGCCGCTCAAGATCCGCCTCTTCGTAGGCGCTGACAACCATCGCATCGCCGCCGTCTTGCAGCAGCATCCGGTCGCCCGGCGGGCACAAATCTTTCTTATTATAGACGATTATCGTCGGCTTTCCTGCGGCGCCGAGCTGACCGAGCACTTCCTCGACGACGACCATATGCTCGTTGCGCGTCTGCGAAGAGCTGTCCACGACATGCAGCACAAGATCCGCTTCGTTCACTTCTTCCAGCGTAGCGCGGAAGGCGGCGACGAGATCATGCGGCAAATTTTGAATAAAGCCTACCGTATCCGTCAGAACGATCTCCTTGCCGCTTGGCAGCTCCAGCGTGCGCGAGGTCGGATCGAGCGTCGCGAACAACTGATTCTCGACGTACACGTCAGCGTCCGTCAGCTCTCGCAGCAGCGTCGATTTGCCCGCATTCGTATAACCGACGAGCGCGACTTGAAAGACGCCCGATTTCTTGCGGCGCTCCCGATGCAGCTTCCGATGGCGGACAACTTCCTCCAGCGAATGCTTCAAGTCGGATATCCGGTCCCGGATATGGCGACGGTCCGTCTCCAGCTTTGTCTCGCCGGGACCGCGCGTGCCAATGCCGCCGCCGAGGCGGGACAAATTTTTGCCGTGGCCGGACAGACGCGGCAGCAGATAGCTAAGCTGCGCCAGCTCGACTTGCAGAATGCCTTCGCGCGTCTTCGCGCGCTGGGCGAAGATGTCGAGTATAAGCTGCGTGCGGTCGATAATCTTCAGATCGAGCGCTTCCTCCAGGTTGCGAACCTGCGCCCCGGACAGCTCTTGATCGAATATGGCCGTCGTCGCCCCAAGCTCTTCCGCCGCGGCGCGAAGCTCCTCGACCTTGCCTTTGCCGATGAACCACTTCGTATCGACCGATTCCCGGTTCTGCGTCATCGTCGTCAGCACTTCTACGCCGGCCGTCTCTGCCAGGTTAACGAGCTCGTCGAGCGATTGCTCCGGGTTCATGCCGCTTCGCTTCACATCCGGCGTCACCAGACTGACGAGCACTGCGCGATCGGCAATACCGTTGTCTACTTCATGCGTTGTATGCTTCATGTATAGCTTTTCAGGCTCCTTTATGATCCTAATATACCGTCTTTTCGGCCGCTTCCGTTGACCGGAACGTCCACTTTCAAATCTTCCGGCCGAATCGACATCAGCTCATGCTTGCCCGGCACGCTGTTGGAATACTGCGTCAACAATCGCACCGCCTGATGGCGAATCGACTTCTCGATCATATTTCTTACATATCTGGCGTTGCTGAACGAGAATAAGCTCATCTGCTTCTCTTGCATAAGATGCTGCCTAAGCTTGAACAGCGACTGCGGAAGCAGCGTATAATCCCGCTCCTTCGCCATTAGCTCCGCAATCTGAATCAGTTGATCGACCGTATAGTCGGGAAAATCGATCTGAATCGGAAAGCGCGAAGGCAATCCGGGATTAGTCAGCAGAAAGTGGTCGATCTCCGCCGGGTAGCCGGCCAGGATAAGCACGAATTGCGTCCGCATATCCTCCATCGCCTTTACGAGCGTGTCAATCGCTTCCTTGCCAAAATCCTTCTCGCCGCCGCGCGCCAGACTGTACGCCTCGTCGACGAACAGTACGCCGCCGGACGCCTTCCGGACCAGATCGCGCGTCTTCTGCGCGGTATGCCCGATATACTCGCCGACGAGATCGGCCCGCTCCACCTCGATCAGATGACCTTTGGACAGCACGCCCATCTTCTGAAGCAGCTTCGCGACGATCCGTGCGATTGTCGTCTTCCCGGTACCGGGATTGCCTTTGAATATCATATGGTACACATGCGCGCCGCTGTTCAAGCCCGCTTCCGACCGCATATGGGCGACCTGAAGCATCGCATATATTTCGTATACGAGCGACTTTACGTTGTCGAGGCCAATCATGACATCCAGCTCACGCTGAATGTCGGCGTAATGATCGCCCGGAGGCAGCGGCTTAACGGCCGGCAGCGGTTCATTGTCCGGCAACGGCGCCGCCGTGCTGCTTTCCTGACTGCGAAGCACTACGTTAATTTGGCGGGACGGCCGAGTGCCGCTCTTCGCCCCTGACGCGATTTGATTGTTCATTCGCTCGATCACCTGTCCCTTCAATCCCGTCGCTGCTGACGGCAGGCGCGGACATGCGCTTAGGCTGCCGCCGCTATAATCAGCATATTCCGGTATTCGGGCAAACAGTATGCTTTCATTGCCGGAACTCCGCCGGACAAGCGTCGAACGAACGCTTCTAATGATTGAAATAAGCGATCTCCGGCATGTCGATTTCTATGCCGAGCCGCATGGCAACCGCGTCGATCTTCCACTTCGTATACGCGAGCACCTCGCGCGTCTGGTTATATACCGGGTTAAGCACTTTCGATTTGAACGGGGCCATGACGGGATGCTCGATGCCGACGTACTTCGCAATTTCCTTCGCCCGCGCCGAATGATAGTCATGCGTCACAATAATAACCGACCTCATCCGTTCGCGGTCGATGATCGATTTGCTGAACAGCAAATTCTCATAGGTGCTCGTTGCTTCCGTCTCCAGAAGCAGCTTGTCGGATGGAACACCCAAATCCATTAAATAACGGCGCATGCCTTCCGCCTCCGTCAGCTTCGATCCGTTGTGGTCGAGACCGCCCGTAACAATAAGCTTGTCCGCCTTGCCTTCCTTATACAACGCGTAAGCGCGATCCAATCGTTCGCGAAGTCCCGGACTCGGCTGATCGTTCCAGAGCGCAGCTCCAAGCACGATCGCCACGTCGGCCTTCGGTATCGTCTTCGGTATGCTGACGCTGTTAATCGCCCACCAAATGTAGGCGCACCATAATACGCCAAGCGCAACCAGCGCTGCGGCGATCCGGAATAATGCGAGCAGCGGCCTTCGCCTGCGTCTTCCCCGCAGTCCGCTGCTCGCTCTAACTGGCTTCGACAATGCGCGTTTCACGATTCGCTCAACTCTCCTGTCCGCTCGGACAAGCTCTTGCGATGTTTAAGACTGAGCGTGAAGTAGCGGAATCGGCCATTGCGAATAGCCGACAGCAAACGTCCCGCCGTCTTCCTCGCCATTGCGGCATCCTTGGATGTCACTTCCCCTTGTCGCAGCGCGTCTTCCAGCTCGTCTTCATCGAGCAGGAACACTTCGCCGGTCGGCAATACGACGATATCCAGATACAAGTCGTCGAACCAAGGCACTTGCTGGTCCGTCATGCCTTGCGTCTTGCACACGTCGATATACCACTGCACGACGCGACCTTTATCGTCGAACATCGTCGTCACGACAAAATGCTCGCCGCGCGGAAAATGCTGCATCCATAAGTAGCCTCGATCCGCAAGACAGAGACGGCGCCCGTTATATTCCTTCCACAGCGGCTCGCGTAAATCGTGAATGCGGTAAAAGGTGACGAGTCCCCGGAACTCGTCTCCATCCATGGTAAGACACATGTAGCTCTTACGCAGTATACGCCGCCAGTTAGCCCGGTCCGAAAATTTTCGTTTCATGCGGAACGTACCTTTCCGTTAAGATGCGAAAAAAGCGGCCGTCCAAACGGCCGGCCTTCCATTGTGCGGATAACTTCCAACCTTTTTCCTTTAAAAAAAGCTTACCACATCTCAAGACTCAAAACCACCGAGCGCACAAAATAAACCAAGCCCCGTTGTCCCTCCCGCCGGGCTAGGGCCGCGACACGCGCTCGCAAAAAAAGGAGAGCGCCGCAGCGCTCCCCTTATCATTCGGCTAATTCTCAATAATATCGATCGAATCGATCGTTATTTTCTCCGTCGGGCTGGACGGCTCTCCGCTCGCACTCGGTCCGACCGGCGTCTTCGCGATCGCGCTCACGGAATCCATCCCTTTCGTCACTTGGCCGAAAATCGTATAATTCGGCTGGCTGTTCAGATTGGAGCAGACCTCGCCCGTGCAAATAAAAAATTGGCTTCCGCCCGAGTCGGGCATTCCGGTATTCGCCATCGCCACCGTGCCGACATCGTACTTGTGATCCGAGCCCAGCTCGTCCGGAATGTTATAGCCCGGTCCGCCCGCTCCCGTGCCGGTCGGATCGCCGGTTTGAACCATAAACGTCTCGATGATCCGGTGAAAAACAACGCCGTTGTAATAGTTGTTCTTCGCCAGAAACACGAAGTTGTTAACCGTCGTCGGCGCATCGTTGGCGAACAGGTCGATCGTAAACTCGCCTTTGTTCGTATGGAAAACCGCCGAATATTGTTTGCTTGGATCGATCGACATCTCCGGCATTTTGTCCCAACGCTTCTTCGAAGCGTCCTGCTCCGATCCCGATGCTTGCTGCGAGTCGTCCACTTGCTTGACGTTTGCCGTCTGCTCCGATTTCGGCTCGTCCTTCTTGGCGCCGCAGCCTGCTGCGGCAAGCGCCAGCAGCAGGAACGACAAGGCAAGAACGCCGAATCTTATCCGTTTGCGACTGTGAATCATCATTCGAAGTTCCTCGCTTCTCCTCAAATTCAGCCTAGCGATCAAGCAACCGTTCAACAGGCAGCGTCAAATCAAGGCGCGGGTACGACAGTATCCGGGACGATAGCATCCGAATTGTTCGAGCCGGGAGGCTGGGAGCCGTCGTTCGACGCTCCGCTGCCGCCCGCTCCGTCCGGAGCCGTACCGCCGGGTACGGCAGCTCCGCCGGAATTGCCGTCGTTCGGACCGCCGCCGCTGCCGGCCCCATTCCCGGCGCCGTTGTTCGCGCCATTGCCGTTTCCGCCGTCGTTATTGCCGGTCCCGATGCCGCCGTTGCCGGTATCTGGAACCGTTCCGCCGCCCTCCGGCGTGCCTTCGCCGCCTGTAGCCGGCGGTGTAGGCGGCTCCGTAGGCGGAGTCGGTTCGAGTTCTTCCGGCGGCACGACTAACGCTACCGCTGCGGAAGGCCGGCTCTCCAGATCCGCCTCCGCATTATAAGCCGTTACATAATATTGGTAAGACATGCCGGGAGCAACGGTCATATCCTCCGCGCTGTTGCCGGAGGCCGAATCGAGAAGGCGGGTGAACTCCGCTTCTCCCGTTGCCTTGCGGTAGAGACGGTAAGTAACGCCTTCTGCTTCTTCGACCGGCTGCCAGCTAAGCTTTGCGATACGAGCGTTCTCGTCGTACTCGGCCTTTAAGCCCGTCACTTGCGAAGGCGCTTCGACCGTCTGCTCCGGTTCTTCTTGTACCGGCGCCTTGCCGAAGCTTGCGCGCGGCACGTTCTTCATCGCTTCCGACATGACTTTGCCGAACATGGATGCCGCTTGACCGCTGCTGTTCTGCAGCAAATGTTGTTTGTCAGTCTTATCGTACCCCATCCAGACCGCCGCTGTCCATTCAGGCGTATAGCCGACGAACCACACGTCCCGGTTGGCGCTCGATTTCAAATCTTTAAAGCCGTGCTGCGTCGTGCCGGTTTTGCCGGCGACCGGACGATCGAGCTTCGCCCGCGTACCGGTACCGCCCTGTTCGGTTACGCCAAGCATAATCTCGGTCAAGCCAGAGGCCGTCGACTGCTTGATTAGCTGCTTGGCCCGCGGCGCGCGGTACGTATATACCGGATCGTCGTTCCGGTTGTCGATCCGCTTCACCGTGTGCGGGTCGACGCTCTTGCCGTCGTTGGCGAATACGCTGTACGCCGTCGCCATCTGAAGCGGCGAGACGCCGTTCGTCAAGCCGCCGAGCGCAATAGCCAGGTTGCGGTCTTCCGAGCTTAGGTTGAATCCGAGCTTCTTCGCGAACTCAAGACCTTTGTCGACGCCGATTTGGTTGAGCAGCCATACGGCCGGCAAGTTGCGGGATTCCTTAATCGCCTGCTTCATGCTGACTGCGCCGATATACTTCACTCTGTTGGAGTCGGACGGACAATAGTTGCCGAAACATTGCTTATCGTCCCTCAGGGTTGAGTTCGGCGTGAACTTGCCGGACTCGAGCGCAGGGCCGTACGCGGATATCGGCTTGAACGACGAGCCCGGCTGTCTAGCCTTCGTCACCCGATTCCACGTTTTCTTCTGATAATCGCGGCCTCCCGCAATTGCCTGAACTTCGCCGTTCCGATGATCCATAATAATCATCGAACCCTGTACTTTTATATCGTCAGGACTCTTCTCAAAGTTTGCGTCATCGGCAAATTGTTTCTCGACCGATTTCTGCGCGTCCGGATTGAGCGTCGTATAAATTTTGTAGCCGCCGATCCGCAGCTCTTCCTCGCTGATGCCGCTCTGCTCGACTGCTTCGTCGATAACGAAATCGACGAACGCCGGATATAACTGCGGATTGGCCTGGTCGTTGGACATAGCCGGGTCGTACACCCTCTTGACCGCTTCTTCCCGCTGTTCCGCCGTAATGTAGCCTTGGTCGAACATAAGCTTGAGCACGACCTCGCGGCGCGATTGGGAGGCTTCGGGATCGTTGATCGGATTGTAGCGGTTCGGCGCTTTCGGCATGCCCGCAAGCGTCGCCATCTGCCACAGCTCCAAATCCTTCGGCTCCTTGCCGAAGTAATACTCCGATGCCTGCTTGATGCCGTAGACGCCTTTGCCGAAGTAAATCCGGTTCAGATACATCTCAAGAATTTCGTCCTTCGTCTTGTTGTTCTCCAGCGCCATCGCAATCGAAGCCTCGGTCGCCTTCCGGAAGAACGTCTTGTCTGCCGTCAAGAAGATGTTTTTGGCAAGCTGCTGCGTAATCGTGCTGCCGCCCTCCACTTTGCTCCGTGCGATAACATCCTTCACGGCCGCGCGGCCGAGCGAAAAGTAGTCGATGCCCGAGTGCTGGTAGAACCGCTGATCCTCCGTCGCGATGAACGCTTGCCGCTGCAGCTCCGGGATTTCATCGAGGCCGATATTTTCCCGGGCGTCGTGCGCATTGTACAGCGAAGCGATTTCGTTATTGCGGGCATCGTATACATGCGACGCTTCCGGAAGAATGAGCTTATCCTGATTGGCCGTCAAAATTCTTTCGCCGTTCAGAATGATGAACAAATAGCCGATAATGCCACATACGACCGCGATCGCTGCCGAGAAAAATAAAATGACCAACAGCCTCTTCGGCGAAAAACGTCTCTTCTTGCCTGTCTTTCTCGTCGATTTTCTTGCTCTATCGTTTCTACTTCGTGGTTGCTCCGTCATGATGACGACTCCCTCCTGTACGCTTCTGTCTCTATGTCTATCTTTACCCGCAGACGAAAAGAACAACCCACTCTGTGAGCGGGTTGTCGCAATAATCCGCTATTCAAATAGACGAATTGGGTCGGCCGAAGGTTTCAATCGCAAGGAGCGCTTACTTAGTGATCGTTCGAATGATCCTGCATCAAAGAAACGTTGCGTTGAGGCGTAAATGTCGAGATGGCATGCTTATAGACCATTTGCTGCCGTCCTTCGCTATCGATGACGATCGTAAAATTGTCGAACGCCTTAATAACGCCGCGAATCTGGAAGCCATTGGTCAAGTAGACTGTGACCGGGACGCTGTCTTTGCGCAGCTGGTTCAAAAATGTATCCTGAATGTTAATGGTTTTGTTCATTGGCCGATACCCCCGTCGAAAAAGATTGATTAGAATTATATTCAAGACCTATCGCGAACTTTCCTGCTATTATAGCATGAACAGCCGCTAATTTGTTGTGAAAATTTTCATCCGCGGCGACCCAGTTAATATCCTTCATATGACGGAACCAGGACAACTGCCGCTTGGCAAAACGTCTCGTGTCGCGCTTGAGCGTCTCGACCGCTTCCTGAAGCGAGCATTCGCCGGCCAGATACGGCACGAACTCTTTGTAGCCAAGCCCTTGCAGCGAGACCGCGTCATGAGGCAGGCCGGATGCAAGGATAGCTCGCGCCTCCTCCTCCAGACCTTGCTCCATCATCAGATCGATTCTTTCATTAATTCTCGCGTACAGCTTCGCACGGTCCATATGGAGGCCGATCAGGCATAGATCGTACGGAGATGTTTTCGTCTGGCGGCCAAGCTGCTCCGACATTTTCTCTCCGGTCAGCTTATAAATCTCCAGCGCGCGAATAATCCGGCGGCGATCGTTCGGATGAAGCCGGGCCGCCGACTCCGCGTCTGCCTTGTTCAGCAGCGCATGCAGCGCCTCTGCCCCCCGATCGTCCGCATACCGTTCAAGCGAGAGCCGATACTCCGGATCGGAGCCGCTGTCGGCGAACTCGTATGCATAGCATACCGATTCGATATACAGGCCGGTGCCGCCGACGATGAACGGGATTTTGCCGCGAGCCGTAATGTCGGCGATCAATCGGCGGCAATCCTCCTGAAAATCGGCGGTCGAATACGGCTCGTCCGGATTGCGAATATCAATGAGGTGATGCGGGATGCCTTGACGTTCATCCGGCCTAATTTTGGCCGTACCGATATCCATCCCCCGGTATACCTGCATCGAATCGCCCGATATGATCTCGCAATTGTACGCTTTCGCGATATCCAGACTCAACTGGGTTTTGCCGACTGCCGTCGGGCCAATCAGCACGAGCAGCCTCGGCTTGCCGGAAGCGGAGAAAGGACCGGGGGACGCTGTATTAACGTGCTGCGTCAATTGCAATCACTCCGTACGTAATTTTCGATGTTTTCTTCGTATGACAGCGCGTAAAGCCGAGCCGCTCGAACTCGCCGCTTCCCTTCTGCTCCTTGAGCATGACGCACTTGCGCGCGACTCTTGCCGCATGGCGGACCGCCTCTTCGGACAATCGGCCGTAATTCGCGAGCGACCTGAGCGGACCGATGGCGCTCGACTCTTCGATCGCCTCCTCGAACATCGGATCGAAGTAGACGATGTCGGCGCTGTTATCGGGCAGACCGGCCAGATACTCGGCATGGGCCGCAAGCTTCGTCTCGATTCGGCGCATCGCCTCATCGACCGGAGCCAGCCCGGATTGGTACGCGCGCAGCCCTTCGCGGACGACCGCATGAAGCACGGGCTCGCTTTCAAGAGCCGTAACGACGCCTGATGGGCCGACTGCAATCGAGAACACGAGCGAATCCGCCGCCAATCCGGCCGTACAATCGATGACCGAATCGCCGGGCTCGCAGCCCGATAACGTAATCATCGGATCTTTGTCGCCGTCCAGCAGCCGCTTTGCCCGTACGAACGCCATGCTTGGATGATAATAAAGCGGCTGCTCCGCCGTCGACCCTTCATAGAAGCGGACTTCGTTCTCCAATACGACGAGCAGCCGGTCGTCGCCGCCCGCTTCCATGAGTTGGCTAAGCGTCTGGCCTCGGCGCAGCGTCAGCCGCCCGGACAGCTCTTCCGCAAGCAAATTCGCTTTCGCAAGCGACGCTTCTGACGGCTTCGCTGCCGTTGTAACGATCATGACATCACCCGTTTGAACATTTTTTCCAATTGATAGGTAGAAATATGCACGACGATCGGCCGACCGTGCGGACAAGTGTAAGGCTGTATGCAAGCGCCGAGCCGATCGAGCAGCGCTTCGCCCTCTTCCCGGCTGAGACGCTGGTTCGCCTTAATAGAGGCTTTGCAGGAGCACATAATCGCCGATTTCTCTCGAAGCTTCTGAATGTCGACGCCGCGCTTCTCTTGCAGCACCCACTCGATCATTTCCTCGATAATCGCTTGCTCGTCGTCTTTCGGCAGCCATTCCGGATGGGACCGGACTAGAAACGTGTTCATGCCGAACGGCTCCAGCTCCAGTCCGACCTCGGCTAGCAGCGGAAGCTTGTCTTTCAACTGCACGGCGTCTCCGGCGGTCATCTCAAGCGTGATCGGAACGAGCAATTGCTGCGAGGCCTGCTGCGGACGCCCGAATTTCTCTACATAATATTCATAATGAATGCGTTCATGCGCGGCATGCTGATCGATCATATACAAGCCGTCTTCGCTCTGCGCAATCAGATAGGTGCCGTGAAGCTGCCCGATCCACGACAACTCCGGAAACGGAGGCGTGTCGGGATCGCGTACAGGAGCAGGCACAGCGGAATTCGTCTCCGCATATGCCGCCGCCGCTTCGCCCTGCGCATCGGCGTCCGTCGGCCAAGGCGCAGACGACTCGAAGTCGGCGTCGCTTGCGTTGGAGTCGCTTGTTCGGACGGCATCGCCTCCCGCTTCGGACGGCGCAAGCTCCGGGGGCGCCGGCGCGTAGAAATCGGCGTCGTCCGACGACGCTTCGCGGAACGCGCCGCTTCCTTGCGGGCGTGCCGGCGCGTACAGACGCTCGGTCGCATCGGACGGAATGCTCTCGCGATGCTCGCCGAAGCTGCCGGACGCGCTTCCGCTCCGCCGGTTCTGGAGACCGCCGGAAGACGATGGACTTGATTCGAAGCCCGTCCCGAAGCCGGTCGATCTCGCCGAGCCAAAGCCGCCGAACGAGGAATCGCCGCCGGAAGGCTGCGAACGGAACAGCGGGCTGCCGGCAGACGGCGTTGACGAGGCGGATATGCCGTCTCCGGCACTGGGCGCCGCTGCTTCTTGGGACATGCCCGTATTCGGGAAGCCCGGCTCCGGCCGATGGAACGCGATTCGCTCCTGCACGTACACCGGCTTCGATCGCTCGCCGTCCTTGCCGGCGGCCGGCTCCGGAATATACCGATCCCGTCCGAGCGCCTTTCTTACCGATTGCTCGATCAGCTCGCGCAGCTCCGGCTCCTTGCTGAAGCGAACCTCCATTTTTGACGGGTGCACGTTCACGTCCAGCAGCGACGGATGCATGCCGATTTCGAGCGCCACGAGCGGATACCGATTGATCGGCAGCAGCGTGTGGTAGCCTTGCAGCAGCGCCTGGTTGACCAAAAAGCTGCGAATGTAGCGGCCGTTCACGATGACCGTAATCGCGTTGCGATTGGCCCGCGTCAGCTCCGGCTTCGATATGTAGCCGGTCAGCGTATAGTCGGGCGTCTCCCCCGTTACCGGAAGCATCGCCTTCGCCGCGCTTGTGCCGTATACGGCGGCGATGACTTGCTGTCGGTCGCCGGTGCCCGGCGTACGCAGCAGCTCGTTGCCGTTATGTCTAAGCGTGAACGCGATGCCCGGATGCGCAAGGGCAATCCGGTTCACGTAATCGCTTATATGGCCAAGCTCGGTCTGAATCGACTTCATATACTTTAAACGCGCAGGCGTATTATAAAACAAATCGCGCACCGTCATATCCGTCCCTTGCGGCGCGTTGACCGCTCCTTGCTGCTTCACCGTGCCGCCTTCGATAACGAGCCGGTGTCCGAGGCCGTCTTCCGTCTGCGAAGAGATGCACTCCACGCGCGATACGGCCGCGATACTCGGCAGCGCCTCGCCGCGAAAGCCGAGGCTGGCAATGCGGAACAAGTCCGCGCTCGTCATAAGCTTGCTCGTCGCATGCCGCTGAAACGCGGTCTCGATCTCGTCGGGATGAATGCCGACGCCATTGTCGACAACCCGAACGAGATTGAGGCCCCCCTCTTCAATCGTCAAGTCGACCGTCGTCGCACCGGCATCCACCGCATTTTCGACAAGCTCCTTTACGACCGAGGACGGCCGTTCCACCACTTCCCCTGCTGCAATCTGGTTCGCCAGTTGCTCATCCAGCACACGAATGGATGCCATCGCCACTTCTCCTCTCGCGTATGTACGGAACTAATTACGTAATCGAACTTAGGTTATCACTTAGTCGGTCAGCTTCATCTTCATCTCGTTCAACCACTGCAGCGCCTGCATCGGCGACATGTTCAACACGTCCAGCTTGCGCAGCTTATCGGCAACCAGCTCCGCCTTCGGCGACGACGGCTTGCGCTTCGCTTCCGGCTGCTGGGCGGCGTCGCCCGCCGCGTTGGCCGCGCCGGTCAGATCGTCTCCGAAGATCGACAACTGCACGACCGTTCCGGCGGCCGCTTCGGCAATCGCCTGTTCGACCGGAACGGGTTCCGGTTGCGGCTCCGATAACATAGGCGGCGTTTCCACGGCGGCCGCCGCTTCGCGGACGAAATGCCGGTCAGGCTCGATTGCCGCTCGGACATGCGCCGAGGGAACGCTCCTTTCGACCGCGTCATCTTCATCCAGAAGCGCATAAGCGCGGCCGATGATCGATTCCGGCAGCCCTGCCAGCCTTGCGCAGTACACGCCGTAGCTGGAGCTGGCCGCACCCGGCACAAGCTTGCGCAGGAACGTGACGTCGTCGCCGTCCTCCCGCACCGCCATACAGGCGTTGGACAACAGCGGAAGCGACTCCTCCAGATGAGCCAGCTCGTGAAAATGCGTCGATACGAGCGCCTTGCTGCCGATTTTATCGTGAACATATTCAATGACCGCCTGCGCAATCGCCATTCCTTCGTTCGTCGAAGTGCCTCGGCCAAGCTCGTCGATAATGACAAGACTGCGTTCGGTCGCTTTCTCGGTCATCACTTGAATATCTTTCATTTCGACCATAAACGTGCTTTGTCCGCCGGCCAGATCGTCTGCCGCCCCAATCCGCGTAAAGATGCGATCTACGAGCGGGAGCACCGCCGACTTCGCCGGGACGAAGCAGCCGATCTGCGCCATGACGCACAGCAGCGCGACCTGACGCATGTACGTGCTTTTGCCCGCCATGTTCGGACCGGTAATAAGCAGCATCGTCTGGCTGTCCTTCGCTAGCTTGGTGCCGTTCGTCATGAACGGAATGCCGTCCATCAGCGCTTCGACAACCGGGTGGCGGCCATCCTCGACGACGAGATCGTAGCCGTCCGTCACCGACGGACGAACGAAGCGACGCTCGGCGCTGACCGTGGCAAGCGATTGGAACGCATCGAGCATTGCAATGCGTTCGGCCAGCTTTTGCAGACGATGCAGTTGCCCGCCGAGATGCTCGCGCAATTCGACGAACCGCTCGTATTCCAGATCGACCATTTTCTCTTCCGCTTCGAGAATGAGCCGCTCCTTCTCTTTCAGCTCCGGCGTCACGAACCGCTCGGCGTTCGCCAGCGTCTGCTTGCGCTCGTACCGGCCTTCGGGCAGTCCGGACAAATTCGCCTTCGATACTTCAAGATAGTAGCCGAACACTTTGTTGTAGCCGATCTTCAGCGACTTGATGCCGGTCGCTTCGCGTTCCGATCGCTCCAGCTCCGCGAGCCATCGCTTGCCGTCCGTGCTCGCTTCGCGCAGCCGGTCGAGATATTCGTCGTAGCCGCTGCGAATAAGACCGCCCTCGCGGACCGATACCGGCGGATCTTCGACGACCACCGTCTCGATCGAATCGGCCAAGTCGGCGCAATTGTCTACGTCACGGAACAAAGCGCGCAGCGTTGCGTCTCCCGAGCCTTCGCACAATTCGGTCAACGCCGGAACCCGCCGCAGCGACGACTTCAGCGCGTTCAGGTCGCGCCCGTTCGCGCTGCCGAAGGCGACGCGGCCGACGAGCCGCTCCAGATCGTAAATATCCGCGAGCTCTCGGCGTGTGTCGTCGCGTAAGATTAGGTCGCGATGGAGCGCTTCTACCGCCGACAGCCTCTCCTCGATCGAAGCGACGTTTAACAGCGGCTTGTCCACCCAGCGGCGAAGCAGCCGCGCGCCCATCGATGTCTGCGTCCGGTCGAGCAGCCACAGAAGCGACCCTTTCTTGTTGCGGTCGCGCACCGTTTCCGTCAATTCGAGATTGCGGCGCGTGAACGGGTCGAGAATCATATATTGGTTCGGCTCGTAGCGGCGAATCGTCCGCACATGTCCGAAGGAACGTTTCTGCGTATCGGCGAGGTAGCCGGTGAGCGTCGCGATGACCCGCAGCCGCTCCGGCGCCAGCCCCGCAAGCTGCTGCTCGCCGAATTGCTCGGCGATGCCTGCGCGTTCCATCGGCTCGCGCGGCGTCAATACGACCGGCCGGGCCCAGCTTGCCGCATGAGCCTTCAACTGCTCCAGCAGCTCGGCTCCTCCGACGATTTCCGCCGGATGATACACATTAATCTCGTCGAGCAGCGCTTCCAATCCGCTGCCCGCCGCGAACGACGTGACGTACAGCTCGCCGGTCGACAGATCGCAAGCGGCGAAGCCGATCCGCCCGTCGTGCACGTCGGCGCCGACGATAAAATTGTTCGCTTTGTCCGCGAGCGACTTCGACTCCATCACCGTACCCGGCGTCACGACGCGAACGATCTCGCGGCGCACGACGCCTTTGGCCGCCGACGGATCTTCGACCTGCTCGCAGATAGCGACTTTGTACCCCTTCTCAATGAGCCTCGCAATATAGTTGTCCGCCGAATGATAGGGTACGCCGCACATCGGCACGCGCTCCGGCCCGCCCGCTTCCCGGCCCGTTAACGTTATTTCTAGCTCGCGCGACGCGAGCACTGCATCTTCAAAAAACATTTCATAAAAATCGCCAAGACGAAATAGCAGGAATGCGTCCTTCGCCTGCTCCTTAATCGCGAGATACTGCTGCATCATAGGCGTATAAGCCGCTGTCATGAACGCCCCTCCATACACGAGTTGGATTAAAAACACTATCCTTCATTATAGCACGAAACGACAAGGCTCGCATCGCAGAATGACGGGAACCTTCTAGACTCACAGACACCGCAACTATGAGGAAAATCGCTGGTTATGGGGCTCTCACAGCTACTTATTTGCACCATCGTCGCTCCGTCCGCCGAATACGAGTCCCTTAAAGTTACCTATCCTTGACGCTCGCCGCTCCATCGCCCTCTGGCTGACCAATAAGCAACGTTCGACGTTCCTTAAAAGGCCCGATATGCGTCGGGAGTCGTTGTCAAGAGCCCCTCACGGACACTTATTTGCACCACGTCGCTCCGTCCGTCGAATATGAGTCCCTTAAAGTTACCTATCCTTGACGCTCGCCACTCCGTCGCCCTCTGGCTGACCAATAAGCAACGTTCGACGTTCCTTAAAAGGCCCGATATGCGTCGGAAGTCGTTGCCAAGAGCCCCTCACGGACACTTATTTGCACCATCGTCGCTCCGTCCGCCGAATACGAGTCCCTTAAAGTTACCTATCCTTGACGCTCGCCGCTCCGTCGCCTTCTGGCTGACCAATAAGCAACGTTCGACGTCTCCTATATACTGGATATACTCTAATCGCCACAGGATAATGAACTCACAAAGCATCTTATCCGCAACGTGTTTGTATGACTATTCTCGCTAGCTATACAAAAACGATTTCTCCATGATAAGATGTAAAGGACAATACGTCGCGACGCAAAGCATGCGCCTGAACTTGGAATCGATATTAACGATTCCTTGATTTAGGCGCTTTTTTTGTTTAAACATTTGCCTAACATTCTGTCGCGAACCTAAAAATTGTAGAAAGGACTGATTGAACAATGAGCACCACGGCATTATCAGAGTTCGAAATACAATATGGGGCATGGCTGAATGTCCACAGAGCGGACCGCACAGGAGAATCGCTTCGTCGGTTGGAGAACGGACTTGGGTATGGAGAAAAGCTGTTCTTAGAGCAAATATGGTGGCCAGTCGTTGGCTCGCTCGATCATTTATTTCCCGAATATGGCATAGTGGATGACGGAGAAAGGGAACGTTTTATTGATTTAGCGTATATTCGCTCGCCATATCGAATTGCTATTGAGATAGACGGCTACGGACCGCATGTGAAAAATATCGACCGTTATCAATTCGGCGACGGCCTCATGAGACAAAACCAACTCGTCATGGAGGGCTGGAAGCCCATCCGATTCTCGGTAACCGACTTGGAGCAACGCCCGGAACGATGTATCCGTTTCATCCGCAGTATGCTGGGACAATGGTATGGCAGGCAGCACATTCACATTCCGATCACTAGTCGGGAGAGACAATTGCTCACCTTCGCCGTGTTCAGCCATGCATTTGTAGATTCATCCGTTATTGCTGCGGAGTTCGGTATCCGACGCGAGCATGCCGGCAAATGGCTCCGAAAGCTATATGCTAAAGGCTTGCTCACACCCGTTAAAATAGGTAAACGAATTCATCGTTACAGACATAACGAATGCACGCTGCGGCTTCTACGGATGTAACCGAATGCAAATAACGCGAGGGATGTTTGGGACACCTAAGTTACTTTTCGAGACTCTATCTCCGACGCCCAGCGAACAATCTGTGCGCAGAGCAAATATGGCGCAAATAAGGGACCCGCGACGTCACTTATTTGTGCCGCCGAGCAGGCAAGCCGTGGTTTAGCGCTCTAGTTCGTTACTTATTTGTTCATCCTGCACACGAGCAGCACATTCGGCGGTGATTAAGTGTCTTTTGAGTAGCCTTATTTGACGGTCGAACTGATAGCAGCGGTGATAAGTAACTATTCGAGACTCTTGGCTGAGCTGCCACAGCGAACTAGCTGTACACGCAGCGAATACGACGCAAAACAAGGGACCCGCAACATCCCGCGACGTCACTTATTTGTGCCGCCGAGCAGGCAAGCCCCGATTAAGCGCTCTAGTTCGTTACTTATTTGTTCATCCTGCACACGAGCAGCACATTCGGCGGTGATTAAGTGTCTTTTGAGTAGCCTTATTTGACGGTCGAACTGATGGCTGGGCAGATAAGTAACTTTTCGAGACTCTTGGCTGTGCTGCCACAGCGAACTAGCTGTACACGCAGCGAATACGACGCAAAACAAGGGACTCGCAACATCCTGCGACGTCCCTTATTTGCGTCACCGAACGGGCAAGCCCC
>Ga0160452_100388_pt1 | contig 35520 bp, 19 predicted proteins | sample HID1971I_E6MG_FD_108230 | JGI IMG/M metagenome (GOLD analysis project Ga0160452, IMG submission 108230) | Enriched millipede-associated microbial communities from UW Madison campus, WI, USA - HID1971I_E6 MG | ecosystem: Host-associated > Arthropoda: Insects > Digestive system > Unclassified ...
CGCTTGGCGCTCGACCATCTGATACACGGGAAGTTTAGTGTCTGCGAAAGACTCTTCTTTTGTCGCGCTCCCTTCATCCGAGTAAATAGATACCCACCTACGTCGCTTATTTGCTCACCAGACTGCGTTTTCCTCGCCATGTTGGGCAGCAAGAGGCTTTGCGGGGCGCTTATCGCTCCACCATCTGATACACGGGAAGTTTAGTGTCTGCGAAAGACTCTTCTTCCGTCGCGCTCCCTTCACCGAGTAAATAGATCCCCACCTACGTCGCTTATTTGCTCACCAGACCGCGTTTTCCTCGTCATGTTGGGCGACAAGGGGCTTTTTGCATGCAAAAAGCCCAACCGCAGCTATTCCGCTGCGGTTGGGCTCCCTCACGCTTACTACAGCTCCAGTATCTCCCGAATATCGTCCTCCGTCATCGCGTTCAGCGGCTGCTCGCCCGGCCCGATGACCTCGTCGATCAACTGCATTTTGCGCTGCTGAAGCTCGTGCATCTTGTCCTCGACCGTGCCTTGCGCGACGAGACGGATGACCTGAACGACGCTTCTCTGTCCGATCCGGTGCGCGCGATCGGTCGCCTGCTGCTCAACCGCCGGATTCCACCACAGATCGTACAAAATAACGGTGTCCGCGCCGGTCAGATTAAGCCCCGTCCCGCCCGCCTTCATCGAAATAAGAAACAGCTCCCGCTCCCCTTGGTTGAACCGGTCGCACAGGGCGGCGCGCTCCTCCGGCGGCGTACTGCCGTCCAGATAGAAAAGCGGCACGCCCCGTTCGCCAAGCTCCCGCCGTATCAGCCCCAGCATGCCGGTGAACTGCGAGAAGACGAGCAGCCGCTTGCCGGCGTTCCGGCAATCCTCGACGATGTCGAGCAACTGCTCCAGCTTGGCCGAGCTGCCCCGATAGCCTTCGACGAACAAAGCGGGATGGCAGCAAATTTGCCGGAGCCGGGTAATGCCCGCCAATATTTTGATCCGATTGCGGTCCAAATCCCGATCGTCGAGATGCTTCAGCGTCTCCATCCGCAATTGAGCGAGATAAGCGGCGTACAGCTTCTTCTGCTCCGGCAGCAGCTCGGACGATTGCAGCGTCTCGATTTTGTCCGGCAGCTCCTTCAACACGTCTCTCTTCAGCCTGCGCAGCAGAAATGGACGCGTCCGCCGCGTCACCGACTCGCGCGTCAGCTCGTGGAATCTCTGGCGGCTCGGGAACAGCGCAGGAAATACGGCATTGTAGATCGACCACAGCTCCTCGAGCCGATTCTCGATCGGGGTGCCGGTTAAGGCGAACCGATGCTTCGCTTGCAGCGTCTTCGCCGCCTGCGCCGTCTGCGTCGTATAGTTTTTAATATACTGCGCTTCGTCCAGAATGAGCGTATGGAACGCAAGCTGCGCATACGATTTCGCGTCCCGCCGAAGAAGCGGATACGACGTAATGATGACGTCCGCTTCCTCCGACTTCATCCGCTTCTCGCGCTCCGGCTTGTCGCCGGCCGCGATGACCGAGCGGATCGCCGGCGCGAACCGGCGCAGCTCCTGCTGCCAGTTGTACATAAGCGATGCCGGACAGACGACGAGCGCGGGCAGACGCTGCTCCCGGATTTCGGGCAGCATGGCAAGCAGAAATGCGATGCTCTGCACCGTTTTGCCCAGTCCCATGTCGTCCGCCAGAATGCCGCCGAACCGATAGTGCGCGAGCGTGCGCAGCCATTGATACCCGATCGCCTGATAATCTCTGAGGACATTCGACAGCTCATCCGGTACGGGAAAATTCAAGCTGTCGGGATGACGCATGTTGTTCAGCAGTTGCCGAAGCGAGCGGCCAAGCTTCACGGCTCGCCCTTCCGTGTCGATATCGAGCAGCCGCAGGCTCCGTACGGATGGAACCCGGAAGCGGGCGTCTGTCAGCTCCGAATAACGAACGCCCAGCAGGTTCATCAGACGGGCGATCTCCGCATGCTCCTCGCTTTCCAGCGGCACGAGCGAGCCGTTCGGCAGGCGATAATAGCGCCTTTTCTCCTCGATCGCTTGCAGCACCTTCCGAATGTCCTTCTCCGGAATGCCGTCCAGCTCGAATTTGAATTCCAGCCAATCGGTCCGGACGTCGACGTCCGCTTTAACCGTCGGCTCGCCAATTCCGACGGCGACTCTCGTCTTCACGGCTGAGGTCGCATAAACGTCCAGCAGCTCCTCAAGCCGGGGGACGATATGATACAAAAATTCGTACTCGGCATCATCCCCGCTCATCATGTAGCCGCCCTCTGTCGGGATAAATTCAGCCTGTCCCATCCATTCGAGAATCCGCTGCTCGCGCTCTCCGTCGCGCATCACGATCCGGTCCTGACCGCTTCGCTGTTCCGCGCCTTCAAGCGGCGAAATAACGATGTCGCCGTAATGAAATTCAAGCGCCGCGAGCAGCCGGTCGCGGACCCGGTCGAGGTACAGCTTGGCTTTCAGCGGCGTATGGACGACCTTCTCCGATACGGCTGCCGCGATATGGACGCCGCCGAGCTTCATCAGTCCCGGCACAACCCGCTCCATGAACGTCTCCATCTGCTCCGGCGATATCCGAAACCGGTTGCCGCTCGTTTGCCCGAGCAACGACCGCAGCTCCCTTAGCTGCTCGCCCTGTCTGTCGGTCAGCTTAAGCAGCTTGCCTTGGGATATCGCGACGCCGTAAGCCTCCATAACGGTCAAGGCATCCAGCCCTTCGACGGACAGACGGAAGAACGGAGGCGCAGACGGAGCAACCTGCCGCCCGGCAACCGCTCCCCCCTGCTCGTCCGCTTCCTCCTCGAATGCGAAGCGAAGCGGAAGCGGCTCGTCCGCAAGCTCCATCCCGTTATATATGGCGTTGTCGACCTGCAATTGGACATTCGCCGCTTCCGACAGCTTCGGCAGCAGCGTCTCCCATCCCGCGGGCGTAAGGAGCATCATCCGATCGTTAAAGGATATAGAAGCGCCGCCCCTGCCGGGCGAGCGGGCCGGTTCCATAGAACGGGCGTGCATCCGCTCGCTGCCGCCTATGCGAATCAGTTCCTGCAATACGGCGTCCTGCCGCTGCGGGAACCGATGGAGCTCGGGATCGTACGTAAAATGCTTCGAGAACGGATACGTCTCCCGCCGCTCGACCGCATCCAGAAAAGCGTGCAGCTTCTGCACGATGTACAGCTTATTCGGCTGCGGCCCGATCTTCAGCTCGATGCCGAACATCATGCCCGCGCGCTGCCGCTGCGGGGTGACGGCGAATGCGGCTTCGAGCGGCTCCCGCGTATCGAACGATGTTCGCGTTCCGCTCGGCCGCCGCGGCTTGCCGCCGAACAGCGCGAGCATCGCGCCCGTCAGCCGCGCATCCTCGGCCTCGGCAAGCGCCGCTCCCTCGGCGACGCTTGCCGAGGCCTTCGCCGTGCCGCCAATGCCAAGCGCGGCGACGGCAGCTTCGCTCCGTCCCGGCGGGCCCATCGCCGCATCGGCTTCATGCAGCCGAATTTCGAGCAGAACGGCCGCAATATGGCTGCAATAGCTGTCGTAGGAGGACAGCGTCGGGCAAGTGCATCGGGCCTCCGTCTTTCCTGCCTCGTTCAACGAAACGACGACATGGAAGCCTCCGTTGACGTTGACCGTGGCCTCGTACAGCGGCCGCTCCGAATCGGCGTGCGTGAACAGCACTTTGCCGCTGCGGCGATAGGACTCGCCTTTGCGATAAGAAGTAACGCCGCATAGCCGCTGTATCTCGTGCTGCGATAGCCTCATGCTCATCGCTCCGGCCTTTCCGGCCGCTCGTCGGCCTCGCCGTCGCCGAATACGAAGCGGTCCAGCCGAACGAGCGCTTCCTCGGTCAGCGGCTCCGCGTTATCGAAGCACAGCACGGAGCCTTCCGGCAGCCGCCACCGCACTTCCCGACGGACAAGCGAAGCCCGGAACGTCTCCCAATGGTCCAGCTTCCAGTGATCGAGCTCCGACCCGCGCTGCCGTATCCGGTCGTAATAATGCCGCTCGCTCGGCAAGTAGACGACCACAACCTTCGCCTCCACTTCAATCTCCTCTGCCGGCCCTTTCCATGCCGACAGCTCTTGAGCGAGCCAATCCGGGTCGTCCAGCTCCTTCGTGAATGGGCCGATGACGACCGCATCGATACCGGTCGCCGCATTCTCAAGCGCAGCATCCATCGTGATGCGATAGCCCAGATCACGGCACAAACGTTTATATTCGGATGAATCGCGGTCGCTTGGATCAAGCCCCGCATAGCTCATTATCGCCTCCGCCGCCGGGCGCAGCAGCGTGTCCATATCGAGCACCGCCATCCGGCGGCGCCGGGCCAGCGCCTTCGCCACCGTCGTCTTGCCGGCGCCCGCCGGTCCGACGAACCATATCATCCGGACTTTTGCCATTGCCCGTCCCTCCCGTTCGATCAATCTTCCATATGAATACGATGATAGCATATTCCTCGGGAAGAAGCCCCCCTGCAACGACGCATCGCAAAAAAGCGGATACGCTTCCCCGCGTCCGCTTTTTTGCCGCTTGCCGCCAAGCGAATCGCGGGCGCGAGGGGAGAAGCCGCAGAAATAACGACAAAAAGCCGATGTTCTCCTTCTCAGGAGACATCGGCTGGCGTGAACCGTTATACCATTACTTTGCAAATATCGTTCGTGAACGCGACCGGGTCTTGAATCGGCAAGCCCTCGATCAGAAGCGCCTGATTGTACAACAGGCCCGTATACAGCCTCAGCTTCTCCGGATCGGAAGCATGCGCCGCTTTCAGCGTCTCGTACACCTCGTGATTTACGTTGATTTCCAGCACCTTGTCGGCTTGCACGTCTCCGCCGTTAGGCATCGCATTCAATATTTTTTCCATCTCGATCGACACTTCGCCTTCGGCCGACAAGCAGACCGGATGCGATTTCAACCGCTTGGACGCTTTAACCTTCTTCACTTGGCCGGCCAGAATCGTTCCCATCTGCTCGAACAGATCCTTGCTTTCTTCCTCGTCCGCCGCTTTATCGTCCGCTTCCGGCTCAATGCCCAGATCGCCGCTTGATACGGACTTGAACGATTTCTCCTTGTAGCCGTTCAGCGCCTTAATTGCGAACTCGTCGATATCGTCGGTAAAGTACAACATTTCGTACCCTTTGTCCGCTACAATCTCCGTCTGCGGCAGCTTCTCGATCCGTTCGATCGAATCGCCTGTCGCGTAGTAAATAAACTTCTGATCCTCCGGCATTCTCGATACGTACTCGTCCAGCGTCACCAGCTTCTTCTCCTTCGAGGAGTAGAACAGGAGCAGGTCTTGCAGGTCGTCCTTGTTCGCGCCGAAGTCGTTGTAGACGCCGAATTTGAGCTGACGGCCGAACGATTGGAAAAACTTCTCGTACTGCTCGCGCTCGTCCTTGCTCAGGCTGAGCAGTTGGCTTTTGATTTTGTTCTTGATGTTCTTCGCGATCAGCTTCAACTGGCGGTCGTGCTGCAGCAGCTCGCGGGAGATGTTGAGCGACAGATCCTCGGAGTCGACCATACCTTTGACGAAGCTGAAATAGTCCGGCAGCAGGTCCGCGCATTTGTCCATAATGAGGACGCCGTTGGAATAAAGCTCCAGGCCTTTCTCGTATTCCTTTGTGTAGTAATCGAACGGCGTGCGCTCCGGAATGAACAGAATGGCGTTATAGACGACCGCGCCGTCCGCGCTGATATGGATATGCTTAATCGGCTTGTCGAAGCCGTATCTCTTCTCGAAATAGAAGTTCTCGTAGTCTTCGGCCGTCAGCTCGTTCTTGTTCTTGCGCCAGATCGGAACCATGCTGTTGACGGTCTGCTCTTCCACGATTTCCTCGAACTCGTCGTCCGCGCCTTCCTTCGGACGCGACGTATTGAAGTCCATTTTGATCGGATAGCGAATGAAGTCGGAATATTTCTTCACGATCGCCTTCAGCCGGTACGGCTCCAGAAACTCGTCGTACTGCTCGTCCTCCGTATTCGGCTTGATCTTCATGACGATCTCGGTGCCGATCGTCTCTTTCTCGCAAGGAGCGATCGTATAGCCGTCCGCGCCTTCCGATTCCCACTTGTAAGCCTCGTCGCTGCCGAGCGCTCTCGAGGTAACCGTCACAACGTCCGCAACCATGAACGCCGAGTAGAAGCCGACGCCGAATTGGCCGATGATGTTGTGGCCGTCCTTCGCCTCGTTCTCTTGCTTGAAGGCGAGCGAGCCGCTCTTCGCAATCGTGCCGAGGTTGTTCTCCAGATCCTCGCGCGTCATGCCGATGCCCGTATCCGCAATCGTGAGCGTGCGAGCCGCTTTGTCCGGCGTTATTTTAATAAAATAGTCGTCCTTGTTGAATACGAGCTTGTCGTCGGTCAGCGCCTTGTAATAAATCTTGTCGATGGCGTCGCTGGCGTTCGAAATCAGCTCCCGTACAAAAATTTCGCGCTGTGTATAAATCGAGTTAATCATCATTTCGAGCAGTCGCTTCGACTCTGCTTTGAACGCTGTTTTCGTCATGAACAGCTCTCCTTTCGGATTTCAATTGGCGATTGTTATTGTTAGCACTCCCCGCGCGAGAGTGCCAACACTTCTTTTTATATAACATATCCCAAAATTTGATGTCAATAGGATCCCGAAGGAATTCGCCCTTATTTCTGTTTTGGTGTTCTGCCTACGGCCATGCGCATACTCCCCGCTCGTTATAGATTCATATATTGCAAGTATCCGATACGACAAGGAGATCCGATCATGGGGCATTGGAGCAAACGTAAGAAAGGTACGACGATCAACATTACGATTATTAACGGCAACGTCATCTACCAGCATGCGGAGAAGAGCGGGCAGATTATTAAAATTATCGCGGACGCCAACAAAGGCGGGCAGAACGCGTTCTTCGGCGCCAGCAATACAAAGAGAGACAAAGTGACGCAGGTGAAGAAGGTGTATACGAAGCCGAAGCGCTATCCTTCTTTCAAGAAAGGAATGTTTGTATAAAGGAACCGCGCCTGTCACCGGACAGAGGCCGTCACGCTGCCCGGAGCTTCCCGCTACGGCGGCGCGACAGTTGAATAGGCTAGAATAGCTTCTTCGTTCCATTGAACTATTAGCCCGAACCGTTCGGCAGCCTGCGGACGATTCAGGCTTTTACATAACCTTCAAATCCCGATAATGCACCGATGATATTGTTTCGTTATAACTAATACGACCATTCGCGACACATTCATCTATGGGGGGAAACGAAGGCATGAAGAAAAAAACGATTATCGCGGCGGCAGCGGCCCTGACGCTGACAGCAGGTATCGCATCCGCAGCCGTAATTAGCGGAAATACGGCGGAGGGCATTGCGTTCTCGAACAACGGACAAGCCGTTGCTCCGTCTTCTCCGGCGGTTAACATCGACGGCCGCCTGTACTTGCCGGTTCGGGCAATTGGGGAAACGATGGGCAAATACGTCGATTACGACTATTTCAACCAAAGCGTCGCCCTGACGGACAAACCCCAGTTGACAGGAAAATTCTCGCTGCAAGAGCCGAATCTGGCGGACGGGGTCAAAATGGGGATCGGCTCCTCGCTGACTCACCTGCCGGGCGATCCGGACAACGTGTTCTACTCGACGGCGGACCGCGGTCCGAACGGCCAAGTAGACGTTGGCGGCAAGCTCGTGCGCACGTTCCCGCTTGCGGATTACGCGCCAACCATTTATAAAGTTCAAATCGCGGACGGCCGCATTCACATTCTCGACAAGTTCCCGTTGAAGGTAGCGGGGAAGGACCCCGTAACCGGCTCCGAGAAAATTACCGGCCTGCCTAACATTAAAGGCCGCGACGAAGCGCCGTTCGATGCAAAGGGCGAGAAGGAGCTGGCCTACGATCCGTACGGCCTTGATATCGAGGGGTTGGCTTATAATGCGAAGGACGACACGTTCTGGATCGCCGACGAATACGGCCCGTCCATCGTTCATGCGAAGCGCGACGGTACGCTGATCGAGCGCATCGTGCCGCAAGGCTGGGCCGCACAAGCCTCGACGCCGCTCGTTCCGGCGCGCGAGACGCTGCCTGCCGTCTACAATAAGCTCCGCCAGAACCGCGGCGCCGAAGCGGTCGGCATTACGCAAGACGGCAAATACATGTTCATGGCGATGCAGAACGCGCTTCGCAACCCGAACAAAGATATGGACAACTCGCGCCAGGTGCGCCTCATCAAGCTGGATCTGTCAACGCTGAAGCCGGTTGCGGAATACGTGTACCTGCTGGAAGACGCGTCGCAATTCACCGATCTCGTACAAGGCGACATCGTCATCTCCGACCTCGTCGTCGTCAACGAGAATACGCTGCTGATCGACGAGCGCGACAAGTTCTCCGGCGACAAAGCGCAGCTCAAGCGCATTTACGCAATCGACCTGTCCAAAGCTACGAACATTCTCGGCAAGTACGACGACGCGGCTAATGCTTCCGGCAAAACGCTGGAGCAAATGATGATCGCCGATCTGAAAGCAATCGGCATCAATCCGGTATCCAAGCGCACGGTTCTCGATGCCGTCGAATTCAAATTCCCGTACGAGAAAATCGAAGGCGTCTCGCTGACGAACGGCAACACGCTGACGATCGTGAACGACAACGACTTCGGCGTCGATAGCACGACGGCGGACAACGGCACGGAAATGTGGCAGTTCAAGCTTCCGTACACGTTGAAATAAGCTTGCCGACAACCAGCAACCCGGAAGGCGCGAAGCCTTCCGGGTTGTTCGCATGGCACAATATTCCCCAGGAAATGATGCCGTCCTTCTCTCCTCGACAAAATGCGGCGGCTGCGGCTTCTTGCGGCGGCTACCGATCCCGGAAATGAGCCTTGCGCTTCTCCACGAACGCCTTAACGCCTTCGCGCATATCCTCGCTTAAGAACAGCTCTCCGAACAGCTCGGCTTCAAGCCGCAAGCCTTCCTCCAGCGTACCGTCCAGACCTTGCGCAATCGCTTGCAAAGCGGCGGCAACGGATAACGCGCTGCGCTCAGAGGCGATAAGCTCCGCCCATTCGGCAGCGGAAGACATCAGCTTCTCCGCCGGCACCGCCAGATTGACGAGCCCGAGCCGTTCCGCCTCCCGGCCGGCAATGGGTCGGCTTGTCAGAATCATCTCGGTCGCTTTCGCTTGACCGACGAGCCGAGCCAGCCGCTGCGTGCCGCCGTAGCCGGGAATAAGTCCGAGCTTAAGCTCCGGAAGCCCAAGCTGCGCATCGTCCGCCGCAATCCGCAAATGGCAGCACATCGCCAGCTCCAGTCCGCCGCCTAACGCCGCCCCGTTGATAGCGCATATGACCGGCTTCGTCATGGCGGCGATTCGCTGGAACGTCCGCGATGCGGCCAGCGCCGTCTGCCTGCCCTGCTCCGCATCGCCGAACGCTCCCGTAAATTCCTTAATGTCCGCTCCGGCGACGAACAGCTTCCCTTCTCCCGTAAGAACGACCGCCTTCACTTCCGAATCAGCCGCGAGACGCTCCATACATTCCGAAAGCTCCCCAATGACCGCAGAGCTTAAAGCGTTGACCGGCGGGCGATTGATCGTCACGTACGCAACCCGGTTCGCCGTATGCAGCTTCAAATATTGAAACGATGCTTCCGACTGGTCCATATATAATGAGGCCTCCTCTTTTTGCTGCAGGGTATAGTAGGCTACGCCTAACTGCTCGGCAGCTTTCTTTGGTCCAATCTCATCGCTCAATCTTACGGCTTCTTCTTTGAATGCCTTGTCGTACCGATTCATGGTCGCTCATCCCCTCGTTGGCTTTCATTTTATTTCATACGAGGGTGTTTTTCGACTGCATTTTTATCGTAGCACTCCGTCTCTTATACACTCTTCCGACTTACAGCCTGTCCACGCTTTTCATAGCGTCTGATTCGTCCCGGTCATCGCCGGCTTTAATCCACCCCGACCTCAAGCAAAATCTGACTCGACTCCGCCGCCGGCAGCTCCTGCACCTGCCGCAGCTTGCGCTCGATCGCTCTTGTGCGCGTCGCCGCCTGATCGATCGTGTTGCTCGCCTCCTGCAGCTTCTTCTGCGTCTTGTCAAGCACATCGCCGAACTTGCCGAACTCGGTCTTGACGGCGCCGAGCAACTGCCACACCTCGCTCGACCGCTTCTGGATCGCAAGCGTCTGAAACCCGAGCTGCAAGCTGTTCAGCACAGCCGTCAGCGTCGTCGGCCCCGCGATGACGACACGGTATTCCCGCTGAATCGTCTCCCACAGTCCCGGCTTGCGCAGCACCTCCGCGAACAGCCCTTCCACCGGCAAGAACATGATGGCGAAATCGGTCGTGTTCGGCGGATCGATATATTTCTCCCTGATCGACCGGGCTTCGTTCTTGATCCGCGTGTCCAGTTGCTTCGAATGCTCCGCAGCGGCTTGTCCATCGTTCTCCTCCAGCGCATCGAGCAGACGCTGATAATCCTCGATTGGGAATTTGGAGTCGATCGGCAGATGGATATATTGATCCTTGTTGTTCTTATCCGGAATTTTCACCGCGAATTCAACCCGATCCGCGCTCCCCTTCTTCGTCGCAACGTTCTTGTCGTATTGCTCCACCGTCAACGTCTGCTCCAGCAAATTTTCAAGCTGAAGCTCGCCGAGCGTCCCGCGCGTCTTCACGTTCGTCAGCACTTTGCGCAAATCGCCGACGCCGTTGGCCAGCGTCTTCATCTCGCCCAGCCCTTTATGGACAAGCTCCAGCCGCTCGCTCACCAGCTTGAACGATTCCCCGAGCCGCTGCTCCAGCGTCGCGTGCAGCTTCTCGTCCACCGTTGCCCGCATTTGCTCCAGCTTCTTGCTGTTGTCCTCCTGAAGATGAGCGAGCTTCTCTTCGACCGTACTTCGAATGTTTTCCAGCTTCGTCTCGTTCATGAAGGTCAGATCGGCGAGCCGCTTCGAGAAGCTGTCGAGCAAATATTTCTGCTGCGCCGACATCTCGCCGATCGTCGCCACGAGCATTTGATTCATCGCCTGCATCGAGCCGGCAAGCTCCTCGCGATTCAGCCTCGCCGCCGCGTTCGCTTCCTGCCGATTGAGCGCCGATTGGTCCATCTGAAACTTGTTGATGTCTTCTTTCGTCCGGTCCAGCTCCAGCCGCAGTCGTGCGCCGCCCGAGTCGGAGCCGCTTGCGGCGCGCTGCTTGAACAGCAGCAGCGCGACCGCAACCAGCGTAACAACGTTCAGAATAAGCAATGCGACCTCCAACATCATATCCCTGCTTCCGCCGTCAAATTTTTTTTACTTGGAGCGATTGAATCCTCTTGCTCGTGTACGTCCCCTTCAACGCTTCCTCGGAAATAATGCTCAGCTTCACCATGCTCGCAATTTTCGCCGAATCGGCTTTGGAGACAAGCCGCCATACGCCGGCCTCGGGCAACGACTCATATAAGCGGGCATCGTCGTACTCTCTTCTCTCCTGATGAACGATCTTTGCGTGATAGCCTCCCGCCAACACTTCGCCGCTCTCCCGCTGCCCGCACTTGGCCACGATCTCTTCCCGCAGCTCGTCGAGCGCTTGCTCCAGCTCCTTCTGCTGCTGCTTCAGCTCAAAATACATGCGAAGCGTCTCTTCCATTGTATACCACTCCCCTATGATTCATCATCCTATTCTATGAATGGGATAAAGGGAGTAGTACGGCGGCGGTCGCGCAGGAAGCAAAAAGCCGTCAGCCCAAGGAGCGCTCGCTCCGCTAAGCATGACGGCTTGCTGCCGTTATGTGACACTCATCCTCGCTTGCCGGTCCGGCAGCGAGGATGCAGTCTGTATGATTCTACATTCGGCCAAGCAATTGATTCAGAATAACGGCTGCTTGGGCACGATTCGCGGTAGCCGCAGGAGCAAACGTTCCGTCAGCCATACCGTTAATAATACCGGCTTGCTGCATCGCCGATACTGCCTCCTGCGCATAAGCGGCAATTGCCGAGGCATCCTTGAATGCCGGCGCTGCGGAAGCAGACGTCACGGACAAGCCGGCGGCGGACAGCGCTCTGTAGGTCATAACCGCCATATCTTGACGGCTGATCTTGTCTTGCACGCCGAAAGTACCGTCCGTGTTGCCTTTGACGATGCCAAGCGCATAAGCCGTCACCACGGCTTCGTAATACCATTGTCCTTCTTGAACGTCGCTGAACGGATTGCTTGCCTCGCCGGCTTGCAGCTTCAAGGCTTGCACAAGCATCTTCGCGAATTCGGCTCTCGTTACGTCTTTCTTAGGCGCGAACGAATCGGCCGAAACCCCGTTCACAATGCCGCGGGCAGCGAGCGCTTGAATGTCGCTCTTCGCCCATGCCGTCAGGTCGAGGTCGGAAAATTTCACCGGAACCCATACGGCTGCATATTGGCTAAAGTGCGCGGCTTTGAATTCTACCGAGCCGCTGGACGCATTGTAGTGTCCGTTGGTCACAACCTCAAGCTCGCCGTTATCCGAAATAAAGTAAACGACGACTTGCTCTGGATTCTCGCCTTGCTTCAGCTTATAGGGAATGGACACCTTCACTTCTTGTCCGGCTCCGAATTGACCGATCCGTTGTCCGCCTACAAACAGGTTGAAGTCGAATACCGGATTGCCGGCTACCGTATCGCGAACCGATTGCGGCAGATCGGCCGTATCGACCGCGCTCAAGACCAGCTCGGCCTCGGCCGCGTTCGACGAGCCTGTGAACAAGGAGCTTGGCAGCTCCAGCTTCGCAACGCCCATGTCGATCCGAACGCGATTCGCGCCCGCATCCGCCGCAGCTTGCAATTGGCTGACCGGCAGCTTCGCAGCGATGCTGGTCGCGCTGCTTGGCGCTTTAATTTCAAATTCGATGCGGCCTGCTTTAACGTTCTTCAATGCTTCTTCGAACGCCGCTTTATCGACGCTGGCTGTCGCTTTGCCGTTGCCGTCCACATCCACCGTAATTTTGTTGGCCGGATCTTTCTGTTCCGTATTGCCGTTGCCGCCGGTTACGATTCCCGATCCCGTTCCCGGATTGGTTCCCGTTCCGGGATCGGTTCCCGGATCTTCCGCTCCCGCCAATTCCATAACGCCGAATCGGGAAGTGTTGGCATACGATTGGCCCGTCGGGTCGTTCCAAATAAACACGCTGTCGCGAGTGCCGCCGTCCTGATCGTTATTGACCTGAAGATCGAAGCCGATCAGCGTTCCCGCAGCCGGTGTAATCGTATCGAGGTTAATGGCCACCTCGACAACGTAACCGCCCGAAACTTCCTTCGTTGCCGACGTATAGTTGGTGCCGCTTGCATGACCGCCGACCGTTCTAACGTTTTTAAAGTTAATGCGGTACTGACCGTCGTCGGTTTGATAGCTCGTCGTCTTGCCATTGTTCTGATCGACGAACACTTCAATGGAATCCTGCTCCCACTCGTTGGTGATCTTATCGCTTAGAACGCTATCCGTCACGATAGCATAAACGTACAGCTTATTCTCGTCCCACATCGTCCGGAATTCGGCTGTAGCCGATGCATTGCCTGCCTGTTCGACCTTGACTTCGGTATGATAGACCGTTGCCTTCTTCCAAGCGTCGTCCAGTTCGGCGTCGATCGCAGGAGTACCGTATACGGCTGTTCCAGTGCGGGTAGCCTCGATATAGGTCAGCACGCCGTAGCCCTGACTGTCGCTCTCCTGCGCGTTGCGCGGATCGCTCCACGAGACGATAACGCCGTTGCCGCCTTGCTCCGATCCGTCGTTAATGCCTTTGTCGGTTACCCGAACGTCGAATTTCACTTGCTTGCCTAACGAACCGGCAAGCGGAATGGAAGTCTCCACTACGTAGCCGCCCGTCGCTTCCTTAACCGCAGCATCGTTGCGAGGGAAGGTCAGCTTCCGAATGGTGCCGCTATCGACAAACAGCTCGACTTGATCCGTTGCCGTAACGGTCGCGTCCTGAACCGCTACGCGAACATACAGATTTTGCGCATCCCACAACGTCTTCACTTCTGCGGACAGCGTCCCCAGTTGATCGGTTTTTATAGCCGGAACCGAGTTCCATGCCAGCTTCGAGGAATCGCTGACGGTGCCCTGCGCCGTATTCGATTGTTTCGGCGTCATTGGGAGGTGGGAAGGGTTAAGCGGCTTAACGGCTTCAACCATGCCCCAATAAGCGTATTTGGCCTGATACTGCTTGTCGAATGGGAAAGGAGCGTCCTGACGCGTCGTTCCCCGGTTATGGAGCCAAGTGTGGTCGTCCGCAATGCCCCAGATCGTCACGTTGCTGATCCAGCCTTCCGGATGATTGACCGTTATGCCTTCGGAATCCAACTGGACAAGCGCTTTGAACAGTTCTTTGAAACGGTAGCCTTGCTTCACCAATATGTCTGCCGGAATCGTATCGTAGCTCGTGCTGTTATTCGTGTATACGGAAACGTCCAGCTCCGTCAGTTGGTTGTCAAAGCCCGCTTCGCCGAATTTCCGGATCGAATCGGAAATTTGCTGAATGGAAGGGCCGCTAATATTAATATGCGTCTGATGGCCCACGCCGTCGATCGGAACGCCCTCCGCCTTCAGCTTCGTAACCAGATCGTACAGGAAGTCGCGCTTCTTAGGATCCTGCGTATTGTAGTCGTTAATATACAGCATGGCGTTCGGCAGTTCTTGTCTTGCCACGATAAATGCCGTCTTGATAAAATCGGTGCCCGTCAAGCGGAACCATTCGCTCTTCCGCATGCCGTCCGGCTGTCCTTCGTCGATAACCTCGTTCACGACGTCAACCGCATCGATCTTCACGCCCATGTCTTTGAAATGACGCGTCACCGTTTGAATATACGTCGTCAACCGATTGAGGACGAGCTCCTTGTTCTCAGGCGTTGCCGCCAGCGGCTTCTTGCCGGCATCCTGGAACATCCATTCGGCTGCCTGCGAATGCCATGCCAGCGTATGCAGGCGGAGCGTCAGGTTATGGTCCTTCGCGTATTTGGCGATTTTATCCGCGGAGGTCCAGTTCCAGACCCCCTCGGAAGGGTTCAAGGAGCCCGGCTTCATCGAGTTCTCGGCCACAATCGAATTGTAGTGGTAGTCGAGCAGCGTGTGCACTTCGCCCTCAAGCTGAGCCGGCTCCACCGCCGCGCCGATTTTGAAATAATCCGCATATACATCCTTTAAGTGGTCGATATCGGTCTGAATCGGCTTCGGACCTTCAACGACGCCCACATGCGCCAATACAAAATCGTCCGTATAGAACGAGCGGGCATCGCTAAGGCTGTCGGCAGCCTCTACGTAAGCTTTCAAGATGGTCGGCGCAGTCGTCAAGGTGAACGTGCCGGTCAATTGCACCCAGTTGTCCGGCGTTACTTTCGCATTCTGCGACACATTGGCGAAGGTGCTGTCGCCCGACTGTACGGAAATCCGCAGCGTCGTCGGCGTCTGCCCCGGCGCCAGCTTCACCCATGCGGACAGGCTGTATTTATGGCCCTTTTCCATTTTGCCGAGGACATCGAGCAGCGGTCCGTCATACTGCTGCGACACGGTCGTCAGCAAGCTCTTGCTGCCTCCCGGCGTATGGTTATCCGCTTGCGTGACGCTAATGTTGCCGTCGCCGTTGCGTCTTACCCATGCCCCTTGGCCATCCTCGAAGTCCGCTTTCATATCGGTCGCGGCCGGCTGAGTCGGCGTTGGACCTTGAATTTTGGTAGCAAACGTAGCAAGCGTATCGGTCACAAGCACCATCTCGCGGCCGAGACCGAACTTGTCGCTGCTTGGCGTCGTGATGCCGCTGCCGACTTTGAAGGCCAGCTTGATGCCCTGATTGGCCGCCGTTTGTGCAACGGTCGCATTGAAGGCGCCGTTCGGATAAGCCAGCATCCAAGCATCTTTACCCGTAATGCCCTTCAGATACGTGTTGGTTGCGGCAATTTCCGCCTCCGCCTCGCTCTGAGTCAGCTTCGTGAGGTCTTTATGCGTTTTCGTATGGTTCTGCAGGTCGATGTTCGGATCGTTAGCCAATGCTTCCAATTGCGTCTTCGACATGCTGTAGCCGCCGCCAATCCAATCGCTCACGATGAACGCGACGGCTTTCATTCCATACTGCTTCAGCACGGGATAAGCATTATTGTAGAAGTCCGGCGTACCGTCGTCGAACGTCAGCAGAATCGGTCTGTCCGGAGCGACCGCATTGCCGCTTATGATGTCGTAATATTGCTGAGCGGACAGCGTCGTATAGCCATTGTCCGCCAGATATTTCATCTGCTGCTTGAAAATATCGACCGTCGTCTGATAGTCGTTGTTGGCTTCCGCCGTCACGTTGACTTTATGGTACAGTACGACGGGAACCTTCGTCACTTGCGGAGGCGGAGTCGTCGGAAGCGCAACGAGCTTCACCTCGAACGTGTCGATATAGTACGAAACCGTCGCGCTGTCCGTAGCCTGTACATAGACTTGATAGCCGGTCGCTCTGGAATCGACCGTCAATTGGCCTTTCAGTTGCACCCAATCCGCCGCGCTAACCGCTTTGGCAGCGATTTTGGCATAGGTGGCAGGATCGTCGGCTCCCTTGTCCGTTTTCGGCAGTCCCTGCTGATTGATCGTCAATTCCACATTAGCCGAGCCTACGGCATCCTCTTTGAGCTTGGCGTAGATCGAGAAGTCATAAGTGGCGCCGGGCTGCAACGCACTGGCATTAACCCCCGGGCCGTTCCAGCTCGAAGTGCGTCCTGTCGCCAGCAAGCTTCCCGCGCCGCTTTGGGCGGCGGCCGTAGTCTGCGTAACCGTCTCCGTACCGCGCTTTGTCCAACTATCGGTGCCGGAATCGAAGCTTGCGCTCATTACCGTATCTCCGACGGCAGCGGCGTCGGCGGTTAGAGCTCCCCAAGCCTGAGGCGCCATAAGCGCGATGCTCAAAATAAGGGCCAGTACGGTGTTAAACTTTTTCCTCATTCTCTGATGTCCCCCTGCTATCATGATCTGCGAGAGAAGGAACCTCTAAAATTTAAATACCATTCATTAGGAAACCGCTTTCAATTAAAAACGGCGCTTTCCCTCGCGTTCTATTATTATGACCTCTTTCCATATAAGCGGGTATCGACAAATAATATATGTTACTTTAAAAAATTTAGTTTTTTAGGGAGCTTGCCCCTACTAAAGACCTACGTATTCCAGTTAAATACAGAAGTTAAGCTTATCCGCTTCTCCGGGAGAGCAAGAGGGCCGCCGCCAACGATACCGAAGTATCGTACGGCGGCGGCCCTTTGACCGCAGCTTGCCTTGCTATGCGTAAAGCGCGACGTGCGAGGCGGCCGCCGAAGCGTCTCCGCCATCAGGCGTAACGATCGCACCGTAATCGCTTCGGCGGCCGTCTATTATTCCGTCTCGTTCGCGAAGCCCGGGAACCGATACTCCCGCACCAGCACGGCGTTGCCGAACGCAATGCGAACCTTCAGCAGCAGATCGCCGCTCGTAAGCGTCGCCCCGTTCTGAAAGCCGAGATTGTACAGTCTCCACTGCTCGCGAGGCAACTGATCGAATGCAATAGTCGATCCGTAAGCGCCCCCATGCTCGTCGTGCAGCTCTGCCGTCAGCTTGATTTCGTGCGCGATCGCCTGGCTGTTGTAGACGCCGATCTGCGCAATGACGCAGCCGCTCTGCGAGCCGTTCTCCAGCCGCAGCGTCGGACGAATAACAAGCTTGCTGTCCAGCTCCTCGCGATCCTGCCGCTCGGCCTGCAGAAGCTCGCCTCCGTCGTCCCAAGGTCCCGCCACAAGCAGATGCAGATTGTCGTCCTCGACCGGCAGTCTGCCGGTGCCAAGACGGCTCTCGGCCGGTCCCAAATACGTGTGCTTCCGGCCGTTTTCGTTCAACGCTTGGATCGATTCCATTACCAGCTTCTGCAATACCGTAATCGAATCGACCATCCATACTTTGAGCACATGCGAGCCGGCCGATCCCGCGCGAAGCGTCGCTTTCGCCTCGCGTTTGCTGACGATGACGCTCATCTCCCAATCGGGCTCATGGAAGCCGCCGTCCTCGCTGCGCTTCACCGCATCCGCAACGACGATCGGCCCGTCATCGAGCGAGAAGCCGATTCGGACGCTGCCGCCCGGTACGCAATCGAGCGTCGGCGCCACGATTGCCGTCGTCTCGTAATCGCCCGCATGCCGCAGATAGACGTCATACTCCAAGCAAGGAGCGTCCGCCGGATTCGTCGGCGTCGGCGCCGTAACCGGGAACACGGCCATCGACGACAAGGTGCGGCCGTAGCCGTCGATCTTCTCCCAGGCCGCCCCCTCCTGTCCCGCCGTCTTCCGTGCGTAATGCTCGGCCTCGATCGCCACGATGCCGTCGCGCTCCAGGAAGCCGACCATCGCTTCCCGCTCCGATTGCTCAGGCTGGCGGAACGATACCGCCACTACTACTTGCGTCCCGCACGAGCCCGCTACCGTAAGAGCAGCCGACAACGATTGGCCGGCCGGCGCTTTCTCCCAATCGATCGATACCGCGATTCGCTTCTGCAGTTGCAGCGTGCCCTCCATCTCGCTAAGCTTTACCCACTCGCTGTCGGATGCAATCGTATAGCCCAGCTCCGACTCGCCGCGGTTGAACAGCTCCACGAAGGCGGACGGACGCGAAATCGGATCAAGCTGCGGCAGGCGGCATTCCGATGCCGATCCCGGCCAAGCCTCGGCCGACTCCTCGACGGCTACGCCAAGCTTCGCTTCGGCGGCGACCGTCACCCGCCGAACCTCCGGCATGATGTTGCGCTCGGGATAATTCCAATACGTGTACCCGATATGCGTCTGATCCATCAGGTGATTCCATTTGCCCAGCGCCAGCCGGTTGTTGTAGTCGAACGTCAGCTCCGCGTCGCGCCGGAACAGACGCTCGGCCGTCGCCGCCGCCAGATTGGCCGTCGTACGTCCTTGTTCGGCATACAGCTTATTGTAGGAAGCCGAGATATACAGCTCTACGACCGTTGCGGAAGCGTGAACCGGATGAAGCACCAGTTCGAAGAACGCGTCGCGAAGATGATCCGGCATCGTCTCGTACAGTTGCTCTGCCAACGTTCGCATTTCCGAGCACTCCGACAAAATATCCTCCGCCTCGCGGCTATGAACCGGGCTGTACGTCTCCACCATGTTGATATGCTCCGGCTTGATCCGGCCGTTCAGCTTCGTATACATTGCGAGCAGCCAAGCGATCTCTTCCGCGTTCGTGTCGCCGAAGATCGAAGCGGCCCAATTCGCGATAAACGAATGAACGTTGTCTTTCGTGAACGACGGCACGTCCCAGCCCAGCCGGAGAAAATAATCGATCGGCAGCTCCATCGGCTTCAAGTCGCCGACGTTGAGAATCCAGATCCGATCGGCGCCGAACTCGTACGCTTTGTTCATTTGCTCCCACATTTTTTGTAAGGGCATGACGTTAATCCATTTATACGATCTCGGACCGCCTACGTAGTCGAGGTGGTAGTAGATACCCGCTCCGCCCGAGCGCTTCCGCTCCTCCGGCGTCGGCACCCGCCGCAAATTGCCGTGATTGTCGTCCGACCAGAGCAGCGTCACGTCGTCCGGCACGCGCATGCCGCCGTCGTAATAATCCTGCACTTCTTTATATAACGCCCACAACTGCGGCACTTGGGAGACGTCCTCGTTCATATGCTTCGCAATAATGGCGCGCTGATCGTCGACGATTCGCTCCAGCAGCTTCATCTTCGTATCCATATCGGACTCTTCGTCCATCGCTTCGTCGCCGTCGCCGCGCATGCCGAGCGTGACGATGCTCTCGTAGTTCCGGTTCCGCTTGACGCCGTGCTCCCAGAACTTGTACAAATACTCACCGTTCTTCTCGTAGTTCCATGCGCCTTGGCCGCCGCTCTTCCATTCCCCGTGGGAGCGCGTCATCGGCTCGTGATGGCTCGTCCCCATGACGATGCCGTACATATCGGCCAGACGCGGGTTCTCCTCGTCGTCCTCGTTGAACGCATTGTCCCACATCGCCGGCCACAAGTAATTCGCCTTCAGTCGCAGCAGAAGCTCGAATACCTTCTCGTAGAAGCCCGATACGAAATCGACGTGGCGCTCGCGCACCCAAGCCATCATCGAAGGACCTTCGTCGTTAATAAAAATGCCCCGGTATTTCACGGAAGGCTCGCCTTGCTTGTACGTGCCCCGGCGCACATAGAGCGCGTCCCGGCACGCCGTCGGCACGTCCGCCCACCAGTGCCACGGCGATACGCCGATCGATTCCGAGACGTCGTAGATGCCGAATATAGTGCCGCGCTTGTCGCTGCCGGCGATAACGAGCGCTTCGGCCAATCCCGGCACCGGCTCCGCCACCGTCTGAATGACGAACGACTCCCACTTGCCCGCCGTATCGGCCGCATCCAGCTTGCCGCCTGCGATCAGCTCGTCGACGAGCCCTCCGCGTCCGATCGTGCCGATAATAACCGCCCGCTGCGAACGCCCGCTCCACTCGGCGCCGAGCTCGGGCTTCACTCCCGTCACCCGCTGAATATCCTGCTGCAAATCCCGGCCCGCTCTCGCAACGCCTTCGAAGTCCCCGGAGCCGATAACCAGCTCGGCCGCTTGTCCATTATGTACGAGCGCAAAGCTCGCCTCTTCCCGGTTGTCAATAAACTGAACATACGTTTGCCGTGTCATTCGCTTCCGCTCCCCTATCTCCAAGCTCGCATTTTGTTTTACTCCCATGATAACAAGAACCTCCCGCCTTGCCGCCCCAATAATTAAAGGGAATGCTTCGTAATGTTTAGCTGCGTCCCGCAGCCGTTATTTCCACCAAGCAGAGGCCGGATACTCGCCCGTCCCCCGATGAATGGAAACCGTCTCGCCGATCCGCGGCGTCGTCACTTGCACGCCCCGCTCCTTCGCCCGTCTTGTCACCCGTTCGATCGGATCGGTCCAGTCATGCAGCGCCAGCGTAAAAGCGGCCCAATGAATCGGGAGCATCGCTTGGCCCCGGACGTCGAGATGCGCCTGCACCGTTTCCTCCGGCGTCATGTGAATCGCGGCCCAGCCTTCGTTATATTGGCCGCATTCCATCAGGGTGAAGTCGAAAGGCCCGTACCGCTCCCCAATCTCTGCAAAATGAGGCCCGTATCCGCTGTCGCCGCTGAAATAAACGCGGGCCTGCCGCCCTTGCAGCACCCAAGAGCACCACAGGGTGGAGTTGCGGTCGGTAAGGCTTCTGCCCGAGAAATGTCTCGCGGGCGCGCATACAAGCCCGATTCCGTCCAAGTCGTACTCGTCCCACCAATCGAACTGCCTGATTCGGCCAGGCTCCACGCCCCAGCGCTCCAGATGGCTGCCGACGCCAAGCGGCACGATGAACTGCTTCACCTTGCCCTTCAGCTTCTTCATCGTGCCGTAATCCAGATGATCGTAATGATCGTGGGACAGAATGACGGCGTCGATCTCCGGCAACTGCTCGATTGCGAACGGCAGCTTCCCGCTGTAACGCTTGCCGCCGAACGCCGGGAACGGCGACGGAGCGGAGCCGAACATCGGATCGAGCAGCAGCGCTTTGCCGTCCAGCTCCAGCAGCGCGGCGGAATGGCCGAACCACGTTACGGCAGGCTGCCCGCCGCTTCGAATCGTCCGCACGTCGAAGTCCGCCATCGGCAGCGGCCGATCCGGCTTCTTCCGGGGATTTCCCTTCATATACTGCCTAAGCAGCGGCGCCATATCTCGAATATTGGTGCTTAATGAAGTCGGAATGAGATTGACGAACTTGCCGCTTGCATAGTTGGCCGACTGCATGTAGCGGCCGGTCTGCGCTTTCGGCGCTTTTCTGCCGAACGCGGGGTAATAACGCATTGCCGCTGCGGCTGCGAGAACGATTGCGGCGACGATAGCCGCGATTGCGAGCACGATTGTCATGTCCATTTTCCTCATCGGTAAAATAATTGCTACTTCTATTTAAGCCTAATCTTCCATCCGAATGCAACAATCCCGCCGTCTTGGCGGATCTAAAGTTATATTGAATTATACGTATGGGGACAAGATCGACCAACTGCCAGTCCGCGATATGACAACAGCCCCGCCGCCTTGGAAATCGGCGGCAGGGGCTGTCGGATGAATGTACAATCGAGCCTTGGACTCTGTCTACTTCCAGCCCAGCTTGCCGAGCAGCTCGGGCAGGCCGGCAGCGGAAGCGAACTCGCTCAGATCGATAATGTTGAATGCCGCGTAACGACCGTCCGCCAGCCGATAGCAGACGAAGTCGTTCTCGTGCAAATCGAATAGCGGCAGTAGTCCGACCGACTTGAACGGCACATGCAGATAAGCTTCGGCGTTCGCGATCTCCGCCTGCCCGATGTAGCGCATAGCCGGCTTGTCCGCATAATCCGCCGTTCCTCCCAGCTCCATAATGCGCGCAAGCTCTCCTTCGGGCACGATGCCGTACGCCCGTTCGATTGTCTCCTTATACGCCTGCGCAAGCGGCAGACGCTCCTTCTCCGGCCTGAAGCCGGACAATAACGCTTCCAGCGTCAACGTCATACGATTAGCTCCTCTCCTTCTCTAGCGCTTCGCCGATTTGTTGAAACACGCCGCCCGGCCTATGGATGCCTTGCCGGTCGTAATGATCCTCCGCGTGCAGCGGCGTCAAATTATCCGCCGTATTGCGGCCCCCGAATTCGAGCGGCCGAATATGATGCCCGTCGTACAGATCGCCCGCGCTCCGGATTTTGATTCCGTTGTTCGAATAAATGTCCTGATCGTAGGTCGGCCACTTCTCCCCCGTCTGCTCTTCCCACTGTTTAATCAGACTGTCCTTCGCGTTGCGGAATTCGAGCCGATGCTCGGCCACCTCCTCGGGCGACACCTTCTCCCAATCGGCTACCTCGACATCGCTCACCGTATCCGGGAACGGCGACAGCTCCCGCAGCTCGTTCGTATATTCTTGGCCAAGCTCGGTCAAATCCTTCGTCTCCGTCCACAACGAGCCGACCCGCTTATCCGCCGCCTCGTAGCTCGCAACCGACTCCGAACGCGCCCCTTTCGCAAAATCGGGAACGGTTCCCTCGCCGGCCGACAGCCCTTCCTTCAACGTCGCGACTTCCTTGCCTAACGCTGCAATCGTCTCGATCATACGACCCCGCTCCTCTGCGCATCTTCGGCCCACAAGAAATAAAATTGCCGCGCCTCTTCGCTTTCGGCGGATTGCTCGCGCAGCAGACATTGAATGACCGCCTGCTCCGCCGCCTCGCTGCGGTCCAATTCGGCCGCGATTCGAATCTGGCGAAGCAGCGATTCGTTCCAACGCCGCATATCGTCCGCTTCGCGCGCCGACAGCAGCAGCGACCGTCCGCGATACAGGCCGGATACGACCTCGGCCAGCGTCTTGAAGCTCTCTTCCCGCCATATATCCATCCGTCCGGATTGCGCATACTCGTCCAATTGCCGCTCGATAATCGCCCGCGTCTTGCCGTCGAGCGGCTGGCCGGTCAGCCATTGCCGGATCGGCTCTACGTCGATCTCGGCCCGTTCGGTCCGTTCCGCCTCCGATGCCGGACCGGCCATTCGGCCCTGAAGCAGCAAGCCGGTCAGCCGCCCCAGCATGCGGCGCCCTTGCTGCCTTGCCGTCACCGCCTCCGGCTCGAACCGGTACGGGGCCTCCTCCTCGAACCGATCCATCCGGCATAATACCGGCTGCAGCCAATTGTTCTGGAAGACGGCGGCAACGCCGACCCGAAGCTTGGCAAGCTCGGCAATCTGCTCCTCGTTCAAATTCGCCGCCTTGCCGACCAATTGCCGGTCCGATTCGTCCGGCAGCCGCAGAATAAGCTTCGTATTCGTGTTGCGAATGACCGACATGTCGAGCAGGCTAGGCGATTGATCCGCAATGACGAAGCCTTCGCCATACGTCCGCATCTCGGCGATCGCGTTCGCGAGCATCTCGACCGCCTTGCCCTGCAAATTGCTGCCCTCCTGCGATTGCTCGACCGATGTCCGGCGCAGCAGGCTATGCGCTTCCTCCAGCACGGTCACATGCTTTAATCCGCTGTTCATGCCCGCCGCATGGACGGAACGGTACTCTTGCAGCCGCATGACGAGCACGCCCATAATAAGCGCCTTCGTCTCCGACGATCCGATGCGGTGCAGGTCGACGATGCAGCTCCCGTCGAACAGAACGGCATTATCCGTCTCCCCGGCGCCGAAGATGCGCCCGTTAATGCCGTTCGTCATCGATTTCACCCGAGTGACAAGCGCGCCGATATAGTTGCCCTTCACTTCCTGCGAATATTCGGACGAGCGGATCGTCTCCGGCAGTATCGTCATCAGACTCGCGAACGTCGGGAATACGTCCGTGCCGCTGTAATTGACCGATTCCTCCAAATCCCATCCCGCTTCGACGTACGCCTGCTCGATCGCTTCCTTCAGCACGGCCGGCATTGCCGCATACATCGGCCAGCAGGCATTGAATATTTCGATCAGCCGGTCGATATGCTCCAGCACATGAATGCCGGCCGGGAATGCGAACGGATTAAGCCGCAGCAGCTCCGTGACCGCCGGATTCGTCCCGAGCACCTTCACGTCGCTCCTGCCGCCGAATACATGCTTGTATTCGCCCTTCGCCGGCTCGACGACCAGGAACGGGATCTGCTGCTTGCCCAGCTTGTCGAGCAGTTGATAGATCGTGTTCGATTTGCCGGAGCCGGTGGAGCCGGTTACGAACGTATGCATCGTCAAGCTGTCCAGATCGATGCGGACCGGTGTCGTCTCCGCGCCGCCCATATGAAAAATGCTGCCCATCGTTACGGTCCGCTCGCCTGCCGTTTCGTCGTACGCGATGACGTTCCGGCCGAATTCGGCCGTCTCGATGACGGGCAGGCCCGCGACCGATTTCAACGGAAGCCCGGCCTGAATCGCCAGCTCATGCCCGTTCACCATCGATCCCGGCGTCAAGACCGGCGCATCCGGCGAACCGTCGCGTCCGTAGCGGAACTGCGGATGCCACAGCTTGCGGACGTAATCGGAGACGAGGGACAGACTGTGCTTGTCCTTGTTGTCCCACGTATTGACGCAACTGCTCTCCACCGAAGAATTGTCGCCCCGCATAAGCGACTTGTACGTATTGGCGGCGATTTTGGCCGTCTGCACATCGTCCGCGACGAAATAAGCCGCGCAATTCCATAAGCCGAGATCCTCCGATCTCTTCAGCCTTAGCAGTTGCTCGTCGATCCGCTCCAGCAGCGATTGCACGCTTTTATTGGTCACTTTGATTTGCAGGCTTCGGCCGGTTCCGTCCGTCGTCGAACGGGAATTCGACTCCTGCCGGGAGCCGGAGCGGGAGCTTCCCGTCGTCTCGGCATCCGTCTTCGTCGTCGAGTAGCCGCTCGTCGCGCCCTCGCTGCCCGACGAGCCGGTCATGCCGCCCTTGAACCGGTTAATGGCCGAGACGACGATGTTGCGCCCGTAGTTAGTCGATTGGTTCGTCGTCTTGCTGCTGTTCTCGGTCGTAGCCTGCGTGCGCGTCAAGCTGTCGTTAACCGTCTCCGTAAAACCGGTCGTCAGCCCTTCGGTTACGGCCGTGCTCTCGTTCGCGCTGAAATGCAGGTCGCTCGCCGCGAACGGCGACAACTGGCTGTACAGGTCTTCGTAGCCTCGGCGGATTTCCTCCAGCCGACGATGCGGAATCGGGTCGGCGACGTACATGACGGCGAATTTCTCGCCCCGCATCGCGTCGACCAGCTTCTCGATGCCTTGTACGAACCGCTCCTTGTCCTCGCTGCGCAGCGAAGCGACGCCGGACACCGCCGCCACGGGGTTCAGGCTGCTCTCGAACGGCGAAGCAAAAATGCCGTCCATCAATTGCTCGGTCTCCCGATTGCGGAGCCTCGTAAGCCCGCTGCCCGGAAAATTGCCCTGAAACGCCTTCATCAGCGTATTGTGGCAAGCGGACAAGCTGCCGGGCTCGGCATCGGTCTTCGCCCCGACGTAGAAATCGGTATTCGTTCCGTCGCTCGCGATCACGACAACGAGCGAGCCGCCGTTGCCCGCAAGCGCATTGTAGACGCTCGACAGCTTGTCCAGCATGTATTCCTTGCGGTCGTAGACAAGCTTGTTCAGCTTGAACAGCCGAACGGTGTCGCCGATCGGCAGCTCCCGGGCCTGCTCGTCCATCGGAATCGCCTCGCAGCTTGTCAGCTCCGGCAAATATTTTTTGGTCACGATATGGTCCGCCCGCTCGTAGGCCCGCTGAAGCTGCTCCTCCTGCCGAACGTCAAGTTGATCCATCGTTATTTCCTCCCGTATGGTGGCTGCGTCTCAAAGCTTGCAGCATCACGACTTGATACAAGGTCTCGTTCCGCCCGGCGTTTAGCGCTTGCGAAGCAGGTAAATGCCGGCTCCGATCAGCACGGCCGCTCCCGCTGTCCAGAGCAAGTTCTTCCATCCGATCACCATCGCGAGGATCAATAGAGCTCCGGCTCCCATCACGATGGCCCCCAGCTTTTTTGGCGAATCGCCGCCGCTGCGATAACCCCGTCGCGCCGAGGCGCTCACGCGAAACGGCTGCGACCGCGGGACCGAAGCGCGCGGCGCGGTCGGTTTCGATAAGGATGGGCCGGCCGACGCGCTGCCGTAGCCGCTTGGAGCGGGAGCCGAGGACGGGACGCCGTGCAAATGCCGTCCCACCGCCCGGATATGCTCGAGCCGGTCGCGGGAGAAGTTGTCCATCAGCTCCGACAGAACGAGCGCCCAGTAATCCTGTGTCCAGTCGCCGCGGTCCGCGAACGTCCGCCCGTCATGCCCTTGAATGACATCCGGCAAATTCTGCCGTTCGACATACCGGAGCGTATCCGCGAATTCGGTCGTGCGGAAAGTCGGGTCCTTATGAATAACGCTGCACAGCTCGTTATGAATACGAATATAATTCCGGCTTGCGATGGCTTCCTTCAAATAATGACTCGGTGTCCACATCGTAATCGCTCCTTTATCGTTAAATCTCCAGAATCGAATCGAGCCGGAGCAGGAAGTCTTGCAGCCACTGCATCTTCGTCCGGTCGTCCCGAATCCGCTCCTCCAGCGCCTTGCTGTTGCCCGTCAAGGCGCGCAGCTCCGTCACCTTCGCCTTGATGACGCCCTCCAGCTTATCCAGCTCGTTCAAGAAGAACTGCTTGAGCGCCTTCGATTGCTCATCCATCTGCCGTTCGGCCAGCATAATATTTTCATAGAAATTGCCGCGCACCGGCTTCAAATATTCATCGAACACCTTCGTCCCGTCGACGTATTCCCGGTCCTCGTATATGCCTGTCCAATGGCCTTTGGATTGGAACCACGTCCAAGGCTTATAAATCTTCTTGTTCGTGTTCTCGACCCACTTCTCTCCTACTTTCTCTTGCTCCTGCCGCTTATGGCGATCGATCAGCTCGACCGCGTCCGGCACATCCCCGAGAATAAAGGTAGCGCTGCCGACGTCGAATCGGTCGACGCTTACCGCATTCTCGTGCAGCAAGCTCTGAATATGCCCGACATACTCGCCTACGAGCCGCTCCGCGTCGGCCCGCAGCTTGTCGGTTACGAGCTTCTCCATCTCGGTCACGACGTCGTTGCGCAAATGGTCGACTTTACGGATCAGCCGGGCCATTTCCTGATCGATTGCCGTCACCGTCATTTTCTGATCGACCTTGCCCTTGAGCATCGTATCGATCTTGGAGCGCAGCTTCTTAATTTCCTGCTTCTCGTCCTCGAACGACAGATTCTGTATCTTGGCCTTGAACGACGCCGTCGCCTTGCCTTCGCCGAGCTGCTTCTCCACCAGCTCCAGCCGAGCGTTAATCCGGTCCTTCTCTTCGGTGTTATCCTCGATCTCCCTCAGCAGATTGCCGAGCATCCGCTTCTCTTCCACCTTCTTGCGGAACGTGTCGACCGCATTCTTCACCTTGGCCGTTACCGCATACTTGTCCAAATATTCGTTGATCGCCTCTTCGATTGCTGGCAAGCCGGTATGAATGAGCGTCTCGCCGTAAATATCGCCGCGCTCCCGCGCCGCAAGCGCAAGCTGCTCGATCGCCTTTTTGCGGGCGGCCGGCAGAACGGCGTACTGCGTCAGATGCATCTGACTGACATCGGTATATAGATCGTACTCGGCAAGCGTCTTCTCCTGCTTGCGCGTCAGCGCCGCTCCCCGCCGATGGAGCCGAATGACCTTCGCCATCTCGGCCGATATCGGGAACAGATTCGGATTCTCGATGCCGTATTGGGCCAGATATTTGCGGATATTATCGAGCGCGCCCGTAATGCTGTCCGCCCGCTCCGTGTCGTATTCGTCGATTTTGTTCACGGCAAAAATAAACCGATCCTTCGACTGCTTCCCGCCGACCGACATCGCCTCCGCCACTTTGCGCAGCAGGTTGTTGTCGTCATCGGTCGCCAGTTGCGTCGCGTTCAGGACATACAGCACGAGCGGCTTCGCGTCGTTCTTGATAACTCCGTACGTATGCTGGCCATGCTCCAAATTGCGGGAGTTGTTCGGTCCCGGCGTATCGACCAGAATCAGATTCGCTTTGCGCGTCTGGATGAACGGAATGTCTCCCTTCGCCTCGATGTAAGAGATGCGCTCGTCTTCATTGAGCTGCTTCATCCTCTCCAGATCGACCGGCTGCTCGTCGTATACGACGTTGCGATCGTCGTCAAGCCCGACGGCCGTGAACCCCTGCATGCCGTCCACGTCTTTAATGCGGGCGATCAAAGCCGTACAAGCCTCGTGCTTGGACGGCACAAGCTCCTGACCGAGCATCGCGTTAATGAGCGTCGACTTGCCCGAGCTCATCGTCGCAATTACGCTCACCTCGAATTCCGAGCCGAGCGCCTTCCGGAAGTTGCGTACGATATTCTCGTCCTTCAAATCGTCGAACGGGCCCTGCTGCATATCGTCGAACAGCTCGACCAGCTCTTTGAACTTATCGTCCGTTTCCTGCGCCTCGACGTGCTCCAGCGTGAACGAGATATTGCCGTCCCGGCTCTCCTCGGCTACCGCTCCCTGCAAATCCTCGTAGTCCAGCAGCGTGCCGTGAAAGGTCAAATGAATGTTGTCGTCGTTGCATTCCTCCGCCACGATCGGCACAAGACGGTCCATCCACACCTGCAGCCGTTCTCCCCGGTAAGGATACAGCTTGCTGTCCGGCGAAATGTCCTTGCCGTTGTAGCGGATAACCGTTTCCAGCTTGTAAGGGTTATATTTAAAATAAACGTCAGCCATGTCGTGCTCCTCCTTATTCGTCTCCCAATTGCGACAGCCGGCTTTCCGCCAGCCGGATGCCGGTTCGATGCAAGGCCTTATGCAACTGCCCCGTATCGTACGGCTTGTCTCCTACCGCTACCGCTCCCGGAACGGCCGCTTCGTCCTGCGGCGATGCCGGGACGGGCCGAGACAGCCGGGCAAAGGCGGAGAAGTCAACGCCGTCCGTTGCGAACAGCCGGTAGAAGGACGCCAGATCCTTCTGTTCCTTCCGGGTCAGCTCCATTTCTTGCAGCGCCATCCGAATGAGCTTCGCCGCATAAGCGGATACCGGGATAATGTCCGGGCGTTGGAATCCAAGCTCGGCCAGCTCCCGTTCCACGCCGCGAACGGAGCGCTCGATATCGTCGTCGCTTTCCAGATCGAATTCATCGAGCTTGTTCAACAGAACGATGATCGGGCGCTTCGGCTCGAGCTGCCGCAACGACTCGCTTACTTTCGATAAAAGCACCCGATCGTCCGACGAGCCGATCTGCGTCGCATTCACCAGATAGACAAGCGCCTCGTAGTCGGCTTCGTCCAGCAAGCGGCAGGTCGCCTCGTAGTGCGACCGGTCTTGCGAATAGTTCGTCCCCGGCGTATCGATCAGAACCGGTACGGTCCGCTCGGCCGCTATGCCTGCGAATCGGCCCTCTATGTACACCGTCGCCGCCGTCTCGCGGTCGTTCCACTCCGTCAGCGTGTCCGGTCCGACGACGCCCGAGTAGACGCTGCCGCCGTCTTGCAGCTCCGCGCGGCCGATCGGATAGCCGTCGGCTGCGTCCGTCCCTGCGAACGTCGTAATCTTCGCCGTGCAGGCCTGCTGCCTGGAGGGCAGCAGGTTGTCGCCTAACAGCGCATTGATAAACGTCGACTTGCCGGCGCTCATCGTCGCTACGACCGCTGTGCGAATTCGCCGCTTCCGTTCGAAAGCCTCGCTTGCCCGGTGCCTTGCGGCGACGAACGCGAGGCTCCCGCTCAGCCTGCGGCCTGCCGGGTCACTCAGCAGCTCCTGCGCTTCCTTCTCTTGGCCGCGCGCCAAGGCAAGGCAAAACCCGTCCGCGATATGCCGTTTCCGCTCGTGAATGCCGAGCTTGCGGCCCAAGTCCGCCGCGTGGTCTTCCGGCATCCTGCAGCCGTTCAGTACAGCGTACGTGTAGACGATTTCCACATACGCGGCGTATTTCAGCGTAGTCGGACGAAGCAAGAAGGCTCCCCCTCGACGCCACCGCAGCTTCTTGACCGCCTTGAACGACGGCCCGCCTTGTCCTTCTCCGCCCGCCTCGTCGCGGCGCCAGATCGGATCGTCCGCCGCGCTCTCCAGCTCAAGCCTTGCGTCGTATTGCCGAAGCAAGCTGTCCAAAACCTGCGCTTGCCGATCGGTCCGTACAACATCCCGCAGAATGCGGAACAGTACTGTGACGTACGCATAGCGCACATCGCGCCGGGCCATAGCGGCAGGGTGAGCGGCGAAGGATTGCCGGTGCAGCGCCATCATGCGCTCGCGCTCCGGGCGGGAAGGCTCCGCATCGGGAGGAGAAGGCTGCTGCGGCTCCGGTCGAGGAAGCTCGACCGGAGCCGCTGTGGCATCGATAACGAAGCGCTGCCCTTCCCGCTCCGTCTGTACGATCTTTCCCCGCTCGATCATACGATCGATTAACGACTCCGCGTAAGCCTTAAGCTTCTCTTGGCCGGCGCCGCCGGCCGCAATCACTTTGACCAATTGATCCCGCCGGGCCAACGCCCCGGTTGCCCGCCACTTCTTCAGCCTTCTATACGGCCGTTTCATGGCGGAGAGACTGGCGACAAATAAAAGAAACAGCAGCGCCGCATCGACGCTCGTCACGACGGCCGCATTCAGCTTGATCTGCCAATGCCGCTCAATCCACGCGTACGGGAAGGAGCGCTGCCCCCATACATACAACAAATAGATGGCGTAGAGGCAACCCCAAGCCGTATCCAACTGTTCTTCCGCATAGGCAATCCGGTTAAGCGCCCATCTGCGGTGTATCGCCCGCGCCATCGTCCATACCGACAGTATGACGGCCGCAAGCAACAGCAGCATCAGCCACGACGGCGTCGAGCTCGTAAAGCCGAGCAATACGACTGCCGCCAGCAGCGGGGACCCAATGCGAAGCCGCGATATTTTCCATAATCCGCTGAGCACAAATCCCAATAAAATCGAAACAACCAATACGACAGCGATGCCTGCCACATGAATAACGACGCTCATTCGACTAACCCCTAATATGTAATGGAATACGATCTGGGACCATTGTACTTAACGATTGTGACCACTGCGTGTCAGCAAACAGATGTTCTGTCATTTTTCGTAATAAACGGTCGGTTTGAGTAGGTCTATTATACCATGCTTGGAAGATTTGACTTTCCATATGAAAATGAATTTTACAGATACTAGAATAGGCCGGTTAAAAAAATGATAAAAAAAACTCCGGCATCTCGCCCTTGCGAGACATCGGAGCAGATTCTTATTCGGAGCGGATGGCGCGCAGACGCTCGTCCAGCTCGCGGAACGCTTGGCGTACCGTATCCGGCGGGATGTTGGCATAACGGTCGCCGATGCTTACCTCGAAATAGCAGCTTTCTTCGCTTTTCTCGCGCACGACGTGCGTAAAGCCGACTCCCGTATCCCGGCTAAGCGCGATAAATATCGGCTCGACCGCTTCCTTAGGCAATGCGATATGGACATGAAACATGTTGGATACAGGCGCTTCGGGCACCGTGGCAATGGCGTGACAGTCGTTATATAAAGCCGCAAGCTCGATGGCTTCTTTATAATACCGCTCCATACGAGGCAGTCGCATTTGCATGTAATAATCGGCGCTGAGAATATACGGATACAGACTGATTAAGTCGCCGCCGTGGCGTCTTTTCCATACCTTCGCCTGCTCCGTCATATCGTATTCGCCCGCCAGCATTGCGCCCGCGATACCGCCCAACCCTTTGTAGAACGAAATATAGACGCTGTCGAACAGTCGGCACACCGCTTCGGCGGGCCGGCCGTAGTGGGGCAAAATCTCGAACAGTCTCGCGCCGTCCAGATGAAGCCTGATCCCTCTCGCACGGCAATGCGCCGCAATCGCCTCTAGTTCTTCATACGGCGGCAACTGCCCGCCGATTTCCCGCTGAGGCAGCTCCAGCAGCACGCAGGCGACATCCTCCCGCAGCTCCAGCACATCCGCCAACCGGACGGGCCGGGTCGAGTCCGCAAGCAGGATCGGCTCCAGACGATGCAGCTCTTTCAGCCCGTCCTGCTCGTGGATTTCCAGATGGGACAGCGGATGATAGGCGACCTTCTTGGTGCCCGCCTCGTCGGACCAGATGCGGAGCGCAATCTGCTGCGCCATCGTTCCGCTCGGGAAAAATACGGCCGCCGGCTTGCCGAGCAGCTCCGCCGCCCGCTGCTGAAACTGCTCGATCACGGCGCCTGTGCCATACATATCGCCGGGTAGTTCGCCGTCGCAACGAGCGAGCGCCTCCTTCAGCACGTTCACGCTCCTTGGTCCGTGTCCGATAAGCGGATAGCGCGACTCGTTGTACGCCTCGGCAAGAGACGGGTTAAGCTGCATGACGGTAAGCTCCTTTCGTGAGTGCAAGCCGTGTAATACGCGCTTCGGCAGGGTGAAGACACCGGGGCGGCACCGAAACCGATGCCGGGCTCCTGACCGGATTGGCACTAAGCCGGGCTTGCGGCAATTGGTGTTATTTTTCTTTAATCAGTATGAGCATTTGCGGCTTCTTGCACTCGGTGAATCGTAGGCCGGATAAGAAGCAGGATTGGCGGTCGCGGTCCATTGAGCAGATCCGTCTCGCAGCTTACGGCCGCTTCATGAAAAAGCCGTTCGGCTCGTCATCCTCGATGGCGAGCCGAACGGCTTTTCGTTCCTTTTAGATCAAATCCGACTTCTGCAGCAGACGCTCGATAATCGCCGCCGCTTCGGCTCTTGTAATCAATTGCTTCGGCGCAAGCCGCGTATCGCTTCTGCCCGATACGACGCCGGATTGCACGCTGTCCGCAATGGCTTGAAGCGCCCATTGGGACGCCTGCGAAGCGTCGGCATACGCATGAAGCGTCTCATCGGACGATTGCTCCGAAAGCTTGGCTTTCAGCCCCGTAATCGCCATCGCCTTCGCCACTATCGCCATCGCTTGCTCGCGCGTAATCGAATCGTTCGGACGGAACGTTCCGTCTTCGAAGCCGTTAATGAGACCGTACTCAATTGCCGCGTCAATAGCGCCGCTGTACCAATCCGCTTGCTTCACATCCGAGAACGCGGATACGCCGTTACCCGGCTTCAGTCCGAGTCCGCGAACGACAGTGGCTACGAATTCCGCCCTCGTAATATTGCGGTTAGGATCGAACAAGCCGTTGCCCGTACCCGAGACGATCAGGCGGGAGCCCATGTCGTTAATCTCGTTGCGAGCCCAGTGATTCGTCAGGTCGCTGAATTCGATCGGATGCCACACAACCGAGTACGTGCTGTTCGTCAAGCTGTTCAATACCGCATAATATTGGCCGTCGATGCGGGAGATTTTCGTCGGCACATGGCGCACCGTACCGTCCGGGTCGACGACGACGCCCGTCGTAATGCGAGCGGGATCGACGCCTTCCGGAATTGCAATCGTCCGCTCCACGTAAGCGTCGAATTTCGATACCGCGACCGCCTGATCGCCGTACGAGGCCGTGACCGTAAATTCTACAGGCGGCGCTACAAGCGTAAGCGCCCCTTCCTCCGCCGCATGGTTGACAATTGCCACGGTATCCCCCGTCGGCGCCCCGATTTCGATCCGTACCTTAATGTCTTGCAGCGATACCGACTGACCGATCCGTTCAGCTACGGCGCTCATATCAAGCTGCCGCGCCGGCAGCGAGTAGGTTGCGCTGTCCGTTCGAATGACCAGAGTCGCCAGCTTGTCCTTCATGCTTTGCACAAGCCGGCCGTCCAGCTCGCCTATGACGATGTCGGAGTCGGTATGCAAGACAATCGTAATGACGGCATTCTGCCCTTCCGCTTTCAGTCGCTCTTCCAGCTTCTGTTGATCGACCGCAATCGTCGTCACCGTCTGATTAGTGCGAGTAGAGCTCGTTGCCGTACCGGCGCTTTCCGCTTTGCCATTCACCCAGACATCGACGCCGTTGTTGTTCGCCGAAGCCGGTTCGCCGCCGACGACAACAACTACCGGGCTGTTCGGAATGACGGCATTGGACAAGGCCGAAGACGAGCTCCCGCCCGCTGCATTGAGAGCCTTCACCGTGAAGGTATAGGTCGTGCCGTTGGTCAGTCCCTCAATCGTAATAGGACTGGTCGTCCCGGCGGTCGTCTTTATCTTCGTCGAGCCGGACCAGACCGTCACTTCATAGCTTGCAATTGAACCTCCGCCATTATCGGTCGGAGCCGTGAACGTCACCGTTGCGTGCAGATCCCCGGCGGTTGCCTGTACATTCGTCGGCGCGGCAGGAACCGTCATCGGCTTCGCCGTCGCTTCGTTCGAAGCGGCGCTTACTCCGCCTCTGTTGCTCGCCTGCACCATAAAGTAATAAGTCTTGCCGTTCGTCAAGCCGGCAACCGTATAGGCAGTTCCCGTTACGGTAGCAACCGGCTCGCTTTCGTATTGATTCGGAGCGGTTCCGGCATAAATCCGGTACTCGTCTGCTCCGGTCGACGCGTTCCAGCTCAGAGCGGCTTGCGCGTCGCCGCCTGTCGCCGCCAGATTGACCGGCGCTTGCGGTGCGGGAGGCAGCTCGACGATCTGCGTAAACGTGAAGGCGGCCGGCTGCATATTGTCGGCGGTTACGGTAACGGTTGCCGTATACGTGCCTGCCTGCAATCCGTCAGCCGCTTTAATTGTGAAGCTCGTTGCCGGCGCGCCGCTGCTCAGCGAGGAAAGGAGCGGCTGCGTGATAACGAAGCGGCCTGCCTGCTGGCCGCTTAACGCCACCTGCAAATGATTCAATGCGCCGGTTCCGTTGTTCGCAAGCGTCACCGTTATCGTATCCTGCGTGCCGGAGGAGTAGCCTTCCAGCAACTTGGCGCCCGATTGATTGGCAATGGTCCCCAGAATGTAAGTCAACGCTTTGACCGTCACTTTCGCGACGGCGCTCGTGGACGTCGCTTGCTTCGTGCCCGTCGCCGCGCTGTCCGTATTCGTCACGACGACATAGTAGTACGTCGTGCCCGCCGTTGCGGTCGGCGCTGCATACGTCGCGCTCGTCGCGCTCGGAATCGGCGTACCTCCCGTCGGGCTGTTCTGCGTGTTGCTATACCATTGATAGCTCAACGATACGCCGCCGCTCGCCGCCACGCTCAAGTCCGCTTGCTCGCC
>Ga0160452_100389_pt1 | contig 35447 bp, 37 predicted proteins | sample HID1971I_E6MG_FD_108230 | JGI IMG/M metagenome (GOLD analysis project Ga0160452, IMG submission 108230) | Enriched millipede-associated microbial communities from UW Madison campus, WI, USA - HID1971I_E6 MG | ecosystem: Host-associated > Arthropoda: Insects > Digestive system > Unclassified ...
ATTATACAAATTCTTCGCCTGTTGGCACGTTTCATCGAGGAAAGAAAATAACGGATGCCCCGGCTTGATCCACACTTGAAACGTCCGATAGTCGGATTTTTGTCCGGACATGATGTCACCTCCTTTCCACTCGGTAAGCGAATGTATGTTCCCATTTATTATACCGTCGCAAAGGAGAAAAGGAAAGAAGATTTTGTAGGCTAGACGAGAAGTCGCCGATTCACCTCACCACTTGGAGAAGTGGGAGTCCTCTCGGCGAAAGTTGATAGATTACACGATCACCATCCACCCTCAATGTTCTTTCTATGTTACGATCCGCAATAAGAAGGGCTACTATTAAAACTGCCAAAGTGCTAAAAGCAATAATAAAAGCTTTTTTATTCATTTGCAATTCCCCCATTTATTTCTGACATGCGAAACATCTGTAGGGAGATCACCCCTGCTCGCGTGTGATAAGCATGACCTTGTCCCACAGGAAGAAGGTAAATTACAACCAATAGAAGGTGTAAAGCTTGCGAAAGCCAGCAGGAGGAATGGGTTAAGCTCGCCAGCGGCTCGCTAGCCCTCGTCCTCGGGCGTCGGCGGAAGCTTCAGCATTCCCACCGCCAGCTCCATGCCATCCTGGACGCCCTTGAGGTAGAGCAGCTCCTGTACGGCTGCTTCGTAGCGATAGCGCTTCTCCTCCCATGCCGTATAGACGGTGAATGCCTGTGTGTCCGAGAGTGTGGCATACAGCGTCTCGTATGTCTCCTCTTCCTCTCCCCGCAGCTGGCTCAGCCCGGGGTGCTGCTCGGCCTGTGCGACGACCTCCATCAGCCGCCGCCGGATCGCTTGACGGAACCATACCGGGATCTCGATGACCCTCTCCCCCTTGTCTATCTCACCCCGATGCGCATGCGCTCTCTTCCGCTGGCTATACAGCGCCGTCCATGCATCCACCTTACGGCTCTGCTCCTGCACCTCCGGATTGTCGGACAACAGCATACCCTTTGCCAGCGACTGCATCCCCAGCTCATTCAGCTTGCGCCGCTCGCGCTCCATCGCTCTTCGTATCCGATGCATCCGTCTGCCCGCTCCTTTGGTTAGGGTGTAGAGAGTGAGTGAGATGTCTATAATGTTTAAATAGTAAATTTTTCTCTCCTTGTTGAATACTTTATCTGTTTCGATCAGTATATCAAATTGATAATGGACTTAAAAGGAGTAATTTTCCTTGAGCGAACCGTCCATCTCACTAAAGAAAGTCATCGGCAAAACCGTGAAAGCCATACGCATCAAAAAGGGATTAAGTCAGGAAGACTTGGCCCACGAATGCAACGTGGACCGATCCTATATCTCCATGATTGAAGTCGGCCGCAACGAGCCTTCCATCACCAAAATATTCGATCTGTGCAAAGGGTTAAATATAAAGCCTTCGGACTTTATAAAGTTGGTTGAGGTGGAGTATGGGAAACTATCTGAAGAATAGTGAGAGAAAGAGAGCGAGACAAGGCAATATGCCGTTGTTTCGCTTTTCATTTTTATTGACAATTAATATTTTTAGCAATCGAAAGCTTCGCCTTTGAATATATACTGATAATGATTATAAAAGGAGTTTGTTGACTTGGACAAACATTCTGTGCTCATCAAGCAAATTATCGGCAAGACGATAAAAGCCTTACGCATGAAGCGTGACCTCAGCCAAGAAGATCTAGCGGGCATCCATGAAGTGGATCGTGCCTATATTTCGAAAATAGAATCTGGTAGAAGCGAGCCTTCGGTACATAAGATATTTGAATTATGTGAAGCGCTGCAAATTAAGCCCTCGGATTTTATCAAGCTTGTGGAGATTGAATATGAGCGGTTGAGGAAAGAAATGAAATAAAAGCGAGACAGGGCAAAGAAAAAGTGCCGGTGTCTCGCTTTTATTTCAGAAATCTTTTATGTTAAAAGCTTTATGAATTTGAAAAGACATAAAAGCAATTAAAGAGGACGCATCGCATGATCTTTTGAAACAATCATTAAGTTTTCTTACACTGATGTAACGAGTCCTTATAATTATGCAAAATGAATAACTTGCTACATACTCTTAAGCCTCTGCTAACGCATAATCAGGATCAAATTCCTTACAACTGGTAAGGTTTCTTTTTAATTGAAGTTTTCTAAATACTACATTCAAACTATCAGCACCTGGGTGTCCGTCGATTTTCTTACATAAACCAGCTATATTCATAAGTAAAAAGTCCAGTCTTCTTGATTGAAAACCTAGTTTAAGTTTATCATAAAACTGGACTACATCAGCATCTCCTTGGTATTTTTCGGATACTTTTATATAAAACATCTCATCTCTTTCAAATACAGATGCAATATACTGAGAGTCTGGGTTAAGAATCGTTCTATAACTCTCCTTAATAAAATAACTGCTTTTAGCCCTATTACAGTCATAACAGGAAAGAACTAAATTACTAATTTCACCTGCTAATTCTTTTGACTCAAACGATGATTCACAGATATAATGGTCGATTTCAAATAAAGTTGAATTAATACTATCTATAGAATTTCCACAATATCCACATTTATAGTTATATATGTGCATAAACTTAGCTTTAAAGGGACCGTTTTTATCTCTGATTTTATTGTAAACAATTTTTTGATTGGGATGAGCTTTAAAAACCTCCATATTTAACAAACTCTTTTTCAAATCTAGTTCGACTAATGAACAGCAATAATCAGTATTACGATAATCGCTAGACATCTATATCCCTCTGCAACTCACGGAAAGCGCTAATGATACTATCAATATCTTTGGTTGTTAATTCGTCATATTGAGAACTTCCATCTAAAGAACTTAGAATTTTTTCAATCAAAACCTTATCAATCCCTTCGTTTCGTTTCAGTTTATTAGCTATATTGCGAAAGACACTTATATTCTCATAAGCATTATCGAGAGCAGCTTTTAACTTTACCGAGTAATACATAATACCAGTTTCCTTATTATCATGTCGGTATTTTTGAATCGTTCCGAAATCCTCTTCCAATTCATTTTGCGTTATAACTAAAACCTCAATAAAGGGATACATCTTTTTTAGTATCATTTTGAATTCTTCACCAGAGAACTTACTAACTCCTACACTTTCATTTTCGAACAATTTTGAATCTATTAGTATAATATTCGCTTCAATAATAAGAGGATTACTAAGTAAGCTCTCATACCCTTCATCACTATTAAAGGTAATTTCAAAATATTCTTTAATAAAATCAACACTCTCATATTCCCTTGCCAAGTACCTCGATATATCGGGGTCCGGTTTGTCATCTACGTAAACAATTTTAATATTATTCACTCAAGTTACCTCCAAAAGAAAAATCAATTTGAAAACCATTAAGACTTGCTATCCTGATAACCTCCCCACCAGACATTACAATTGTATTGTTAACTATCCACATGCCTAAACCATGACCTTGAGGCCTTGAAGTTTCGTGAACTTCCAGGATTTTCATTGGATTAGAATCGTATTTCTCATCCAACCCTTTACCATTATCTGAGTACGAGATCTCTAACTTCCCATCGCTCTCTAAAACAGAAATACCAATGTTCAATTGATTTCTATCATCGTTATGTTGAATACTGTTCAGAATGAGATTATCAAATATGACCTTAATGCTATCTTCCGGAAGCACAAACAAGGTATCTTCATATATATTGATGTTTATTTTTATCCAGGAATAATCCCTCTCCCATAATTCTTTTATCATTACAAGCAACATATTCACATCATGAATATTAGGTTGGAAATTACTTTTTTCAACCTCTTCAAGTAATGTGCTCATAAATGATACTAGTTTTGTGTTTATTTTTTTATTTTCCTGTATAAGCTTTGGAATATTGGAATAAGCATATTTCGTTTTTTCGCTTTCATTTACTATTTCCCATAAACCGAATTCTTTCATAGCCTCAATTATATTATCAGAGTTTTGAGCAATACTATTTCTATCATTATGCATTTCATGAGCAATAGAAGTCGCCTTTAATCCAGAAGTCGCCAAAACATTTAGAATTCTAACATCATATTTATAGCGTTCTTCTGTATTAATAATTACCTTTTTAAAGTTTTTATTATCATTCTTAAACTCTTTAATTTCACGTATAAATATTGCTAAATCCTTATTATTGAGGTCCTTTAAAGCCTTTGGATTCTTGATTATTTGGTCAGTAATCTCACTTTCTTTTTCTACAATCTTATTTTTTTCATTTATTTTCCGAATGATATTTTGTCTGTTTCTTTCAAACTCACTTATACCTTTACTAATTATTTTTATAAAAACTTCATAGTACACATTTTCATCCAAGCCTTGTCTATTTGATAAATCTTTCAACATGCTATTATCTTTTTTATCGATCTCAACCTTCCCTGCAAGTTGGTTTTCTCGAACTCTCCAATTACCTGTTGGATGAGAGGCCGCCGCTGGCGAAAGTCTTGATCTTTTCCCCAACCTTAACCAATCCTTTGTCCCATCGTATGAAGATATACTAAAAGCGTTTCTATACAATATAATCCCACTTTTATACCTCTTGGGGAGTTTCTTGTTTTTATACAAAAATTTATCCATATCACTAGAGTTCGAGTCTTTTAAACTAAAATAGAGTTCTACCGAAAAATCACCTAATAGATCTAATACATCCGACAGCTCACTTTCCGTCAAATTTATTTCTTTGTCACCTTTAAATTCTTTCACACAATTTACCTTAGACTTAAATTCATATAGATTCTTTTCTATATACTTTTTTGCTTCTTGTTGAAATTCATCTGAAGTTACATGACATGATAGTTCATTATCAATTGCCGAGTACGAAATATTAATGATGCTTGTACAATTAATTCCGATTACAGGTTTAGAAAAGTACTTTTCTATGCTTACCGGCTTTTCCCCTTCTACTTTTACCATTATTTGCATCAATTCACTATTGTATGTTCTGGATAAATAATCCACTAATTTCTTAATGCTATTTTTATTCCACTTATCTCTCAAGACCCTTATTTCAAAACGAGTTCCCTGAAATAAATTACCATCCAATTCCTCTAGAACACTTTCATTCCAATCTGTCTTCCAACTAACAAGTGAATTGCCCTCTTTTCTGGTCAGCAAAATGACTTTTGAACCTAACCTAGATAATGCAAACCTACCAATTCCTTTAGAACCAGCATAAATTCTCACCTCGCCATTCTTATCCACAAGTTCATAATCTTTATCACTTTTCCCAACATGCATCCAATGCCTTCTAATATCATGAAGGTTCATTCCTACTCCGTCATCTTCAACAACAATTAAATCATTGTAAAATTCAATACTTACTTTATCCGCCTTAGCGTCATATGCATTTTTCACCAACTCCAATATAGCAGACTCTTGATTAGTAAAGTTCTGGACTCCAAGCACCTCAGCAATAGTATTATCCTCAATAATATACCTAAGTCTTTCCATAATTCCCCCCTAGACATATCTCAATAAACAAAGTTATTTATGTCTTTAGACGTAATCCTTAAAGAGCTCCCATTTGCATTTGTTCCTATTAGTTTCACATACTTCAGAAATTCATCACTCTCCAAAATTCTTTTGGCTTCCAATAAAGATCCCCCTTCCCTGGCAGTAATATATATTCCAGAGTAAGGTATAAATTCTCTATCCAATTCATAAACTTTTACTTCTTTCGTTACTACAGTTGACAACAAAAGCTTTGGCTGATTTAAGTGAGCAAGAGCTTGTGTTCTACCATATTCAAACCATTTAACACTCTTATCCGCTTTTCTTTTCCTTAATGAATCTTTGAATTTTTCAAGATATTTTGACGTTCCCGGAAAAAGGCCCTCAAACTCTTGTTCGCTATATCTGTTTAGCTCCCCCTCATTGTATTTATAAGGGAATATAATATATTCTCGCTTATTGAAATTCATAGATCTTGGGCTTACTGCTACTCTTATTATTTTCTTCTCTATTTCAAAACCTTCAACTAATATTTTGTTTTTGTAGACATCCCATTTTTTTATTATAAACGCTTCATTCAAGAGAGTAGCTACACCAATTCGTGCTATAAACTTATCACCAAATCTACTATTCCCTTTGTTAGGGTCAATACCTGAAAAAATCCATTTTTCCGTTTTTTTTAATTCAAGTTTATTGACTTGTACTTTCTCACCACTCACTTTGTCTTTGTACTCAATCCATTCTTTATTAACACTGTTATCACACACAATTATGGAGGAGGACGTCAAAGCTTTTTCAAATATTTTCTTTGATTTGTAGTCAATGACTTTTGTTAAACTTGGTAAGACAATCTCTCTAAGCTTTTCGGCAAAAACATTTTTGAATATACTATTAGGGATCAAATATGCTAGTTTTCCAGTTGTTTTCAAAGAATTTATACTTGCTTCAATGAATGCATAGCAGTAATCAAATTTACCAGAACCACAAGAAGAAAACCGCTCTTTCAATACTGATCTTAGGTTAACACTTAATTCCCTATAATTTATGTAAGGGGGATTTCCAATTACATAATCAAAAATGGCATTATGCTCTTTATCAAGAAAATCTCCGTTTAGTATATTCCATTGAACTTTTTCAATTCCAAACGAGTTAGAGACCTGGTCTAGATTTTTTATACAATTTTGATAGTGTATAATATCAATTTCTGCTCCATAAACATCTTGTTCTAAACCTTTTTTTATTTCATTCGAACTCTTCTTTTCGTCAATTGCACTTTGTATGTATCTTCTAACTATTTCAACAAGTATATTTCCATCCCCACATGCATTTTCAATCACTTTCTTTCCATACAGATTAGCTCTATAATCAATAGCATTCAACAACTCAAAAACCACAGTTTTTGGTGTGAAAACTTGGCATTTTTCCGAGACCACTTTTTCAATCATTATTTTGCCGCCCTTAGCTAGTTGTGTTAAAAATATACAATCAAAAGTCGCGCAGGTCAATTACTAACATTATATCCAAACAAGCGATTTTTGCCAACAACAACTACAAATACTTTTTCGTTGTTGTGTGATAATGTCCGTATAACTGTTCTGAGATAATGTCACTAAAGGACAGGAGACATTGAGCAGAGCAGAGTTGAAGAAGGTTGTCGTGATGGAGAAAATCATTAGCAGACAGATGAAAAATGCGGAATGAGCGTAGTACTGGAATAAACCTGTAGGCAGTAATTCGTTTAAATAAGAATTTTTTGCCGGAGGGGGCAGCGACGCCGCAAAAAAGCGCATCAGCCACGCCAGCGTCGCGCGCAAGCGAGGGCACTATATGGAAGCAACGCCCAATGCCTGGCTTGAAGATCACGCTCCAAGCTTCGCCTCCATGCGGTGATGACGACGCCACGGGCCTCGTGTCTTCCGATCGACCGAGTGTCACGAAGGTTACTCGCTCGTGATGCAGCAAGGCATCCAGACCTATGGCGTCCCTCTTGGGCTCTACAGTGTCCGTCATGCGATCTTCCAATCACCAAACAAGTCGTTAACCCTTGAGCAGGAACTGACCAATGAACAGATGCCGCTCTCTCCGAATTCGTGAAAGCCATGCAGGAGCTCGGTATTACCCACATCAAGGCACGAACACCTCAAGCTAAAGGACGGATCGAGCGTCTCTGGGGAACGCTCCAGGATTGTGGTCATTGAATTATGACTCATGGGTGTCAAGACGATCGTGCAGTCTAATGAAGACTTGCCAGCGCTCGTACGCAAGCACAATCTCAGGTTCGCCGTGAAGCCAAACCAGGAACCCAGTGTCTATCGCACACTCGATGCTGCCACTCCGCTTACCTATGACTTCTCCACACGTGACAAGCGAGCCCTTGGCCAAGGTTTAACCTTATTCTTCGCCAACAAGCTATATACGCTCGCCAAGCCAACCTCGTTAGATTAGACGCCAAGACGTTCGCAGAGGTGCGTCACACCCCTGCGGGCGAAGTCGTCGTCTGGCATGATGGCGCCCCTATTCCGCTTGTCGAGGTTGAGGAGCCTGTGAGAAAGAACGACGCAGCAAAAGAAAAAAGCGAGATTTGTGTCACCACGCAAGCCCGCCTCAGTACATCCATGGTAAGCCGCCGCGGTGCAAAAAAACGTGTTAAGTCTACCACAAAGAAAAAGGATTTACTCGACACACAACAGTTACACTAAGCCGATCTGGTGAGCAGCCTCGGCATTCTCAGAGGTGACATTTTCACAGACTTTTGACATCCTTTTAATACTTATTCACTAGCACAACTGCCCGGGTATATTGGACTTGCTGTTCCACCTTCGAAAATGTATACGTCGTTGGTGATGAGGACAACCATCCATCTCCACTCTCACATACTTGTCTACATGACGCGCAGTCCCTGTCTGCAATGATGTCGAGGCATAAGTCGATTGTCGGCTTTCCTTACCGTTTTGCCGTTTCCAGTGGATTTTTCCTCACGGCCCAAAAACTGGTTTCTAAAAATATACAGAGAAGGTTGTTCATTTGTTTTTATCTGAAGCACCTCAATCACTAACTACTAGCCCAAACCATTTGTGTGTAACACTAGTCTCATGCTACCCCCTCTTTTCCTTCCCCAACGTCGCCAGGAGCTGGCTTACGCGGCCGGGCGTGACGCCGATCAGGCGGGCCCATTCGCTGTTTTTGGCGTCGGGGTAGGTTTCCATGACGGCCCTCAGGCGGGTGATCGCCTTGCCGCGCACCGAGACGGGCCCCGGGGCTGGCGGAGCCTGCCATTGCGCCTCGCTGCTCTCGAAATGTCGGTCCGTCGCCTGACGGACCGCTTGCGAGACCTCCAGCAGGCAGTCATTGCAGATGAAGTGCCCCTGATAGTAGCTTAATTGCTCCAGCGACAGGCAGAACAGACACTCCTGCATCCGATATTTCCGCAGTGCGATGCGCCGGTTCTTATCGTCGACCAAAAATTCTAGTGCATCCCCTTCCTCTATGCGTAACGTACGTCGCAGTTCTCTAGGCAAGACGATTCGCCCCAGCTCGTCCACTTTACGGACGACACCTGTATTTTTCAAGCTTTAACCTCCTTTTGCACGCCTCGATCGACACCAGCCTCCGAGGCGCGCTATGTATATTGGTTGTAGATCTGGATAGAAAGAAGCGTCCGATGGGAAGCCCACGGCCCCGATTGAACGCTTCACTTTTCATCGCCTACCCTCTCACCCTTCAGCTCATTCCACATATAGCCTGTCTGCCTGTGTCTCTACTTGTTGTCAGGGTAGGCGTTTTGCAGCGCTTCCTCGATCCGGTGTACTTCGTTGCTAACGATGCCATCGCCAGCACCAACAGACTCATCCATACTCATGGTGGCCCCATCCTTTGCAGGGGTGGGAGTAGCTGTAGCTGGACCGGTCAATAATCGACTCAGCAATGCCTTGCGTTGGACAATTTCGTCACTCGGAGGCCTATACTCATTGTCCGACCCGACTGTCGGGGTGGGTATCGCCTCTTGCAGTTGGGCAGAGCCCGCCGATACCACGATGCCCCCGGTCAGGATGATCCCTGCCAGCGTCACACCAAGGATGACCGCGCCATTGCGCTTCCGCGTGACATTCATGATAGAGGAGATACGCAGCTTCATACTCTTCTTCCCTCCATAGAAGTTAGTCGATAATGCAGTGTACGCTCTCCCTTTCCTCCTGGCAGCACCGATAATAGCTTCGCCATATTGCATGCGCAGTTGACCGTCGGCATCCTGCAGCAGCCGTTCGTCGCAGGAGATCTCGCATTGGTCGGCTGCCGCTCTCGCCATCAGATAGACCAGCGGGTTGTACCAGTGCAAGCAGGTGGCTCCTACGAGCATGGCCTTGCTCCACAGGTCATGCCGCTGGAGATGGATCAGCTCATGCTTCAGGATCAGGGTCAATGTACGCTCCGGCGCCTGGGTCGTCGGCAGGACAATCGTCGGCCGGAGCAAGCCGACCAGCATCGGGCTCGGCACGGCCTCGCATACCTTGACGTCGATCTGCCTCTGCATCCCCAGCTCCGTCTGCACACGGACCAATATCTCCCATACCCTCGGATCGACGACAGGCTCGCTCCAGCGGCGGACGAAGCGCATGAAGCGGCGATGGCGGAGTGTGTGATAGGCGATGGCGCCGACAACCCCCAATCCCCAGATGACTAGCAGCACACCCCATAGAGGTATACTCTCCCGGACAGTCTCCAGACCGCCCGCCTCCATCACTAACAGGTTTTGGTTAAGCGATTGCATAACTCTATCCGAGATGTCGATCCTGTGTGCAGCTCCGATGAACAGGTCTAGCGGCGGACGGAACGGGATGAGCCAGCCGACTGCAATGAGCAGCCACCCCATATAGCTCCACTTGGCAGCATACCTTTTGGTTAAAAGAGGCGAGAGAGTCGCATATATGAGCGTTACGAGTGACATGGCAACAGTGCTTTGGATTAGGATCGTTAGCCATGCCTGCATATCAGTCTCGCTTCTCTTTCAGCCACTGCTCTAGCTGGTCGAAGTCGCTGTCTTGCAGCTTGTTCCCCTCATACAGCGTAGCCACCAGGCTGAGGAAGGAGTTGGAGTGGAAACGCTCGATAAAGTCGCCCGTTTCGAACTTTAGATAGGCCTCCTTGGTGATCAGAGGATAGTAATACAGCTCCTTGCCGTTTTTCTTCTCTGTGCGGATGAAGCCACGCTCCACCAATCGCAACGATAGCGTATTGACCGTCTGAGGCTTCCATTTTCGTTGATTCCCGATCTCTTGCATGATGACACTGGTCGTTAACGGTTCATCATGGGCCCATATTACTTTCATGATGTCAAATTCAGCATCCGGCAGCTTCTTCATAGCACTCATAGAATCACCCTTTTCAAGACACTTGTCTACAATCGTATTCTACAATTGTCTTGAATTGATGTCAACTTTCCCTTAAAATTCAGAGACTTTTTTCCCAAGCCATTCCAATTACATATATTAAGTGATATGATAGAATCACCCAATTAACCAAATGCTGCATGTCGCTCAAGTCCCTGTTCCAAACTACCAAAATCCAATCTATGGAGGAACCTGCTTATGAAAAAAAATGCACTCTCGCTCTTTAGCATTCTCGCTCTTGTCATCGTCTTAATGGTTCCCGGCATCACGTCAGCAAGCAATCAACCGAACATCACGTACGCCGCTCTGTCATCCGAACAACTCGCGTATGCCGATCTGGACGCAGCGCCTGAGGAATGGAAGGAAGCGATCCTGGATTCGAGAGAAGCGATCATCTATAGCACTTCCTGGACTGTGGATGGACAGATGTCGATCGAGCATGCGGATGGCACGATTGAAGAGCTCCCTGAGTTCTCGGACCTGTTCCCGGATTGGGATGTCCCTAACCTGTATGAGACCGAGCCCACCTCGTTGACAGCGCGGGCCGATACCCCGAACATGCGTCTATCGGTCGCCAGTTATGTCGGGTTTGTCTATCTGTTCGCACCGTCCGATACGTCGGCGTCGCTGCCCTTTTACAGCTTCTCCTCAAGCGCGAACCGAGTGACGATGCAAGCGTCCTCCTTGCCAGGGACGAGCTGGAATGGCGGCTTCACTAATCTGAACACAGGCTCCGATGTCGGCCACTACACGTACTTGTCTGCCAGCAGCAGGATACATCTCAATACCCCTAACTCCAGCACGTTTTATGGTGCGAGGGCGAGTACATTCAGCACAACCGGGTCTGCGCTGATGAGCGTATACGACGATCCGATCTAAGCCGCTACATATAAAACGTGGACGCCCAAGCTCTTGTCTTGGGGTCCACGCTTTTGTGTTTTTCTAATAGATCGAAATGTCCGTACCGTAACGATGAAGCTGTAGTCATCTTGCTATGACCGCCCTATACGATTTCGCCCAACCACACATCTCCGACTCTCACTTTAAATACCATATCCTCGCCATCGCTTAATGTTATCGTTTCACTCGCGTACGCTTTATTCTGGATAGCTTCGATATCCTTCTCCGTACTAAATCCCCATTCCATATCCTTTTGCAGGTCAGAGAGCCAATACCGATCTGCATCGATGGCCAGCTCCCATGTTAACTGCGGCACTCCAGGCACTCCCCCATAGAGCTGCGCGGGGAAGGCTTTGGCAGCTTGGCCCGGATCGAAGGTATCGTCGTAGAAGTGTAAAGCCTCGCGAAACGCGACCACGATCTGCGAATTAATAAAATGCGGGTGATAGAGCCAGATTTTCAGATAGTATGGTTCATTGAACCCGCTCATCTGCCGAGACCACGATTGATACACTTCGATCATGGCCGCCAGAAGCAACCGAGCGTACCATAGCGGAGGGTTGCGCCGCGTTAATCGGTAAAACGGGTCAATCCATAGCTTGACATAATCTCTCTGGTTACGCTCCAGCTCTTCCATGTCCAACTCGATATACCGTTTCTTCCACTGCTCGATCTGCTTGACTCTGCGCTTCCAGCCCCGGATTTTCTTTTGGTTCGCCAATGGATTTGCCATCGTCATACACTCCACCAATCGTTAAAGTCAACTACTCTGCTCCCTTCATCATATCGCACGACCCGCGCCCTCCGCTACTCATCCATAGACCTCATACGACCACAGCGCGCCCTATCCGGCTCCTGCATCGGCACAGCAAGAGGCCCGCGATAGATCGCGGGCCTTGTTCGGGTCACCATTATTGACTCGGCTCGGTATTGAACGTCCATTTCGTCTCATAAGGATAGTTGCTGTAATCGATTTTCTTCACGATAAGACGAGCGCCGCTGCTGGTTGAATAATCTTTAACACCTATTGATAATCCTCCATAGCTTTCAATGCCGTAAGGGTACAGCTTCCATTGCTGCGTAGCCGATCCATTGCAATCGGCCAGGACGAGGGGGGCTCCATCTGGAGGAGATGACCCTGCATCCACACAATAGTTCTGGGTGTGCAGCGTCCCGTCGGAGGCAAATACAAATACCTGATTGCTTGCGTTATTGCAGGGGTACTGAATGAGCTGCGCTCCGGCTTCGCTGCTGCCGTTCATGACGTCTGCGCACAGTCCGTTCGCCTGATTAATCAATTCGCCGCCCGGCGAGTTGCCGATTCCGTATTCCTGAACAACCTGATCCCCATGGGTCATAATTTTGCTGGCTCCTGGACAGTCGGAGCTTATCGTTGAAGCAATATAGGTTGCTGTTTTTATCTTACCGTTGTAGATGGTAGTAGGCGCCTCATTGACTAGTCTGGAGTGAGGTTCGTCGCCGCAACGGGTGTTCGTGTTATTCCAGTCAAAATATTCGGTAAAAAGCCTAACATCACTCGCTGAAATCTCCGAACCGGGTTCAATCTGAACTTGTCCAAGATCAAAGGAAGTGCCTGCCGTCACATCCCTTACCTCAACCCCATAATAACCCGGAGACCGTTCCTTCAGATGAAACTTATAGGTATGGCCTGTTATCGGCCTTTGCAATATATGGCATCCATGCCCCTTCCCATTCTCCTCAAACGGTGAACATACCACATTCAGGTTGCTGGAAAATGAAGCCGTCGCTCCCCAGACCGAAAACAGAAATTGTCCGCCCCCGTCCTTCCAGGTCTGGAAGCCGGTATATCCACCATACTCCGTTCGGTTAAACTTAAACTCATTGGCCCAGAATACGTTGCCGCGGCCGGGACTATCCAGAATTGTCTGCGTAAAGGTCATTTCCTTGACAGGCTCAGTATAGAAGCTGTAAACCACATCTCCTCCGGGGACCTTAGCGACAGCATCATTATCGGGCGAACAGGCAGCCAGACCCGCAGCCACCGCGACAATCCCTCCCAGCAACAGAACCCTTCTGTAGATGGACCAAGCCCTCCATCCCCGTCTTACGAACCCGAGACGCGCATACTTCTTCAGCCATTGTATCATCGTAGCCCCTCCATGCATTAGAGAACCCGTAAGCTCTCTAGATTAGCGTATGTTTACGCCTGTCCACATGGTATTCACCGATGATAGGGCGAGTGACAATTTTCAGGAAAATAGGTTGTCCCTAAACTGATTTGCATTTCAAGCTGACATCAATGCCGCAGGACGATACAATGGGGGGATAAGGATCATCAAATACAACACACCCGCTAAAAGCCGGGGGCAATAAGGAGTCTGCAATGGCCAAACCACGTAAGCTCATTTTCACCTTGACCGTACTCTATACGTTTGTCATTCTTTTTTTCATGTTCTTCGCCTTCGGCCGAACAGACGCCAAAGAACACACCTCTGGCTACACCTTTATCTTTCTGCCTGACAGCTTCTTCAAGATGCCGGCTCTATCTGATCTTCTGCATCCAGCGCTCATGGATCTTGTGGACCTTGGCAACATCGCAGCCTTTATTCCCTTTGGGCTCTTGATTCCATTGCTGTATCGGATGACTTTTATTCGGTTCATCACCTTGTTCTTTGCGTCGATTCTCGTACTGGAAACGATACAGGCGCTTACGTTTCTAGGCAGCTTTGATACGAACGACGCCATTCAAAACTCGGTCGGCGCGGCCATCGGTTTTGGCGCATACAAGCTTGGTTTTCGTTCAAGACATGTTCGGCGAAATATGATACTGACCGCCGTCTCCGCTTTCGTTCTTTTTGTCGGGGTCTGGGGAGTGTTCGGCATGGTAGACCGCGCATTGACCAAGGAAGAAGGCCCCTTCATCGCGTTAAACGAACTGATGGACAGCTCCGGAAACGTATCGCCCGGCCTGGAACCGGAGCGCTTTACCATCCATAACCAGGACGTAACCCCCCGCTATACGATGTATGCCGCGGAGAGCGGCGATATCGTAACGTTCACCTACATGACGAAAGAGGAGATGATTTTCTACTTCTATTACGGGATGCCTGAACCGACAGATTACGCTGGAAGCATCCGTCTGTCGGTCAATGGAAACGAGATCCTGACCAGCTCTGGCGAGGATCAGCGTCTCTACCCGGAGCTGTTCCCGGACCTGTTTAAAATTCCGCTCGAGGCAGGCAGCGAGCTTACGATCACCCTGGAGGGGAACCAAAAAATATGGGACGTCGGGTATAGGAAAATGCAATATTTTTGGAACTAGCTGAAAGCAGCCGTAATAATAGGTCGTTTATGAACGAGCCTATTACTGCGACTGCTTTTTTTGTTTGTACATAAGCTCAACACCTGCCCTTTTTAAGTCTTAATGGACGTTTGGATGGTACAGGCCCGGCAGCTCGGACATAACGTATAGCAAACAAACGGATACGTCATCCAGCAGTAACTTGCACTCCAGCCTGGGTTGTCTGTACGCGGAGCCTGGCGAGTCCAAGAGCCAGAGCCTCAAGAGAGGGGATTCATCCATGAATCACCTGATATGAATCTATACAGCCAAGTAAAAAGGAGATGTGTAGCCAATGTCCAATCCCAATCTGCCCAATATCACCCCGACCATAAACCTATCGCGCGACGATGCGTTGAATCTCTTGTTCTCTTCCATCGCGATGGAGGAGCTCGGCTTGGCACATGTTATTAATACTCAGGGCGAGAACATTCAGTTCGCTCTTGGCACCTTGGCAGGATTAAGCGGCCCGGCTGCCACGCTAGCGGATGTTCTGGCTGTGAACAGCAGCAGCCAAGCGATGCTGGATACGATTGCCCGACAGGAGATCATGCTCGATTCCAAGCTGCGGGCCGCTTCGGCCATTCCTTCTCTGATCGGGCCTACCGGCCCTATAGGCATCACCGGCGCGACGGGCCCAGTTCTTACCCTCAACGGACTGAGCGGCGACGTCATCTTAAATGCGGATACCGGATTTCTGCCGTTTCATAATACGGAAGCCTCCTTCAGCAATTTGAATCAATTCATCGAGGCAGGGGTCTACAGCTCCAATAGTCCTGCAGGCACAGCGCCTCAGAATGGTCCGGAATCGCCGTTACCCGCACATCCTGCGGTATGGACGCTCTATGTATCGCAGGTGGGCAGCTATATCCAGCAGTTGTACATCTCCAATCCGGTACTGTTCTACCGTAGCAGCGCAAACAATGGCGCCCACTGGACGAATTGGGAGCAAATCGGCCTGCGCGGGCCAACAGGGCCGACTGGAGCAAGCATCACCGGTCCGACCGGCGCAACAGGGCCGACCGGCCCGACTGCCGTGACCGGCTCCACCGGGGCTACCGGCGCCACGGGTCCAAGAGGTGCGACCGGGGCAACAGGCTCGCCAGGCGTGACCGGCGTCACCGGGATGACTGGTCGTATCGGCGTGAGCGGGGCAACCGGCGCAAGCGGGGCGACGGGTGTCACGGGGGCAACTGGCTCGACCGGGTCTACGGGTGTGACCGGCGTTACAGGCATGACCGGCCCCACGGGGGCGACCGGGGCAACAGGCGTGACCGGGCCGACGGGTGTAACCGGACCGACGGGCGCAACCGGGGCCCAGGGCAATCCTGGTGTTTTGGCGACTTCTGTCATCGACAACTTTGCCATCTTTCAGCCTACCGGCGCGGTTTCGGACACGCAGAGCCCCATTGTATTCGAAGGCCTGACGAATACCAGCCCCGCTACCATCCAATTATCACCGGACGGCCAGACGATCACGCTCTCGCCCGACAGCTATTACTATGTCTCCTTCAACTTCCGCATGGCAATTGCGACGCCGGACCCGGCAGGAACCGTCCGGGCGCAAATATTGACCTTCCTCGGAACATCCGAGCAGGATATAGGATGTATTATCGAGCAATCCCAGACGATAACGGGGGATCCTGCACCGGGACAATTAGCCTTGTACGCATCAGGGTTGATCTATACCAATCCGCCAGCAACTCTCAACCTGGCGGCCTTGGCCACTACGACGCCACCCGCAAATCCGATTGCATTTAATCCTGATGCTTCCAACCTGAGCATCCTCCAGATCCTGTAGGCCGGGATTGGATGCTCTTCTACCTAAGGAGGTGTTGAACCATGTCCAATCCTAACCTGCCCAATATTACGCCAACCATCGCCTTATCGCGCGACGATGTGCTCAATCTCATGTTCTCTTCGATCGCGATGGAGGAGCTTGGGCTCGCGCATATTCTCAATGCGGAAGGAGAAAAAATGCAATTTGCCCTGGGCACGCTGGCAGGACTAAGCGGTCCGCCTGCTACGATTGCGGATATCCTCAACGTCAGCAGCAGCAACCAGGCCATGCTGGATACGGTCTTCCGTCAAGAGATGATGCTGGATTCCAGGCTGAAGACCGCTTCCGCTCTGCCGACGGTGGTCGGCCCGCAGGGACCGACCGGTCCTTCCGGAGCTCCGGGCGGAGTCGTCAGCATCAACGGCATGACAGGAGCGGTCACGCTGGATGCGACAACCGGCTTTTTCCCGATCTCCTTAACGGGAGACTCCGGCAGCAACCTGGATCTTTACACGGACCCCGGCGCCTATAGCTCCAATGATCCCAACGGCGCGGCTCCGCAGAACGGTCCTGAATCTCCGCTTCCCGAACACCCTGCCGTGTGGACATTGTATGTATCCCGGGTCGGCAACTTTGTCCAGCAGCTTTATATTTCCAACCCCGTGATGTATTACCGCAGCATCCAGCTCGGCGTAGAGCTATGGACCCCGTGGGCGGAGATCAGCCAGCGAGGTCCAACAGGCGCGTCCGGTCCGACGTTAACGGGATCTACAGGCGTGACTGGACCGAGAGGCGCCACAGGTCCGACGGGCGCTACCGGCGCAAGCGGAGCGACGGGAGCATCGGGCTTGATCGGAGCGACGGGTATGACGGGTGCTACCGGCGTCACGGGCGCGACTGGCCCGACCGGAGCCACCGGGGGGACGGGAGCATCGGGCCCGACCGGCGCGACGGGGTTGACCGGGGCCACCGGCCCGACCGGAGCCACTGGCGCGACTGGCGCTACGGGTGTGACCGGCGCTACCGGCATGACGGGCGCTACCGGCCCGACAGGCGCTACCGGTGTAACTGGAGCCACTGGCCCGACCGGGGCTACCGGTGTCACCGGTCCGCTTATTATTCGCAACAATGCTGGGTTTTCCTCTACCGGCGTAGTCCCAAATAACTTTTTTCTTCCTTATACGGAGGTTTTTAATAATAGTCCTGAAGTAATCGCACCGAATGTTGACAATCTCCTTTTGCTTGGAGAGAGCGTGTATTATATTTCATATGCTCTGAGACTTAAGGTGGACCCGCCTATCACGAACGGTGTGTTTAAGGGGGTAGCCGTGGCGTTTATGGGAGGTGTGGATGCTCGGATAACTGCCATTAAAGAGCAAACGGTTGGACCCGGCCAGCCCGCCGTGGGAGAAGTAACGTTGGAGTCGGGCGGTTTGGTTCAAGTCGGTATCGACGGCAACTTTGATATAATAACGAGTTATAGTTTAGACCCTCCTGGAAGCAATGTTGAATTTATCCCAGAATACTCAACCATCAGCGTTGTTCTTATTAAGTCTTTGTTTATATAGGGAGAGTTGTGAAGGAGGTGTGTAATCAATGTCCAATCCCAATCTGCCCAATATTACGCCCACCATATCCTTAACGCGTGATGATGCCGTTAACCTATTGTTCTCGTCGATTGCAATGGAAGAGCTTGGACTCGCGCACATGATCAATGCGGAAGGGGAGAAAATTCAGTTCGCCCTCGGCACCCTGGCAGGAACCACTGGGCCGGATGCCACGATTGCCGATGTTCTCGCGGTCAACAGCAGCAGTCAGGCGATGCTCGATGCGATCTTCCGCCAGGAAATGATGCTGGACTCCAAAATGCGGACTGCCTCTGGCATTCCGACTGTAGTCGGGCCAACCGGCGTGACCGGACCAACCGGCCCCGCGGCGGCAGTTGCCAGCGTCAATGGGCTTACGGGAGATATTACCCTGGATGCAACGGATGGCTTTTATCCCGTCTTCAACCATCCCTCGGATAGCAATATGGACCAAATGGTCCAGCCCGGGAGCCACCGCTCGACGAATCCAAATGGGGATCCGCCGTTCCATGGCCCCGACTCTCCGCTCCCGACTCATCCGGCGGTATGGACCTTGTATGTCTCCGCAGTACAACAATATATCCAGCAAATCTATATCTCCAATCCGGTGCTGTATTATCGGAGCAGCTCGGATACAGGCGCTACCTGGTCGCCGTGGATCGAGATTCGTCATCAAGGTCTCGTGGGCATAACAGGCGAGGCGGTGACCGGGCCGACCGGCTCCACGGGCGGGACGGGTGCAACAGGAGTAACCGGACTGCGAGGAGCATCCGGGGTTACAGGCGCCACAGGCGGGACAGGGGCGACGGGGCTCACGGGTGTCACAGGTGTAACGGGAATAACGGGAGCGACAGGTCCAACCGGTGCGACAGGCGGGACGGGACGGACAGGCGCGACGGGTGTGACCGGCGCGACGGGCGTGACCGGCGCCACGGGCGCAACCGGCGCCACGGGAGCGACCGGCGCTACTGGTGCGACTGGCGTTACAGGCGCACAAGGCCCCGACGGTGCGCCAGGTATGCCGGGAGGTACGGGTCCCACAGGCGCTACCGGCTATACGATTCTGAGGAATATGGCGGTCTTTCGTCCCACGGGTTCCGTTGCAAGCAGTCCGATTTTTTTAGAGGAAGCATTTAATAACAGCCCTTCGACAATTGTGTTTGGCGACGATTTTATCCTTTTGTTGCCTGACAGCGTGTATTTGATCTCCTTCAATATCCGTTTCCGACATCCGGTTCCAGGCGGGTCGATTAAGCTTAATCTACTGGCAAGACCCTTAAGCGGCATGTTGGAGCAAACGATTGGCACGGAAGAGCCGGCTCCGGGAGAATACACGTTGCAAGCTAGCTGCCTGGTCAGTACAGGAGCTAACTACAATTTGGAGTTTTTTATCACCCAGGAGGGAATCCCCGCAAGCGATCCGGAGTTTGTTACGGATCAATCGAACATTACGATTATTCAAATGATGTAGGGAAAAGGGAGTAGTAGTAAGTCGAGGGAGCCGCGCGATGCGAGCATCGCGCGGCAGGCCCTTGCTTGTCGCATGGAGCATCTGTATGGCGAGCGTCTTCTTAACAAGCTCGACGGACGGTCATTGCATCGCATTCATTAACGCGTAGAAATATTCCGGTTCATGCGTTTTATTCAGACAGTACCAAGCGTCCAACGTTGTTGGAGCAAATACATCGAGCGCTTGTAAAACATGCACCGTAAATTCCAATGGCGCCACTCCGGATGCCGTAATCAAATTCCGATCGGTAACGGCAGGTTCCATTTTGTAATAGTCTTCGCCTGCGTAAGCAGGGCACACCATTTTAAGGTATCCCAAATCATTGCTGGTGTGCCACCGCGAATCCAACCATCCTGCTTGCGCCAATGCCAAGGTAGCGCCGCAAATGGCTCCCACTATGATCCCTTCCTTCAGACACCTCTCCACCACTTTTAAGATAGGCGCGTGTATAGCTTGTTCTGTCCATGTATTCCCGCCAGGCAGGATCAGAGCATCTACGCTCATCATGCTGCATTCCTCCACAGTAAGGTCAGGCAGGATTTTCAGTCCGCCCATTGTCGTAACAGGCGTCTTGTCGATCCCGACAGTGACGACTTTGGCTGGGGCTATCCCCTTTCTGAAATATCTTCCCGTGTTCAGCTCCGCAGTTACATACCCAATCTCCCAATCGGACATCGTATCAAATACATAAAGGTATACGGTAGCATTCATTGGTTCGTGCTCCTCATCAAGTGTATTGGGTCCCAGCATCCATTTCTCTGTCATGACTGGTTCCCCTTATATTAAAACAACTTCACTGACAACCGCTGTCAGTGAAGTCGTTACGCTTGATAATATTCCATTAGCTCTGCGGCAAGCGCCGCAAGTTTATGCTTGAGTTGCTGTGGCTCGATCACTTGAATGGACTTCCCGTAGGGAAGCAGGATATTCGGTACATGGGTATACAGCGCTTCTTCCTCCACTAAAAAAGCAGCCTGCGTCGAGGTCCGATCCTGCAAATGATGCTCCAAAAACCAATGCATGCACAAATCATCCAACGCCTCTGCCCTGCCGCCAATAATGAACGACATGAACTCTGAGTTCCCTTCTCCACCCGGCAACAGCTTGTTCATAAAAAAAGTGCGCGCCGAAAAATCAGCGGGACGCTTAAATGAAGAGGCTGTACGTGCGAGGGTCAGAATCCGATCTACCCGAAAGCTGCGGACCTCGCGCCGCAGACGGCAAAATGCAATGACGTACCATTTATTGTTCCAATTGACCACGCCATAGGGGTCGATAACTCTGGCAGGGGACTGCTCGTCATGCCTGTTACGATAGGTAATTTCTACCGAGCTTTCGTTTGCTACAGCATAGTCCAATTGCTGCAAGACCGGCTGAACGGCCGGGTAGCCCTTGCGGTTGATGACTTCGAATCCGGCCAAGTGATGGCTAAGCATCCCTTCCTGCTCCTGATTCGAATACATTTTCAACTTGGAGGTTGCTTGCTCTAGTGCCTCGCTCAATGGATAGCCGGCTTCTTTTGCAAACTGGGCCGCATGGAGCAAGGCTTTTTTTTCATCCATGCTAAACAGCAGCGGAGACTGGATAAAGTTGTGCAGCAAGCTATACCCGCCATTATGCCCGGTGTCGGCTATGATCGGGACGCCGCTGGCACATAGGGCATCGATATAGCGATACACGGTTCTGATATGGATCTCCAGCTTTTCTGCGATTTGCTGTGCCGTCAGCTTCTCGCCCGAGTTCAACATCCACAGGATCGCTAGCATATTGTCCTTTTTAGGCATTAGCCCCTCCTCTCTGACGATGTACGCCTATGGGTCATGGCAGGGATCAAGTTCATTGTGACCGCTGCGGAGTGTTCATCCCGAAGATATGATACGATGTGATCCCGTTGGCAAACAGGCTATCGATCAATTGGACCAATTGTTCCGACGACAGATCTTTGCCGCTCCGTATCCACAGGCGAAACATCGATAATAACGTGGAGATGTAAAACTCAACGATGTAGGGCGCCAACGCATCATCTGCGGGCAATTGTACAATCAATCGCTCAAAGGGAATTTCTCTTTTCAGCCGTTCAATAAAATGAACCGCGCCATAATCGCCCAAGAGGGCTTTCAGCATGGATATTTCCTCTGCATTTTCGAGGCACTGCAGCGCATTCTGGAACGTATCGGTAGAAAACTCTCGGCTTGCCATCTCCTCGTGAATGGATGTCATCACACGCGTTTCAACATCGTCCAACAATGCATAGATATCGGTAAAGTATTGATAAAAGGTGCTGCGATTATATCCGGATCGCTTGGCAATCTCTTGCACCGATATTTTTTCAATTGGTTTTTGGCAATATAAATCACAGAACACGTTAATAAAGGTTTGTCTCGTTTTGTCCGTTATTTCAGGTTGCTTATTCATGCTTGGCCTCCTGTTTTGCTCTATCGACAATCCGACAGATGCTCAAAATCTGATGGTTGATGACCCTATAGCGGATGCATACAATATGATTATACAACACGTTGTTGGATGGTCAACAAGGATCAATATGGATATCCAGGAGGCTAACATGAGAATTTTATTTTTCGGTCGAGGCGTCATAACTACCCAATATGCTTGGGCATTCGAAAAGGCGGGGCATACCGTTGAGTTTTATGTTAGAAAAGGGAGAAAAGAAACGTTCGGAGATCATATCGCGCTGGAAATGTGGGACGCACGCAAAGGGAAACAGCTCGTCAAAGAAAACTGGAACGTCACGCTGCATGAGGAGATCGGGTCAAATTACGACCTCATTATTGCGAGTGTCAACACGGAGCAACTGCCATCAGCAGCACAGCTCCTGGCGACTGCCGCCGGGAGCACCCCGATCCTCATCTTCAATAATCTTTGGCAGGATTTACAATCCGCGATCTCGCCCTTGTCTATGAACCAGGTGGTCTTCGGGTTCCCAGCAGCAGGGGGCGGCATCGCGGACAATACGCTTAGAGGCGGCTTTTTGAAAATGATCTTTCTGGAAAAGCCGCGGGCAGGCACGGAGCAGATCAACAACCAGATCAAAGAACTATTCGAAAGCGCCCAGTTTAAAATCAATGGTATTCAGGATATGCAAAGCTGGCTATGGAATCACTTTGCCATGAATGCGGCAATGGAGGCCGAGGTGTTAAGATGCGGAAGCTTTCCGGCCATCATGGATCATCGTGACTCCTTTGCCAATGTCGGTAAGCATATGAGAGAAATGCTGCCTGTCCTGAAAGCAAGAGGCGCCAAGATGGACGCGATTACGCTACTGCTCACCAAGATTCCGCCAGCACTTCTCGGTCCGCTGTTTAACAAGGTTATTTTTGCAAAGGGCAGCTTGGCTCGACTTTTCATGGAATACAACAATAGCAAAGCAGGGTTTGCGGTATCTGAGGTTGTGAGAGAAGCCAAAAAGCTGGGCATCCCTTTGCCACGTCTTAGTACGACCCACCTATAGAAAAACAAATCAGCTCGGACTGCGCGTTATCGGAATCCCGTTGCGCCGCCTTCGCTTTGGTCGCAAAAGCAACATTACGATCAGGCCAAATGCTCTGGACCTCGAACCCTTCCGGAACGCGTAACCAGGACATCCATCGGTAATCAGAGGTTCGGTAGCAGGCAATATCGGTTTTGCGCCGATATACCTGGCCGTCCAGCTCCTCCGAGACCACGCCTGCTACGCAGACCGTCTCGCCATTGGAAGATACGGCAAGCTGCCAGAATGGCAAGGCAAGCTCAATCTCCGCCAGATGATCGCCTGCTGCCAAGTCGAACAACCCAAGCTGGGCGGTCGGTTCCGCCCAGCTTACACGATTCGGCTCCCGTCGCCTTCCCTGGCCCAGCGAGAGCCATAGCTGTCCCTGCCGATTCAGCGCCGAATCGCAAAGCGCCGGCAGTTGGGCGCAGCGTTGAGGTGCGGCAGCGAGGCCATAATCCGCGCGCCACAAGCTGCCGTTCCCACAGACGGCGATCAGTCCTGTATCATCGCCATGAAGCTGCACATCCTCGTCCAGCAGCCTGCGCTTCACGGCGCCAGTCGTGAGATCGATGGCATGCAGTCCGGCCGATGCGTGATTAACCGCATGGACAAAGCCCCCTCCTGCTATCAAGCTGTCGCTGTATTTCGGGATACGCGACGTCCATTTACTCATCAATCGCAAGTCGGAGCGATCGAGTCGGAACAGCTTGGTGTCCGTTGCCGCCAACCAGCTCCCGTCCGCATCTGGAGCTAGTGCCCGAGCAGCGTTGCCCAGCCTTGCGGCAGCCAGCTCGCGCCCGTCCTTCAGATCAAGCGCCCGCAACCGCAACGCAGCAAATGCTATGCCCCAGCCGTCGCTGACCATGACACGGTTATTTTCTGGGTCAAGCCATAACCGATGCCCCGCATCCCCAGGAATTGTCGTGCGCCAACGAACCTCAACGTCGGAGGGCGCGGCTAGCGAAGCCGAGGATGGTTTCACTTTCGTAATCTTCATTAATCGCACGACCTTTCTGATCAAATGATCTGCCCATTATAGCAGATACGTAATCGATGTTAACAGGGACATGAATAGGAACTTCAAACTCGGATGTATCTATAAGAGCCCGGCCCGCATATTCCGCAGGCCGGGCTCTAATCGTGCATTTCATTCGGTCCACAGCAACTTTCCACCTTACAGCAGCGTCTGATGGCGACAAGCACATCCCGGTAGCAAATGAGGACTTCACCTTCCATGCGCCTGAAGAATCCGGGAGGTATTATTACTCCATCTTCGCCAGATGGACGGTTGAGGATCAGGAGGATGTAACACGAGCCGATTCAATCTATTATGTCGTCGTAGAGGTCCAGTGACCTCTTATGAAGATAAGCGCAGAGATAGATCCGTTAAGCCAATGGCCGATAATCGAACATCGATTTGTCGGCTCGTTCCATATCCAGTTGTACAGGGATTGCCGTCTCGGCAAGGGCCTGCTTGAGATCATAGGTCTGCCAGCCATTCTCGGAGCGGCCAGCGTTACCCTGCTTATCCAGCAGCATGAAGTTAACATTGCTGGACGAAATCCTCCATCTGGTGATGGAACTCATAGTTGCGGGCCAGCAGCGGTTTGTTCAGCGCCGTCATGGCCGGCAGCAAGGCGATCTGGCTGCAACGCGGCCGCAGATAGGTCATGGCGTAATAAGCGATCTGCCCGGCAGGGACCTGCAGCGCGTCGGCAAAGCCGGCGATTTCCTCGGAAATACCGGGACACCACTCATCGAACAGCAGGACCGCCTCCTGGTATTCGTTGGTTCCGAACCCCTCGAGCGTCCGAGTGTAAGCGAGCTTGAGCTCCGTGCTCTCGGAAATGATGCTGCCCAGCTTATAGCCAATTGCGTAGCTTGTGCCTGTCAATTCAACTGTGTATGCGGATAGAATGTACATGGACCAGCCTCCTTTTTCTCTATTCTACGAGAGAGAAAGAAGCCTTGCCTGATATTTTGTGCTATTTATTGGGGAAGCAATTAATGCACAGGATGGATCTCTTCATCTCTGGTTACCCTCTCGCTGCTTCAAACTCAATTTTCTGCACAATTGCAATCGACGAATCCGTACCACTATTGAGCGTAACTATGTAAGCGCCAAAATCAGGAACTGTCAGTAGAAATTAAAGTTTTAGACTTCCCTCAGAAAATTGAAACAGCGACAGCCAAGGACCAGAAAATAAAGTGCTAGACTGTCGCTGTATTCAGTGAACTAACGTTCCCCGTTAGTTCACTGATTTAGTGTTTAAGATCTTAGTATATTTGTATTTCCATTAAGTAAATCTTCAAAGACTGGTTTTTGGACACTGCTTATTTGCTCCATTGAGATGTCACTTATATTCCAGAACTGTAACTTCAATGATTCACATTGATCATCCTGAAATCTTATTGTATCTCCATCTTCTGATAAATGCTCATTGTAATTAGTCCAAGCTTTGAAAAGAAACATAACGAATACTACCTTGTTCCCATCAGGATAGGTATATTCCATTCTAGGGCCGCTATATACTGCGTAAAATTCACAATCATTAACAGACAATCCGGTCTCCTCATAAACCTCTCGGACCATTGTCTCTTGAATAGTCTCACCTGGATTCATGCCCCCGCCCGGTAATCCCCAATCACCGTAATCGGATCTCTGCTGCAATAAAACTCTGCCTTTGATATCACTAATAATAGCTCCGCCAGTTACAACAATATTCATTAGCTGATGACCTCTCTGCTTCCTAATATTTCAATTCCATTTTAGCACGTATTGGATGGAACCTGCTCGTTAGCTTAATGAAACATTGTCAGTCTAGTACTTTGCATCGGAAGAACTGGGTTGACCCACAACCCGACCGAAAGACAGCAACGGCCACGGTAGTCAACAGGGCACGCAAGATCATTATTTATACACTCCCATTCCAACTATATAACAATTTGACGTGACAGAATGGAAAAGGTTACCGAATTCACAGGAGCACCACCTGCGCTTGTCCCTTGGTTGCTGGCGTAGCACCACGAGCCGCCTTCGCTCCCTGAGACGCCCCAAAATAGATAATTTCAACAAATAAGCGATTGATTACGTCTATATAGACGAAACGATAATGCTTGATGTCGTCGAAGAAAAAGACATACGACGTGCGGAGTTGATTTATTCATGAAGAAAGTTGTAGCATCATTAATCGCATTAGGAGTAGTCATCGGATGTAGCAGTCCATCTTCAGATGCTCCTGCAGCAGTGAATACTGACCGTGCAACCGAGCAACATGCCAGCAATGTAATGGCGCCTGAAACAAAGCAATTCCAGTTGAGGTATACAACGTCTTTAACTGCCAGTCCACTCAACAAAATCACTTCAATCGATCAAGCTAAACAATTGAATAGTCAAGAATTCGAAGATTCCAAGGTTTTAACTTATATGAAAAATGGTGATGCAGAGAGAATTTTTGCAGCCCTTCAACTCAATGACGAAACCTATGACCTAGGCCAGATCGGGTATGAAGGAGCCAGTGGCTATTCAGCAAATACAGTAGATGTGCTAGGCCAAGCTTACCTTAGAATGACCGGCTCCATTGGCGGTAACGCTCCTGTTACTAGCTATATCTTGCTTAAAGCCTCTCCCCCAACGGTATTATACATAGAAGCACATACCCTGGAGGCTGATGTAGACCAAGACGGCATTAATGAAATCGTTGCTACCGTAGGTACAGCAGCTGAGACGTCCATCTATAAAATGGAGAAGGATTCCCTGGTAAGCGTAAATCTTAATGAAGTCATGAATGCCCCTGTCGTGATGTATGACCCGGAATCTAACACGTTCCAAGCAGAGTTGACCAAAGGCGGGCTTTCTCAATGGAAGATTGAAGACAACCTATTGATCGGCTATGCAGACCGAGTTCCGCAGTCTTCTCCATCTGTTTCTGGTGAAACTAATCAAGTCAACAATGACTCTAGACCCGTATCGTATACCAGTAAAGCTGAAGTAAACACAGCGCTGCAGCAATTGCAACAAGCAGGTATCGCCCCCTTTCTTTACATCGATGAACAACAATATAAAGGTGACGAGCTGCTTATTGTACAAACGCTCAACCGGATGATGAAAGCAAACGCGGATTTTGAAATGCAAGCATTAAGGGCTACCTTTGTTCAGGATCATGCGGTACAAGAAGGAAAAGATGAACTGTATGGCATCATTACTTCTATGGATAATCCACGATTTAACCCTTTACACGACGGAACCATCGAAGTGTTTGTATCCCAACAGGACGTCCTCTTCAGCGATTCTCCTTTAAAGAATTATGAAACTGAGAAGCTTTACCTCATGAAGAAGGAAGGAGAAAACTGGCGTATTTCTTCCATAACCAATTAGGAATGAAAAAGCCGTGAACTCCCAACAAGGGGCTCACGGCTTCCTTTTATTTATCGAGTATGCCTCAAACGGGGACGGACTTCGTTTGGTTGCGATTGAATAATGAAAGGGTAGCGACGAATTGCACCAACAGGATCAGAAAAAATACGTTCCATATGGTCGGAATGGAAGCAACGGAGAGGTATAAGGAATAGGGTGCCAGCCAGATTAAAGAAATGGCCATAGGCAAGCGAAGACCAAGCCAGATTGAAACGGCCATAACGCCTGAAGGCAATAGGAGCATAAGGACCACAATCACGATTGTGCTGCCGGATGCCGCCTGATCACTGTATGGGTTATCAAACAGAAACAGAAAACTTAGTCCAATCCCCAGTACGGTTAAGAAAAAGGCCGACCACTTCATCCCGGGACGCAAAGGCCCCACCTCCTCTTCATGGAAACGACATTTACGTATATATCCAATGCAATTATACCTCCTTCAGCAGTTCCGCGCAGCCATTTATCGTGTCCGCTATCGCCCCTTCAATCGTTTACCTGAATAGACTTTCGAGCCGTTTCTATTTTGTAGACCTCACTCTCTTCTCCGTTTTGAACCGAAAATTCCGCAATCGCCGAAATCTCGTATGCACCTGGTTGTTTGAACCGGTATTGCAACTTTTCTGAAATGATATCCCCCTCCGGCATAGGACGTACAACTCCAATATCCTCTCTTGCAATCGTATTAATCGCCTTGTCGGCATTATCCCGTACGACATAGTAAAATACCGGGTTTCCCGTTGTAATCTGCAGATCCCCTCCAGCTTCATTTTTCAACTCGAGAGAAATTACAAATTCCTGATTTGTTTTCACTTGTTGCGGAATAGAGAGTTGGGCAGTAAAAAGTTCGCTTTTAACGTTTTCTGAAACAGATGGAGCAAGACTCGTCTTGGCAACTATGGATTCATTTGATTCTGAAGCTTGGCACGAAACCAGGGTCATCAAAAGGAGAATGATCAGCTTGTTCACAATAAGCACCTCCAACCTCATTGACGTAATGACAAATGGTTTTGTTTCGCTAGGTGGAACGAAAATAGATCGACATTGTGACCGTAGAAGGAGTGTGCTGCTGCTTCGTTGGATAACAGGGGACAGCGCGTCTGTCTTCCGGCACAGTTGAAGCATTCGTTGCGGCTCGCCAAGGCCGATCGCTTGCATAAAATGCGCCCATCATTATCATGCCACTACTATCGTTCGCATGATCCCCCTTCTCCAACTTTAAGTTTGACAGTGCCGCACCGTATCCTTTACGATAGCCGTAAACCCGCAGGCGATGGGGAAGAATTCAGAAAGCGGTTTCAAGCGTGTCCATTACACCGAGGAGGTAACTAGGAATGAGAGTCGGATCCAATACACATGTTTACGAGGTAGCCGAAGGCTGGGCGAAATGGCCGGCGTCGGTAGAAGTGGGATATACGCACGGCATCGTGACCGATTCGGAAGATCGGGTATACATTTTCCACACCGGTAGACCGTCGATCGCCGTATTCACGGAACAAGGCGATTTCATCCGCGCGTTTGGGGAGCAATTCGAAGGCGGCGCGCACGGCTTCTACCTGCATAAGGAAGATATCGGCGAAGTGCTCTACATTACCGATACCAGCCGTTGCAACATGGTGAAGCTGACGCTCGACGGCGAGGTTCTGCTGACGCTCGGCACCCCGGAAGGCGACATGTACGACGCAGAGCGTCGCTACGTGCCGACGGACGTCGCCGTGGGCACGAACGGCGATATCTACGTCTCCGACGGCTACGGCGAGTCGTGGGTACACCAATACGACAAGACCGGCGGTTATATCCGCTCGTGGGGCGGCAAAGGCTCGGAGATCGGCCAATTCAACTCGCCGCACGGCATTTCCGTAAACCTCCGCGGATCCGAAGAGGAAATCTACGTCGCCGACCGCGGCAACCACCGCGTGCAAGTATTTACGCCGGACGGCGAGTTCAAGCGCCTGTTCGACAAGGACATGGATCTGCCTTGCAGCTTCTTCTTCTATAAAGACGAGATGTACTTCCCTGACTTGCACAGCCGGTACACTATCTTCGACAAGAACGATACGCTGATCACCCACTTGGGAGAAGACCAACAAGCTTATAAGCAAGAGGGCTGGCCGAACCTGCCTAAAGCATATTACCGCGTCGATCGGTTCAGCTCGCCGCATGGCGTTTGTGTCGACTCTAAAGGCAATGTCTACGCGGCGGAGTGGATCTCCGATGGCCGCGTGACAAAGCTGCTGCGCGTATAGGCTGAACCCGGCCTGCTTTAAGCGCTTGGGCAATCTTTTGTACAAAGTCAAGCGGATGCTTTTAATCCAAATGAAACTCTGATAATATGAGGAATACATAACACTGTATGTGACTGGCGAAAAAAGTGGAATAAACCACGAGGAAGCATACAGTTGAAACGTCCGTTCGCCTGGGGAAAAGTATCTGCGGTAGCTCGTATGTAACGAGCCGCCGTGGATGCTTTTTTTCGTTACTATGCAGATATGGGAGGCTATCGAATGACAGTGCTCATGAAAGCCAAAGAAGCAGCGGATCAGGTATATGATTCGATTCGAACCAGGGTAGAGGAAATGAAGAAGAATGGCCTTCAACCTCTCATGGCGACTATATTAATCGCGGGCGATCCTGCATCTGAATACTATGCCAAGGCAAAACAAAAAATCGCCGAAAAGCTTGGCGTTGCGTTTCAGCTGCATTCGTTCCAGGCAGATGTAACCGAGAAGGAGATTCTTCAACTGATCACTCAATTGAATGAAGATCCTTCTGTACATGGGATCATGTTAGAGCTGCCTCTGCCAAAGCATATTTCAGCAAGCCGTATTGAAAAAGCAATCTCCCCCAATAAAGATGTAGATGGTGTTACGCCTAGTAATAAGCTTGCAACGGTTACAGGTTCTGTAGGTCTCTACCCTGCCACACCGCAAGCGTGCATTAAGCTTCTTAAGCATTATGGCTTTACTCTTGAAGGCAAGAACGTTACCTTGGTCGGAAGGGGGCAAACTGTCGGGCTACCTCTCTTCCATATGCTTCAACGAGAAAATGCTACCGTTACCGTATGTCATTCCCGCACCCCAGATATCGCTTCGCATCTTGGTCATGCTGACATAGCTTTTGTCGCCGTCGGGCGTCCGGATGTCGTCACCCAGACTATGGTTCATTCAAACTTGGCCATCGTCGATGCAGGAATAAATGAAATGGCGGGCGGGAAGATTACCGGCGATGTATCCGCTGACGTAAGTTCTTGTGTAGCAGCCATCTCCCCTGTTCCAGGCGGGGTCGGAACCTTGACTACTGCGATTCTATATGAAAACCTGTTGAAGGCAATCGATATTCAACTCCGGGAGGTGCATGAACATGAGTAAGACCACATGGGATGATTCGATCCGCAATTTTATAAAACAGGCCGGGAGCTCGAGCCCTACTCCGGGCGGGGGAAGTGTAGCCGCTCTGATCGCTGCGCTCGGGGCATCTATGACTTCCATGGTAGGCAACCTGTCCCAGGGGGAGAAATTCGCTCCGATCCAGCCACAGGTCGCCGTAGTTATCGAGCAGATGAACAGCTTAACTATAGCATGCGAAGAATTGCTTCATGACGATATTACTTCCTTCAATAAGTACATGCAAGCATTAAAGCTCCCCAAGATTACAGATGAAGAAAAGCTCCTACGCAAGAACGCACTACATGAAGCTACAATTCATGCTATCGACGTCCCCCTTCGTCTTATTGAAGTTTGCAGGGTTGGTATGGTGTGCACACATAGTATTGCAGCATCGGCTAACAAGAATGTGATCTCTGATCTAGGTATTGGAGCCATTCTGTTCGAAGCGGCTGCACAATCAGCCTTGCTGACGATAGAAATCAACTTAGCCTCGTTGAAGGACATGGAGTTGAAACGTGAATACTCAGACAAGCTATCCTCACTGATTCGTGATATCGAAGACCTGAAAAGTAAAACGCTACAAGTTACCCGAGACAGGATCATGCAGTAGTCAATAGCTTTGATTTAGGTGCCTTAGCATTCATTCTATATAAGATGAGCGTAGCGATGATAGCAATCGCCACCCCTGCAGCACCAATCCATGTAATCGATGTTAGCGAGACCGTCTCAATAGCTACCCCGCCTATACCAGCGCCTGCTGCCATAGAAAGCTGCATCATAGACTGATTTAGACCCAGCATAACACCTGATGCTGCGGGTTCAATCGTCGTTAAATGATATTGCTGCGTTGGACCAGACGACCATGCGGAGAACGACCACAACAACAGCACAACCATGACGCCAATGAATGTATTCGTCACAAGAGACAATATAATCAGCATTACAATATGGAGGATCAGTCCACTGAACAATGTTGGGTGGACTCCCCATCGATCCGTGCTAAGGCCGCCAATTTTGGAGCCTATCATGCTTGCTATGCCAAATATAAGCAAAGCTCCGCTGAGGTATTTATCGCTTATGCCAGATACTTCGAGCAGATACGGTGAAAGGTACGTATACGTAACCGAATATCCGCCCAGCCAAAAGAAGGTAATCGCTAATCCCAATGCGACCTTCGGCTTTTTTAGTAAACTTAGTTGTTGCCGTAATGGAATCGGAGCATCTCCCTTCACACGTGGGATCGCGAAAGAAAGGATGACGATTGCAATAATCCCGAGAAGGGCAATTCCCCCAAACACAGATTTCCAACCAAGCGTATCCGCTGCAACGCGCCCAAGAGGTACGCCAACAATTAATGAGGCTGTAAAGCCCATTACGACGGTTGCAATCGCGCTTGCTTGCTTACCCTCAGGGGCAATTTTAGCGGCAATATTTAATGCGGTCACAACCACTACACCTGCGCCCATGGCCATAATGATGCGAGCAACCACAAACAATTCATACCCGGGCAGAAGAACAGCGAGAATGTTAGCTATCACAAACAAACCTAGACCCATAATAATTAACTTCCGCCTGTCCATGCTTGCGGTTACAGCCATAAGAATAGGCGTGGCTAAAGCATAGACTAGAGAAAAAACCGTAATTAATTGCCCCGCTGCAGTAATGGAAACACCAAGCGAAAGGGATACCTTATCTAGAATGCCAGACAGAATATACTCGGACGTCCCTACCAAAAAACTAACAATGGCTAAGATGTAAACTTTCCAACGTTGCGACATAAAAATAATACAACTCCTTTTCTTTTGTATGTACAATTCACGAAATGTCGATACGATAAACAAAAAGATATATCGCGAATTGTCGAATCATAGGGCCGAGATAAAACCGAATTCTGAATAAGAACTCCGTTTTATCTCTTACATCTCACTCATGGTATATTGAGCTAACTGACGTATGGCTTCCTCGTCTCTCTGATAATACGTAAATTTGCCTATACGTTTAGTTGTAATCAACCCTGCTCGCTGCAATATCGTAAGATATTGAGAAGCCGTTGACTGAGTCATGTTTAGCTTGTCGGTTATTTGACTTACACAAACCCCGATCTCCTCCATATCCACTCCTTCATGGGGTTTAAAATGCACGTATGGCTCTTTGAGCCATTGTAAGATCTGTAACCTGGACTCATTCGATAAAGCCTTAAAGACGTCAATGGGATTCATAACGCTTATTATATCGATCATTTGCGATATGTCAATCCTGTTTAGCATATCTGTTCATATGAGGTTGCTGAAAAACGGAGCCTACGGTCATGGGCTCGTTCTTCCGGTCCCTGTTATCCCAAAACTTCTTGATTTTCACCCGCTTTTGCGGTTGAAATCTGAGGACAGCGTATGCTTTCGAAGCTAGTTTTTCTGCGAAAAGCTCTGAGGTGAACTACACGCTTTCTGCAGAAAGCGAACTTCGGAAGCATAATCTTGGCTTCTCCAGTAACGATTCCGTGCCTCTTCGGCCTTTTGAGGGCAGCCTGTTTTTCGCACAGATCGAGGCCGTTGGGACGGTTAGTGGCCCGACTTGTGCGATTTTTCGCACAGATCGAGGCCGTTGGGACGGTTAGTGGCCCGACTTGTGCGATTTTTCGCACAGATCAGGGGCGTTGGGACGGTTAGTGGTCCGACTTGTGCGATTTTTCGCACAGATCAGGGCCGTTGGGACGGTTAGTGGTCCGACTTGTGCGATTTTTCGCACAGATCTGGACAGTTTGGACGGTTAGCAACGCCACTTGTGCGATTTTTCAGGCTGTTGAAACCAAAGCTTACGTTTACGCCCGTCTCGCAGCCATTGCATGTAGTTCCTTCTCAAAATAGCGATATACTTCATCTGCAATTCCCAAAAACTCTTCAACACGTACATTGGTATCCAAGTAACAAGCATACAGATATTCAACTAATGTGGAGTCAATCTCACAATAGTTGATTATGGCCTCCTTCATCGTATAAATATCATCTTGCCATACACCTGTATCTTCCAGCACCAACGAGTATAAGGCACGAAGCAATCGCTTCGAGTAACCTTTAATATATCTGGTTTTCATTTCGTTATCACTAGCATGAGAAAGCAACCGATGTATACGACTTACTTCCTCCTTGGTCTCTGTGTTTAAATCTAAAATGAACGCTGGAGAAATCAGGATTGGCGGTACTTTTTCGCCAACGTCATCGCCGTATACGCAAACACAAATGATCTTCACCCAAAAACCCCACTCATTCGGTTTACTTAACACATCGTCAATCGAGCAAATGGTCGTATCAATCTTAGTTAGTAGTGGGTATTTTTCCAAAAGCCGATCTTTAATAGCTGACAAGCTTTCGTAATCAATATCGCTGGGATTCACACACAAAATAGTAAAGTCGGCATCGGACTGAAAAGGTTTGGCCGTTCCTTTGGGAATCGAGCCACACATATAAATGCTATGGATTTTATCTTTAAATTCGGCAAGTAGGCTATCGATAAACGTATTCACAAAATCCTTATATTCACTTTGTATCGTCATTGGATGGATCACTTTATTTAAGATCATATTGATTCCCCCTAAACACTAATAATTCATCATCCGTATCAATAGGTATTGTTTGATGTTTTACTAATTTATCATCCTTGTAAAAGCATTGATGTTCATAGACCTGCTTTTCAAAAAGCACAGATTTTAATGTCGCTGGAATATCCTTTGCTACTCCCATGTTCTTGGGATTTGTAATCCAATCATACTCCTTCCAATCTAATATTCCTTCCTTTGTCTTTTTAGGGGTTTGGTATAGTTGTTCATCTGGAAGCTCTGCTACATACAAATACATACCACCAACAAATTGATGATCAATGAACCATGATTCAATGCCCTTGAACTGCACGTTGGATATATCTAATCCCGTTTCTTCTTTGATCTCTCTTATTATGCACGCTCGTGGCGACTCTCCTTCTTCAAGTTTCCCGCCCACTCCATTCCAGCAGCCCATCCATGCAGGAAATTCCCGATTTAATAATAGAATCCTTGAACCTTGCTTTATGTAACAGACGGTAAATGCTATCATTTTATTGGCTCTTCGCTCTACTTCGTGGGTAGAGGCACCATGAAAGACTATGAATCCCTTTTGCTTGCTGAAAGAATCTCAGGTGTAAGAGAAGCGGTCAAGGAGAGCGCTTGACCGCTCCTCTTAC
>Ga0160452_100395_pt1 | contig 34744 bp, 19 predicted proteins | sample HID1971I_E6MG_FD_108230 | JGI IMG/M metagenome (GOLD analysis project Ga0160452, IMG submission 108230) | Enriched millipede-associated microbial communities from UW Madison campus, WI, USA - HID1971I_E6 MG | ecosystem: Host-associated > Arthropoda: Insects > Digestive system > Unclassified ...
CGCGGGCCACTGGCGGCTGGCTGGCGGCATAGCGCTGCTGGTCCTGGCGCTGCATGCGCTGCCTCTGCAGGACGGCGTTGATCTGCTGGGGACGGCTTATTATACGGCCTACCCGCTATCGCTGGGCGTGCTCGACCCGCCCTTCTCCGCGTCGCTGCCCTACATCGTCGCCAAGCTCGCCTACGCGGCTATAGGCATCCTCCTGATCTTGCTGGCAATGCGGGAGAAGGCGCAGATGTCGTCGCAGCCGGTGGTGACTTATCCGGGGCGACGGTGTATAGTCAAAACATAGATTTAATATCCAGTAGGAGGAAAAACTATGAATCCTATATTCCATGTCCCGACGAGAAAATCGCTGCACAAGCTTAAGCCTTATACACCCGGAAAACCGATCTGGGAAGTGCAGCAAGAAACAGGACTGTCTAACATCATTAAGCTGGCCTCAAATGAAAACCCGCTTGGCCCTTCTCCTAAAGCGCTTGAAGCGGCAGCCGCTTCCTTATCCGAGCTGCATCGCTACCCGGATGCGGGCACCGTCCGTCTTCGGCAAGCGCTCGCCCTTCATCATCAGTTGAACCCGGATAACTTCATCATCAGCAACGGCGGCGATGAGTTAATCGTACTCCTGGCCCAGACGTTTCTGGACCCTGACAATGAAGTCATTGTATGCACGCCTTCCTTCAGTGAATATGAATTTGGCTCGTTGCTGATGGGAGCATCTGTCGTTCAGGTCCCACTACCGCCAACCTTTGCGTTTCATGTCGAGAGCATCCTTGCCGCGGTAACCGAACGCACCCGATTAATTTGCCTTTGTTCGCCGAATAATCCGACGGGCACCTATCTTTCGAGAGCCGAATTGCAATTGATCCTGGATTCCCTGCCGAAGCATGTCCTTTTTTTGCTGGATGCCGCTTACAGCGGCTTTGCATCGGCCCCCGATTATACCAATGGCGTCGAATTTGTTCGAGCAGGTTATCCCTTGATCGTACTGCAAACCTTCTCCAAGCTGTATGGTCTGGCAGGGCTGAGAGTCGGTTACGGGATTGCGCACGAGACGTTTATTCAAGACATTGTCAAAGTAAAAGAGCCCTTCAATGTCAATGCGTTAGCTCAGGCTGCCGCCACTGCCGCCTTGGGGGACAAGGCCCATGTTCAACTGACAACCGAAGCCAATCACGAAGGAAGACAACAGCTTTATCAAGCCTTTCAGCAATTGGGATTGTCTTATACAGAGAGCATGGGGAATTTCGTACTTGTGAAGATAGGGGATAATGCCAAGCAAGTGTATGAAGCCCTGCTCGCTCAAGGAATCATTGTTCGCTTCGGAGGGGGTTGGAACCTACCCGAGTATTTACGTATTTCGGTCGGCCTGCCGGAGGAGAATGCCGATTTCATCCGTGCTTTGTCGAGTATTATGGCTGAATCGTCGGCAACCCGCTGACGGCGGGCTGCGATGCAGCCTGGGACATACGAGATGGAGGCTCCGCCGCGCCGCTCTCGCGGCAAGACGGAGCTCAGCGGCAGTCCTGCTCTCCTTGCCGCTGAGCCGCCTGTCCCCGTCATACGCCTCAGCCTAGCTGGATGCCCGGCAGGACGACGATGACGGTCGTGCCAGCGTCCGGCATACTCTCGACATGGACCCCGTAGGCTTCGCCGAATAGTAGACGAATCCGGGCGTGGATATTGCTCAGTCCGATGCTGCTGATCGCGGCGCTGTCCGTCGACTCCGGGGCTGCCTCCAGCTTGGCTCTGAGATTCGCCAGCCTATCTGCGTCGATCCCTCTGCCGGTATCGCTGATCCGGAAGCATACGTCGCCTTGTTCATTGAGGCTCCCGCTCACTTGCAGCCCTTCCCCCGACTCCTTGCTCCCCAGCCCATGGTAGACTGCATTCTCGACGAGAGGCTGGAGGATCATCTTGGGCGTCTTCAGCTCCGCTATCGCGTCATCCACCTCTACCTCCATCGCATACCGGTTCTCGTAACGGATCGAGATGATCTGCATATAGTCGCGGATGCACTGGACCTCCTCACGGATCGAGACCAGCTCGTCCTGCTTGATACTGTAACGGAAGATTCTCGACATGCACGAGGTGATCTTGGCGATCTCCCGGCTGCCGTATTCCAGCCCGATGCTACTGATGCAGTTCAGTGTATTGTAGAGGAAGTGGGGGTTGATCTGACTTTGCAGGGCGGAGAATTCCGCCTGTTTTTTGCTGAGCTTCAGCTCGTACAGCTGGGCCTGGGCATGGAGGATATCCCGCGTCATATGCTCCATATTCTCGATCATCCGATTAATATCATAGGCCAGCGCGCCCACCTCGTTGGTCGAGCGGACCTTCACCCGGTGACCGAGCTCGCGGCCGCCCATCCTGCGCATATCCGCCACCAGTCCCATGACCGGCCGGGTCAGACTGTTCAGGAAATAATACCCGAGCAGCAGCATACTGAGCGTCATCCCGACGCCGGCGACGATGCTGACCTGTTTGATCGCCTGCATATCGGTCGTCAGCTCGCGCACCGGGATTCGGCTGACGATGCTCCAGCCTTCGGCGAGCTTCAGTTCGGTCCGCTGAACGATGACATTCTTGTCGTCTTCCACATCCCAATACATGTCATCCATATCGCCCTGTCCCCCCAGCCGGTTGGAGGCGATGGTTTCGTTGCGCGCGTTCACGATCGACAGCGTCGAGTTTGGCGTCAGCTCCGTATTCTCGACCAGCTCCTGCAGCTTGCTCGTGTTGACCATCACCGAGCAATAGCCGGTTTTTTGCAAAAATTGAACGCCGCCGATCGATTCGATGATCGGCGCGACATAGAAAAAATAGGTCGCTTCGGTCTTGTCGTGCCGCAACAGCTGCGTGAAGCTGCCGCCCGCCTCCGGCTGCTGGCTGTACTGTCGCATGAAGTCGTCATAAGCATTCAAAAAAAAACCTCGCCGCTGGCGGGCGCCGAACTGAATACGCGCCTGCCCTTGCTGTCGCCAATGATAATGCCGCTCACGTACGAGTTAAAGGCGCGCATATCATCCATCAGATCGACCACACCCGCGCCGATCTCGATATTCCGTTTGTAGTTGTCCTCGGATATGGTGAACGCCTGGACTTTTTTGTTGCTCACCACAATATTGGTGCTGACGATAATATCGTCGAATACCGAATCGATCTTCTGGCGCGTCTGCTCGACAATGGCATGGCCGTAGTTGGCCGCGCGCTTCTGCGTCAGGTGATAGAAGCTGTAGTAAAAATAAAGCTCCATCATCATAAACAAAACAATTGCCAGCACAAAAATAAGGACCATCTGATGCTTCAATTTTAATTTGCTGAGCTGCAAGCGACTCCCCCCAGGCTCCTTTTTCGGTACTTGGCCGGCGTAATGCCGCATTGCTTTTTGAATACTTTATTGAAGTAATAATAATCGACATACCCTACCCGGGAGGCTACCTCCTCGATCGACCATGGACTCTGCGTCAGCAATTCGCACGCTTTGCGGATCCTCAGCTCGGTGACATATTCGGAGAAGGTTTGGCCGAGCAGTTTTTTGAACAGCTGGCAGCAATACACCTGGTTCACATGGAACTGGGCGGACAGCTCCTTCAGATACAATCGCTGATCGTAATGGCGATCGATATACTGCACCATCTGCAGGAAGCACGATTGGATCGTCCCGTCGTGGTCCTGCGGCCGATTCATCTGCTTGATATAGACCAGCACATCATAGACGAAGCCGCACAACGACTCGAAATGCTCGAATCGCTCCTGCAGCTCGACATAATTCAAAAACTCCAGCTCCATATCCTGCACCATCTCGGGGTAAGCGCCCGTCAGCACGCCGACCGTCTGATTCCACAAGTAGACGGCCTCGCCCATCCCAAGGCGATGATAGCCGAAATACGCCTGAAGACGATGGACAAACTCGTCGATATCCTCCTGCGTCTTCTCATGAATAAGTATGGGCAGCTCGTCGATAAACAGCTTGACGTTCGCCAGCCGAGGCTCATAGACGAAAAGACCGGTCGCCTCCTGAACAAAAAAATGCGACGCTGCCAGATCGGCCTCCTTGATCAGCTTCGCTAGCGCATCCCGATGACCGGCGATGCTGCTGATCCCCGCTGCTCTGAGCGCTTCGTCGCCAAGCGCCGCCTCATTAACTTGCTCAAGCTCGCTCCGGCTTGCGCTCTTCAAGAGATAGAGCGTCTTCCTCGCCCCAGAGGCGACGACGAGCATCCTCTCCCGCTCCCAGCCGACAAGCTCGTGGCTTCGCTGCTGCTCGCTCTGTCCATGGACCATAACGACGCGATAGCAGACCTCCCCTTCATCCTCGAAAAACGTCGTCAGCCGCCGCAGCTCGGTTTTGTCCGGCGATGTGAGCGCTTCGAGCATCAGATGATCCCGCATGCTTTGCTTCTCGCTGAGCTGCTGCGCCAGCTTGTCGATCAGCCGGTCCGTCATCTCGATATCGATCGGCTTGAGGCAATAGTCGAGCGCTCCCAGACGCAGCGCCTCCTGTGCGTAGGCGAACTCCGAGTATCCGCTTACAACAACAAAGCCGACATCCAGCTCTCGCTCTCGCGTCTGCCGGATCAGCTCCAGTCCTGACATCTCGCCCATCTGAATGTCGGTGATGACCAGATCGGGACGCTGCTCGCAGATCGCTTCGAAGGCTTGACGCGGGCTCGTATACTCGCCTGCAATCTCGAATCCGTATTTGCTCCAGTTGAAGGCATTGCGTATGCCCTTGATCGCCCATGGTTCGTCGTCGACAATCAGTACACGATACATAATTGCCTCCCTTCATCGGCTCCTTTATCGATTAGCAAGCCCAGCTTTTATTGTACGTCTAATCCGGCATCAGTTCCAGATCCTTCCTTCCTGCTTTCTTGTCTATCACCTGAACTGGGTACAAAAAACAATTTAAGATTGTACATTTTTTTAACGGGAACCGGAGGGTAGAATGGGCAGCACAGCCAGATCACCCGATGGGATGCAAGCTCGACAAGCCAACGATTACGATGCCAGGGAGGACTGTACATGTTCAACAATCGATTCAAATTTCTGTTGCTCTGTCTCGCAATGCTGCTGATGCTGCCGCCGGTGAGCGGAGCGACGGCCTCTGCGAATCCGACGCAACATGAGGCTGGGGTTTCCGACGCGACGGTAGGATCGGACTTTTACAATACCCTGTTCCAGAATGGCGGCGACCCGTGGGTCTACAAGCATACGGACGGCTACTATTATTACACCCATACGACCGGCGGCAATATTACGTTGTGGCGGTCGAAGACAATCACCGGGCTCGAAGGCGGCGACCGGATGGTTGCCTGGACGCCCCCCAAGGGGACGATGTACAGCTCCAACCTGTGGGCGCCGGAGATTCATCATGTGCAGGGCAAGTGGTACATCTACTTTGCCGCCGACAACGGCACCAATGCCAATCACCGCATGTATGTGCTGGAGAACGACAGCGCCAACCCGTTGACCGGCACCTGGACATTCAAAGGAAAAATCTACGATGCGTCCGATGACCGCTGGGCGATCGACGGGACCGTGCTGGAAGCGCAGGATAAGCTCTACTTCCTCTGGTCGGGCTGGGAGACGACGGACGGCAGCTTCCAAAATCTCTATATCGCCGAGATGAGCGATCCGTGGACGATCAGCTCGCCGCGTGTCCTGCTGTCGGAGCCGGAGTATGACTGGGAGAGCTCCCCTGCCAGGATCAATGAGGGTCCACAGGTCAATATCAAGGGCAACACAATCAACCTGATCTACTCGGCGAACGGGAGCTGGACGGACAGCTACTGCCTCGGCCTGATCACGGCTGACATCGGCGATGATCTGCTCGATCCCGACTCCTGGACGAAGCGGAGCGAGCCGATCTTCACATCCGCCAACGGCGTCTACGGTCCTGGCCATCACAGCCTCACTACATCGCCCGACGGCAGCGAGGACTGGCTCCTCTATCATGCTGCGCGCTGGCAAGGCTCGGGTTGGACGCGCAGCATCCGCGCCCAGGCGTTCACCTGGAACTCAGATGGCACGCCGAATCTCGGCGTCCCCGTCAGCCCCAATACCCCGATCGGCATACCATCGGGAGAGCCGGCGCGGCAGCGCTATGAGGCCGAGTACGCGAGGCTGGCGAAGGCTGACGGCTCCGAGAGCGGTCCTGTCGTCAGACGGGAGAGCACGGCATCCGGCGGGATGAAGGTCGCCGCCATCGATCAGGTCGGCGAATATGCCGAATTCACCGTGCAGGCACCGACGACAGGCTTCTACACCGTGTCCGCGCGGACAGCCAACGGCTCGCCGAGCGGCGGCACGGCCAGCTACACCCTGTCGGTCAACGGCAGCCCTGGCGGCAAGCTGAACGCGGTCTACTCTGGCTGGAATCACTGGGGCGTATCGACAGCGAGAACCTACCTGCAGGCGGGCGACAATACGCTGCGATTCATCAAGGGCGAGCATTTCGTCGAGCTGGACGCCCTTGATGTGAGCGGACCTGTCGAGGGGATCGGATTTGACGCTCCGGGATATACGCTAGGTCTGCATGAGGTAGCGACGCTGCCGCCCGTGCTGGAGACGGCGACTGATCCTGCCTCCGAGGAAGGCGTGCTGCCTGTGGGTAGTGGTGTCGTCTACTCTGTCCCCGTCGGCAACACCATCCTCGAGGTGGTCGATCCGGCTAACGGTACGATCCGGGCCATCGGCGCAGGCAGCACACTCGTCACGGCGTCCTATGGCGGCTACACGGCAACAGCGACGATCACTGTCGCCGAGCAGCCCGTATCGCTGCAGTCGCTCGAGATTAGCGGCCTTGCGCCTGTGTTAGTCAGCGGGCAGAGCAGCGAGCCGATGCGGGTGACAGCGCACTACAGCGATTATGCCGCGCAGGATGTGAGCGAGACGGCCGTCTATACGAGCAGCGATCCCGCGACAGCGACGGTGACTGCCGATGGTCAGGTACACGCTGTCCAGCCGGGCGAGACGATGATCCGCGCAGCGCACGACGGCATGGAGGCGCTGCTGAGCTTGACCGTCGCCGTCGATCCCGCGACCGCGCCGATCCTGGCTCCTCCGGTGCAGGCGAAGACGCCGTCGGGCATGAAGCCTGAACTGCCGGAGGAGATCCCGACGACGGGCCCAGATGGCGATAGCGGCATGGCAGCCGTCACCTGGAAGCTGGAGGGGCTGGACTTCAACTCTGTGGGCACGGTGCATGTGCCCGGACTGCTGGAGACGTCCGGCGTACTGGCTACCGCTATCGTGGAGGTCGTCCCGAACTGGGGATTGGATCAGCTCGTATCGACGATGCGCGAGCGGATCGCCAGCTTCTCCTACCCTCTGGGCGACGGGCTGGGCAACTACAGTCAAGAGGCCTACGATGCCCTGCTGACCGAGCTCGACCTCGCCGAGACGCTGGCGACCGATGCCGAGCTGAGCGAAGCGCAGTTCGAAGAGGCTGTGACTCGGCTGGAGGCAGCCGAGACCGCGCTGCTGGACTCGCTCAATCTAGTCGAGGATGGCGTCGCTTACCATGCCTACCGGGACTTCTCCGGCGATGAGACGGGCAAGTATCCGTACGGCATCGCCACCGAAGACTTGACCAATGGCGCAACTGCGACCGTACAGCAGGACACCGACGGCAACAAGTATCTGCGGCTGGCCACGACCGCCACATCCGGCAAGGCCAATCTGTTCCTACCCTTTGCTGGAGAGGTGAATGCCGGACCAGACAAGCGCATCGTCATCGCATACCGCGCCCGACTGAACAGCAGCTTCCAGTACGCCAACGGCGCTATGGTGCGCAACGACAGCGGCACGGGCAACTACAGTCTGGTGACGGCGTTCGATATGGGCAAGATCATCGTCCAGAACGGCCCCTCCAGCAAGATCAGGGTACAGGACGCTGCCCTCCACCAGTGGTACGACATCCGGATGGTCGCCAACTGGGATGCCAAAACGTACAGCGTCTATGTCGACGATGTCCTCGTCGCCACCGACTACAGCTTCCGCCATACCGGCGGCACACAGCTGACCGGCCAGCGCTTCGGCATCGACGGCTACGCCAACGCTTCGATCGACTTTGACGACTTCAAGGTGATGATTACCGGCGGCGCGAAGTCGGCTCCCGAGGGGCTGATGGCCAGCCCCGAGACGGCGGAGGACGCCGAGGATGGACGTATCGACGGGGTGAACAGCCTGATGGAATGGTCTGCCGATGAAGGCGACACCTGGTCCAGCGTTGATGCCGGTATATCCGCCCTCTCCGAGCTGACGCCGGGGACGTACTGGGTCCGCTACCGCGCCACCGACAGCTACCAAGCGAGTCCGCATGTAGCGCTGACGATCCTGCCGTATAACCCGGCCGCCCAGCCGGTCCCGGTGACGGGCGTGAGCCTGAGCCCCACGAGCGCCACGCTGTATACCAACACAGGCAGCTCGACGCTCCAGCTCACTGCTCAGGTCGCGCCTGCCGAGGCGACCGACAAGACCGTCGCGTGGAGCAGCGCCAATCCTGCCGTCGCGACTGTGGACGCAGACGGGCTCGTGCAGGCTCGCGCTGTCGGCACGACCGTCATCACGGCGACGACCGCCGACGGCAGCTACACCGCGACGTGTACGATCACTGTCGCAGTGTACAGCTCAGGCAACAGCGGCGGCTGGTACCCGTACCCTGATCCGGTCCAGCCCGGCGCTGGCACTGATCCGGTTAACTCCGCCGACCCGGATGAGACAGACGAGTCAGAGGAGGTCCGCAACGCCGACGGCAGCACGACGACCGTCGTCACCGATCCGGCCACTGGCACAGCGACCGAGACGACGATCTGGCCTGGCGGCGACCGCCAGATCATCGCGCGAGACAGAGACGGCACGACAACCGAACGGTTTACCGGTCAGGATGGCAGCAAGCGCGAGCGGGTGAGCCGTCCCGACGGCAGCAGCCGTGCGCTCATTACCGACGCAGACGGCGTCCAGACGGAGCTGCTGACGAGCGCCCAAGGCGTCGTGACGGCTAGCGTCCAGTTGCCCGCAGGCGTTGACGAGGCTTGGGCGACCTTGCCTATCGATGTCCGGGACGCCTCTGCCGCTACGGTCGCCTACACCGTTAAGGCTGACGGCACACGGATGGTCCTCGGCACCTCGGTATTGACCGAGGAAGGCTTGCGCTTCCTGGCGCGCGGCGATATGCAGGTACAGCTCATGGACAACCCGATCGCCTTCCGCGATGTGCCCGGCAGCCACTGGGCCGCCGAGGCGATTAGCTTCGCCGCCAGCCGCGAGCTGCTGCGCGGCACGGCGCCCGGCGTCTTCTCCCCTGGCGCCACGATGAGCCGGGCGATGCTGTTCGCCGTGCTGGCCAGACTTGATGGGGCTGGGGCAGAGACCGAGGGCAGCATCCCTTGGTACAGCAAGGCGCAGGACTGGGCGATCGCGGAGGGGATTAGCGACGGCAGCGCTCCGGGCGCAGACGTCACCCGGGAGCAGCTGATCGCGCTGCTGCACCGCTATGCCGGAGAGCCGACGGGCGGGCTGGCGGCAAGAGCGGAGGCAGGCGACGATCGGCGCTTCGCCGACAGCGGCGAGATCTCGGCCTGGGCTAGCGATGCCATCGGTTGGGCGATCGGGGCAGGGATTCTGAACGGCAAGACAGGGAATGTCCTCGACCCTGCCGGTGCGGTCTCCCGAGCCGAAGCGTCCAAGATTCTGGCCCGCTTTGTCGCTTGGCGTATCTGACGCGCCTGTTAATTGATTCTACCCATGTAAACGAGGTGAGCAACCTTAATCCAGGAAAATTCACGAAAATCGCATCATAAGCTTGATATTTCAAGCTTATTCAGTTGCAAAAGGGGCTTTGTCAATATTCAAAGCCCCTCCCAGGTCTTTAATTAAAGCCCCCATTGACACGAAGGGTCTGGCCGGTGATCCACCGCGCCTTGTCGCTGGTCAGCAGCTCAATGGCGTTGGCGATGTCCTCCGGCTCTCCGAGGCGTCCGAACGCATTCATCCGGCGGAACGAATCGACGAGCTCATCCGATTTGCCGGCCAAGAACAGGTCTGTCGCTACTTGTCCAGGCGCAATGCAATTGATGGTGATGTCCCGCGGTCCGAATTCTTTGGCGAGCTGGCGCGTCATCTGCTTCACTGCACCTTTGGTAGCGGCATAAACGCTATAGGTTGGCAGCATGACTCCGGTGACGGATGTCGAGAAATTAATGATGGTCCCGCCACGCGCCATGTGCTTCATCGCCTGCTGGCAGGCAATGTAGGTTCCTTTGACATTAATCGCGAACTGACGGTCGAAGGAGTCCTCGGTTACGTCTCCAATCGCTTCACACGTCATCACTCCGGCATTGTTGATCAGGATGTCCAAACGGCCCCATCGGCTGTCGACCTCCGCGAACAGCCTATCCAGCTCGATCACCATACTGATATCTGCTTGCACCTCCACTGCCTCACCGCCAGCTTCGGTGATAGCCTGCACGACTTCTCCTGCCTCGCTACTACTGGCGTCAGCTCCTCTACAGTTCCTGAATTCACCTCCTATTATAAAATGTGCCGACGTATAGCCGTTAGTCGATCTCTATTCATTCCTTGCCTATTCCTCTACGCTCGCAGTATGATAGGGAACATCATCATACATCGCAAGGAGCGTGACCCCGATCCGCCAACCGTAAGTTGAAAATAACGCTATAGGGTTTCCTGCTGTGAAGCGGTAAACTGCTTGCGAAACTCACCGGGTGTCACACCGGATACTCGCTTGAACATACGATTAAATGAAAAATAATGCGCATATCCAACCTGCTGCGAGATGTGTTGAATCTGCTCATCCGTATGGGTGAGCAAGTAGCGGGCTCGATCCATACGAACCCTCGTAACATAATCTACGAAATTTTCACTGTATGCCTCCTTGAACAACCGGCTCAAGTAACTCTGATTGATCTGGAATTGATCGCTTAAGAGCTGCAGACTCAGTTCCGGGTCGCTGTAATGCTGCTCAATGTAAGCCTTGGCTTCTTGCAGCAGCTCCTGACTATTGCGGCCCTGGCGCAATTTGTTCATTTGTTCAATCGTTGCACGCAGGATGGCCTCAACATTAGACCTCATTTGACCGACGGAGTCAAAATTCTCTATTTCTTTGCTCAACTCGCCCATTGCACTCTCCCAGATTTCGCGATAAGACTGCGGTAGCTCGGATACTTCTTTGGAAATGTGAAATAACATGAAATTCAATACATTCACAATATCATGGTGATGAAAATACTTCCCTTGTACGGTATCCATCAGACGCTCAAAGTGTATCTTCCATTCCAATTCGCGTCGCTTAAACGATTCGGCAAGATCACGGATAGACTGTAGTTGCTCGTACATCCCCGCGAAAACATTGCCTTCCAACTCCCAATAAGCGATCACCCGGTTCCCGCCGACTGATTTTTTGTAAGACAGCGCTTCTTCCGCTTCTTTAAACGAGCGGGCGATGTCGGTTATCGTTGACGCGGAAGCTCCGATGCCTATCGATACCGCATAATCGAGATTGTTTTTAATCCACTCCCGCAAGGTCTCACAGATTGAAGCTACCGTATTTTCTGCCGGATGATCCTGCTCTTTTAATTTGAATAACAGGGTCATACGCCCGCTGTCCAGCCACTCCACAACCATAGGAATTTCATACGATCTTGCTAGTTCTTGCGCAACATTAGACATCACATATTTCAACAGGTATTGGTCGCGTACAGGGTAGACCGAGCAAAATTCATCGTACCGATCGATCAGGACTACTCCGATATAAAATTTCGAGTATCCAGCCAACTCTCTGATCCATTCGATTTCTCTTTCATGCTCTTCCACTACATTTCCACGTATCAGGTCAACGAAAAATTGTTTTTGCCGATACAGAACATTCTCTTTATTCACATCGCTGATCTGGTTAGCTACATCGATGAGATGGTGCACGGCTCGATCCATATAATCCGGATGCTCATGAAGTATATCCGGCAACTCATCGGGTTTGGATTTCAAATATTTTTTGATACTAATCATCATTCGGTCAATGGGGTACGTATATCTGCGAGCGAAATAAATCATCAAACCTGAAAATAAAACCAGGGAAGCAAGACCGATAACCGTCCACACCTCTTTTAGACTGGAGACAATACTGTAATTGACCTTATCCTGTACCCCGGTTTGAATATTCCAATGGGTATAATGCGAGTCGACTGAGGCAAGCATCGTCCCGGAATCTTGCGTATTTTCAAAGAGGGCCACCCCGTTCTGATCGTAGATCGAGGTCGAACTGACATTTAACGTATTCATCCCGCGAACCATCTTCTGAATGGCGCCCACCGACACATTCGCTACGAGAATGCCGCGGGTCTGGGAGCCCAGCGATATCGATTTGGCAAGGGAGACAACGGCATATTCGTTCTGATCTCCCGGGAACACTTTGAACGGACGGATATTGCTCCACTCCAGAGGGATCACTCCTTTGAGCTTCGGCTCAATAAACAAGCGGTCCCCAAATTCGTGCAGAGGCGCAGACACACTCGTGCTGAGCACTCTACTGTCTGCAAAGCGCACAATATAGATCGAGTCAATCAAAGGGAAATCTATTAGATAGGAATTAAATTTCTTAAACAAGCTTCGTTCCAGCATATAACGGTTGCTCAGCTCATCGTCTAAACCATACACATATTGCTTAATTTCCGGATTGTTATGAATCTCGGTAATCATGAGCTGTTCTATGTTTTGCAACGAGGATTCAAGTTGCTGCGTGACATATTTTCCATAACTTGCGCTCATGTCCGTCATTTGACGCTCCATAAGCTGGTTAATCACCATCAGAAAAATAAAAACAAGCATGCCTGCAGACAAGTAAAAAATGGGCAGATAGGTGAATAGCAAGCGTTTAAACCATGAACGCGTTTTCACTCTGTGATTCACCTTCTTTCACCCCTTATCAATCTCAACCTAACATGAGGCTCCTGCCTGCAACGGACGCTGCAGACAGAAGCCATCTTACTCCATTAGAAATTCATATCGTAGAGATCTTCTGTGAAAACCCAAGTGTCTTTGTTTTCTCTATACCATTCCAAGTAAAATTGTTCGACTTGTTCGCCGTCAGATCTTGACCACAACGTCTTGGCCTCCTCCAGCGTCTTGTCGACCGTGACACTACTGCCGCCGACGATCGCTCTGCTCCACAGGTCGGACATGGGCTCATTGACATTGGAGACGACAAACTGGATATCATCCGGAAGCCCGGGCATGTATTTGGTCACTTCCGGCAATGGCCGTTCTTTGTCAATGTAGAGGTTAAACGCCGTTTCAAGCAGGGTCCGAACCTCTTGATCAAATGGATCTGACGGGTCCAAATCCTCTACATACTTGGTGAATTCATTAATAATATGTTGTCCGCCCAGCATCCGATAGTCTCCCAGCCAGCTGACCTCTTTTTCATACTTGTCCTGATCCAGGGTTTGCTCTACGCCGTCGACCATCTCATAATGGACGCCTTCCTGTCCATACTTCAACGTATGAGCCATCGATTCACTGCTCATCAAATCGACATAGCGCATCACCGATTCCGGATCTTGCGCTTTAATATTGACTACGCCGGTCATCTGAACCGGATCGTTAAAATAGGGGCTGAACTGACCAAATTCGCTGCGTGGCAACGGGATGACAGCCAGTTTCGCATCGGGTACATTGCTTCTCAAGGTTTCATAATTATTATAAACGAGCAAGGCATTCCCCGCGAATCCAAACATGAAGGTGTTGCCTTGCACAAAATCTTGCAACGCCTTCTCTCCATTTTTATCCGTCATAAAATCCCTGTCAATCAACCCTTCGTCAAAAAGCCGCTTCTTGTATTGCGTAGCAGCCGCAACACGTTCCCAATCCTTCACCATGTCGCCATCCTCAAGCACCCATGTCGTATTCTGAAAAGCAACGTCCATCCAATTGTAACCGCTCATATTGGTGCCAAACGTGGCCAGCTGATCCGCTTTGACCTTCTTCATCGCCTCGTAGGCTTCCTCCACGGTCTGCGGCACCTCTAGCCCGGCTGCTTCCAGCAGATCCTCACGGATAAATAGATATCCGCCTGGTATGTAACCCAGCAAGCGTCCAAACTCATAAAGTTGACCATCCGATTTGGTCCCCAATTGCCGCAGCAGCGGGAATTCCTCGAGCAACGCTTTGTATTCCACACTGTGCTGCTCAATCAGCTCTTCGATCGGCATTAATTGCTTTTGCAAATAGAGTTGATTCCGGTACGCATTATCGTATTCAAGGATGAGATCAGGCGCATCGCCGGCGGCTAGCAGGGTATTGAACCGCTGCACAGACTCCCAGCGCGGTACGGGAACATATTCGACGGGAACGGTTTCATTAATCCATTGAGTCCATAAGTTGTTATCGACCGTGCCCACTTCCGGGGGAACGTTCCCACGATCATACATCGATACGGTAATGGGATCTTTTTTGACGTTCGGATCGCTGTCACCACCTGTGGTTCCCTCATTGTTGCCGCTAGAGCAGGCAGCTAATATGGTCACCAATACCACTAGTGAAGCAAGCATAAATGAAACCGATTTTCTCATTGTCTTCATACCCTAAAACCTCCTTGTGATGTTCTCAACCTTTTACGGCACCAATCAGCATGCCTTTAATAAAGTATTTCTGCAAAAACGGGTAAACCAGCAGCATCGGTACAACCATTACGATAATTCCTGCCGATTTAATGGATTCAGGCGTAATCGTTTTAAAATCTTCCGGCGATAAGTTGCCGATCTCTTGCATGATGGATTGGCTCATAATCATCTGCTGGACCATAACAGCCAGATTGTGTTTGTCCGGAGAGTGGATGAAAATCAGCATGTTGAAAAAAGCATTCCAATGTCCCACCCCATAGAACAACCCGAGGGCAGCGATCACGGGCAACGAAAGCGGTAGAAAAATCCGGAACAAAACGGTCCATTCTCCGCCGCCGTCCATCCGCGCCGATTCCACCAATTCTTCGGGAATCCCCATGAAGAATGTGCGCATCACTAACATGTTGTAGACACTGACCAGACCCGGCAGCCAAATCGCACCGTAAGTATTAACAAGGCCCAGTGACTTGACCAGCAAATAGCCGGGAATTAGTCCGCCCGAGAACAGCATCGTAAACACGATGGCCAAGGTAAAGAATCGCCGACCATACATGTACGAACGGGATAGGGGGAATGAGCATAAGATCGTAAACAGCAGATTCAAGGCTACGCCAACGATCGTAATGATGACGCTATTTTTGAAAGCGGTTAAAATTCGGCTGTTTTCAAATAGTTTCTCGTAAGCCTGCATCGTCGAACCAACCGGCCACAACCCGACCTGTCCCGATACAATGGCTGATTGCGAGCTGAATGACAAGGCAATGAGATGGACCATGGGCAGCAGGCAGCTCAAACTGAATAAGATTAGCAAGATGTTATTAACGACACCGAATGTTTTGTCCCCTAGCGATTCTCTCATCATCATCACCTACCACAATCCATTATTAAATCTGCGTGCAATCGAATTGGCCGTCAAAACCAGAATGAGACCTATGATGGATTCGAAAAATCCTAAAGCTGCCGCGAGACTAAATCTTCCGCCTGTTATACCCACCCTGTAATTCCAGGTTGAAATAACATCGGCAATCTGTGAAACGGCTGAATTCTGCAGCATATAGACCTGATCGAAACCGACTTCCATGATGCTTCCGATCGACAGGATCAAGATGATAAAAATGACGGGTCTGATGGAGGGAAGAGAAATATGCCATATCTGTCTTAAACGATTGGCGCCGTCGAGTCCTGCCGCTTCGTATAGGGACTGGTCGACCCCGGCCAATGCCGCCAAATAAATAATGGCTCCCCATCCGGCACTCTTCCAAATCCCTGATCCGATGAAAATCGCAAGCCATGAACCCGTATTGTACAAAAAGGGGTAGCTGTCTCCGGTTAACCATCTCATGATGTTATTGATAATACCTGTTTCTTGCGCAAAAATCGTGATTACAATACCGCCAACAATGACCCAATTGAGGAAATGCGGAAAGAAAACGGCGGTTTGTACGGTTTTCTTGAACCACGATCGTCGGATTTCATTAATCATCAAGGCCAACAAAATCGGAAACGGAAAACCAAGCACCAATTGCAGAAAACTTAGCACCAGCGTATTGCGCAAAATATTGAGCATATTCGGGTTCGTAAAGAGGGTGCGAAAGTGATCCAGCCCAACCCAGCTACTTCCCCAGATGCCATCTGTAAAGTTGTAGTTTTTAAAAGCAATCACCAGTCCACCCATTGGAGCAAACTTGAAAATGAGAAAATAAGCGATAATCGGAGCAAACATAATAAACAATGGAATGTTGTACTGGAACCGTCTACTCTTGAACATGTTCCTTACACCGCTCCTTTCCTTCCAGCTCTCCATTCGGTAGTTTAAATGGGCTGCAGCCAACACCAATTATGCTTGCAGGCCGCAGCCTCCCGCAAGCAACACATTTTTTTCACAGCACAATCCTTTTCCAGTGCCATCACGCGGGGTATAGAGGGATGATGCAAGTGAAGAAATGTGCCTTTGGTCAAAAAAGGTGCTTTATGTTTCATTTGATGCCAACACAAAAACACCCAAGTGGATCAATCTCCACCTGAGTGTTTAGCTCTGTTCGGTTCATTTAGCTCTGGCGGTTCCTGTCCCGCTATTAGCTGATGCGAACCGCCAGCACGATGACGCGATCGGCGCGATTGCCGCCCGCCTCCATCCGATCGTTGGCCTCGATGAACAGCGAGACGTCGGGCTTGCCGGCGATCCCGCTCAGATCGAAGGCGAAGCTGTCGCTCGCATCGGCGGTCGGCGGCGCTTCGAACGTCACCCAGCCTTGCGCGTTCTGGACGAAGAGGGCGGCGCTGTCGCTGGTCTGGGCGGCGGACAACGCCACGGGAAGCGTCACTACCGTATACAGGCCGTTGCTTCCGCGGTATGCCGCTCTGACGCGCAGCGCGCCGCGACCGGACAGATGGCTGTCTGCCGGATTGCTGCGGGCGATGACCCGAAGGTCGGTCGCATCGGCAGGGATATCCGTCTTATTGTAGATGTAGGCGCCGGGCTGGTCTTGATCCGCCGTCTCATAGGCATTCATGATGAGCCCCCATCCTGCGTCCGCAAAGGCGCTGCCGCCCGACAGCCCGCCACGCCAGATCGCCGCTTGCGCCATCGCCGTGCCATTCAGATCAAAAAACGATCCGGTCGGCGTGCCTTGCCAGGCGATATCCCACCGATCAAGGTCGCGCTCGCCGGGCGTCGCATCCAGCGTAGCGCTGTCGATGCCGTTCAGCACCGGATGGACCGGGGGCACATGATACGGCGCAGGCAGATCGTCGCCGGTCTTGACGATGCCCGCGAGTGTTGTCGTCGCCTGCGAGACGCCGGAGATGAGATTCGGCTCCGCGATATCTCGCAGCGACAGCCGGTTGAATACCGTCACGTCGCTAGAGACGGCTTGCAGCGATTGCCCCTGGAATCGCATCATATTAACGGCGGTCACGTCGCTGCCGCTGACATCGAACAGCCGGCCTGTACTCGGCTGCAGGTTGTCGCCTGCGCTGTTGAATACGCGAACTGCGCTGTCAACAGCTTGCAGGAAGGTATGAGAGCCAAAGGTGAACGAATGGCCGATCGTCAGCTGCTCCGCATCCTGCGTCTGGATAAAGATTGTGTTGGGGCGCGTAATCGCATCATAGAGCCGGGTCAGCTTGCCATTCGCATCGGAGGGCCAGGTCGGCCCGACCAGCTGCGGGAGCAGCAGCCCAAGGCCCGAGCGCGCCACGACGGTCGCATTGGCCAGCACCTCGTCGATCTTGCCGTTGGTCGTATGCTCCATCCGGATGCCCACCCGATAATACGTCCCGGATACGCCTTTCACGACCGGGCTGTCCAGCGGCGACGCTGCCGTTCCCTTGAACTCGATGCCGAAGGTCGCGCCCGCCAGACTGACATGGGTTACGTACGTGTCATCTGCTAGCCCCCGGATGGCGTAGGCATGAGGTCTGACCGCCCCGGTTACCGTGTTGGGCTCATTGCCCGGATAGAACAGCCGCAGTCCTCGGACGCCCGCCGCCTCTCCGCTTAACGTGATGAGGGCGTCTGCGGTCTTGGCCGACGTCTCGTCCGTCGCGTAGCCATAGTCGGCCAGCAGGATCGTGCCACGACTCAGTCCGATCTGGTCGCGCTGCGCCGACGCCGCGCTGCCGCGCAGCTCGGTATGCGCCGGGACCTGCAGCGCCTCCTCGACCTTGTACAAGCCCGCCGGCAAGTACACGACGCCGCCCCCGGCCAGACCGGCCGCGTCCAGAGCATCCTGGATCGCCTGGGCGCTGTCGGTGCTGCCGGTGCGGTCTGCCCCGTAGTCCTTGACCGCATCATAGAGCCGCCGAGGCGGGGTCGGCAGTACGGGCGCGCTCGTATCCGGCAGCGCTCCCGCCGCCTTCAGCGCCGCATACTCAGACGCTCCGCCGGTCTGGAGGATGCGGCTGCCGCCGACATCGCCGAGCAGCTCGGTGCCGATCAGCTTGACGACCGAGGACGTCGGGTCGACATTGCGGATCGCATACAACGAGCCCTCGATGGAGCTGTCGGCGATCGTGATGCCGAACTCGGGGTACATGTTGTCGATACGTACGCCGGTTACCGCGTTACGCACCTGCAGCCGATGGAACTGTCCGATAAAGTAGATCTCCGGCTGCCCCGCGATATGCCGCCGCAAGCCGTCGAACAGGCGGACGCCCAGCTTATAATCAGAGAGCGAGATATCTGTGAATTGCACCCACTCCAGATCGCCCATCTGCAATCCGATGCCGTGCTGCAGCGTAAACGCATCCAGCACAGTGCGCGCCGGCGGGTTCCAGGCTGCCGATGCCTCCGCCCAATAGCGGTTGCCAAACGACAGCTGCCGGACGACGCCGTATTCCGAGGAATTGTACAGCTCGGCTCCCCGGTACAATACCGTCCCTTTTATATTTTCGAGATGAAGCATTTCATTGGCCGCCGAGATGAGATCGCCCTTGACCGTAATGCTCGCGGCGATGCCGCGATAGGCATTGATCAGCGTCACATCCTTGATCGTCGGCGCCATATGATCGCCATGCCCGTAAGCGCCAGCAAAGCTCGGGATCTCAAAGGTGTACGGATACGGCTTGATGCTGGCTGCATCTTGCTCGGGATAGTAGATCGTCAAGCCGATCGCAGCGGCCGAGCCGCCAACGGTCAGCAGCGACGGGAAGTTGGTATCGCGCGAGGCGACGTCCGCGAGCAGGACAGTGCCGTAATTGCCGTCGAAGCCCGGGCGATCCGGGTCCTGATAATCGCCCCGCAGCGCGGTGAAGGGCGGGATCGTCACATTGCCCGTCACCCGATATTGACCGGACGGCAGGAACACCGTGCCGCCCCCCGCCGCATACACGTCCTGCAGCGCTTGCCGGATGCCTGCGGTCGAGTCCAGTTGTCCCGTCGGATCGACATCGTACCTGAGCGGCTCCGCCACCACATCGGCGATTACGATCTCGTCTGTTGCATATACCGTATCCACGATCTGCGCCTCCTCCTCCAGCCATGCGTTCGTCACCCGTACCGCCAGCAGGATGACCCGGTCTGTCCGGTTGGCTCCGCTCTCCGGCCTGTCGTTGGTCTCGATGAAGAAGACGACGTCCGCGCGTCCCGCCACCGGCAACAGGTCAAAGCTAAAGCTGTCGCTGACATCGACCTGCGGCGGCGCCTCGAACGTCACCCAGCGATCCGCAGTCACCGCGAACTGCGCTTGCGCGTCCTGCTGCTGCGCAACGGTCAGCTCGGGCCGGAGCGGCACGACGACATAAGCGCCGTCTTGCTGGTAGGCCGCCTGCACCCGGATCGCCCCTCGTCCCGACAACACGCTGCTCGCCGCCCCGCTGCGAGCGATGAGCTGCAGTTTGGACGCGTTCATCGCCAGATCGGCCTTGTTGTAGATGAGCGTAGCCGGCGCATCATCGAGCCCGCTCTCGCGCGCGTCCATGATCAGCCCGTAGCCTGCATCGCCAAACGCGCTGGCGCCGCTCGCCTCGCCCCGCCAGATCGCCGCAGCAGGCGACGGCGGTCCGGACAGGCTGTAGAAGGTGCTCACCGGATGCGGCCCCCAAGCGATATCCCACTTGCCCAGATCCGTCTCCTTGGGCAGCTCGAGCAGCTGCTGCTGCGTCAGCCCCAGGATCGACTCCGGTCCGGGCAGGCTGCCCTCGCGGATGCGAACCGCCAGCACGATCAGCCGATCGGTCCGATTGGCTCCCGATTCCATCCGGTCGTTGGCCTCGATGAAGAAGACGACGTCCGAACGTCCGGCGAGCGCGCGGATGTCGAAGCTGAAGGTGTCGCTCTGATCGACAAGCGGCGGCGCCTCGAACGTCGTCCAGCCCTCGGGCGTCACCGCAAAGGCGGCAGCCGTGTCGCCCAATTGGGCATCCGACAGCTGCGGCGTCAGCGTGATCGCCTCGTAGCTGCCGTTGACCTTGTAAGCGGCCTTGAGGCGAATCGCTCCCCGCCCGGACAGCGTCGCGTCCCCCGGGTTGGTCCGCGCGACCACCTGCAGCGTATTGGCGCGCGCCGAGAGGTCGGTCTTATGGTAGATCCATGCCGCCGGCTCGTTGTCCGCCGCCGCTTCGCGGGCATCCATGATCAGCCCCCATACGGCATCGCCGAACGCGCTGCTGCCTCTCGTCCCGCCTCGCCAGATCACCTCGGAGGGACCAGGGCTCCCCGACAGCCGATAGAAGTCATCGGTCGGCGTACCGCCCCACGGGATATCCCATCGGGTCAGGTTCGTCTCCTTGGGGATCGCGTCGAGCGCCGCCTCCCCTACCCCGTTAAGCTCGAACGGCTCGTCCGCCGCCGCCGACGGATAGAGGCCAGGCATCGGAACTGCCAGCCCCCACGCCAATAACCCGCTGATGAACCATATCATCCACTGTCGCTGTCTGCTTGTCATCGCTCACTACTCCCTTATCCTTATGATGAGGAATCTGCAAAATCAATCCTGACCGTTCGCAACGCATGCGGCTCGAGATCAAGCTGCAGGACGCGGCCCTCAAACGACACCGCGGCTTGCCCCGAGGCGTCCGCAGGCAGCTCTGCCTCCATGCTGTCCGTTAGACGCGCGTCGTATATCGCTAGCGGCAGCGCCAGCTTCACCGCCGTCTGCTGCCCTGCGGCCTCGTACACGCGGAGCAGCCAGCTGCGCTGCCCGCCGTCCTCCGGCAGCTTCACTGCCGACAGCACAGCGCTTCCCTGCAGCAGCTCGATGTAGCTGCCCCGGGCCGGGCGCGTCCCGGCATGGATGTAGCCCGGCAGCACGCTCAAGGGATGGCTGAAGCGGAAGGCCCGCTCGATCAAGCCCGCCCTGCCGCTATCCTCCGTCACTGCGACGGAGAATCGGGTGTGATGATGGTCCCCGGTCTCCGGGTAAGGATCGGGGTCGAAGGAGCCGCGAATGAGCGAGAGCGACAAGGCGTCCGCCGCCGCGCGGAACCCGTACTTGTGCCGGGTGATCAGTTGGATGCCCGGCAACGGGGACGCTTCGGCCGCACCCGAGCGAGCAGGCGCAGCATAGGCCCAACTGGTAGCCGGGACATCGTCATCCATCGGGGGACGGACGACGGTGCCGGCAGGGACGTCGTAGACGAAGCGGTCGCGCTCGCCGACGAGCGGCCAATAGAAGCTCAGCTGCGGCACGCCCTGCGCCGCGTCGCCGATCTCCTGCCAGTCGCAGCGCACCTCGTAATCGAGCGCCGCGCGACCCTGATCCAGCGATACCTCGACCCGCAGGTGCGACCGGCCAAAGCGCAGCTCGTACGCCAACGTCTGACGCAGCTCCCCGCGTCGCACCGGCTTCATGATGACCCGATCGTGTACGTCCTCGAGCGACAGGTAACGCCCGATCCACCAGGCGGTCATGCCCTTGGACGCGTCCTCGCCGATCAACCGGAACATGCCTCCCGGACGATCCGCGCGGACCAGCTCGTGACCGGTCGGCTTGTGCATCATCGAGACGATGCGGGCCGAGCGCGGGCAGAAGACGACACGCAGCTGCGCATTCTCCAGCACATAGTCCGGGATCGCATCGACTCTCGGCTCGCCCGGCAGCAGCGGACGGGCGTCGCCCTCGCCGGCCTCGATCACATAGGTGCGATATCCGCCCGCCGGAACCTCGGCATCGATGAGGAGTCGCACATAGTCATGTCCCCAATACGTATGCCGTCCCTGATCCAGCACCTCACAGCCGACCGCGCCGCCCTCCTCGTCGCGGACGCTGATGCTGCGGATCGGGCTCCGCCAGTCCCACACGACCGCCTCGACCAGCTCGCGCCGGGCCTGCCAGGACGGATTGAACACATGGATGATCCGGGTCGGACCACCGCCCCGCTCCGGCTGGCTCACCCGGAAAGCGCGGCTCCCATAGCCCCCTCCAGCCCCCATCGCGCTCGTCGCGTCGGGATGCACAGGCAAGCCGAGCGCCGCCGTATCGATGCTCTCAGCCAGCACCTCCATCGCCCGCTTGCGCTTGGCATTGGCCATCGCAAAGGTCATCTGGAACAGCCCCATCGCATGCTCCCGCGTCTCGATGACGCCCGAGCCCGGCAGGATATCGTGGAACTGGTTGAACAACAGATGACGCCAAGCCTCGCCGAACGCCGCCGGGGCGCAGGGCTCCTCCTCGGTCACTGCGGCGATGGAGGCGTACAGCTCCGCCTCCAGCAGCGCCGCTTCGCCCTCGCGGTTGGCTGTCTTGATACGGCTCTGAGACGTATAGCAGCCGGTGAAGACGAAGTTCTGCTCGCCCCGTACGACAGGCAGACGGTCGGCCGCTTGCTCAGCCAGCGCAAAAAACTCGCGGTAGGTGCCGAAGCGAAGCTGCGGGTAGATCGGCCAGCTCTGCATATCCTTCATCCGCTCCAGATCGCGCCGGGTTGGGCCGCCCCCATGATCGCCGACCCCGTAGACATGGAGATGCGTATCGAGCCCCGTACGCCGGCAGATGTCGGGCACATATGCCCCCAGCACCGGCTGGACGGAGTCGTTGTACCAGGTCGGCTCCCGGTAGGCGATCACCGAACGGCCCGACGGCGCCTCCCATCGGTACAGCACGGGTCCTACGCTGCCTCGGCAATGATAATAGTAGCGGACGCCCCCGCTCCGGAGGATCTCCGGCACGTGGGCGCTATGTCCGAAAGTATCCGGCTCAAAGTCGAGGTTCAGCTCCTCCGCCGGAAGATCGAGCAGCTGCGACAAATAGGCTTTAGCATACAGCATTTGCCGGGTCAAGCTTTCGCCCGACGGCATATTCTTGTCCGCCTCTACCCAGTGCGACGCGCTGACCTCCCAGCGCCCCTCCCGGACGCGGCGTCGGATCGGCTCCAGCAGCTCCGGGGCGTACGTCTCGACGATCGCATAGATTGCCGCTTGGGACTGCGAGAAATGAAAATCGGGGTACTCGTCAAACAGCGTCAGCATCGTCCGCAGTGTATCGATCGTCACCGCCACCGTCTCCTGCCAAGGCCACATCCAATTCATATCGATATGCGCATGGGCCACGCAGAGCACATGATATCGCTTGGCCGCCTCGGCCAGCGGCATCAGACGCGTCTCTGCCGCCAGCGCCGCGTCCTTGACGATCGCGCCGTCCTCCGCCATCCGGTCCTCGATCAGACTGAGCGCGTCCGAGACGAGCGCATCATAACGCCCCTCGACCTGCCGGGACAGCTCATGGGCATACAACAGCTGGGATACGATGCGCTCCCCCCAATAACCGAGCGGCGCCGTAATTCGTTCGTTGAAGTAGTCGGTCGGCTGCGCGCCGAGCAGCAGCCGCAGCCTCGTCTCATTGGATCTCATCGGTCAGCTCCTCTTCTCCTCTGTCGCCAGGGTCCGACCCCGGCGTCTCGCTCTCAGACGATCCCCGCTCATCCGTCGTCCCCGGCGCGCGTCTGTCGCTCCCGACCTGGAGCGCATAGGCCTCCACCTCCGACACGAGCGCTTGCGCCCGATCGACGAACAGGCCGATGCCGCGTCTGGAAGCGCTTGCCGTCTGCTCCGCCTTCCAGGCGAACTGCAGCGCCAGCACATCATCCACATACACCTCGACGCGCGGACGTCGCACCATCACGCGCAGCCGATAGGGCTGCCCGAGCGCGATCGGCCATCTGCGCCGCCACGGCTCGCCGAAGATTGGCGCGAGCCCAGCCTGCACCATCCCTGCCCGCGCATCGAGCATGACGACCAGCGTCCCGCCGCTGTCCGCCGCCTCCCAGTCGCCGAGCACTGCCAGACCTGCCGCGAGGCCGTCCTGCACCGTGACGGTCGCCGCGAGCTCCACATCCTCGCCGCTCGCACACAACCCGGCGACCTGCCAGCCTGTACGCGCCTCGCCGACATAGCCGTCCGGCCCGACCCGCCAGCGCCCGCCCGGGAGTCCCCAGTTGGCATGGGGCAGCGGCAGCCGCTCCGGCGCAGCGAGACGATCGGAGGCCAGCAGCCGCTCCGTCCGCCAGAGCGCCGTCCTGGCCGAGTAGCCGAGCCGCAGATGCCCCTCCTCCGTCACGATCACCTCGAAGGGCGGCGACAGCGTATTGGACTCGCGCTCTGTATACATGCCGTACCGCTTGCCCTCATACAGGAAGCTGCGGAACGAGTAGCCGCTGCTCTCGTCGCCGCCGAACAGCAGATGATCCGACGGACATTCGCGGTACGGCCCCTCCGGCCTGTCTGCGACCGCATAGATCGTGCCGGAGACGATCCCGTCCTCACGGTAGATGCCCCGATTGCCATAGATGTGCGAGGTCAGGCAGGTCATATACCAGCGTCCCCCCAGCTCGAACACCTCCGGCACTTCCACGCAAGCATAGCCTGCCGCCACGAACGCCGGCGGCAGATGCTCCCAGTGCAGCAGATCGTCGCTGCGTACGAGCGCGATTACCGCACCCTCTCCCAGCTCCTCGCCATGCGTGCGCGCCGCATAGAAGCCTAGCCAGCCCGGCGCATCGGGCGGCTTCACGACGATCAGATCGCGGCAGTCGACGACGCCGCTCGGCAGCGGACGCTGGTGGCTGACATACCATCGCGGGTCCGGCTCGATGACCGGATTGCCCTCGTATCTGCGCCAGTCCTTCAGATCCTCGCTGAACGCTACGCCGATCCGCTGTCCCCGAGCCTGATCGCGCGTCGAACGCATCGTGTAGTACAGATAGTAGCGCTCCCCCTCCTTCCACACCGTACCTGTCCAGGGCTGCATGTCGTCAGCCTCTCCGGCAGCGCCGGGACTGAGCGCCGGCGGCTGCTCCTCCCAGCGGATCAGATCGCTAGAGACGGCATAGCCGAGATGATCGGCCTCCTGCTGTGTGCGTTTCGTATGCGGGGACAGGAACTGGAGATGGAACAGATGCATCCGTCCGTTATGCTCGATTCCCCAGGCGTCCCACATTTCCATGCCGTTCGGCTTATAGCCCATCGTTATACTCCCGCCTCTCTGAAGACTCGGCCCCGCCAGAGCAGACGGGGCCGAGCCGATGTTATCTCTCTTCCTTGCAGAGCGCTGCTTACGCGCCGTAGTCCGGCTTGGACTTGTCAGGCTGCAGCTCGTTGTATTCCTTGACGATCTGCTCGCCGCCGTTGCTCAGCCATTGCTCCAGCGCTTTCATATACGTATCGCGGTTGATGTTTAGATCCAGCAGGATGCTGCCGTACATCTGGGCCATATAATCCTCCCACAGGATGGCTCCCTTCTCGGCGTTGGTCGGCGAGAAGACGGTCGGATTGCGATAATCCGGGTATTGATGGACTGCGTATTGCTCGAATTTCGCCTTGAAGTCCTCGAAGCGGTCCCCGAAGCCCTGCGATTCGAAATTGTTTTGCCAATCGTCCCAATTCACCTTTTCGTCGATCGGGTCGAGGAATTTCAGCGGCTCGATCTGCGAGCTCACATAGTCCGCCTCCCGCTCCCCGTCAGGGATGACGACCTTTTTGCCGTCCACGACCTTATAGGTCTTGCCCTCCAAGCCGTAACGCCGGAAGTCGTCGCCCTTGCCCTCGGTCAACGTCCAGTCGAGGAAGCGGAAGATGCCCTCGGGATCGCTCGCTTGCGCCGAGAAATAGAAGCCGCGGTCGACCGGGAACACCGTACGCGTCCCGCCTTGTCCGCCTGGCCCCTCGAGGGGCGCCATGATGCCGATACGAGCGGAGGCATCCTGCTTGAATGCATTGAGCAGCTCCAGATAATCCGGGTAGCCGCCCGGATACGCCGCCGCTCTGCCCGTCATGAACTTCTGCTTACCGAACGACGGATCGGGATTGACGCCGGCTTCCTGATCCAGCAGTCCTCGTCTCTTCAGATCCTGCAGCCAGAACATATAATCGATGTTCGCCGGATTCATATGACTCGGCACCAGCTGGTCCGGGTTGTCCGGGGACGGCATCCAGCCTCCCGCTGCATTGCCGAAGGACGTGCCCAGATCCTTGAACATCCATTCTGCCCCGCCCATGCCCACCGTCATCGGCACGGCATCCGGCTTGGCAGCCTTGATCGCCTCCAGCCCCTGCTCCAGCTCCTCGATCGTCGTCGGCTCCGCGATGCCTGCCTCCTCGAACCAGTCGGCGCGGTAGAAGGTGAAGAACGGCACGATCGGATGGATCGAGAACGGGAAGAAATAGATGTCGCCCTTCTCGTCCTTCATCGCGTTCCACACGGCATCCGATACCGTCGCTTTGACATTGGGGTAGCGCTCCAGATAATCATTGATCGGCAGGAACGCGCCTTGTCCCTCGATATCCCGCCAGAACGGGTCCAGCGGCCCCGAGGCCCACATTACATCCGGCAGATTGCCCGCCGCTACGATCGTCTTGACCTGCGCATCGTATTCGATGACCGGGATGATCTGCACATCGATATTGACGTTCGCTTGCTTGAACAGCTCCTGCTCGTAAGCGCCGCCCTTGGTGTAGGTCGCCGGACCCCAGACCGGACGCAGATAGCTGAAGGCAACCGGCGGTCCCGCGGTCTCTTCTCCTTGCTGCGCTTCGCCGGATGGCGCTGTCGGTTCGTTCGGCTCAGTCGAGTTCGAGCTGCCGCTTGTGCAGCCCCCTGCGATCAGAGCAACGGACAGCAGAGATAGCAGCGTGACCTTGAAGCTTTTGCCCGATATAGCTCTCAACATGTTGTTTCCCCCTAGATATAAGTATGGATAGTGCTATGAAAAGCCCTTTGGGCCGTTCAACGAATCGAAGGTTACCCCTTGACGGAGCCTAGCATAATGCCTTTGACAAAATACTTCTGAAGAAACGGATAGACGCACAGGATCGGCACGACGGCGAAAATAATTGCGGCGGCTTTAATATTTTCCGGCTGCAGCACCAGTCTGCTCATATCGCCGGTCGCTTGCGGCGTCGTCGCTCCCATGTTCAGCATATTGAAATCGATAATAATCGAGCGAAGCACAACCTGCAGCGGCCACTTCGTATTGTCCTTGATGAAGAACAGGCCGGTAAAAAAGTCATTCCAGTGATTCACCCCGTAGAACAGACCCACCGTTGCAATGACCGGCATCGACAGGGGCAGGATGACGTTCCAGATAATCCGAAGCTCGCCCGCGCCGTCGATCCGCGCCGACTCCTCCAGCCCGTCCGGGATGCTCCAGAAAAAGTTACGCATCAAAATCATGTTGAACGGCGCCACCAGCTTCGGCAGGATCAGCACCCAGATCGTATTGAGCAGATGCAGCTCCTTGAGCAGGATGTACATCGGGATCAGTCCCGCCCCGAAGAGCATCGGGATGACGATCATCCACAGCATCAGCTTATGGCCCGGCACCTGCGTTTTGGACAGCGCGTACGCTCCTGTAATCGTGAACATCAGATTGAGCAACGTGCCGAACACGGTGACGAATACGGTAATCCCAAAGGAATTGAGCAGCACGCGGGTACTGAAAATGTACTTGTAGGCTTCAAGCGTAAACGATTCCGGCACGACCATCATCGGATTGCCATAGATGGCTTGCGCTTCGCTGAAGGAAATAGCCAAAACATTGAGCATCGGATAGAGACAGATCAGGGTCAGCGTGGCCAGGACGCCATAGATGAGCGCTTGCGCCCAAGCCGGATTGCGGTCCAGACCGGAAGACGCCGCCATCCTTTGCGAAGAAGGGTTGTCTCTGCCCTGACCGATATCGTTTACCATAGCGATTTTTCCCCCATTCTCCGTATGAGCGAATTGGCCGTAATAATAAACACCATGCCGACCACGCCCTTGAACAGCCCCATCGCAGTCGCGATCTCATAGTTGGCGCCCAATATCCCGATCCGATACACGTAGGTGTCGATAATATCGCCCGGACCCATAACTGCAGGATTCAGGAAGATGTAGATCTGCTCGAAGCCGGCATCGAGGATGCCCGCCAGCGACAGGACAAACAACAGCGCCATCACCGATCTCATCCCTGGCAGCGTCACATGCCAGATCTGTCTGAGCTTGCCTGCGCCGTCGATCTTGGCCGCCTCGTACAGCTGCGGATCGATGCCGGACAGCGCTGCCAGATAGATAATCGCTCCCCAGCCGAACTCCTTCATAATCGCCGACGAGACGATCAAGGTGCGGAAATGCTCGACGCTGGTCGTCAGATTGACCGGATCGCGGCCCAATGCCTCCAGCACCGTGTTGAAAATCCCGTTAGGCCCGATAAAGTTAAAGACGATGCCGCCGAATACGACCCACGACAGGAAATGCGGGAAGTAGGTGATCGTCTGGACGCTCCGTTTGAACCAGACCGCCCGCACCTCATTCAGCAGCAGCGCAAACAAGATCGGCGCGGGAAACCCGAACAGAATCCGGTACAGACTGATCGTGACCGTGTTTTGGAGCAGCTCCGGAAACTTCGCCGACGAGAATAAGGTTCGGAAATGCTCCAGGCCTACCCAGGGGCTTTCGAAGATCCCCTTGAACACCTGATAATCCTTGAACGCAATCGTGATGCCGTAGAACGGCGCATACGTAAAGATCAAAAAATAGAGACAGGTCGGCACGAACAATAAATAGATGAACCTTGCTTTTTTGACTTCTGCAGCCCATTTGCGCAACGGCCTGCGGCGCGACGCGCGGTCTGAATGACCGATGGTTTTGTTCACACCAGAATCCCCCCGTGGATGAATGAGTAAAACGGAGCATCACAGACGAAAATGTGATTACGTTTTCACATTGTTTGATACTCATGTTAATATGCTTAAAAAGTTTCTGTCAAGATTTTTTTGTAACCGCTATCCAAAAGGCTTATAAAGCCTTTTATAGCAAGGATGGAGTTACTGTCGGCCATCTCCGCCAAATTTGTATACCCTTTACAATCCGTTTCACAATGTGATAACCTAATCATAATTCATCATCCAATTCCCATGTAAAGGAACTATGCCTATGTCAACCAGTAAAGATGTCGCCAAGCTGGCAGGCGTATCGGTCGCGGCCGTCTCACGCGCCTTCCGCGAGGACGCTTATATTAGCAAGGACAAAAAGGAACGCATCATGGCCGCTGCCGAAAAGCTCGGCTACACGCCCAATCTGCTCGCGCGCGGCCTTAAAAGCCATCGGAGCCGTCTGATCGGCGTCCTGCACTCCGACGTCGATAATCCATTCTTCTCGACGATGACGCGCGTCATCGAGCAGGAGCTCCGCAATCGCGGCTATCGGCTGATCATCTCGCACAGCAACGAGGACGGTCAGCTGGAAGCCGAGAACCTCGGCGTCTTCTCTGGCAATCGCGTCGACGGGGTCATCTTCACTCCGATCTCGGAAAAAAACAAAAAGCTCGTCCAGCAGCTCCACAAACGCGGCGTCTTCATGATGCAAATGTACCGCACGATGTACGACAATCTCGATTCTGTCGTGGTCGATGACGTGGAGGGCGCCTATCTGGCCACCTCGCATCTGCTCGCCAAGGGTCATACCCGCATCGTGTTATTCAACGTCATTACGCCTTATGGACCTGATCGGCTGCAGGGGTACTTGCGAGCCTATCGCGAGGCCGGCGTTCCGATCGATGAGCGTCTCGTCGTACCGGTGCCCTATGGCAAGGATATCGTCTCCATCATTTCGGACGCCTTTGCCCGCCTGGAGCCGACGGGGATTGTCGCCGGTACCAATATGATCGGCAAGGAAGTGTACATGTATGCCAAGAGACAAGGCTTGCGCGTACCGGACGATTATAGTCTGGTCGTCTTTGACGATGTGCATTGGACGCCTATGCTCGACATTACCGCCATCCAGCAGCCGATGGAGTATTTGAGCCTGTCCGCCTGTCGCGCCATCATCGACCGCATCGAGGGCGATATGGAGGCACAGACGCCTATCAACCTGTCTATCCGACCGACATTGATCGAACGCCTATCCGTCAAGGACCTAAGGGGGAGCAAGGATTGATCTACCGACCTGCACATGAACGCTTATGGGATTCCTGGCTTGTCCCGCATAACGGCGTCTACTACCTGTTTTACATCCGTGTCAGCGAGCATGGCACCCGCTGGGACGGCATCAGCCTCGCCCGCTCTGAAGATCTGCTCCACTGGCAAGAGTACGGCCCTGTCCTCGAGAAGCACCCCGACGCCGTCTGGCTCGGTACGGGGATGGTGCAACGCATCGGTAAGCGCTTCATCCTGAATTTCTCGGAGGAGCGTCCTGCAGGCACCCTGTATATCTGCTTCGCCGAGAGCGAGGACTTGCTGAACTGGACGAGACGGGATACGATATGCCTGCAGCCGGACCCGGCCTATTATATCGCCGATCCGCAGGACAGCTGCGAGGAGCTGCCGCGCTGGGACTCGCTCGGCATCGTCGATGCGCTGGAGGATCAAGGTCCGCCCTATATCGGCTTTGTGACAGCGCATGGCTTGGACCGACCGAACCCCGCCCAATGCGGCGTGCTCGGCATGCTGACCTCTGACGATGGCCTGGACTGGAGGGCATTGCCTCCGGCAACCGAGGCAGGACTGTATCCCAACTACGAGGTGCCGGAGCATCTGACGTTGAACGGCAGACATTATGTCATTTTCTCGACCGTCTCGCTCCATGGCGCGCGTTACGACGCGCGCAGCCTGGATTACTCCGGCGGCACGTATTATGTCGTCGGCGACGACCTCCAGGGCCCTTACCGGACGCCGCCCGGCGATCCGCTGCTGCTCGGGATCCGCAATCATCGCAATGTCGTCATGGCCTATGTCGGGCGTGTGATCCGCTGGCAGGATGAGTATCTGTTCTATCACATCTGGGGAGATCACGGCTCGAACGGCCGGATCGGCATCCCCAAGCTGCTCCGGGAAGCTGCGCCATGGGAGCTTGGGCTTTACTACTGGGAAGGTTGCGAGGCCTTGAAGGGGGAGCCGCTCCATAGCGAGGAAACGGCGGAACAGCCCCATGATGAGAAGACGGCGAAGTCGTTCCACAGCGAAGGGACGGCGGAGCCGCCTGCTTCCCTGCGTATTGTCGGCAAGATGCCGTCTGTCGTGTGGTCAGGCGTCTCTTCGAGCGCTCCGGGGACGATCCGATTCTCCGGTCTGGGCGGTGTCGATGCGATCGCTTGGACAGGTGCCAGAGCTGGCGTACAGTCTGCCGAGACCGTCAATGACTTGCGCAATGGTCGCATCATCGAGTATTCGTTGACGGTGGAGTCGGGGACAGGAGCGGGGTTGTGGTTCGGCGAGCAGAGATGGTGCTTGTTCGTCAATGTCCGAGCGCAGCGACTGGAGCTAGGCACGCTGCGCGAGGGCTGGATGGCCTCGCAGGTGCTCGACATCGACACCTGGCGGGAGTGGGAGCTCGGTTACAGCAAGGCGCTCGCGATTCGACTGTTTGTCCGTAATGAATGCATCGAAGCATTCGTCGATGACAAGCATGCCCTCTGCTACCGGATCGAGGAGGACGTTATCCCGTCCGGCAACGGATTGTTCGCGGAAGATGCGGTCGGCTCCTTCGAGAACATCCGTACCTGGCAGATGCAGTAACTTTTATTATAGGCAGCAGAAACACCAAGACGCCCTATCGTCTCCTGCTCAGGGAGACGATAGGGCGTTTCGGTGCAATATGGGCTATTCTTAGCCAAACACATTAAAGGCAACAACCAAAGAAGAACTGATGTTCATCAAGCTATGTATGAACCAGCTAGGCAGTATCGAGCCATTACCCAGCTTATCATTGATATAGCCCATGATCCCGCCCGCTGTGGCGGAGAAGGCAATAATGGCAATGACCAGAATAACAGGAATCGTGTTGAATAAAACAACGCCATGCAACAATCCAAACAACAGCGCTTGAATCGTATTACCGATCCCAAATCCCCAGCGGCCAGATAATCGCTTGAGAAGGAAGCCCCGAAAAAGCAACTCCTCCGATAAGCCCGTCTGAACAATGGCATAGATCAGTATGAGTCCAAGGCCGCTCACACCCATAGATGCAAACTTGGCATTAGCCATGGTCTCTTGGTTATCTAAAGCGGATACCAATAGAAGTCCCGAACTAATTAAAATAAGAAAAGCCAGACATGAGAAAATCACAGCCTTCTTCTTGTTGGGAAAAGCCGCTTGCTTCAAGCCTAACCATTGTAGGAATGGCCCCCTGTTTTTATGTCGGATCAGCCAATAGAAAAAAGGAATAGCTGAAAATAACGCTAACTGAAGAACCGCAGGTACAACCATTTCAAGCAACATCGTATCACATCCAATCTTGGGAGGAGCTTCAAAACTTGCTTTGTATGTAAGGTAAGTCTAGATGAATTAACATCGGTTGGCTATTAAGATTATCACATTGAACCTTCATCGCGCGGTTCCCTCGAACACAAAAAAAGTTCATTGGAGTTGTAGTCCAATGAACCTTCTGTCATTACAATACCGGTGAGAGGACTCGAACCTCCACGGGTCTCCCCATTCGATTTTGAGTCGAACGCGTCTGCCATTCCGCCACACCGGCTTATTTACAAGTGCAATCTCTCTCTAAATAAAAAAATGGCGCGCCCTAAGAGATTCGAACTCCTGACCTTTTGATTCGTAGTCAAACGCTCTATCCAGCTGAGCTAAGGGCGCAAATTTCGGGATTGTGGAGGCGCCACCCAGACTCGAACTGGGGGTAGAGCTTTTGCAGAGCTCTGCCTTACCACTTGGCTATGGCGCCAAAGTCATGGAGCGGAAGACGGGAATCGAACCCGCGACCCTCGCCTTGGCAAGGCGATGCTCTACCGCTGAGCCACTTCCGCATGACATGGCTGGGGATTCAGGGATCGAACCTGAGAATGACGGAGTCAAAGTCCGTTGCCTTACCGCTTGGCTAATCCCCAACATTTTTGTTTGTTTTGTAAGTTTGTTATATGGGGCGATCGATGGGACTTGAACCCACGAATGCCGGAGCCACAATCCGGTGCGTTAACCCCTTCGCCACGACCGCCATGATAACAAGATATTCAGTTGGCAGGGGCAGCAGGAATTGAACCCACACTAACGGTTTTGGAGACCGCTGTTCTACCTTTAAACTATGCCCCTAAGGTAAACTGGTGGAGGATGATGGATTCGAACCACCGAACTCGTACGAGAACAGATTTACAGTCTGCTGCGTTTGGCCACTTCGCTAATCCTCCAAGGTGGTGCCGGCGAGAGGACTTGAACCCCCAACCTACTGATTACAAGTCAGTTGCTCTACCAGTTGAGCTACACCGGCATATACAATTCCAGGTGAAACATTTGAAGGTGGCTCGGGACGGAATCGAACCGCCGACACGAGGATTTTCAGTCCTCTGCTCTACCGACTGAGCTACCGAGCCTTATCATGAGTATTAAATGGCGGAGCTGACGGGATTCGAACCCGCGGTCTCCTGCGTGACAGGCAGGCATGTTAGGCCTCTACACCACAGCTCCACATGATTTCTCGGATAGTCTCCGAAGGTAAGTTTGGTTGCGGGGGCAGGATTTGAACCTGCGGCCTTCGGGTTATGAGCCCGACGAGCTACCGGGCTGCTCCACCCCGCGTCGTTAATAAGCTATTATGGTGGACGCTGACGGGATCGAACCGCCGACCCTCTGCTTGTAAGGCAGATGCTCTCCCAGCTGAGCTAAGCGTCCATATTTTAGAAGCGACATTTATTAGTATACCTCATTTTCGCTGCTAAAATCAAGCTTTTTTTCTTTTTTTTGAAGAAAAATTTGGTGACCCGTAGGGGATTCGAACCCCTGTTACCTCCGTGAAAGGGAGGTGTCTTAACCCCTTGACCAACGGGCCATGCTATTGTTCATCAATAAATACTTTACGCTGTAGGTAAAGTGGCGGAGAGAGAGGGATTCGAACCCTCGAGACGCTTGTGACGCCTACACGATTTCCAATCGTGCTCCTTCGACCTGACTCGGACACCTCTCCAAGCTATGGCTCCCCGAACAGGACTCGAACCTGTGACAACTCGATTAACAGTCGAGTGCTCTACCAACTGAGCTATCAGGGAACGTAGATCAGCAGTAAGGTTTACACCTTAAAAACTGGATGCGAATCAAGCAAAGATCAATCATTAGCTGAGTATTGTTAGGATAAGCCCTCGACCGATTAGTATCCGTCAGCTGCATGCATTACTGCACTTCCACCCCGGACCTATCAACCTGGTCGTCTACCAGGGGTCTTACATACTGGGAAATCTCATCTTGA
>Ga0160452_100396_pt1 | contig 34665 bp, 21 predicted proteins | sample HID1971I_E6MG_FD_108230 | JGI IMG/M metagenome (GOLD analysis project Ga0160452, IMG submission 108230) | Enriched millipede-associated microbial communities from UW Madison campus, WI, USA - HID1971I_E6 MG | ecosystem: Host-associated > Arthropoda: Insects > Digestive system > Unclassified ...
GCCCTCCGTCTCGCTGCCCACGAAGCCGAAGCCCTGGACCGAACTATAGGCGCTGACAAACCGCAGCTTGCTCGCATCGTAGGCCAAATAAATCTCGTACGCATACACATCGCTGAGCTGCTGTCCCTCCACTATGACGTGAAGCTCCTCTGTTGACTGGGGTTCTACATGCAAGTGAAAGACAGCCGCATCCGCCGCACGGGCTGAATACGGATGGAGCCACGAAGCCAGAACCACACATACGAGTATCAGGGGAATCATGTTCTTCCTCATCAAGTCTGCTCACCCTTCCATAGTATAGGGCAATGGAGACGTATCCCCATTGCCCCGTATTTGTTATTGGTCCATCCAATCATCCAGAATCAGTCGGGCAATACCGGCCAGCACCTTAATGTCGATCCGGCCCTCACCCGAGAGATCCGCTGCCTCAATTTCGTTCCACTTGCTGTCACCGGAGACCGTTCCGTAGTATTGCATGACAATGGAAAGATCCCTGATGGTAATGCGGGTCGCACCCGGAACGAGTGATACCAGACTCCTCGTAAAGACCTGAACGGCCGATTCGAGCGCGGCTGTCGCCTGATCAATGGTCGCCTGCGACGCATAGCTCTGGTTTCTAACCGCCGTAGCAGCCTGAATGGCCTCTGACAAAGCAATCTTCGAGCCCGCGGCATACTGACCGACCTTGCTGCCTTCGACCGCATTGTCCAAGAGCGCCTGCGATTGTTGGAGCAGGCCGATCAGCGCAGTCTTGTCGCCTGGCACCGGCTGGACAACAATAACACTCGCTCTGAAGGTTGCCACCGCCTGATTCAAGGCTCCCAGCGCAGCGTCAATCTGCGCCTGGGTGGCGCCTCCATTCTCGCTTACCGCCTCTGCAGCGCGGATAGCAGACAGCAGCGTTGCCTTGGACCCTTGCGGGTATTGTCCAGGCGAGACGCCCTCTGAGGCACCGTCGTGCAAGGTGCGGGCGGCTCGGATCGCTTCGCCCAGCTGACTGGCATCCGCTGCGGCGATCTGGATGACATGCTGCGCCTCATTGGTATCGACCGGGATCGACTCGCCCTCCAGCGACAGCTCGGCACTGGCTATCCGCACCACCGTGTCTCCCGGCTCGGCACCGGCGCTGGCATGCCCTTGCAGCTTGAACCATTCGCCATCCCCGGAGAGCGGAGTGGACTGGCCCAGAATAACCTTGATTTTGCCTTGCTCCGGCTTGATGGCTGTACCCAGCACAGCCAGGTCAGGGTGCAGCAGCTGCACCACATCCTGGGCCAGCTCCTCTCCATCATGCTGGAATTCCAGCGCAGCCGGATCATAGTGTAACTCGACCTCCACTACAGTGTAGCTGACACTAGGCAGTGTGGCTCCGATCCGTAGCTCCACCGGATCCCCGGCCCGTGCTGTCTCCGTACCTGATACCCATGCGGCAGGCACCAGGAGAACCAAGCCTTCGATGGCCTCCTGCAGTTGTGCCGTTGCCTCGTCAATCTCCGCTTGGGTCGTATCATCGCCCTCCAGCGTGGCTTGGGCGTCACTCATTGCGGCTTCCAGCAGGGCTGCGGTTTCTGACGTATACAGCGACAGGTCGATGGCTGCCGCGTCCGCCAGCGCGTCCCGGAGAGCCGAATCATCCACTTCTGCCACAGGTGTAGCGACTGTGCCATAGAGCTTCAGCTCGCCCAGATTCCCGAACCAATTGCCCGGATTGGTCAGTCTCAGATAGCGGTATGCTGTCTCCTCAGAGACGTCGAAAACCTGCCACGGCGCAATGCCTTGCACGCCGGAGATCAGATTCGTCCAGTTCTCCTGGTCGTTGGAGCCCTGGAGCAACGTCCCGCTGGCACGTCCGAGCTGATCCTGACGCGCAATCAGCTTCACCTGGGACAGCTGCACCGTACGCTCCTCGAAGTCCATGATGACCCAGCCGGCGCCATTGTTGCCCGGACCGCGGAAGTCCGAGTTGGTCCGAATATTGCTATCGAACAGGTAGCCGACCTGCGTCAGCGTCGCCTCTGGCGAGCGGCTCGGCGTTGAATCAATGAAGCGGGCAAGCGAGGTTACCTCCTCGATGAAATCGGGCTCCTCCAGTACCTCAACCGCCGTTCCGTCCGTCGTCTCCTCTACCGGCCATCCATCCTTGTAGTTGATCGCGAAGGAGACGGGGCCAGGCATATCGGTTGTGCTGACAGTGAAATCTGCCTTCCAGTTCAGTCCATCCTCCGATTGTGCCGGGGCCTCCCGGTCGAAGAGGACGACATTCACATCTTCCAGCACATTGTCCGCGACAAAGGAAAGGGTGACCGTATCCCCCACCTCCGCAATGCCCGGATCGGCTTCATTGTTGGAAGCCAGCGAGGCGGTTCGAATATCCTTGCGCAGACCCAGATCCGTGAATGTGCCATACAGTCTGAGCTCGCTCAGGTTGGCATACCAGCCGCCGGAGTTGGCTACCCGGATATAGCGGAAGGCCGTCTCCGTGTCCCGACTGAAGAACTTCTGCAAGGCATCCGTGTTTGCTGCAGGGTCCGTCAGTTGTGTCCACTGGGTGCCGTTATTGGAGCCCTCGATGCGGACGCCGGCAATTCTGGAACCCCACTGCGGCCTGGCCAGAATCTTCGCGCGATCCAGTGTGAAGGTCGTACCCACGCCAAAATCGAACATGGCCCACTGATTGCTGCCTTGCCATTCGGTATGGGTGGTCGTCTTGTCGTCGAACCAGACCGAGATGATATTTTTTGCCGTCTGTCCCGTATTGCCGTTATTTAGCGTGACATTCACGCTGTTGCCGAGAATATCCGCCGCTGGAATCGGCGTGACAGTGTCCAGCGCCTCCTTCAGGTCATAATACGCAGTTTCCGCTTGTGCCTGTGTAGGCGAAGGCAAGGCGGCGATTGCCTGGGATGCGTTGAGCGCATCGATGATGATGCTCCAGCCCTCCGGCGTGTAATCGTCCGCTTCCAGCGCCTCGGCGATCGGATGCAGTGCACGAGCCTCCTCCATGAGCCTCGCAATGTAGGCATCGGACCCCAGCACCGTATAATTCACCATGAAGACGGACGTATCGATACCGCCTGGAGCAGTGGCCGCCAGCGTGATATAGCCTGCACCCGCCGGCTGCTCCGCAGGCACCTGCCAGGTCAGCGCTCCGGAGTGGGCGTCATAGGTTGCCGTACCCGGGAGGCTCGTCGGCACGAGCTCGAGGCTGCTGCCCGACGCATCGAACGCCTGCAACTTGTTCTCGTACGTCGCGCCCGGATAGAGCAGAAGCTCACGTTCGCTCTGTTCAAGCTCCAGACGCGGATAGTCCCCGCTCCCGCCAAGCAGGAAATCCTGCAGCTCCACCGTTCCGCTACCTGTGCTGGAAGCTGTGAAGCGCAAAAAGTTGGTCACTCCCGCCTGGGTTTCATACCTGCTGTCGGCAAGATTGTATTGGATCGTAATCCAGCCGTCCTCACCCAGTCCATCGGTCTTCGGAATGCTGTATTCCGCAACCTGGCCCACCGGATTGCCTAGCATATTCACTCGCAGCCTCGCATCCGTATCACTTTTCACCTTGATGCGCAGCGTGGGACTGCCGGTTTTGAAATCCACATTGCTGTACGTGACGGAGCTGCTGGAGCCGGGTGCTACGCCCAGCTTGACAGAACCTTGCCTGCCCTCCTCGCGCACCGCCTCGCCTTCAAGATGATACGTGTAGCTGCCGCCGTTTACCGGTACAAAATCGTTGTTGCTCACCTCCGGCATCGCGACAAACGTATCGATCGTGATGGAGCTGTCTCCCTCATAGACCAGGTACAACTCATTGTTGCCGCCGTTGCGTCCGACCAATTGCTCCACTTCGCTATGGGCGAACGTGAGCGCACGCATCAGCTCGCCTGTGCTCTGCAGCTCATAGGTCTTGAACGGTGTCCCTTCCGGCGAGCCGAGCACCAGCTTCAGCGAACCGCCGCCCGTGCGGGCGTTCACCAGGAAGCGGCTGATGCCCCTGTCAAAATCCATGTTCTTGAAGCCAATGTAGCCGCCGTTGGTCAGCGTCACTGTGCCATCCGGCTTTTTCTCCGAGGCCGCCCGGCTGAACACCTGGGCATCCGCAGCTTGCGTATCGAAAGCCAGTGTAGACGGAGCAAACTTGAACCACATCGTATTGCCATGGAAGTTATATCCGTTAGCTGAACCGTAGAAATAGAAGTAGACGGTCTTCTTGCCTGTCAGCAGCTCCGGCCGAGTCGTCAACTGGCCAACATTGGTTTTGAAGATGTTGTACCAGGTCGAGTTGATGACCTGAATCGACCCCGCCAGCTGGGAGCTGTTGTAATGATTGACGGTCGGCTTCTCCACATAGGGGCCTACCCGGACATCGATGCTGCCGCCAATATTGGAGTTCATGCCGAAGCTGATGACCAGTTGGTCGGCCAACTGCTCCGGGGTAGAGCCGAACTGGTCAAAATCGACCGTATAGGCCGTCCAGGCGCCATTTTTGACATTACTCGTGGCAAACCGCGTGACCCCATCCTCGTCTACGAACGGCTCCGTAATGACGCCGCCTTCCGTACCGCCGGTCGCAGTGTAGCTGTAGCCTGGAATCCGATTCCACAGCTCATAGGAATCGTCTGCCGGCTCCGGCGCTGCAGGCAGGCCTGTTCCGGTCTGGCCAAGGCTTACCGTCCAGGGTGTCGTCAGCATCTCATCGATGCCTACCGTGCCTGACGCTTCATAGGCGGCATCAATATAGTTGTACAGGCTGCCGTATGTATTGCCGCCGTACAGCTGCAGATATCTGCCGTCCTCATGGTTCATATAAGGGTCGTTTCTGACATCCTCAGCCTTGTACCCTTGCTCGTGCTTGTAATAATTGACGAGACCGCCATAGGCATAGAAGATTCTTCCTCTCCCGTCGGTCGTAATCTTGTCGAAGGGCGCCTGGTCGCCTGTGCCGTTAATATTCGGCTGCCAGATCACATCGCTACCGAGATTGTACTTGGCGAAGTAAGCCGCATACTTCAGCAGCTTCTGGTCGTGCACCTCGAACAGATTGACGCCGCCCTCCTCCGCAGGCGTGAACTCGCCTGCTTCATTGACCAGCGTGCCCTGGATGTACGATGTCCGTGCCATGGCTGCCCATGGCCGCATGCTGTCCTGGGCATGAGGGATATCCCGGCCCATCTCCACCTGCTGTCCTGACGGCAGGATCATGGCGTTGATAGAGTGATTGTAGGTCATGCCCGAGACACCGACCTGGGCCTTGTTATGGACGACGCGTTCAACCGCTTTTTTGTACATCTCCAGATCGTCGAGATAGATGGCGATCGCCATATAAGCCTCCGTCCCGAAGTTGCCCTGATTGAAGTAACCGTCTGTCCGGTCAACTCCAGGGATCAGAAGCCGCAGCATCCGCTCGAAGTTGGCCAGCTCAGTTTCGCTCCCCCATCCGGAGCTGGGCGTATACCTGAGGATCTCGGCGGCCAGTACTAGCAGCGGCCCGGCTCCGCCATTGCGGATAATATCTCGCTTGGGATCCGCCTCCAGCGTGCTGGCCCAGCTGTTCAAGATCGATTTCGCTTTCTCTGAATAGGCATCATTGCCGGTAATATACCACATTAAGGATAAGTTGTAGGCGGCATTCCCGTCGCGAATCAGCGCATAGGTTTCCCTGTCGCTCGTCAGCGTCGTGAACGGACCGCTCATGACATAATCCAGACTGGCAAACGCGCTGTTGCGGAACACCTCGAAGGATTCCTTCCACGGCGACATACCCTGCCAGATCATATCGCGCATCACGTTCAGATCCTCACGACTGATGTAATAGCCGGGGTGGACAAGACCAGAATCGGAACGAACCACCAGATCGTCGTAGTCTCGATTGTAATCTGGATTAATCCAGCTGCTATTCTGCGGAGTCGGTACTGTAGATTCATACCCCTCACGCGGCGTATCCGGTGCCGCTTGCGCCTTGCTGCCTCCAGTAAACGAAAAGCTCTGTAACAGTAAGAGGACGGCCAAAACGCAGGCGCCTGTTTTGTTCAGACGTTTTCCCATTTGCTGTTCATCTCTCCTTCTGAATTCATTTTTGAAACGCTTTCAAATATCCATTCACACTTTATCACGCTTCATCTTCCAACAAAATGAAGTTTTTTAAGGCGGAGGTCAGGTTTTTTAGGCATCTCTTGCCAGGCACGCATTAAAAACTCCCTGCAGACTAAACTGCAGGGAGTTTCTTAACGATTTACAGATACAGCAGCAGCTCAAGAATGACTGCGGCCTGGGCTCGGGTGGCTGTGGCCCGCGGCGCGAATTCACCGCCTGGCAGACCATTGACGATGCCAGCTTGCTGCATGGCGCTGACGGATTGGCATGCATAATCTGCAATGGCATCATCGTCGCCGAAGGCGGCTCTCTCTTGATTGGTGTCTAGGGGGCGTCCTGCAGCCTGCAGTGCGCGATAAGTCATCACCGCCAGATCCTGACGGCTAATCGAATCATGGATACCAAATGAGCCGTCCTCACGGCCCTTGACGATACCGAGTGACGATGCAATTCCAATTGCCTCGTCATACCATGCCCCGTCTTGAACATCGTTAAAGGCGTTAAAGGTATCCGTACTGGCTGCTTGCTCCTCCAGATCCAGCAGACGAACCAGCAGCTGTACAAATTCAGCGCGAGTGACCGCCTTGGCAGGGTCGAAGCTCTGCTCCGTTACACCTTGGGCCACGCCTCGCGCGGCTAATGCGGTAATCGCGTCAGCTGCCCATGGGGCAGCGTTCAGATCGGTAAAGGACACATCGACATGCAGGGCTAGGAAGCTGCCCAATTGCCTGGTGTCGAAGGTGATGAGACCTGTCCCGGCGTCATAACGGCTATTCTTGATAAGATAGCGCTGGCCGTTATCCACCAGCTGATAGACCACGATCTGCCTGGCGTGCTCCCCATCCTGTAGAGAATAAGGATACGACACACGGATTGGGCCATATTCATCAGTATTCCTAATCGTCTCGTTGCCGACGAGGAGACGAAGGTCGATGGCAGCTGTATTCGTCTTGCTCACTTCGATGACCGTATCCGCGCCACCGGCACTCAGCAGTGCAATCGGCAGGTCAAGTGAGCCCCGCTCCGTGCGTATATGGATGAAGGCAACCTTGGCCTCCACAGCCGCTCGGATCTGGTCGGCCTTCAGGTGGAGGGCTACCACGTCGGCTGTCTCCGCGCCAGCCACTTCAATGACCAGACGGTTGCTCCTAGCGTCGGACAAGGCCTTCTCATAATCGGCTTCGCCGATAATGACCGAAGCCTTGCCCTCCTCATCCATCGTCACTTCGGTCACCAGATCGGGCTGCTGCTCCTTGTCAGGAGGAGTTGGAACGCTGCCTGTTCCATTGCCATTATTGCTGCCTGTGCTGCCTCCGGTTCCTTTTACAGTGATAACAAAGAGCTTGGTATCCGTAATCGTGCCCGAGGACAGGGTTGCGGTCAGCGTCACTTGCTGATCCTGTGCTCCGCGGGTCACCTTACCCGAATTGGATACCGCAGACGGTTGACTGGAGGACCATGCGATGCGGCTGCCCTGCTCCCCTTCGCCTGGCAGCTCCAGATTGCCGATGACGGAATCGGCCCGGTCCCCTGTTGCATATCCGAGCTGCAGCGCGGCCTTGTCAGCAGTGACGATCGTCGAGCGCTCCGCTACATAATCCCCGAACATCTCCAGCTCCGAGAGATTGCCGAACCAGGAGCTGGGATTGATAATCCGGATGTAGCGGTAGTAGGTCTGATCATCGATCAGCAACCCCTGCCAATCCCAGACCAGACGGGTCCGCGGCGAGATGACGCTGAAGTTCACCCCGTCGTTTGAGCCTTCGACATAGGCGCCCATCATGCGATCGGCCAGATTGGTCGTCATTCTGGGTACGACTTCAACACTGCTCAGCGAGACGCCGCCCTCGCCAAAATCAAACCGATAGAACACACCATTGCCTGCGCTCGCGTTATTGCGAATGTCGATAAACGTGTTCGGATTGTTATCAAACAGATTCGGTCCGATCACCGAACCGAGGTCCGTAGACCGGTTGAAGCTGAGCGTCGCTTTGTCCAGCACATGATCGATCCGGCGGCTGACATCCGACACCAGCACAGCTGACAAGTCGGTGGTGTCTACCATCGGCAAACCTTCTGTCTCAGCCCCGCCATTCTTTCCGTCCAAGTACGAATAGTTGATCTCAAAAGCCGCATTGCGGCTTGCATTCCCTCTGGCTGCGGCTTCGGTCAGTGTGACTGTTGCCGTATAGTTGAGCTCATCTACCTGCACGACCTCCGCATCCAGCCCGGCGATCGTCACATGCATCGAGGACAGCGGCTGCTTCGTTCCGATATCAAGCGTAATCGCATCCCCTGCAACCGCCTTCTTGACCGGCACCTGCGTGTTGGCGCTATTGGACAGATGCTGTGTGAGCGGAGCAGCATCCGTTCGGATCGATACCCGCTCCAGACGGCTAGGAATCTCCTCCCGGTCGCCGAAGATGCGAAACTCGCCGACGCTCAGGATGTTGTTCGCCCTGCCGTAACGGTCCGTCGTGTCCAGCGTCGATACCTTGAAATACCGATAGGACTCTCCCAGATACGGCTCACGCACCTCAAGCGTCTGCATCTGGGAGCTGTAGGCCGCTTCACCAGTCAGCTGCACCCAGCTTTCTCCATCATGCGAGCCGTAGACGATCGCGCCTGACATGCGGTCCTGCCAGTTATTGCGCGGCTGCATGGCAAATGCCGTCGGCGAAACGCGGAAGTTCGGTCCGAAATCCATCGTGAAATATTTGTTCGTCAAGTCGCCGCTAAACGAGACCGTGTTGTTGTCGATAAGATAATCGTTGTACCCCGTCCGCAGGGACGACGTCACGTTCGCCGCAACAAAGTTCAGACTGCCGTCGCCAAGTCTCGGATTAAGCAGCCGCAGTCCTTGGACGGCGCGCACCAGCCGGTCCAGCGCCGCATAGAATGCCCCGTCCGAGGCGTCATCGGCAATCGCCCCCAGCTCCCCGTAGACTTGCTCAAAGTGCTCCAGCGAGGTCGACTCATAAGCGGTATCTTCGTCATAACCGGAAATCACATCGGCGATCGCTTCCCCCCGGCTGCCGGACACCTGGATCATCAGGCGCACCGTTGTCACGGCTGTTCCATCCGTAGCTACCACAAGCGCTTCATAGCTGTCCGCATGCGCAGCTTCAACCGTCCAGCTCAGCTTGCCCGTAGATGGATCGAGCACCGCGCCAGGCAATGGATCGCCCTGCAGCTCGTACGTGACCGTATCCGTGCTGCCGCTGTCTGTCGCAGAGAAGTCGTATTCGACCGTACTGCCGGCGAACAGCGACAGATTCATCCGGTCACCCGTGAGGTTGTTGAAGCTCGGCGGCGTCAGAAACTGGTCGGCCCGGATATCCATATAGTCGATATCGACCTGGGTGCCATCGCCTACGAGATTGAAGTAAGCCAGGAAGGTCCGGTTGGAGAAAGCACCGTAGGACACCTGGCTCTGCCCCATGTCAAACGAGATATACTGCCATTCTCCTTTTGTATCGGGAAGGGCCAGCGTCTGGAACGGCGCCATCTCCCGCTCGCGCTTCAGCTCCAGCTCGGCCCGACCGTTTGTGCGGATCTTCAGCGCAACCCGCGCCGTATCATTGCGGTTGATGAAGAATAGCTTGTATGCGGCAAACTGCGTCTGATTGTCGCTGGCCTCCGCCCGGATGAAGCTGCTCTCTCCTTCTGTCACGGTACGAATAAGATCCGTGTCGTACACCACTGCATTGGATCCATCAAGAATACTGTAGCCTTCCTCCAATTGGATCTTATAGCGGTTCTCATGACTTACAGGCTCTCTTACGGATCGGACCATGCTGTCCTCAGGCTCGTCGGCGACGGCCTCAGGAATGTGCAGCCACCAATCCGCACCGGTCGCTCGCCGGGTAACATCGCTATCGGAGCCGGAGCCGGCAAAATAAAAATTTGGCGCGACCCGCTCCTTGAAGCCTTTCATAAAATAAGGAGCGATCGCCTCCAGCTCTTCATCCGAATAGCCGAGTTGATACCGGTACACGTAGTAGAGATCCCACCCCGTTTCGGCCGTATACATGATACGCCCCTTGTATTCATCTGAGACGATAGCATATATGCGGGCCGGATCAGCTTCCGTCTCCATGGCCGTAATTGCTGGCGTCCATTGAATATCGTACCCTTGCTGGAACTGGAAGAAATAATCAACTCCCGCAAGAATCCGATGATCGAGAAAGGCATAGACCGACACCCCTTGATCGTCCTCGGTTACGGTGCCGTCTACCGGATCGACACGTGTTCCCTGCGCTTCGATCATCCGGGACAGCGCGATCATATTGGATACATCCCCGTCGCTGTGGGCCAAGTCGCGCCCCATCTCCACCAATTGGACATGCGGCTCTACCGGCTCGCCTGTCTCATCGTTTTGCGTCATTTCTCGGAACAGCCAGTAGATGGAGCCGGTATAGGTTTTGTCCGGCGCCGTATCATTGACCGTAAACCATTCTATCGCTTTGTCGTAGTTCGGTTTGTCATCCTTGAAAATATACGAAGCGATCGAGCCGTATAACGGATAATTATGCTGGTTCATGAACTTGTCGTTGAAGTCCAGAAATGTCCGAACCGTCGGGTCGATGACGTTGTTCGTAAACTTCTCTGTATCTTCCTCTGTCCACTGCAACGCTTCGGAGGAGGTGGTGTAGCGCAGAATCTCTGCTGCCATCACCATGTAATAAAGTGGAATCCCCGTATGAATGTGCGCATCGGCAAAATATTGATATTGGTTGGGATCCATCTGCTGCCAGACCCTGACGATCCGCATCGCATTGGAGCGGTAGACCTCGTTGCCTGTCACATAGTACAAGAACGCTTGCGTAAAGGCCCGCTTGCCGTCGGCAAATGCCATATCCTTGACGTTGCTCGCATTGTAGCTACTCTGCCGGACGGTTACGCCATCCAGCGAATTACTCATTGTGAAGCTCGTTTTGGCCTGATCCGTCTCCAATAAAGCCTCGTAATAACTGTACCAAGGCTCCTGCCGATTATCGATCTGATGCCGCACATTCTCCAGCACCTCCTTCGTGAAACCGACCCCAGGGTGGATGAAGCCCGTTTCGCTCACGACGCTAATAATCTGCACCTCTTGCTTCAGTCCGCTGATGGATGCCAGGACGGCAGCGGTCAAGCGATCCAGTTCTTCCTGTGTGATGCCTGTTTCATTTCCCGCTTCCAGTTCATCGATGGCAGCCTGCCCTTCCAGAAGAGCTTGCACCAGCAGGTCCCAAGCTGCTTCAGCATACGCCCCCTGACCACCCTGGACGATTTCCTGCGCACGGTCCAGTTGATAGAGCAGATCGTCCGTGAACAGCTCGCCCGGCTGCCGCTTTGCGCCATAGAGCTTCAGCTCGGCTACATTGAGATACCAGCGGTTGTCGTTGGTCACCTTCAGATACCGGTATGTCCCGTGTCCGTTAATCGTGAGCGTCTCCCATTGTCCTGTCGCTGCAGCATTGCTGCTGATCTTCTGCCAGGTCAGGCCATCATGAGAGCCTTCAATATAGGTACCTGCTAGTCTGGCCACCTGGTCTGACCTGGGCAGAATATAGGCACGTGAGAGTGACACGGCTTGGCCCTCGCCCATATCAATAACAACGTAGGTCCCGGCGCCATTATTATCCGGACCGTTCCAGTTCGCATGCGTGCCGGTGTTGCGATCCATCATAGCCTGTGCCAACGATAATCCGGATGGCGTTGCCTCCGTGCTGTAGCCCACCGTGAGCGTGCCATCCGCCCCCTTCACTGGAATCCCAAAACGAGAAGCATCGGACAGGAGGTCAAGATAATCTGCCGGCTCCTGTACTGCGATAACGCTTCCATCTGTAGTTTCAGTAGCGGGAGCGCCTGCATTTCCGTCTTCATCCGTATAAGTAATCGCAAAGCTGACCGGCTGTGCAAAGGCATACGGGCTCACCGTATGACTCGCTGTCCATGACAAGTTGTCCGCACTCGTCGCCTGTGCCGGAGCTCCACCTATAATTACGTTTACATTTTGGAGCGGAGTCGTAGATTGAAATGCCAACGTAACCGTATCGCCGGCTACAGCCTTCCCCTGGTCGTCATTACTGCTCGAAATCGACACGCTCTGAATCAAATCTGGTATCGCTTCCAATTCACCGAACAAACGAAGCTCGCTAAGATTGAAAATATTGTTTTGTCCTTCCGCCGTTATTTTCAGATAGCGGTACGGGGTCGTCTTATCCCCTTCGCCCACCGGAAGAACTTGCATATCCATCGTCGACACAGCACGACTGGAAGTCAACTCCTCCCAGTGAAACGCGTCCTCCGACCCGAGTACCCGTGCGCCATTAATCCGCCCCGGAAAGCTCTGTGTGTCGCTGTTGCGGCGAGCCTGCATATGAACCTCCGTGAGCTTGACACCCTTGCCTGCCCCGAAATCAAGGGTGAAAGCGCGTTCAGATTGCTCCCAATACAGATCTCCGATATGCGTGATATCGCTTCCATCTGTCAGGTTGCCAATATTGGCGATTGGACCAACAGCGTTGCGTGAGACACTGCCGGTCGCTGTAGCAAGCAACGGATAATTGAGCGACCCGTCAGACAGATAGGTCTCTTCAGCATAGGCCGGGACTGCCGGCAGCATCGGCACCAGCATGGCGATGGCGAGCAGCAGGGCTACCCATTGCCTTGACCTGAAACCCTTTGCTTTTTTGTTTCGCTTCATCTCATCATTCTCCTTTGTGGCAAGTTTGACGTTCCCTGAGCGCAAAGAGCGAGCTCTTGCAAGCTAGCAAGAGCTCTTAATCCCATTCACTCATCCTTTAATTGCGCCCGAAGACACACCTTTAACAAAATACTTCTGCAGCGTCAGGAAGGCAATCAAGACCGGAATCAGCGACATCGTCGTACCGGCGAAAATCATGTCCCAGCGGGAAGAGAACTCGCCTACATAGTAGAATAACTCGACGATCATCGTCTTCGGCTGCCCGGACGGCAGCACCAGCATCGGCATCAGGAAGTCGTTCCAGATCCCCAGCCCCTGCAGCACCACCATACTTGCTGTAACCGGGCCGAGCAGCGGGAACACCACCTTCCAGAAGATGCCCATCCGCGAGCAGCCGTCGATCTGCGCCGATTCCTCGATCTCCCGCGGCACGCCCTTGAGAAAGCTCGAGAACAGCAGAACGCCGAAGCCGACCGAACCCGCGATATAGATCATGATCGGACCAGCGAGGTTGCCGAACAGCCCCATTGTCTTCAGCTGTCTGAACAGCGGAATCATGTACACCTGGAACGGCACCATCATCCCGAACAGGAAGTAGATGTAGACGCCGTTGGTCCACCGGCTGCCCGTCCGCTCGATGGCATAAGCCGCCATCGGGATAATGACAATCATCGCGATAATGGAGCCGATCGTCAGGATGGCACTGTTCAGGATCGCGCGCGGATAATCCGTCTCCGTCAGCAGATAGGTGAAGCTTTCGGTATAGAAGCCCTTAGGCAAGGCAATGGCATCTCGCAGAATCTCGCCATTGGTCTTGAAGGCCGACATCAGATTAAAGAAAATTGGGAAAGCAAAGATGACGGCAATGACTAAGGTGACGGCAAACAGGATGATATCCGAAGTCTTAATTGGTTTTTTGACCTTTGCCATCTACATCTGCACCTCCCTCTTGCGGAGCACACGAATCTGAATCAGCGAGATAACAACGATGATCAGGAACAGTACCATACCGAGTGCAGTGCCGAAGCCCTGTCTGCCCTCACCGAACGCTACCCGGTAGATGATATAAGTGAGGGTCTCGGTCGCGAAGCCGGGACCGCCGTTGGTCATGACAGCAATCTGGTCGAACAGCTTGAGCGAATTGATCATGGCCAGCATGATGCAAACAGTCATCGCTCCGGCCAGTAGCGGGAAGGTAATGTGACGGAACTGCTTCCATCTGCCGGCTCCGTCAATGCTTGCCGCTTCCAGCAGCTCCTGTGGAATGCCTTGCAGGCCCGCCAGATAAATGATCATATAGTAGCCTGCGGATTTCCATACCGTGGACAAGATGATCGAAGCCATCGCATAATCCGGATTCCCCAGCCAATCGGCCTTGAGGGCGCTTAGCCCTGTCATGTCCAATAATTGATTGACCACGCCGAAGTTATAATTCAGGATAATCATCCAGATGAAGCCCATGATAATTCCGCTCATAAGCACGGGGAAATAGAAAATACTGCGAAAAAAATTGCGGAACCATCTAACTTTATCAACCAGTACAGCTAATCCAAGTGCCACGACATTTTCCAGTACGACTAGCGCAACGGCCAGCAGAATGGAATTCCAGATGGCATTGTGCACCCGGGGACTGTTCCAGATCTCGCGGAAGTTCTCCAGCCCGATGTAACGGATGTCGGGATTGATTCCGTCCCACGAGGTAAAGCTTAGGCTTATACTGCTGAATGTCGGCCACATCACAAATGCCGTATACAATACAAACGCCGGCAATATAAACCAGAAAGCATAACCTAGCCGCCAGGTTTTCTTTTTTTTCTTTTCCAGTGTGGCGTCCATGTTCTCTCCTCCTGCCTTCCTATTCCGTAGAAATCAAGACAACCTCCGCCATTCGGCAGAGGTTGTCTTGATACTTCAGCTCTCCTGAGTAGCTCGATTGGTGTTAAAGCGCATTGGCTCTAACGTTGTTGTCATATTCGGTATCCGCTTGCTTCATGTACTCGACGATATCGCCATCCTTGACGACGAGATCCTGCAGCTGCTTGTAGAACCAGTTGCGGAATTGCGGCGGAATCGCATTCTCACCAAACCACTGATTGATCATCATCGATTTCTCAATCGAGGAGTCGGCCACAATATCCAGAACCTGCTGCATCTCTTCGCTGGTTTCAATCTGAATCTTCTCGGCGGTCGACGGAATACTGCCGCTTGCTTCGAGGAACGGCTTGTAGTTCTCAGCGTCGAAGAAGAACTGGACAAACGCGGTGAATGCTTCAACCTTGGCCGGGTCCTTGGCGGCTTCAGCCGACAGCGACCAGCCTGCCAGGGTAGGCAATCCGTTGACCGTTACTTTGCCCTCTCTGTCCGGAATCGCGTAGAAGCCAAATTCAAAGTTAGGGTCGGCTTCCTTGATCTGCGTAATCATCCACGGACCGGAGAACAGCTGAGCCGCCTTGCCCGATACCAGAATGGATGCGGTTTGATTGTCAGCCGTGCTGAGCCAGCCTTTATCTACATAAGTGGTGAACAAATCCTTGTAATCGGTAATCGCCGCTACGACCTGCTCATCTGTGAAGCTTGCCGTCTGAGCCGTGCGCTTCGAGTTCCAGTCCGGGTCGTCAGCATAGACATGGTTGATCAGGAAGTAGTTGACCCAGAAGCCCATGTGGAACAGATCCTTGCCGCCGACAACGATGGGCGAGATACCGGTTGCCAGCAGCTTCTCCTGGATGTCCAGGAATTCGTCGTATGTTTTAGGCAGCTCGGTTACGCCGGCATCGGCATACGCTTGCTTGCTGTACAGGATGCCGTTAGGCGCATTGGCTCCAATCGGTGCATTGTAGAATTTGCCCTCGTACTCAGGCAGGTAGGCGAAGAGATCATGCAGCTCCTCCGGCAGCTCGGCCAGCTTGCCGGCATCGACAAACACCTTGGTGTCGCGCATCTCGATGATGTCCGGGAACTCGCCAACGGCGTCTTTGGTCTTCAGCCAGTCAAGATAAGAATCACTGGTCGTCTCACTGTAGTTGGTAATGGTGATGTGCGGATATTCCGCATTGAAGTCGTCCAGCATGTCTTCAAGCGCTTTCTTGCCCGCCGGGTCGCCGGTTGCATAACCGATGGAGATCGTCACTGGATCGGGACTGTTGTCAGGTGCTTCAGCGCCTTCGGCAGGCGGATTATTCGTTCCCGGATTGGCCGGCGGATTGTTGGTAGCGTTATTGCCCCCGCAAGCTGACAGAACCAGCGATCCGGCTAACAGCAGTGTACCCAGTTGCACATATTTCTTGCTCATCTGTTTGTGTGCCTCCCTTTTCGTAAACCTTTGATTGAAGTGATTGCCTTGATACAAGAGTACCATCTGACCACCGCACGTTGAATGAAGTTTTTTAAGCCTTGTATGCGGCATTTTTAAGCATTCCCCAAGGTGTAGCACCAGGAGACTTTCCAGGACGCCATAATTCTAAAAAAACCAGACCTAGTCCCTTAAAAAACTTCATGCCGGTTTTAACAGCGCTATGATACGCTTGCTTCGACTCCGAACTTACTGATGGCACGCAACTGCACCCTTTTGACGGAGGATCCTTCAAGAAAGGAGGCCATTGGAGCATATTATTTTGTTAACGCTTACAATATTTAAGGAGGTTTAATAAACCATGAAACATCCCGTACATCGATGGATTTCACTCCTCTTAACTGTCGCATTACTCGCAGTGCCTTGTTCTTTCTTCATTCTGCCTTCCGCCGCAGCGGCTGCAACGATTACCATCTCCCCCAATCAAAGCATACAACAAGCCATGGATCAGCTAGCCATTCAAGGCGGCGGCACGCTTTACCTTAATCCGGGTACGTATACCGTAGGCTATGGCGTCAAGGTCTGCAACAATTGCACCCTGCAAGGCGTTTCTGCTACGAACCGTCCGATTGTCAAACTGGCCTCGGGTAAAGACGAGCCTGTCATTACGACAGCGACTGTGCCTTTTACTAATGTTGGTGTCCGCCATGTCATCGTAGACGGAGGGCTGGCCGCAACAGAGCAAAATTACCCGGAATACTTCCATAAAGGTTCGGATGAATACAATCAGCGAATCTCCAGCGGCGCCGAGTCCAAAGCTGCCCTGGATGCCCGAATTGAAGCTGCGCGAATTAATGTCGTTGGCATTGACTTCTCCGATCGACACGCAGGTGTCATGAGCAGCGGGGCGACGATCGAGAACGCGCGGGTCCAAAACAGCGCTATGGGCGTAATTATTGGGCGTACGCACCAAGTCACTATCAAGGACAGTCAAGTGACCAACAACGGGGGGATAAACAAGTATTTCCACGGGCTCTATTTAAGCATTGTGGACCATGTGCTGGTGGAAGGATTGGATGCCTCCGATAACAAAACAGGGATGGGACTTAAGGTCACCGACTTTTATGATACCAACAACGAAGCGAGCATCATCATCCGCAACAGTAAGTTTAACAATAACTATGATCGGGGAATGACGGTCTACCACATGCAGAATCTTGTCGTGAACAATAATGAAGCGAACGATAACGGCAAATCAGGCATCAATTTGATTAATTGCAAAAACGGTTCGTTAACGAACAACACCGCGTTGAACAACCCGCTAGTCGTCAATGTATCCTACGATATCTGGCTGAATACGACGACAAACTTTACAATTAGCGGCAATGTGTTCGGCTCGAAGAGAGGCTTCTAGAGCTTAAGCGAACAAAGAGGAACCTGCAGTGGCCGCATGCAGGTTCCTTTTTGTTTATCTCAATCTCAATTTCTGCCAGCGTCCTGCCCCGCAAGCGGTATAAAACCCGAACGCCCCCGGTACCACCGCTCTTCATCCAGCAGCTGGTGGGCACCTCGCTGAAGCGTGGTCACCGCCTCATTGTGACTTGTACGAATCTCGCTCCTTGTCCATTCCGAAAATCCATCGATAGATCAGGCTGTGCTCGCCCTCTCCTCCCGCACAACCTTTACCAGAACGTCAGTCTCATGCGCCAGCACAATTTGAGTACAAGAAGAGGAACCCGCCAGCAGCAGGCAGGTTCCCAAGGTTCATCTATTCGCTAATCGTGTTGTTCGGCGTACTCAAAATAATCAAAATCCGCATGCTTGCGGAAGCCGGTCAAATCCTGGCAGCAGAGGCCCACGAAGGCCCCAGTAAACCACCCTTCCCGGCACGCTTCATCGGAGAGCGTACTCGCGTCCAGAACAGGACCTATCGGCTCATACTGGCTCTCTCCGCTGGTAGAATAGTAGAATTGCAGCTTGTCATGATCGACCTCGACCCGCAGCCATACTTTTGACGCATCTGCAGGCAGCGCCACATAGCCGACCGGATCACTGTATACCTTGTTCACAGCCGACAAGATGCTGATGCACTTGCCCTTGTCCTCATGGTGGGTGACATGGAGATAGTAATAGTTCTCCGTATCATAGAGGCAGATCAGGCCAGCGAGATGCTTGTAGCTTGTCGGTTCGAACGCCAAGCACGTGCTTGCGCTAAACTCGAATTCCTGCCAACGCCTGGCGATCAGGCTCTGACGATACTTGGAGCCCAGCCCCTCCCTGCCATAGAGCCGCAGATGACCTTCTCTGGCAGTGAGGGAATAGAAGGTTTCATCCAGCGGAATACGCAACGACTGAAAATGGATATCCAATGTCTTGGCATCAAAATCATCGCGCGCTGACCGGCTCGGAAACGGATGCGGCGGCAGGTTCGGAGCCGGGACCTCTGTATCCGGCAGCACCGTGCCATTCGCCAGCCGCAGCCAGCCGTCCTCTGTCCACTCGACCTTCTGAATGGCGGTCTCTCGGCCCAGCGTGTACTTGCGGTCGCCTTTCTCTGTCCGGTTCTCCAGCGCCCGACCGCATAGATGGACCATGTACCACTCGCCGTTTTGAGTTTCTACGAGGTCCCCATGCCCTGACTTCTGGAGCAACAGCTCCGGATGCTCACGCGCGGTCATCAGGGAGTTGCCCTCATAGGCTTCATAAGGTCCGAACAGCTCTCGAGAGCGCAGGATGGATTGGCCGTGCCCCTCGCCCGTGCCCGTATCGGCGGCGAACAGATAGTAATAGTCGCCCCGCTTGTAGATGTGAGGACCCTCCAGATAGATGTCCTCGCTGGCATAGATGGTGACCGGTTCGCCAATCATTCGCTGCTCCTGCGCATCGTACTCCTGAAGGACCAGATGACCCCGGTAGCGCTTAGGGATCCGGTGATCGGTCACCATGCTGATGATATATTTGCGGCCGTCATCATCATGGAAGAGCGACGGATCGAAGCCGTAGCTGTTCAGATAGATGGGCTCCGACCATTCGCCCGTGATATCGTCTGTCGTCACCACATAGTTGGGCGTATCGTACATGTTGACATAAAAGGAGTTGACGACCGTGAAGACCAGATAAAAGATGCCGTTGTCATATGTGAGGCAAGGCGCCCAAATGCCTTGTGAAGCGCCGATGCCCCTAAGATCAAGCTGCGAGACCCGGTTCAACGGACGGGTCAGCAGCTGCCAGTGCACCAGATCCTTCGAGTGATGAATCTGTACGCCGGGAAACCATTCAAAGGTCGAGGTCGCAATATAATAGTCCTCTCCGACCCGGATGACTGAGGGATCCGGGTTGAAGCCGCGCAGCACCGGGTTCTGAATGGTATGGCTTGCTTGCAGGCTTTTTCCTAGCATAGGTACTTCCATGAAGTAGTAATCCCCTGCTTTCTTTATAGACTTCCTCTATTTTTTCACAGGAAGCTTAGGAACAAAATGATCTTTTTTTAGATTGAAGTGCGGTTTTTTTAACTTATTTGCGTACCTCTTGCCGATAATCATTAGGCAGCTGCCCGTAGAGCTTCTTGAACATGTCGCTGAAATGCCGGGCGTTGTTGTAGCCGACCCGTTCTGCAATCTCATAGACCTTCAGGTCGGTACGCGACAGCAGCAAGAGGGCGTGCTTCATTCTCACTCCGGTGACATACGACTTGAAGTTCTGACCCGTATGCTTCTTGAAGAACGTACTGAAATAGTAAGGGTTCATATACGCCTGGCTTGCCATCGACTCCAGTGTGATCTCCTCAGCATAATGCTCCTCAATGTGCTGCTTGATCCGGGCAAGCACCAGATTTTCCCGATGACTGCCATCGGTATGAATGGCCTCGTGAACTGTACGAAACATAGCCTTGAACTCCTGTCCTAGCTCCTCGAACGTCCGGCTGGCTGCCAAGCGCTGCTGGAGCGTACGTTTGTCCAGCGTCTCCTCAGGCAAGGTGAGACCCGACTTGGCCAACTCCTGAATCATAGTGACAATCGAAGACAGGCAAGCGCTAATAGCCAACTGCGGGTGCCCCCATGTCTCATGTCCAAGCTCATGCAGCCAGCCGTTGAGGGCAGCCTCCAGCTCCGGCCACCCGGTCGACGTCAAATCACCAAGCGCCGTCCAACGCAGCTCGTAAAGCGGCTTGTCGGTGCGACCTGAAGGCGCCTGCGCCGTATAACGCAGAACCTTGCCCAAGCCGGCAAAAAATTTCAAATGCAGCATTTGCTCTGCCTGAGCATAAGCCTCCTCCAACCGATTAATACCTGCTGCCGCTCCGCTCACAGCAACCGTCGCCTCCAGCTTGAGAATGGCAGAAATTTGCTTGCGAATCTCCTCGGCAAGCATGCCGGCAGAGGTCTCTGTCCGGTGATGGACGATCATCACATGCCGCTCATTCTTCTGAAAGACAAATCCCCTGTTCGCTGCCGTCACCATTTCCTCCAGGATGTTGCCGATGGCAAAAGCAATCAAACGGCTCTCCTTCTCCCCCCAGCGCTCCGTACTGTGATCCATCTCCGCTTCCAGTAACAACACATTCAGATACGGTCCTGGCAAAAGTGTCTCCAGACGCGACCGCTCTTCCGTATTGCGAAGGGGGACCCCGTCAACAAGCTGGCCAAGAGCCGCCTGGAGCTCCTCATGCCGATGCTTCCGCTCCAGATGCTCCAGCTTGCCCCGACGCTGCTCCTCTTGCAGGTCCTCATCGATAAGCGAAGCGGCATGATGCAGAGACTTTTCTAGCTGCTGCTTGACGACCGGCTTGATCAAATAATCAATTGCTCCGTATGCAATCGCATCCTTGGCATACGTGAATTCCTGGTAAGCGCTGATGAAGATCACCTTGACGGACAGTCCCCGCTCTTTGACCTCCCGGATAATATCAATTCCACTCCGGTGCGGCATACTGATATCGCTAATGGCAATATCCGGCTTCAAGGTCTCGATATGCTCCATCAGCTCAGCTCCGTCATACGCGCATCCGACAATCTCCATTCCAAACGCAGACCAGTCAATCAGCTTGCGCAGTCCTTTGATAATGATGGGCTCATCGTCCGCCAGCACGACCCTGATCATCGCTCGTCCCCCTCCCTCAGCGAAAAAAGCATAATCACTGATGTACCGGTATGCACCCGGCTGCTCACACTGAGCCCGTATCCCTCACCGCATACCGAACGGATTCGCTCATGAACATTCTTCATTCCTACATGGCCCGCAGGCGGCCCGGGATCAGCCAGCGTCTCATGAAGCCGCTGCACTTCCTCCGCCTCCATACCGACGCCGTCGTCGTAGACCGTGACACAGAGAGAGTCTCGCTGTCTCTCCATACAGACACGGACCGTTCCTTTCCCCTTGGGACGAAGGCCGTGCTGAATGGCATTCTCTACACTCGGCTGCAGCGACAGCTTAAGGATTCCCCAGTTTAAATCGACCTCTGGCGCGATATCCACCTGAAGGACAAAACGCTGCTCGTAACGGACCTCGATAATATAGAAGTAGTCCTTCAGATGCGCTAGCTCTTCCTGAATCGTTACCCAGTCCTCCCCGTAATCAATAACATACTTTAATTGATTGGAGAGCGACAGGATCATATCGGCTACCTCGTCGGCATCACTATGAACGGCATTCATGCGAATCACCTCCAGCGTATTATATAGATAATGCGGTCGAATCTGGCTCTTCAGTGCATTGAGCTCCGTCTGCTTCTGCTTGATTTCGGCGACATACGCTTCATTAATAAACGTCTGCAGACGGGCAATCATGCGGTTGAAGCCGTGCGCGAGCCGGCCCATCTCATCCTTCCCCTTCACTTCCATCTGAATCTCCAGATTGCCGGATTCCACCTTGGCCATCTGACGGATCAGACTGCGGATAGGCGCCGCCAGCCGGCGCGAGAACCAGGTGCCCATGACAATCAGAACCAGCGAGCAGATTAGAATCGCCAAATAAACGGCCGAGCTGGTCGTCTCCAACTGCTCGTACAGTTCGTCAGTAGCAAGCTCCACTGTAAGATCGCCGCGGATGAAGGGAATGGGCTCCTGCAGGACGAGCCGGTTCGGTTGTGGCTTGCCTGTGAGACGCTTGTTCGCCTCCTCCAGCTCCAGATTACTGAAATAGATCTGCCCCTCACCATCCCTTACAAATAACTCATCCCGCTCTCCCAGTCTTAGCTCCTGCAGGAACTGGTCCGCCACAGCTGCCTCGACATCAAAGAACAACGTCCCGACAACTTTGTGCTCTGGCATCAGGATACCTGATGTGTCAATGAGATTACGGCCGATTGTAATGACCTGCTCATCTGAGTTGAAATAGTAGGTATTGGCATGCGTCGGGTAGATTTTCAGCTGATTGGGTTGCTCTGCCATCCCCGCAAGCCACTGCTCCAGCGGCAGTTCCTCCTGCAGCAAAATCATGTTCTCCTTGGCCTGGCTGTAGAGCTTGCCGTCAGAGCTGCGCACAAAATAGGCGCTGCGAATGTAGCTGTCGCTATAGATAATCATCTTCAAAAATGCATCGATCGGCACCGAATTGATCTGCTCCAGCTCGTTCACATTACGCGTCTGGTTGTTGGCGAAGCTCTCCAGCATGCCCTCGTAGCGTCCTGTATACATGAGCATTGAAATTTCGTTATAGTTGTTAAACGCCGAATTCAGGTTATAGCTGGCGTAGAGCACCATTTGTCGCAGATTATCCTTCGTATAGCTTTCCACGTGGCCCTTAAACGTCTGAACGGAGAAAAAGCTGAGTGCAAACAGCGGGACAAGACCAACAAGGATAAAAGCGGCTGAAAATTTGACGAACACACTATTCCAGCGCTGACTCCACAAGCTCATGCCACAACGCTCCGTTTCTTGTTGATATGGCGTTAGTATACTAAAGAATAGTCAAAAACGCCCATAGCGGGCGTTTTTGGAGGCTTTGCAATTAGCGTACCACGGATTGGCTGCGGCGCCTATGAAGTTTTTTAAGACAAAGGTGCGACTAACTTAAGTTTGTCTTGGCTCGACGCTGAAATAGACCCCCTAACCGGTCATACCATCGTTTAGGCGCACACCAAGCTGCGTGCCGAGCAAGCCGTCGTCTGGATGCTTTCGGCTGAAACTTCAAATAGACGATGGGAGAGTCGCCATCGTCATATCTAAATCATTTTATAAGACTTAGCAGGCCCCGTCCGCCTGCATCGCGCCTCAACCGTGGCAAACATCGGGTTACTCCACGATGCGCCTCGGCTATTGCCGAAATACGGATTACTTGCGCTTGCGGCTGTTCTTAATCAGGGTCATTCGCCGCGAATGCCGCAACCAGGAGTAATAGGACTTCAAATCGCGCAGCTCGATCGTCTCCGACATGCGTCCGAGGAAGGTTACGACAATCATCTTGTGAAGCGGATTGCCGACCAGATCGGTCTCGCGCTCCAGCTTGGCGAACTCGGCTACGAACACGAGATCGTCGTCGATGAGATAGACATCTTCTTCATTGCGATAATAGGATTCGACCCGCCCTTGCTTCAGACACTCCCATATAAACCCGGCGATATCCTCAAAACCTGTTTTCTCGCTCTCCACCCGGTCCGCCCAACGGATCTTCGCATGATTCGTGATGACGACGTCAGCGACTTTTTTGTCGCCGAGCACGACATGAAATGATTCATATGTATTCCATCTTTCCGTTGTTTTGTCTTTCATCTCGAATCCACTCCCCTCGCAAACCGAATGCGAAACAGGTACTTATACCTACATTCTACCACGATCCTACTGTAATTCATATGAAATAACAAGAACAAGGTCCTATTTATGGTCAATAAGACCCATTCTCGCTAATTATAATGAATAAAAACGCGTCTTGTCTTCCATATCCGATGAATATTCCGTTTTCAGCTCGTTGCGATACGAGCGCTCGATTTTTTTGACGAACGGGAGACGTTGAATGTTGCGAATCGTGTCCTCTGCTCGAACAGTATCCATATAAATGACGACATAGTGAAGCTTGCGTGACATATAATAGACGGATCCGTACTTATCCAGCGTTCTTGCCGCTTTCAGGTCGCTGACCCACACAATATAGCCTGTTCTTTCAGAGAACATGGTCTTCCTCCTTTGGTCAATAATGGACCGGCGCGCTTGCGCGCCGGCCTCTCGTTAGCCGCAGCCGCCGCTGCCGCACGAGCATGAGCCGCCGCTGCCGCAGCCGCCGCCTGCACGCTCGTTGCCAGGCACCTTCACCGTCTCGGACACCGCATAGGCGATCAGTTGCGCGGTCTCGTGCAGCAACTCGTCAACCTCGCGCTCGGCCGCCTTGAACCGGCTCACGCTGGGCAATGCATCCAGCTCGGCCTCCAGCGCCTTTACCTTGTCCTTGGCCTCGTGGTAATCCGGGTGGAAGCGTCCGAACCGCTCGCAGTCGGCGAACTGCTCCTTGGCCTTGCGGAAGCGCACGGCCAATGCTTGCGCGGCTTCATCCTCCGCCACGACAGCTTTCCAGTATAGATAGTCGGCCACAGGGGCCGAAGCGTTGATCATATCGCCCAGCTCATAGGCCCTCAATAGCAAGGCGCCCATGTCGAGTGAAGTCCCGCGACCGTCTTGCGTATCGCTCGCTGCAGACTTCAGCTGATCCAGGGTTAGCATCCGTCCACTCCTCCTCTTAGCAGCATTTCGGCTGCTTCTCTATCATAACATGAAATGCTTCAAAAAGTAGAGCGCTTTATTGCTCCGCCCGTCAAGGTCAAGTGAAGCCTCATCTCATCCCACATCTCCGGCGTCCAGCATACCTGCTCCGGTCGTGCGGCTCCGCTCGCGCGCAGACGGCCCGAGACCGCCCAGCCATCCTCCCGCTGCTGCAGCCGCTCCGGGATCAGCACCACCAGCTCGGCCTCTCTGCCAAGCTGCAACGGGAGCTGCCGATGCAGCGCGACCTCGATCATCTCGCGCGCCGTCGAAGGATGATAGCGACCCAAGCGATGGACCCAGGCGGCAGGCAGCTCCGGCAGCTCCGGCAGCAGCCGCTCCAGCGTCGGAGGCTCGCCCGGCGGCAACAAGGCAGGCGCGTCGTAGCCGGACCTCGCTTCGACCAGCGCCTGCCGAGCCGCCGAGCCCGTCCTCCGCGCATCTCCGACCGTGCGCTCCGGGCCGGCATCGGCGGTCGCCGACTCCGCTTCCCACTGACGCAGCATAGCTGCGTATGTCGGCTCCAGAGGAGCTGCCGATGCCGATCCAAGCTGCTCGATCAGCGCTTCTGCGCTCCAGCCTCGCCCGCGCGCCTCGGCCGCTGACTCCGCCGTCATCCTGTAGGTCGTGTACAGCTCGTGACTGACACGCTCGGCAGTCATCTCTAGCAGCCATCGCACCTGGAGCGAGCTCTCGCGGGTCACGATCAGTTCGCCGCTGCGCTGGATGCGCAGACGCTCGGGCTGGAGCGCTGCTGCCTCGGACGTTGCGGGCTGCATCGGCACCGTCCAGCGGTACAGACGGCTGCCGTCCGCCGCTATCCCTTGCTCCAGCCAGCCGAGCCGGCTCAGCCGCTCCAGCAGCTCCAGACTGCCCGTCCCGGCCGCATCGCCGCCAGTGCGGCAAGCCCAGACGGATAGCTCGTCTGTGCTGTGCCATGACCCGCATGTCTGCTCGCTCAGCGCTGCTGCTGCGCAAGCCAAGGCCTCCGAGTCGCCGACGTACTCCGTCAGGACGAAGCGTACCAGTTCGGCCTCGCATGTCTGCGCAGGACGGGCAAGCCAGTCTCGCCACAGCTCGTCCTCTGGCACATAGCCGACTTCGGTTGCCGTCAGCCATCGTTGAGCGACACAGAGATCGAGCAGCCAGCCGAGCGCGGGCGAAGCGCCTTGCGACGGCGTCCCGGAGACCCGCGGCAAGCCGTCGACGGCGGCGTCCGGCACCGCCAGCTGCCGCTCCAGCCGCTGCAGGACGCGCCGGGGCAGGTGACCGCTGCGGGTGAAGGCATAGCCGCTGCGCGCCAATACCGCCAGCAGATGGAGCGCTTCGCAGATGAGCGGACTGTTCATCCGCTCGCCTGGCAGACGCCTCACGCCGCTCTGCGCAACGACCGGAGACGGGGGCGGAGCCAGGACGCGCAGCCAGCACGGATAGCTCTCGCGCGGCATCGTGTACACTTGCTCTCCCCAGCCGATCCGGATGCTCCAGATGATCCCGCAGCTATGCAGCAGCTGTATGCCGTAGCGCAGCTCGAGGCCGGACCACGGTCCGTCGGCCGCTGCGCGCAACAGCTGCTCCGTCGAGAAGCGACGAGTCCCGAAGCAGCGTAGGATTAGACTCAGCGTCTCGGCTGCTTCCTGCGGCAGCTGCCGCCACGCCTCAGCCAGCGTCTCCTCCGAGCCTTGCGCCTCCAGCCAGCCCCGGCCCTGCTGCCTGGCCCCTTGCCAAGCGGGCTCGTCCAGCAAACGCTCGAGCTGCTCCGGCTGCATCTGATCCGCGATATCCCGCAGTCTCATGCGCGCGCCTCCTGCGCCCGATGGCGCGCTGTTGCTTGTTCGCGCTCGACTGTCGGCTGCTGCTGCTCGTGGAGCAGCTCGTAGCGATAGCCTTGCTCGACCATGAACAGCTGCCGACGCCTGGCGAACTCCGTTTCCTTGGTCCCCTCCGTGACGAGGCTGTAAAACCACGCGCGATTGTCGTCCCGCTTCGGTCGCAAGATGCGGCCGATCCGCTGAGCCTCCTCCTGCCGCGAGCCGAAGCTGCCGGAGATCTGTACCGCGACGGCTGCATCGGGCAGATCGACGGCAAAGTTGGCCACCTTGGAGACGACCAGCGTAGCGATCTGGCCCCGTCTGAATGCTGCGAACAATCGCTCCCGCTCCTCCTGGCTCGTCTCGCCAGTGATGAGCGGCGCATGCAGACGGCGGGCCGCTGCGCGCAGCTGATCCAGATACTGGCCGATGACCAGTCGCTGCTGCCCTTCATGGCGGCGCAAGAGCTGCTCCAGCACTGCCAGCTTGGCCGGATTCTCGCTGGCGATGCGCAGACGGAGTCGAGCGGCCGCCTCGGCATAAGCTTGCCGCCGAGAGTCGCAGAGCGGCACGCGGACCTCGTGGCAAGCCAGCTCGGCCAATCCGCCGCGCGCCTCCAGCGCTTTCCAGGGCAGCTCATAGCGCTTGGGACCGATCAGCGAGAAGACATCCTCGGCGCAGCCGTCCTCGCGGACCAGTGTTGCAGTCAGCCCGAGACGGCGCGTCGCCTGGAGCTCCGCCGTCATCCGGAAGACCGGCGCGGGCAGCAGATGCACCTCGTCATAGATGATGAGACCCCAGTCGCGCTCCCGGAACAGCCGCATATGGGGATAATCGCTCTGACCCGATGCGCGATGCGTCATCATCTGATAGGTCGCCACGGTCACCGGTCGCACCTGTCGCTGTCGCCCGGCATAGACGCCGACCTCCGCTTCGACCAGCGTCGTCTTCTCCAGCAGCTCGCGCCGCCATTGCTGGACCGACGTCGTGTTGGAGGTGAGGATCAGCGTCGCACAGCCAAGCGACGCGAGGGCGGCGAGGCCGATGATCGTCTTGCCTGCGCCACAGGGCAGCACGAGCACGCCGCTGCCGCCCTGGACGGCGCCGTCGCGACGGAATAGCTGCAGCGCCTGCTCCTGATAGTCGCGCAGCTGGAACGCAGTCCCGGCGCTCCCCCGCTCGCGCAGCTGCACCTGCAGCGCCTCTCCGGCCCGATATCCGGCCCTATCGCTCACCGGATAGCCCATTCGCAGCAGCTCCTGCTTGAGCGCGCCACGCGCCTGCGCATCGACGACCCAAGGGCCGCCAGGCGGCGGCGTCTCCGCCAAGAGCCCGCGCAGCGCACCCTCGCGCAAGACGCTCTCCAGCCGTTCGTCGGCCTCGCCCGCGAGCAACAATCGCTCGCCGTCGCGAATGAGCCGCAGTTGTCCAAACCGGCCGGTCCAGGTGCTCAGCCCGTCCTCGATGACTGCCGGCAGCTCGTATCGGCTATAGGCCACCAATCGCTCGGCGATCGACGCGCCGTCGACTCCTGCGGACATGGCATTCCATACGGTGAGCGGCGTGATCTTATAGGTATGCATATCTCCCGGCCGTTTGACAAGCTCGGCGAATTCGGCCAACGCTTCTCCTGCTTCCTGCGCTGCAGGGTGCAGGCTATCCAGCAAAATCGTCCCGTCGCTTTGGACTATTAACGGACCTTGCTTATTCGGTTCCAACGCATTACCTCCTGACTTCTTCCATCTCTAGTCAGTATGAAAAAAAAACGGCATTTCTATGCCGTTTTTTGGAGATTGCTATGGAATTCCTTCATGACTTCGAAGCCGCATAGTCCTCGGCCAGCTCGATCATCAGCCGGGCGGAGACCAACATCGCCCGCTCATCGAGGTCGAACATCGGATGATGATGCGCGTAGCAGGCTTGCAACGATTCATTGCCCGCGCCGACAAACATAAAGCAGCCGGGCTTGTGATGCAGATAGTAAGCGAAATCCTCGGCCGCCATAACCATCGACGCCGTCTGCACCGCCTCCTCGCCCAGCAGCTCGCGCCCGACCCGGAAAAACCGCCCCACCTCTGCGTCATCATTGACGACAGGCGGGTAGCCCATCCGATAGTCCAGCTTGCCCTCGGCGCCATAGAGACCGCAGACATGGGTTACCGTTGCCTGAATGCGCTCGCGGATCGTTTCTCTTACTGCCGGATCGAAGGCGCGCACCGTCCCTTTGAGAAGCGCATGGCCGGCAATAATATTATTGGTATGTCCCGCCTGAAAGGTGCCGATAGAGACGACCGCAGGCTGCAACGGATTAATCTGCCGGCTGACGATCGTCTGCAGCGCCATCACAAGATCGCTGCCGACGACGATGGCGTCCACCGTATCATGCGGCAAACCGCCGTGACCGCCCTTGCCGACGATCTCCAGCGAAAATTCGTCCGCCGACGCCATCATCGCGCCTTCTCGTGAAGCGACGACGCCATAAGGCAGCGGAGTCCACAGGTGCACCCCGTACACCGCGTCAACGCCCTCCAGCGCACCATGCTCGATCAGCGGCAACGCTCCTCCAGGCGAGATCTCCTCCGAGGCCTGGAAGAGCAAGCGTCTGCTGCCTGCCAGCCGATCCTTGACCGAAGCATAGTAGCTGGCGATGGCCAGCATCGTCGCCGTATGAGCATCGTGACCGCAGGCATGCATGACGCCGGGCACCTGCGAGGCATATTCGACCTGCTTTTGATCCTGGATTGCGAGCGCGTCGATATCGGCACGCAGCGCCACCGTCGGTCCTGGCAGCGCTCCGTCGATCGTGGCGATCAGTCCGTAGCCGCCGAGCTCTGTCCGCACCTCGCAGCCTAGATCGGCCAGCACGCCGGCGATGAACGCGGCCGTCTCCTTTTCCTGATAGGAGACTTCCGGATTGCGATGCAGATGTCTGCGCCACTGCACCATCTTCGAGTATAGCCCGTTCAGCGCTTCTTCTCTTTGTTTGCTCGCGTTCATGCTCGTCCCCTCCTCATGTCATCTATTCTATCAGAAATCCTCCATCAAGCGAAGTAGCATCCACCGCAGTTTGACTTGCCCGATGTTCGAAAAACGTTCACGTTTTGTTTTGAAGCCGTTGCCGCGCATGCTTGCGCTGACCACGGAAACATACTATCATGAATAAAGAATATGGTTAGGCATCTGAAGGAGGATATCCATGATTATTGAGAATACAGGCTTGAATGGCATGACGAGCGAATTGGCTCATCTGGACGAGTCGGCGGAGCGCCTCGGCTTCGTACGCTGGCAATGGGAATATTACCGCGCTACATATGATCTGAAGCTTGAGGATCGCGCGGGCAAAGCCGAGTACTTCCTGCGGGTCAATACACGCGCCGTCGAAGGCAAGCTGGAATCGCCCTATGCAGTATTGGCTATAGAGTCGATCTATATCGGACGGGCTACGTTCCCTCACGGTATGGAATACGAGTCGCCTGTACCGCAGCCGATTCTCAACACGGCTACACAGCGACTCCAAGATCTGAAGAAGTTACTTTCGTAACGCGAGAGTAACCTCTTGCCTGCATACGTATGAACAAACCGCAGACCGGTCCAAAGGGCAGACCGGATTTTCTGCTACTCGTCATGACATTGGTGCTGGTCGGCTTTGGACTAGTGATGGTGTTCAGCGCCAGCTCCAATATCGCCGTCATTGACAAACGCTACAATTTCGACGCGCTGTACTTTACGAAGCGACAGATCGTCTGGGTCGGTCTCGGCACCGTCATCATGCTGGTGTTGATGAACATTCGATATCAGTTTTTCAAAAAAGGGTTTATCCTGTATTTTATCCCGGTGTTGATCCTGCTGGCGCTGGTGCCGTTCATCGGGTCAGAAAGGTACGGCGCCAAAAGTTGGCTTGGTTATGGTTCTCTGGGTATTCAGCCCACCGAGTTTGCCAAGCTCGCGATTATTCTTTACCTTGGACGGCTTATTACGAAGAAGGGCGAGAAATTTCGCGATTTCAAGCGCGGCTTGCTGCCTGTCATGATCGTCGTCGGCTTCATCTGCGGACTGATTATGCTGCAACCGGATATGGGCTCTGCGATTATTCTCGCCGCCTGCGCGGCAGTCATTATCATTGCAGGCGGCTCCAACCTTAGACAGGTCTTTTTCTCCGGTATAGTGGTGTCGACGGTAGTGGCGCTTGTTATCAGCCTGGCTTATGCGATAAAACCGGAACCCTGGCAGTATCGAATTGATCGCTTCATCTCCTTTATGGACCCCTTCCACGATCCACAAGGGGCAAGCTATCAACTGGTTAATTCACTCTATGCGCTCGGTCACGGGGGCTTCCTGGGCGTCGGATTGGGCAATGGCATTCAGAAGCTGCACTACTTGCCGCTTGCTTACAATGATTTCATCTTTGCCGTCATCGGCGAGGAACTCGGATTTTTGGGCGGCGCCTTGTTTCTGTTGTTCTACCTGGCCTTCCTATGGCGAGGTCTGATCGTCGCGCTGCGCTGCCCGGACATCTACGGCACCGTTGTTGGCGTCGGTATCGTCGGCCTGTTCGCCATACAGGCCACAATTAATATTGGCGGCGTCATTGGCGCCATCCCTGTAACGGGCATAACCTTGCCCTTCATCAGCTACGGTGGCTCGTCGATGCTGGTGACGCTGGCCTCCATGGGCGTCTTGCTCAGCATCTCGCGAGAGGCGAACAAGCCTGCGCAGTCCAAGCCGTCCCGATTTGTCAGACAGCAGACGACGCGAGAACAGCCTGCGCCTTACCGAGGCGGGTACTTCCAATAACCCGTTTTACTCGCTTTATGAAACAACGCCCGGGATCCTCGATCCCGGGCGTTGTCTTGTCCTTTGTCTTCGCGCCCCATACGGACGACGAATTGCTATTCAGTTGATAGCGAAGCGTATATGTGACGCGCAGGAAGGTTTACTTCAACCGCTGGATCTCCTCCAGCTCCTCTTCCTTAAAGGCCACGCCTTCGACTTTGACATTGACCTCTACGACAGTCAGCCCCGTCATGTTGCTCACCGCTTCATGCACATTCAATTGCAGTTGGCGACATACTTCCTGGATCGGTATTCCATATTGCACGATGACCCGCAGGTCTACGGCAGCTTCCAGTTGCCCAACCTCGACCGAAATGCCCTTTTGTACATTTTTACCGCTAAGTCTCTTGGCCAAGCCTTCGGAGATCCCGCCCGACATCGCGGCTACGCCAGGCGTCTCCAGCGCTGCGAGTCCGGCGATCGTCGCGACTACGTCATCAGAGATACGAATAATACCGGTTTGAAGGTCTTCGGTCATTGGGTTTCACTCCTCTTGTCATTCCATCCTATAGCTTTATTGTAATGGAGAGCCCCACCTGAAAGCAAGCCGACGCCGTTCAACAATGGTTAAAATTTACACATGCAGTTACAATCCTCCCATGTCATGGCTTGCGACGTCATAGGCTATACTAAGCTCAGAATTGGAGGGTTTGCCCATGAGTCGACGCAACCTGTTTTTTGGCGCGCTGGCTGGCGGTTTCGTCCTAAGCGCAGCAGCTCACTACCTGCATTGGAGCAATACGCTGCAGTTCGCCTTCTCCGCGATCGCAATCCTCTTCGTCGCCGGCTTCCTGGGGCAGGCAACGGAGAGCGTGGCCCATTATGCGGGACAGCGGCTGGGCGGCTTCCTCAACGCCACCTTCGGCAATGCCGCCGAGCTGATCATCGCGCTGTTCCTCGTCAAGGAAGGGCTCTTCGACATGGTCAAGGCCAGTCTGACCGGCGCGATCATCGGCAATCTGCTGCTCGTGCTGGGAGCAAGCGTACTGCTCGGCGGCTTGAAGTTCAAGCAGCAGCGTTACAACGTCGAGGTTGCTGGCCACAATGCCAGTCTGATGATCATGGCCGTCATCGGTCTGTTCGTGCCTGCAGTCTTCGTCGCCTCCGAGCAATTCTCGGTGCAAAAGGATCAACAGCTCAGTCTGGCCGTCGCCGCCATCCTGCTCATCTCCTACCTGCTCTGGCTCGTCTTCTCGATGATCACACACAAAGATCTGCTCGCAGACGAGGCGCAGTCATCCGAGACCGAGGAGCGCCCATTATGGTCGAAGCGACGGTCGATCCTCTTCCTCGTCCTGGCAACCGTGATGGTCGGGTTCGTCAGCGAATGGCTCGTCAGCACGCTCGACGTCTTCTCCGAGCGCTTCGGGCTGTCCGAGCTGTTCATCGGCGCCTTCGTCATCGCGATCGTCGGCAACGCCGCCGAGCATAGCGCCGCGATCATGCTCGCCATGAAAAACAAGATCGGCGCCGCCGTCGAGATCGCCATCGGCAGCAGCCTGCAGATCGCCCTCTTCGTCGCTCCGGTGCTCATCTTTGCCAGCACCTTGTTCGGAGAGACGATGGACATCCTCTTTACCCCGATCGAGCTGACCGCGATCGCTGTATCGGTGTTTATCGCCAAGTCGATCTCCCGCGACGGCTCAACCAACTGGTATGAAGGCGTCCTGCTGCTGATGGTGTACATTATCCTCGGGATCGCCTTCTACCTCGTCTAGTCCGCGCTCACAGCCGAAGCGATGCGTATCGGGACGCTCCTGAAGTCCCAAAAAAAAAAAAGCAGTCTCGACCGAGACTACTCTTAGACGTTCATCGCTTCGTAGAGCTGTGCCAGATTGCGCTCAAGCTTGCTTAATATCTGCTTACCTGTGGATTCAGGGACTAATCCGGCACGCACTGCGAAGTCCACCTCACGAGAGAAACCGTACATCTGCGTATCGAGGACTTCCTCGTATAGCGGACATTTGCGCGTGGTGAGATTCTCCATCTGCACCTCGATCAGCTTCTCGATTTTGTTGGCATCGTCTTGCAGAAGATGAAGCGCCTTATGATGCAATTGCTCCATAACATCTAATGAAGACATGGTACTCCCCCTTGTGCGCGTCATTCGCCGTCTTCTATACCCTTTATATTAGTCGAAATCGCGGTAATACACAAGGACAAAACGTTAAAAGCGCCCGACTCCTAATGAGTGGGCGCTTTCAGTACAAGCTGTGCAAATGCGAATTACTCTTCTACAAGTTTGATATCCAGGTTATGCTTGGCGAATACTTCCTTCATCGCGGCCTTGGCTTCGACTTCATCCGGGCCATGCACATGAAGCTCGTAGGAATGATTGCTGACAAGTGTCGTGAACAATCCGAGGATACTTTTCACGTCGATGAACTTATTTTCGGCTTGAAGCACAATAGAAGACCGGTAACGATTAGCGGCTTGTGAAATGTCTACGATCGCTGTGTTGTTAGAAGACATGAAAATCCCTCCAATATCAGTCTGGCAAACCTTACATCCATCATACTTGCAATTCCAAGTTCCAGCAAGGGTCATTTTGCACAAAGTTGCTTGTACAGATCGCCCTTCTTTTTACGTTCATCTTATTTCAGTTGCTCGGGGTTTAGACCTTCCAGGGCAGGCAGCACGAAGCGACCGTCCTTGCGGATCAGCACATCGTCAAAGTAGATCTCCCCGCCGCCGTATTCGGGTCTCTGAATCTGCACCAGATCCCAGTGCACGGACGAGCGATTGCCATTGTCCGTCTCCTCGTAGGCCTGTCCCGGCGTCAGATGCAAGCTGCCGGCGATCTTCTCGTCGAACAACGTATCCTTCATCGGATGGAGGATATAAGGATTGAAGCCAAGGCTGAACTCGCCGATATATCTCGCTCCCTCATCGCTGTTCAGCAGATCGTTGATCCTGCGCGAGTCGTTGCACGTCGCCTCTACGATTCGGCCTTCGGAGAAAACAAAGCTGACTTGCTCGTAGGTGAAGCCGCCATAGACGCTCGGCGTATTGTAGGTAATACGCCCCTCTACCGAGTCTCTGACCGGCGCCGTGAACACTTCGCCATCCGGAATATTGCGACGACCAGCGCACTTCTTGGCGCCGATACCGCGGATTGAGAAGCTCAGATCGGTGCCCGGCGCGACGATCCGCACCCGATCCGTCGCCGCCATCAGGTCGCGCAGCGGGTCCATCGCCGTGTCCATACGCGCATAATCCAGATTGCAGACATCAAAGTAGAAGTCCTCAAACGCCTCC
>Ga0160452_100397_pt1 | contig 34656 bp, 26 predicted proteins | sample HID1971I_E6MG_FD_108230 | JGI IMG/M metagenome (GOLD analysis project Ga0160452, IMG submission 108230) | Enriched millipede-associated microbial communities from UW Madison campus, WI, USA - HID1971I_E6 MG | ecosystem: Host-associated > Arthropoda: Insects > Digestive system > Unclassified ...
CTGCCTTCGCTGCTGGACGGTCACGGGCGCACCGCCTGGGCCTTCCCGGTCGACGGGTATGTCCAGTACGGCGACCTGACCGGGGCCGGGCGGACGCATGTGCTCATCTATGACGACCGGCAGGCGTCGATCTGGGCTGCCGAGCCAGGCACACTGGCGGCAGCGCGCCCCGGACAGCCGCTGCGACAGCCCAAGCGGCTCCATCATGCGACGCTTTATCCCGGCGGGGAGTATGGGGAGGTTATCTAGCGCAACGACCACGGACCTTCCTACGTATAACAAGTAAGGGAATACGAGGAAGGGGGCGTGAACCGATGGCGCGCTATGTGCTTTCCATGGTCGTCTCTGGTATGGTTGTGCTTTTCATTCCGATCATGATCTGGTACAGGATATGGGATAACAGTCGTCCCAAGGTCGGGCCGGTCGGCAACGGCCCAGTGGATCTGACGTGGCTCGACTTCTTGCCGGCGATCATCATTTTCTTCTTACATCTGGGGTTTCTGGTCTTGTGTATCGTCAAATTCCGCCAAGCCAAGTGGGAGGGGGAATGGTCTCCGGATAAGTAACAGGGGCCAGAAAAACATGAAAATAAGCAGCAAGAAGCAGCAGTCCATGACGTCGCGTCATGGGCTTTTGCTATTTGCTTTGTAGCACGCATCAGGAGACGTCGCGCACACGCAGGCCCCACACTTTAACATGGTAAAAAACGGGTAACGAAGCAAACAATTGCAGCTTGTCCCAATCGGGTCTGATCCTGATAATTAGAGATGCGTCAGGATAATGTGCCGAAGGGGGGCATGTCTCGATAGCAATTATGTAAGCGATTACTATATCATGTCAGTCAAAAGGAGAAGCTGAAGTGATGACAATGCAAGACCAACTGCCGGAGCATCTGCAACGCCAGCTCGCGGACAGCCAACTACTGTTCAGCTACCAGGCGGACCGGGTCGCCGACGGGAGCTTTGGCGTCCACTGGATCGCCGTTACCGCGCAAGGCGTCACCGTCTGGAAGGAGGAGGGAACGCCGATCTGTCGGCTCACCTTCCAGGAGATCAAGGACGCGCGCGCCGTTGGCGCGATCGGCGGGGGCGCGCTGATCGCCGATACATACGAAGGGCCAGTGACGCTGGTCCGATACACGGCGACGCTGACGCCGGTGTTCAACTATGCGGCCAAGCTGATCGGCGCGCTCGCCAAGGGAGAGGAGCCGCCGGCGATGTCGGAGCAGGATCGTCTGCGCCACTGCCCGAGCTGCGGCGTGCCGCTCCCCGAGTCGACGGCGATCTGCCAGCTCTGCGCCAATAATGGCAAGCTCGCGGTCCGGATGCTTCGTTATGCCAAGCCGTATCGTCTGCGGATGGCGGTAGCGGCCATCCTGCTCATCCTGACGACAGCGCTGGAGCTGATCCCGCCCTATCTGACCAAGGTGATGATCGACGATGTGCTCCAGCCTTCAGGCAGCGCCGATCTACTGCTGCCGCTGATCGTCGGACTGGGCGCGACGATGCTCATGATGGCGCTGATGCAGGCGGTGCGCGGCTACATCGGCGCGTGGGTCGGCTCCAAGCTGATGGGCGACATCCGGCGCGACATCTATGACGCGCTGATGAAGCTGTCGCTCGCCTTCTTTGACCGGCGGCAGACGTCGCAGTTTATCAGCCGGGTCAATAGCGATGCGGAGTCGATGCGGCAGTTCATGACCGATGGCGTCATGTATGTATGCGGCGAGACGCTGCGGATCATGGCGATCTTCGCCATCCTGCTGTCGATGGATTGGCAGATAGCGCTGCTCGCGCTGCTGCCGATGCCGATCATGCTGGTGGCCTCGATGAAGCTGTGGCCGCGGATCGGCCGCCTGTTGTATCAGCAATGGCGCTCAATCTTCCGGCTCAACACGCTGGTCGGCGATTCGCTGCAGGGCATCCGGGTGATCAAGGCGTTCGGCCGCGAGCGCGAGGAGACGAGTCGCTACGGGATGGCCAATGGCGAGGTGATCCGCAACAATGTCAGAACCGAGGGGATGTGGCAGTTTATCTTCCCGGCCTTCGGCTTCATCGCCGGACTGAGCACGCTGCTGATCTGGTACTCGGGCGGCGGCAAGGTGCTGGGAGCCGATCTGCAACTCGGCGTACTGATCGCGATGATCGCTTATCTGGGGATGCTGTTCGGACCGCTGCAGTGGTTCAGTCAGATGATCAGCTGGGCCGGCAATGCGATGGCGGCGGCGCATCGGGTATTCGAGATCATGGATACGCAGCCGGACGTGATGGACGTCTCGTCGCCGCGCTCGCCGGGGACGATCCAGGGGGAGGTGCGATTCGAAGGCGTCACCTATGGCTACGAGAAGCATCACCCGGTACTCCGAGACATCGAGCTGCATGTCCAGCCCGGCGAGATGATCGGACTGGTCGGCCACTCCGGCGCGGGCAAGTCGACGCTCATCAACCTGCTGTGCCGGTTTTACGACACGGATGAAGGCGTGATCCGAATCGATGGCATCCCGATCCGCGAGATCGCCCAGTCCGAGCTGCGCCGGCAGATCGGCGTCGTCCTCCAGGAGACATTCCTGTTCGACGGCTCGATCGCCGACAACATCGCTTACTCCAAGCCGGATGCGACGCCGGAGGAAATCATGCAAGCGGCCAAGGTAGCCAATGCGCACGACTTCATCGTGCGGATGCCGGACGGCTACGATACGCGGGTCGGCGAGCGAGGGCATAAGCTCTCGGGAGGGGAGAAGCAGCGCGTCGCGATCGCCAGAGCGATCATCCACGACCCGCGCGTCCTTATCCTCGACGAGGCGACAGCCTCTGTCGACACCGAGACGGAGCGGCAGATCCAGGAGGCGATCGCCCGGCTGATCCGGGGACGGACGACCTTTGCGATCGCGCATCGGCTATCGACGCTGCGAGGCGCCGACCGGCTGGTCGTGCTCGACAAGGGCAAGGTCGTCGAGGTCGGCACGCATGAGGAGCTGCTCGCCATGCCGGACGGCGTCTACCGCAAGCTGGTGGACGCCCAGCAGCAGCTATCGCAGATTAGAGGGGTGGGGAGCTGATGGAACAACATTCGGATCGTACGGGTCTGCTGGAGCCGACCGCGGTGTCCCTGAGCCGCAGCAAGGGCGGCGTCCTGTGCGGCGTCCTCGATGGCAAGTCCTATGCCGAGCTGGCTGTCTACCGGGCCTTCCCGTTCAGCTATCCGGACCGCTACATCTCGATCCGGACGGTGGAGGGGGACGAGCTCGGCATGGTCGGCGCGATCGCCGAGCTTGATCCGGAGAGCGCAGAGGAGCTGAGCCGGGAGCTGGAGCTTCGCTATTTCCTGCCGCGCGTAGAGCGGATCGAGCGGGTCGACTTCCGCTCCGATCTGTGGCTGTGGGACTTGCATACTCATCTGGGCCCGACCCGGCTGGTCATGCGTAATCTGCACGAGCATCTGCATTATGCCGGCGATGGCCGGATTATCCTGAGCGACCAGAGCGGCAAGCGATGCGAGATCGCCGACTGGCGGCGTCTCGATGCGCATAGCCGCAAATGGTTGTCAGAGCTTTTGTAAGGAACGAATACGACGATACCAAGGAGATGATATCTTTGCCAAGATGGATGAATGTGCTCAAAGTATGGCTGGTCTGTACGTTACTGCTGCCCTTCATCGCCATGGACAACCAGGTGGCCGATGCCTGGACAGGCACGGGGGTACCCAAGCTGCATGTCAGCGGCAAGCATCTGGTCAACAGCAGCGGCGAGCAGGTGCTGCTGAGCGGTTGGCATCAGCCGACCGGCGCCTACTGGACCTACCAGGACAGCCAGTACTACCTGAGCCGCAATGGCAACAATCGGCATGCCGCGACGCTGGAATATCTGAAGGACATTACCGATACCTTCACGGACACCTCGCCCAAGTACGGCAATGATCATGGCTGGTACATGAATCAGGTCCGTCTCTTCATCGACCGGCAGGATATGGGGGACGTCGCGGCCGGAACGTATAATTTCGCCGGATTGCAAGCGGTTACGCAGAACGTCATCATCCCGTATATCGCCTATGCCAAGACCAAGGGACTGTACGTGACGCTGGGCCTCGACTTCACGCTGCTCAACGACGAGGCGACAACCCAAGGCAACCTCGACAAGTTCAACCAGATCTGGGGCTATCTCGCCTCCCGCCCGGAGATCAAGAGCGCCGACAACGTCATGTTTGAGATCGTCAATGAGCCGGTCAAGTCGTTCGCCAACGGCCGCTGGGGCGGACATCCGTCGGACCCTGACTTCGTCGCCTTCTGGAACTCGCTGCGCACCTTCCAGAACTCGATCATCGCGACGATCCGCAATCAAGGCGCGGACAATGTCATCTGGGCGGCTGGCCTCGGCTGGGATCAATACTATCAGCTCTGCGCCTCGCATCCACTGACCGATCCGCTCAACAATCTGGGCTACGCTGTCCACTGGTATCCCGGTTATGGGGCCAACGACAACCTCTCGATCCTGCAGCAGCAATGGAACACCAACATCCAGCCTTGCGCCCAGAACTTCCCGATCAATATTACGGAGACGACCTGGTACAAATGGCTGCCCGGCGATTCGCAGTATTGGACGCTATTCGACGGCACCAACGCGGGCTTTGGCAAAAATACGAAGTCGATCTTTACTTCATCGGGCAATGTGAGCATCGCCATCCATATGAACGGCTTCCTGCTGGAGCCGGGACCGCGCAGCTCGTTTGCCGATCCGACGGCAGGCTTGAAGTATGACGGCAACGCCGCGAGGGACGGGATGGCCCGCTTCATCTTCGAATGGTATTACGAACGCGCCCAGACCGTACCGTGGAACGGCGTCTGGAACCGCATCACCTCAGGCGGCACCTACAAGCTGATCAATCGCGCCTCCGGCAAGGCGATCGATGTCCCGGGCGGCCAGAACACGAACCAACTGCAGCTGCAGCAATGGCCGGACAACAATGCAAGTGCGCAACAATGGGTAGCCACCGACATGGGCACCTCGACGAACATCTACCGACTGCGCAGCGTCAGCTCGAGCGACGGCAAGGTGATGGACGTCCGCAACGGCACGAGCAACAACAATGAAGTCATCCAGCTCATGCAGGACTTGACCAACAACGCGCAACGCTTCCGGCTGATCCGGCTGAGCAATGGCTATTACAGCATCCTCAACGTCAATAGCAACAAGGCGGTCGAGGTGGCGGGAGCCTCGGGCGCAGACGGAGCGAAGCTCCAGCAAAATCCGTATCGGGGCGATAATCATCAGCAGTGGCAGCTGGTCAGAATCGATGGTTAGATGAGGAGGAGGGGAGCCTGCCCGAGGAAATGCAGGCTCCTCTTTTGGCAGGTTTCTCGCCGCAAGCAGTTGAAGTTATAATAAAGCATGCGCTCTAGGGTGTGCGGACACGCCCCAGGCGCAACAGAGTAAAAGGAGGGTAATGATACAAAGAAATGCGGGTTGTCAGCGGCGGAATCGTTTCTGATAATTAAAGGTACGGACAGAGTTGACTGAGTTCTACTAAAGATGGAGTGATGCTGGCGCATGACATCTACACAGGTCATCAAGCTTGGACTCGCAATGCTGATGCTGCTGCCGGTGCTGGTCACCTGCGCGGACAACAGCCCAATGCAGCCGGAGACCGAACCGATCAGTTCGCCCCCTCGGGAGGAGGACGGCAACCCGGCCTTCGCACCCTATGAGCCTGCGATCGAGATCGGTATGGTCCGCGAGACGACCGATGCGCTGGAGGATATGGTCGCTGGTCTGCCGGGAGAGTCGCTGCTGGATAATCGCTGGACAAGACTGTACGAGGAAGAGCTGGGCATCCGGATTCGTTACGACTGGGTGGACAAGGGCGTGCTCTATCATCAGAAGATGGGGGTATCGCTCGCTTCGGGCGCGATTCCCGACGTCGTACGGGTCAACGCCCAGCAGCTGAGACGACTGAGCAACGCCAATCAACTGCAGGATCTTACGTATGTGTATGAAGCTTACGCGTCGCCTCTGACACGCGAGATTCTGAACGAGGAAGGGCCGAGCCCGCTCGATATGGGGACGATTGAGGGGCGACTGATGGGAATCCCGGAGACGAGCGGGTCGGTCGAGCAAGCGATGTTTATCTGGTTGCGTACCGATTGGCTGGAAGCGCTCGATTTGCAGCCCCCCACCACGATGCAGGAGCTTTTAGCGATTTCGGAAGCGTTTACAGAGAGGGATCCAGACGGCTCGGGCGCGAGCGACACGTACGGGCTGGGGATTGCCAGTCATATCTGGGACCCGGTTGCCGGACTGGTCGGCTTCATGGCGGGTTATGGCGCGTACCCGAACATCTGGATCGATGACGGCGACGGCAGGCTCGTCTACGGCGGCATCCAGCCGCAGGTCAAGGAGGCACTGGCTGTGCTGCGTCAGATGTATCTGGACGGTCAGATCGACAGCGAGTTTGGGCTCAAAAATGGCCTCAAGGTGCAGCGCGACATCGCCGAGGGACGCATCGGTCTCGTCTATGGCGAGCAGTGGAGCTCCTTTTTCGTGCAGCCGAGCCGCTCCGGCGATGCCAACGCGCAGTGGCAGGCGTTCCCGATCGTATCGGCTACGGAGGCCTTGCCTCGGGTGCCGCTCAAGGTAAGCCCAAGTCAGTTTTTTGCGGTGCGCAAGGGCTATGAGCATCCCGAGGCGCTGCTCAAGCTGTTTAATCTCCACCTCGAAAAAAACTGGGGCGAGACGGCCGATTACGAGAAGTATTACAGCACGCCGCAGCCGGTATGGCAGCTCTCGCCGGTGACGCCGTATCCGGGACGCAAAAATCTCGACGCCTATCGCCAGCTCGAGGAGGCAAGACAGACCGGCGACTTTACCCGCCTGCAGGCAGAGGCTCGCGCTATCCACAACAACATCTCGATCTACCAAGCCGGGGGCGGGGATAGCGAGACGGGTTGGGGGTGGGAGCGGACGTATGGGCCGGAGGGGGCGTTTAGCATTGTCGACCAGTATGAGCAGAATGGCCAGTTTTTGATGGACGGATTTGCAGGCGCGCCGACGGAGGCGATGATCGACCGGCAGTTTATCCTCTCCAATCTGCAGCACGAGACGTATATCAACATCATCATGGGACGCCCGCTGGCCGACTTCGACGCATTCGTCGAGGACTGGCACGCGCTGGGCGGCGAGGCGATCACGGCCGAGGTCAACCGCTGGCTCAGAGACCGCAACCGGTCTTAGGCGCGCTCGTCTGACCGCAGCAACGCCCAGGCAGCAGGCATCTGGCAATCTATTGGAGGCGGAATCTTGTTTAAATTCCCTGCGATCCGTTATCGCAAATCAATCTTCATGCGGCTGGTCGTCACCTATGTGCTGGTGATCATGCCGATCATCATGCTCGGCTTCTATCTCTATCAGTGGAATTACAAGAGCGCCAGCGAGGATATCTCCCGGGCGACGCATGTGCAACTGGAGCGCTATCTCGATGAGCTGCAGCGCGAGGTCGAATGGATGGGACTGCAGCAATTCGACATCCTCGAGGACGACAGTCTGAACAAGCTGGCGGTCATGTGGTCCAACATGGATGCTGCAGAGCGGCGGGAGCGGCTCAACTACGTTGCCAACCGTCTCACCTCCTTCAAAAACAGCAGCGCCTTCATCAGAGATATCTACGTGCATATCCGCACTATGGGCAAGACGGTCACGGCCTCGAATGGGATCAGCGACTTCGATAGCGAACGCTTCACGCGGTTTGATGTCGCCTCGATCCGCCGCGAGAACCGCCTCATCCGCTGGGGCGATACGCTGCATATGAGCGCGGCCAAATTCAGCGGCCGCCGGGCCGAGCCGCCCCTCTTCATCGTCCAGATCGAGCTGGATGCCGAGGGGCTGCGGAATTCGCTGCAGCAGGTGCATCTCTACCCCGAGAGCCGGGCGTTCCTGCTCTCCGAGCGCTCGGGCTTTGCCCTGACGAGCGATCCGGAGTCGGCAGCGATCGTCGAGAGCTATCTGGCTGTGCGCCAGTCGCCCCAAGCGAGTAGCGCGCTGCTGGAGCTGGAGGGCGTCCTGTATCGGGTCGATCAGGCCTACTCGGACTCGCTCGGGCTGACGATCGCGACGTATCTGCCCGAGGAGACGGTCCGGCGGCCGTTGGCCAAGTTCTATAATTGGGCCTGGATCTTCGCGATCGCTTCCCTCATGGCCATCGTCCTCATCTCATACTCGACGTACAGGCTCATCCACAAGCCGCTGCTGCTGCTCGTCCAGAGCTTCAAACGAATGGAGGGAGGCGCATTGAACATTCGGATCAAGCATGAGCCACAGGACGAATTCGGATATTTGTACCATCGCTTTAACCATATGCTCAAAAAGCTGCAAAGTCTGATCGACCAGGACTTCAAACAGAAGATGATGATGCAGCGAGCCGAGCTGAAGCAGCTTCAGTCCCAAATCAACCCGCATTTCCTGTACAATAGCTTCTTCATCCTGAATTCGCTGGCCAAGACCGGGGATGTCGAGCGGATCGAGCAATTCACCGACATGCTCGGCGAGTACTTCCGGTTCATCACCCGCAACGGCGAGGACCACGTCCCCCTCTCCGAGGAGGTGCGGCACTCTCGCATGTACACCGAGATTCAGAAGCTGCGCTTCTCGCGGCGCATCCAGGTGCGCTTCGACGAGCTGCCGGAGGCGATGGCGAGCCTCCGCGTGCCGCGGCTGATCATCCAGCCGATCATCGAAAATGCATATGAGCACAGTCTGGAGAAGGTGCTCGATGAGGGGCTGCTGCGAGTCACCTTCGAGCAAGAGGCGGGCAGTATCGGTATCTGCATCGAAAATAACGGCGAGACGGTCGACGAAGACACGCTCGCCACGCTCCGGTATAAGCTGGCGCATCCGGCCGAATCGTATGAGATGACCGGAATCATGAATATCCACCGGCGACTGTTGCTGACCTTCGGCGAAGGCAGCGGCCTGCAGCTCTCGCAGAGCGAGCTGGGCGGTCTCAAGGTCGTCATCCGTATCAGACTGGAGGAGGGGATATAGATGTATCGGCTGTTGATCGTAGATGACGAGGAGATTATTACGGATGGGCTGTATGAGGTGTTCCACCGGCTCATGCCGGAGAAGCTCGATATCTGCCGGGCGTACTCCGGCAGGGAGGCGCTGCAATGGATGGAGCGGACGCGGATCGATATCGTCCTGACCGATATCCGGATGCCGGGGATGTCCGGCCTCGAGCTATCGCAGCAGATCCTCACCTACTGGCCGCGCTGCCGGATCGTCTTCCTGACCGGGTACAGCGAGTTCGACTATGCGTATCAGGCGTTCCAGATGCCGCAGGTGCGCTATCTGCTCAAGACCGAGGGCTACTCCAAGGTGACGGAGACGATCGCCGAGGTCATCGAGGAGATCGATCATAGCAGCCGGATGAGCGAGCTGGTGCGGCAGTCGCGCGAGCAGACCGATGCGCTCGCCTACCTGGCGCAGAGCGACTACCTGCGCCATCTGCTGCATGAGAGCTCGAGTCTGGCCGAATGCCCCGAGAGCATGGAGCGGGACTTCGGCCGCTGTCAGCTGACGCTCGATCCCGGGACGCCGGTGCTGCTGGCGCTTGGGCATCTGTTCTTCCCGGAGGGCACGTCCTACGCAGGCAAGCAGGAGATCATGGCGGCCGTGCAGGTCATCTGGCGGCAGTTCCTCGGCAGTCCGGCCCGCAGCGCGGGCACGACCGACAAGCATGGCGACATGGTGTGGTTCATCCAGCCGTCGATCTATGCCGAGGAGAAGGTAGCGCAGCATACGGTACGTTATCTGGAGGGCACGCTGGAGCTGGTCCAGGAAGCTTGCATGGAGTCGCTTGAGCTGCCGATCTCCTTTACGATCAGCGGCTCGCCCTGCGAATGGCGCGATGTCAGGGAGCAGCATGAGCGGCTGCGCCAGCAGCAGCAGCTGCGGATCGGCGACGGCATCTCGATGATCTTCATCGACCGCTCGGAGCGGCAGGATGCGACTCCGACGCGCGAGAGCGGCAGAGTCAGCCAGAAGGTGGACCAGATGACCGCGCATCTGGAGGCTGGGCGGGAGGACCAATTCGTCGAGCTGTTCGACGAGGTGACAGCGATCATGCAGCAGCCGGACACGCTCGCCCAGCGCAGCCAGGAGACCTACTATGCGCTGGCGCTTATGCTCCTCTCCTCGATCAACCGATGGGGGCTGCATAGCCATGTCGGCGATTATGGCCGGCTGATGCGGCTCGACGAGCATGCCTCGCTGCGCAAGGGGGTAGAGTATCTGCGCCTGATCGCCGAGCGGATCTTCGCCGTGCGGCGGATGGATGCCCGGGATCGGACGGCGCATGTGATCGAGCGGATCTGTCAGTACATCCAGGATCATCTGGGCGACGATCTGTCGCTCGTGCGGCTGGCCGAGATTCACTACTTCAACCCGTCCTATCTGTCCCGTCTGTTCAAGCAGGAGCAGGGCATCAATCTCTCCGAATATATCGATCAGTGTCGGGTCCGCAAAGCCAAAAAGCTGCTGGAGCTCGGCGATCTGAAGGTGCGCGACGTGGCGTCGGCGGTTGGCTACGAGGCGGCGCATTCCTTTACGCGCTTCTTCAAAAAATCGCTGGGGATGACCCCGCAGGAATACAGGGATACATTAAGCAGCGTAGGAGAGTGAGCACAGACCGATGAGCAATTCCCGCAAGTGGGCATGGGCAGGGATTTTGACGATTGTTGTCGCGTCCGTTATGATAATTCTAGCTATCTATGAAACGCCGTCCGATAATATCAAACAAAAAGGAGATTCTCCCATGACGAATGCAAATCCAAACCTCTCCGCAGAGGAAAAAGATCCGGTCCAGGAAGTAGGAGCGGACACGAATCCAGTCGAAGCGAAGCTGGCCGCTGCGCTCGGCAAGCAGCCGCCGCACGGCAATCCGCTGATGGGCCACAAGTTCGGCGCCGATCCGTATGCGCTCGTATACGACGACCGCGTCTACCTGTATATGACCGGCGATGTGCTGGAGCATGACGGGGCGGGCGAGATCAAAGAGAACTCTTATAGCTCGATCAACAAGCTCCATCTCATCTCCTCGTCCGACCTGATGAACTGGACGGATCATGGCGCGATCGCAGTGGCCGGACCACAGGGCGCAGCGACCTGGGCGTCGCAGTCGTGGGCGCCTGCCGCCGCGCACAAGGTGATCGACGGGAAGGACCGCTTCTTCCTCTACTTCGCCAACAATGCGACCAGCATCGGCGTGCTGACGAGCGACAGCCCCGAGGGGCCGTGGGTCGATCCGATCGGCAAGCCGCTCATCACCCGCCAGACCCCCGGCGTCGAGGCGGTCACCTGGCTGTTCGACCCAGCCGTGCTGGTGGACGATGACGGCGAAGCGTACATCTACTTTGGCGGCGGCGTCCCCGAGGGACAGTTCGCCGAGCCGAATACGGCCCGCGTCATGCGTCTGGGCCCCGACATGACGAGCGTCGTCGGCACGGCGGAGGTGATCCCGGCGCCGTATATGTTCGAGAACTCCGGCATAAACAAGGTGAACGGCCAGTACTATTACACCTACTGCTCCAACTTCTACGACGGCGTCCGCGAGGAGGGCAGTCCGCGGGCGGGCGAGATCATCTACATGACGAGCGACAACCCGATGGGACCCTGGACGTACCAGGGCTCGATACTGAAAAACCCGATGCACTTTTTCGGCGTCGGCGGCAACAACCACCATGCGATCTTCGAGTTCCGGGACAGCTGGTATATCGCCTATCACGCGCAGACGTTGTCCAAGGCGATGGGCGTCGCCAAGGGCTATCGCTCGACCCATCTCAACCCGGTCGAATTCGACGCGGCGTCCGGCTTGATCCAGGAGATCACAGCCTCGTACGAGGGCGTGCCGCAGCTGCAGTCCTTCGATCCGTATGCGCCAGCGCGCGGCGTAACGATGGCCTGGAACGCGGGTATTACGACGGAAGCGGCGGCGGAGCCTGCGCGCACACACGTAGCCGACATCCAGGCCGGCGACTGGGTTGCGCAAGCCTCGGTCGACTTCGGCGAGGGGGCTAAGACGTTCCGCGCCTGGGTGGCCGGAGCGGGCGCAGGCGGCACGATCGAGCTGCGCCTCGGCAGCGCCGAAGGCGATTCGATCGGCACGCTGGAGGTGCCGGCGCTTGCGGCGGGCGAGACTGTCGAGCTGACGACCGAGGTGTCGGGCGCGAGCGGCACGCACGACCTGTACCTGATATTCCAGGGCGCGCCGGAGGCCGAGCTGTTCCGCCTCGCCGCGTGGCAGTTTGAGCGGTAGGGGGAGGGCGACACGGTAAATTTGAAAAAAGCGCATGTCCGATTGACGGGCATGCGCTTTTTTGGATGGCTTAATTCGACTCATATTTCTTATTTTTATACCAACTTAGAATCTCGTCGCAGTATTGTTTCGTTATTCCCATCATACGGTACTCCCTTGCCTTGGCAGGAGAATCGATGCCCAGTTCCAACTGATAAACGCGAAATACTTTCTGCCACCATAGTTGTTTGATACTAATGGATTCTATGGATTCACGCAAAAGGTGCACCGTTGTTTGATTGAAGCCCGCTTTGCTTAACGTGAACAAGTTCATCTCTATTTCCCATTTAGTATTGACATAGACATAGGTCATGTATTTATAGAGAATATAAAGGATCGGAACAAATGCCAAGTAAAACAAAGTAAAATAACAACCAACAGTGATCCCCAATGCTAGGAATGAAAGAACTGGAATTGCTGTAACCAATTTTGCATTCCGGTGTAACGTTCGTTGTGGAATTGGCAATTGAATCTCGGGAAGCAAGCGGCCTAAAACTCCGACCAGTTCTGATGTGCGGATGGAGGGGATGAGCAGTTTCACTCTCCGCTCTCCTGAATATCCAACGCAGTCCATGCATACAGAGGCATATCCACACAAACGTCCAATCATCAGCTCCCTTATTCGGACGGATTGGATACGTTCTACCTGAATCTGTACCGATTTACGTCCCACCCAACCATGATGAATAAAAATCTCATCTCCGATTCTGGAGAGCCGCCATCCTTTATAGCGGATTTGTGCCATCCCTATGGAGAACAGCCAGGTTACGACGAGGCATATCCCCAAAAAAACTGTCAGGTACACGGTTACCTTTATAACGTCATCTAGAGTTACCTTGCTCCAAATTTCGGTTTTATAAAGCTCCGTGAAGCTGACTTGATCTTCTACGGATGTAGGCGATAACCATCTCCATAGATATTGAAAGACAGCCATTGTGACAGGAAGCCCTAGCCAGAATGTATTGGAACTTATGGACATCATCATGATTTCTTTTCTGGTCACATCATGTTCTTTCGTTAGAGGGATTAAGCGTTGTTTATTAGGTTTTATTGATTTCTCAAGAAATTCTGCTGTTTTCAGGGATATAACCAGGCTAGCATCGGCATCCTCATTAGAGTCGCTCGTTTGAAGTTCAACATTGGCGATCCTGAGAAGTCGATACAACCAGCTTTGTTCAATCTTGATGTTGCTTATTTTCAGAAGCGGTATCGTTCTCTGAGTTACGGTAAATACACCTTTGGTAATATGCAACGCATGTTGATCAAACCGATAGGTTTCCCTATACCAAGAGAGTAATGACCAACTACCGATTACAAAGCCATAAAATGCGGCTGCAAAATAGACCCAATCAGGTTGTTGACCGGTTCCCGAACGAATCTCGTTATATAAAAACACAGCGAGAGGAATAATTGAATAACGGATTTGACTGTATAGCTTATAGATGACGGTAATTGGATGAGCGTGCTTAATCATAGTACGCATCCTTATTGTCGATTTTAGCAAGATTAATGATTTGTCTACGCAGCTTGATAGCCCCCTCTTCAGTCAGCCCCACAATAAAATGATAGTCTCCAGCCGTTGTAATAGTAAGCTCGGAAAGTCCCAAACGTTTGGCGAGCAGGTCTTGTTCCTGGTCCACATGCTGCACCCGGCTAAGTGGAATAATGGAGGAGTTATCCGACCAGACATCTCCCCATCGGATCATCAACTCGTCTTCCCCTAAGAGATAACCTCTTCGGGCATATTTTCTGTGGACACCGAAAAAAACAAAAAATAAGCCTTTAATGAAAAAAAAGCATATCCCCACACAGGAAGCCCAGATAAGCCAGGACCAGTCAGGCAACCAAACGGCTTTGATTATTAGAGGTATGCAACTGATCAAAATCCATTTTAGTGTAGAGAAGCCATAATTAATTTGCCAATATGGAATCACATTTGGGTGAAGTTTTTGTTCCAACTTGATCAACTCCTTTGGCGGCTTTAATAGCAAACTATTGCATGACAATAGATTGTCAGTGAACCTTTGACAAATATATACGAGCAATATGGTCATAACGTCCCATTTTTTCTTCCGATCATTGGATATCTATTGTTATTCGACGCTATATTGGGAAATCCTTTCCTATATCGCGGGACCTAAGTAGGATTGAAAATCGTCACCCGGGTAAAATTAACGTGCTTGGCGAACCTGCGAACCGGTAGACCATCAAATCGGGCGGACCTTAAGATAACTGCCGGAGCTGTCCACGGCTCTACCCATTACTTATCCTCGCAGACTGCACATAGCATCTAAAGCACAACGTAAAATTTGCAAAACACTATTAGTATCTCAAGGAATGGGCGAGAAAGAAAGCTCCATTCCTTTACTATATATCCCGCTGTTTTCCTTGTTTTTTGGCCTGTAATTGGACAGGTTGAAAAGATGCAAAAAACCTATAAACCGACAGGTTAAAAACCTGCGGTTTCACAGGTTGTTGCCCCTATTTGAAAGCGCTACAATTTCGTAGTAGAACAACAATTGAGGGGGAGAACCATGAAGGCAAACAAGGTTTGGCTTACGCTTCTAAGTCTGATGCTGGCGATCGCACTGGCCGCATGCAGCAACGGGAACGGAGGCAATGGCCCGTCTACCGAAGACCCCGGCAACGAGCCTCCGGTCACTGAAAATACGGAGAACGACGGCGGCGAGGAGCCGGATGCGACCGCCAGCAATGAGATGGACTTCGATATGGGCGGACGGGTCATCAAGGTCGTCTCCTGGTGGGACATGACGATCCCCGAGGACAACCCGGACAACATCCAGCGCAAAGAGAATCTCGAGGCGCTGAAGGCCAAGCACAACTTCGATATCGAGTATATCGCGGTCGACTACGGCGAGTACCAGGAGCGCGTCGTCGCTTCCCTGATGGCTGGCGAGCCGCTCGGCGATATCGTCCGGATGGGCAAGGCGTACATGATCCCGACATTGACCAAGCAAGGCATGTTCTGGCCAGTCGACGAATATACGAGCAACGAGAATGTGTTCAACCAGCGCATCACCAACCTGTACTCCCAGTACGAGGGTCGCGGCTATGGCTTCTCGGAGGGACGCAGTAATCTAATTACCGGCATTTTCTACAACCGTACGCTGATGAAAAACCTCGGCCTGAAGCCGCTGCAGGAATATGTGGACGAGGACAACTGGAATTGGGAGACATTCATCCAGGTTGCCAAGGAAGCAAACCAGGATACGAACAATGACTCCAAAATCGATACGTGGGGCCTGGCAGGCAGCTCGCTGACCGAGCAAGCGCTGGCTGCCAACGAGACGGATCTGGTCAATGGCGACAAGCATAATCTCGACGATCCGAAGGTTGTCGAAGCGCTGAACTTCATCTCCAAGATGGCGACGGAAGGCGTAGCGCGTCCGACCGAGGGCGGCGACTGGACCGAGCCGGGACAGTTTTTCCGCCAGGGCAACGTGCTCATGTACGCTGGCGCTGACTATGAGACATCTGGACTGAAGCAGGATATGCCGGACTTCGATATCGGCTTCGTCCCGTTCCCGAAAGGTCCGAGCGCCTCGACGTACCATGCCCATGAGCCGGCGGTTCAGTTCCTGACGATCCCGAAGGTCGTGGAGAATCCGGAGCAGCTGATGTACATCTGGGAGAAGATCAACGATATCGAGTCGATCTACGACTACCCGGGCCAGCAAGGGCTGGAGACCAACTTCGACAACGAAGACGATATTGCCAATGCAAGAATGGCTGGGGACAACATGAATATTATCGACCGCAACTCGTTCCCGTCGCTTCCTTACTTCGACATGGTTGCGGAGATCGAGCAAGGCATCTCGGTATCTACGGTCATCGAGAAGTACAAGGCACCGATCCAGGCGGCGATTGACGAGGTTTATCAATAACGAGCAAGAATCATTCGCCAGTCCCCATTTTGATTCTTCGAAATGGGGACTGTGTACTTTGCCTACAGGTTAGGAGGTAAACCATGAAGCGTCGTTGGAAGACATACACGATCATCCTGCTCGCCTGCGCCCTTCTCGTCTCGCTCTGGGCCTGGCCGTCCCAACGCTCCGAGCCTTGGCAGGTGCAGGCGCGGGCTGATTTTGAGGCGGTATCGGATTCGGCGGGCGAAGACAGCTACGATGACTACTATAACAGTCATATCGGAGCCGGTCGGCCGCAGGCGACGATCCGCATCCCTGCCGCCGAGTTCGCGGAGACAGCGGGAGGCGAGTTCGAGATCCTCGACCAATATATGGGCGCGTCTGGCCAGACGGTGCTGACGCCCGAGACCGGCAAGATCGCGTGGCAGGTCGAGGTGCCGGCCACCGGCATGTACAACATCCGCATCCACTATTATCCGATCGCCGGCAAGAGCTCGTCGATCGAGCGGATGCTGACGATCGACGGCAAGCCGCCGTTCCGCGGCGCCGATCTGCTGCTGTTCGACCGGGTGTGGGACAATCGCGAGGATTATATCCGCCGCGACGACCGCGGCAACGATCTGCGTCCCCGCCAGATCGAGCGTCCGCAGTGGCAGCTCGCCGATCTGAGGGATAGCGAGGGCTATTACGAAGACCCGTACCTGTTCTACCTCGAGGAGGGGACGCGGACGATCGCGCTGGAGGCGCAGCGGGAGCCGATGGTCATCGAGTACATCGAGATCTATCAGCGCACCGGACTGAAGACATACGAAGAGGTTAAGGCCGAGTACGAGGCGCAGGGGCTGCAGCCCGCGGCAGGGCAGTTCATCAAGATCCAGGGCGAGGACGCACTCGTGAAATCGGCCCCGACGCTCTATCCCGAGTCGGATCGCTCCTCGCCGACCGTCGAGCCTTACGATGTATCCAAGATCCGCATCAACAGCATCGGCGGGCTCAACTGGAAGATCCCTGGTCAATGGATCGAATGGGAAATCGAGGTGCCGGAGGACGGACTGTACCAGATCGCGCTCAAGCGCAAGCAGGATCAGCTACGGGGCATCTACTCGACGCGCAGTCTGATGATCGACGGCGAGTATCCGTTCGAGGAGATGAAGCGTCTGCGCTTCAATCACAACACCAACTGGCAGACCGACGTGCTGGGCGGGGAAGAGGAGCCGTATCTGTTCCATCTGACGGCGGGCAAGCACCGGCTGCGGATGACGGTGACGCTCGGCGATATCGCGCCGCTGCTCCGTACCGTCGAGTCGAGCGTGCTGGCGCTCAACGAGATGTACCGCAAGATCCTCATGATCACATCCAACAACCCGGACCCGCTCCGCGACTATCAGCTGGAGCGGCGCATCCCGGAGATGACGGAGCTGTTCCGCGAGCAGGCGGAGATCATCGGCTCGGTAGCGGACTATCTGGAGGAGGTGACGGGCGAGGCGAGCGACAAGGTCGCCGTACTGCATGCGCTGGTCCGTCAGCTCACCGATATGGTAGAGCGGCCGGAGACCGTCGCCAGACGGCTCGACAGCTTCAAGATCAATGTCGGCGGTCTCGGCACCTGGATCCTCACCGTGCGCGAGCAGCCGTTGTCGCTCGACTACCTGATCGTCTCCACGCCAGGAGCCGAGCTGCCGCCGGCCGAGGCGACGATGCTGCAGAAGACCCGGCATGAGCTGGGTGCGTATGTCGCCTCCTACACGGAAGACTACGACAGCATCGGCAATATCGAAGAAAAGCAGCGCGCCATCACCGTCTGGATCACGACCGGACGCGACCAGGCGCAGGTGCTGAAGGGGCTGATCGACGATTCGTTCACGCCGAACACTAACATCTCTGTCAGCCTGCGGCTCGTGCCGCCGAACATCCTGCTGCCGGCGACGCTGGCGGGCCAAGGGCCAGATGTGGCGATGCAGATGGGCGAGGATGTGCCGGTCAACTACGCGATGCGCAAGGCGGCGGCCGACCTGAGCGTCTTCCCGGACTTCGAGGATGTCGCCACGCGATTCCGCGAGAGCGCGCTCACGCCTTATCGGTACAGCGACGGCGTCTATGCGCTGCCCGAGCAGCAGCTGTTCCCGATGCTGTTCTACCGCAAGGATGTGCTCGCGGAGCTCGGCCTGACGCCGCCCAAGACGTGGGAGGACGTCTACGCGATGATCTCGGTGCTGCAGAAGCACAACATGGAGTTTTTCCTGCCGATCGAGGATACGATCAACAATGCGGCGCTGGTGCCCAACGCCACCTTCGCGATGCTGCTGTATCAGAACGGCGGCGAGTTCTACAGCGAGGATCATATGTCGAGCGCGCTCGACTCGGAGATCTCGATGGAGGCGTTCAGACGATGGTCGCAGTTCTATACGAACTACAAGTTCCCGCTGCGGGCCGACTTCCCGAATCGGTTCCGGACCGGGGAGATGCCGATCGGCATCGCCGATTATACGACCTACAACATGCTCACGGTCATGGCGCCGGAGATCCGCAACCTGTGGGACTTCACGATCGTGCCGGGGACCAAGCAAGCGGACGGTCAGGTGACGCACGAGGTCGCCAGCTCGACCAGCGCCGTCCTGATGCTGGAGAATGCCCGGGACAAGGAAGCAGCCTGGGAGTTCATGAAGTGGTGGACGGAGAAGCAGACGCAGATCGACTACGGCCGTGAGATGGAAGGGCTGATGGGCGCTGCTGCCCGCTACCCGACCGCCAATATCGAAGCACTCGAGCAGCTACCTTGGCCGGTCAAGGACTACCGCAATCTGGAGGCGCAATGGCAGTGGGTGCAAGGCATCCCGCAGATCCCTGGCGGTTACTTCACCGGCCGTCATCTAGACAACGCCTTCCGTCGCGTCGTCAATGCGGCCCAAAATCCGCGCGAGGCGCTGAGCGACTACATCGTCTACATTAACGATGAGATCACCATCAAGCGGCAGGAGTTCGATCTGCCTGTCCGGTAAGGGAGGGAATACGTTGCAAGCCGAAAGAACCGATAATGCGGCCGTCTACGCCGTCCCGGCGGAGAAGACCTCCCGCTGGGCGCTGCTCCGAAAGCAGCTCCACGTCAACAGGCATCTTTACGTGCTGATGAGTCCGTTCATGCTGATCTTTTTCGCCTTTACTGTCATCCCGGTGGCGATGTCGCTGCTGCTGAGCTTCTTCTACTTCAATATGCTGGAGTTCCCGCGTTTCATCGGTTGGCAGAACTATGCGCGGCTGTTCCTGAACGATGACGTGTTCCTGGTCGCGCTCAAAAATACGTTGCTGTTCGCCGTCATCACAGGCCCGATCAGCTATGTCGCCTGCTTCCTGTTCGCCTGGATCATCAATGAGCTGTCGCCGAAGATACGCGCCTTTATGACGCTGGTGTTCTATGCGCCGTCGATCTCGGGCAACGTCTTCTTCATCTGGCTGATCATCTTCTCCGGCGACAGCTACGGCTACCTGAACGGCTTCCTGATGCGCGTCGGCTTCATCCTCGAGCCGATCCAGTGGCTGCAGGATGAGAAATACATCCTGACGATCGTCATCATCGTCCAGCTGTGGCTCAGTCTGGGCACCAGCTTCCTGGCCTTCATCGCCGGGCTGCAGACGATCGACAAGACGCTGGTCGAGGCGGGCTCGGTCGATGGCATCAAAAACCGCTGGCAGGAGCTGTGGTACATCACGCTGCCATCGATGAAGCCGCAGCTCATGTTCGGCGCGGTCATGCAGATTACGGCCGCGTTCGCGGTGGCCGACATCTCGATCGCGCTCGCCGGCTTCCCGAGCGTCAACTACGCCGCGCATACGGTGGTGACGCATCTGATGGACTTCGGTACGATCCGCTTCGAGATGGGCTATGCGTCGGCGATTGCGACGGTGCTCTTCGGCCTCATGCTCGGCACCAACATGATGACGCAGAAATTGCTACGAAAGGTAGGGGAATGAGATGTCGACCAAGGTGCTCGGAACGTTCCGTCTGGGCAAGCGGCGGTTGAACCGCTCGTTCTCCGTCAGCTTTCTGTTATTCGGCCTGCTGGCCGTCTTCGGCTCCTTTATGGTGCTGCCGCTCATCTACACGGTCAACAATGCGTTCAAGCCGCTCGATGAGCTGTTTATTTTCCCGCCGCGCTTCTTCGTCAACAATCCGACGTTCGATAACTTCTACGATCTGGTCGCGCTGATGGGCAATTCGTGGGTGCCGTTCTCCCGCTACATCGCCAATACGCTGCTGATCACCAGCGTCGGCACGGCGGGCCATATCCTGCTCGCCTCGGCGGCGGCGTATCCGCTCGCCAAGTACCGGTTCCCAGGGTCGAAGATGCTCTTCACCATCGTCGTCCTCTCGCTCATGTTCTCGCCGCATGTCACGGCCATCCCGAACTACATGGTGATGTCATGGCTCGGCTGGATCAACACGCATGCCGCGATCATCGTGCCGTCGCTGGCGTTCTCGCTCGGGCTGTTCCTGATGAAGCAGTTCATGGAGCAGATCCCCGACGCGCTGCTGGAGGCGGCCAAGATCGACGGCGCCAGCGAGTACCGGATCTTCTGGACGATCATCATGCCCAACGTCAAGCCGGCCTGGCTGACGCTGATGATCCTGCAGTTCCCGGCGCTCTGGGGCACCGATGGCGGCAACTTCATCTACAGCGAAAATCTGAAGCCGCTCAACTACGCCCTCAGCCAGATCATCCAGGGCGGGATCGCCCGGGCCGGGGTCGGCGCGGCGGTGGCGCTCGTCATCATGATCGTGCCGATCAGCCTGTTCATCGTCTCGCAGAGCTCGGTTATCCAGACGATGGCCACCTCCGGCATGAAGGACTAATTCGCTTTTGATGTGCTGAAAACCGAACTTTTTGAACACGATTTGAAAAATGGCTCAAAAGGGGGACCGACAACATGCCAAAGAGTGCGCGTCTTACCAAATTGACGTTGATCGCCCTCTGCTGCTGCCTCTGCCTGGGCGCGCTGGGCGGCCAGCGGGCAGAGGCGGCAGAGGTGGCGCCTTCGTATATGTATTCCTTCTACGGGGAGTCCGTCGCCGCTCCGGCCGCCTATCAGGCGACGTCGCTGTACGACGGCCGGACGCTGGGGGTGGACGCCTTCAAGGAGCCGAGCGATCTGGACGTCCACCCGGACGGCACGATCTACATCCTCGACTCGGGCAACAACCGCGTCGTGCTGCTGGATCAGAAGATGGAGCCGCGAGGCGTCGTCGACAGCTTCGTGAACGGTGGCAGCGCCGACGGCTTCGCCAATCCACAGGGGCTGTTCGTCGCCGACAACGGGCATCTGTATGTCGCGGACAGCGGCAATCAACGTGTCGTCCATCTAGACGAGCAGGGCAAGCTGGTGAAGATCATCGAAGCGCCGGAGTCGGAGCTGCTGCAGGCGAACTTCGTCTTCAACCCGGTCCGGCTCGTCGTCGACACGAGCGAGCGCGTATACGTGATGGCAGCAGGCGTGTTCGACGGCTTCATGGAGTTCAACTCCGACGGCACCTTCTCCACCTTCATCGGCGCCAACCGCGTCTATGTCGACCCGATGGAGTATCTGTGGAAGATGCTGGCGACGCGCCAGCAGCGCAGCCAGATGGTCATGTTCACGCCGACCGAGTTTACCAATCTGGACATTAATGACGAAGGCTTCATCTATGCGACCAACGGCGACCGCTTCGGCGATCCGATCAAAAAGCTGAACGCCCAAGGCGCCGATATCCTGCGCAGGGAGGGCAACTACACGCCGCAGGGCGATCTCATCTTCAGGAGCGCGACGGGACCGTCGCGGCTGATCGATATCGATGTCGGCGACAGCGAGATGTACTCGGTGCTCGACGCCAGGCTGGGCCGGGTGTTCACCTACAACGGCGACGGCCATCTGCTGTATATCTTCGGCGGACTCGGCAACCGGCTGGGCGAGTTCAACACACCGGTGGCGATCGCTCGCGCAGGCGACGACATCCTCGTGCTCGACAAGGCACTCGGCGAGATCACCCGCTTCCAGACGACCGAGTACGGACGCGTGCTCAACGAGGCGGTGCGCAGCTATCATCGCGGCGATGAGGCGTCGGCGGCCCGCTACTTCTATGAGGCGGTCAACCTCAATGCCAATCTGGAGTACGCCTACGCCGGCATCGGCAAGTCCGAGCTGCGCCAGGGCAATTACGGCGACGCCGTCCATTACTTCCGGCAGAGCATGGATCGCGCCAATTATTCCAAGGCGTATCAATTGCTGCGCAAGGAAGTGCTGCGCGCGCATTTCTCGACGATCATGACCGGCATCGTCCTGGCCATCGTCGCGCTGCTGCTCGTGAGACGATATCTCAAATCGAAGGCGAGAAAGAAGGTCGTGCCTGTATGAACCGAGAGCAAGTCACCTATCCGCTTCAGCTGATCGTGCGTCCGTTCCAGGGCTTCTGGGATCTCAAGTACGAGCGCGACCGCAAGGGCGTGCTGATCGCGGCCTGGATTATCCTGGGGATGCTGGGGCTGACCGTCATCCTGCAGCGGCAGTATAGCGGCTTCCTCGTCAACTTCAACAATCCCAAGTATATGAACAGCCTGCTGGAGCTCGCCTACGTCATCGTGCCTGTGCTGTTCTGGTGCGTGGCCAACTGGTCGCTGACGACGTTGATGGACGGCGAGGGCAAGTTCGCCGAGATTTTCATGGCGACCTGCTTTGCCCTGGTGCCGCTGGTGCTCATTCAGTTCCCGTGGATCTGGCTGAGCAACTTCATCACCTTTCAGGAGGCTTCATTTTATTATTTCTCGGGCAGCCTCGCGGTCCTCTGGTGTCTGTTCCTGCTGTTCGTCGGCAATATGACGGTGCATCAGTTCTCGCCGTCCAAGACGCTGGTGACGATGGCGCTGACAGTCGTGGCGATGGGGTTCATGGCATTCCTGTGTCTGCTGTTCTTCAGTCTGATCCAGCAGATCGTCGGCTTCGTCTCGACGATCTACCAAGAGCTGTCGCTAAGAAGCTAGAAAGGAAGGCAACGGATGAGAGTAACGAAAACTTACCTAGGGTTGGCGCTGCTGCTGACGGGCCTTCTGCTGCTATCGGGCTGCTCGGGCGGCGACTCGGAGGCTGCGCAAGCGGCGGCTGAGCCGCAGATCATCGCCGTCGCCGACGGGGAGCGGCTGCAGTCGGCCTTTACGGACAATCGGCTGCCCGGCATGAAGGGGATCGCCCAGAGCGAGTCGCTGCAGCTATACGTCGACGAAGCGACGGCGGGCATCGCCGTACTCAACCGGGAGAGCGGCGACATCTGGCGGAGCAATCCGGCCGATCCCGACGCCGACGCGCTGGCGACGGGGACCAACAAGGATATGCTGTCCTCCCAGGTGCGGATGAGCTTCTACAACAATCTCGGGCAGGTCAGTACGGTGAACACCTATACGGACAGCGTGCTCAACCAGCAGATGAAATACGAGGGGCTGCCGGACGGACTTCGGGTGTCCTACCAATTCGGCACGAACAAGAAGACGATGGACGATATGCCGAAGCGGATCGCCAAGGAGCGGCTCGAGGAGATGGTGCTGAGCAAGCTCGACAAGGCGGGGCAGCGGGCGCTCAAGATTGCCTATACGGAAGACAAGGACGCGCCGTTCTATACGCGGAACGACTCGGCGCTGCAGGGGCTGCAGCTGGAGCGGGCGCTCAAGGCATTCGAGGAGGCCGGCTACACCTCCGAGGATCTGGAGCAGGACATCGCTGACAACAGCCTCGACCAGCCCAAGCCGACGCCGCGGATGTTCAATCTGACGATCGAATATACGCTTGACGGCGACAATCTGCTCGTGCGGGTGCCGTCCTCGGAGATTCGCTTTCCTGGAGACTATCCGATCAACGCGATCTCCGTGCTCGACTTTTTCGGCGCGGGCGGGACGGATGAGGAGGGCTCGCTGCTCGTCCCTGACGGCTCGGGGGCGCTGATCCATTTCAACAATGGCAAAACGGCGTATCCCGCCTACCGTCAGGCCGTATACGGCACCGACAACACGACGAACAGCTCGCTCACCTACTCGCTCGACGAGACGGTGCGGCTGCCGGTCTTCGGCATCCTCAAGGAGGGGCGGGCGATGCTCGGCATGATCGAGCAAGGCGCGGCGGTCGCCTCGGTGACGGCCGACATCAGCGGCAAGATCAACAGCTACAACTACGTCTACCCGAGCTTTATCGTCGTCAACAAGGACGATATCACGCTCAACGCGGACGGCGCTGTCCGCACGCTGCCCAAGTTCCAGGAGGCGGCGACGAGCTCCGACTTCGTCATCCGTTACGCATTCCTGGCGGGGGAGGAGGCGTCGTATGCCGGGATGGCGAGCCACTATCGGCAGACGCTGATCGACCGCGAGCAGCTCGCTGCCTCGCAGGAGCTCGCGCCGGATGCGCAGTCGCCGTTCTACCTGCAACTGGTCGGGGGCATCCCGAAGCTGAAGCACCGGATGGGCATCCCGTATGAGGCGCTGGAGCCGCTGACGACCTTTGAGGAGGCGCAGACGATCGTCGAGGCGCTCCAGGAGCGTCAGGTCGATCGCATCAAGCTTCAATACGCCGGGTGGTTCAACGAAGGACTCGACCACAAGGTGCCGGACAAGGTGAAGGTCGACGGCGCGCTCGGCGGCAAGCGCGGCATGCAGGAGCTGGCGACGTTCCTCGAGGCGCGGGGCGTCGAGCTGTATCCCGACACGGCGCTGCTGATGGCCAATCGCAAGCAGGGCTTCCGGGTGTCCAAGGAAGCGTCGCGGATGCTGAGCGAGGCGCCGGCCACGCTCTATCCGATGAATCAGGCGCTCAACCGGCGCGACCGCGACCGCAACCCTGCCTATGTCGTCTCGCCGACGAAGGTGCCGGGCTACGTCGACTCGCTGCTCAAGGGGCTGGCTCCGTATCCGGCCGGCGGCATCTCGCTGCGGGATCTGGCCGACCAGGTGAACAGCGACATGCGCAAAAACCGCCAGATCGACCGCACGCAGTCCGAGGGCGTCTCGGTGGAAGCGCTCGAGCGGATCAGCGCCAGCCGGGACAACGTGATGGCCCAGGGCGGCAACGCCTACGCGCTGCCGTATGTGACCGACATTACGCATGCGCCGCTCAGCAGCAGCCGCTTCAAGCTGGAGGACGAGGAGATCCCGTTCTATCAGATGGTCGTGCGCGGCTCGGTCGATTATACGGGCACCCCGTACAATCTGTCGACCCATACGAACACGAGCCAATACGTGCTCAAGAGCCTCGAGTACGGCTCGCATGTCTACTTCACCTGGATCTATCAATCCGGGCACAAGGTGAAGGATACCGAATTTGATTATCTGTACGCGGTCAACTACGAGCAGTGGCTCGACACCGCGGCGCAGATGTACGGCGAAGTGAACGAAGCGCTCTCCAAGGTAGCAGGCCAGCGGCTGAGCGATCACGAGAAGCTGGCGGACGGCGTGTTCAAGTCGACCTACGAGAACGGCGTCTACTTCATCGTCAATTACAACCGCGAGCCGGTGACGGCCGATGGTCGGCGGATCGAGGCCGAGAGCTATGCGATAGGTGGTGAATCGTCCTGAGAGCGAACCTGAAGTTCAGATCAAAGCCGCGTACGTACGCGCAGCAAAAGGCGATGTGGGGCTTTCTCTACGTCCTGCCCTGGCTGCTCGGCTTCATCTTCTTTTTCCTGACGCCTCTGCTCACCTCGCTGAGATATAGCCTCAGCAAGGTCGAGTCGAGCGCCGAAGGGCTGTCGGTGCAGTTCACCGGACTAAAAAACTATGTCGAGGCGCTGACGGTCAATACGAGCTTCAACCGCGTCCTGACCGAATCGATCGTCAACATGGTCGTCAACGTACCGCTGATCGTCATCTTCAGTCTGTTCCTGGCGGTGCTGCTCAATCAGAAGTTTTTTGGCCGCTCGGTAGCGCGTTCGATCTTCTTCCTGCCGGTCATCCTCGCCTCCGGCGTCATCATGACGCTGGAGAGCACGAGTCTGATCCAGGCGATCAACGACCAGAACAGCGGCGCGCGCGTCATCAATGCGCTGGGCAGCTTCGAGCTGGAGCGGCTCATGCTGCAAGCCGGCGTCAGTGAATGGATCGTCAATTACTTGACCGGCGCCGTCGACCGGATCTATCAGATCGTCAGCCAGTCGGGCGTCCAGCTCCTCATCTTCCTGGCGGGCATCCAGACGATCTCGCCGGCGCTGTACGAGGCGTCCAAGATCGAGGGCGCGACCGGCTACGAGGCGTTCTGGAAAATTACGTTTCCGATGGTCAGCCCGCTCATTCTGGTCAACATCATTTACACGATCATCGATTCGTTCTCGCGCAATGCGTTGACGGACCTCATCCGGGAGACGGGGTTCGTACGGTTCAATTTTGGCCTGAGCTCGGCGATGGCCTGGATTTATTTCCTGTCGATCGCGTTCATCCTGGCCATCGTTTCGTACGTCGTGTCCAAGAGAGTGTTCTATCAAGACTAGCTGCGCAAGGGAGGACGGAATAACATGCAAGCCATCCGGATATTATCGCTGGAGAGCTGGAAGCGCTGGCTCTGGATTTTTGTTCGCTTCGTATTGATCGTCGGCCTGTCGTTTGTCGTCCTGTACCCGATCTTCCAGAAGATCGCGACCGCAATCAAAGCGAAGTCCGACTTGTACTCGCCGATCGTCGTCTGGGTGCCGCAAAACTATACGCTCGATAACTTCCGCCAGGTCATCTCGGTGATGGACTACTGGCAGACGCTGCTCAATACCTTTACGCTGGCAGGGACGACGACGATCCTGACGACGATCTCCTGCGCGCTCGCGGGGTACGGGTTCGCCCGGCTGAAGTTCAGAGGGAGCAATCTGCTGTTCGCCGGCGTCATCCTGACGATCCTGGTGCCGCCGACGACGATCCTGATCCCGTTGTATCTCAATCTGAAGGACTTCACGCTGCTCGGTCTGATCCCGCTCTTGACGGGCAAGCCGGTCAATCTGCTCAACTCGTACTGGCCGTTCCTGCTCACCTCGCTGACGGCGACCTCCTTGAAGGCGGGATTGTACATTTTCATCTTCCGCCAGTTTTTCCGGGGTATCCCCAAGGAGGTCGAGGAGGCCGCTTATGTCGACGGGGCGGGAGTCGGCACGACGTTCCTGCGGATCATGCTGCCCAACGCGATCCCGTCGATCGTCACGGTCATGCTGTTCTCCTTCGTCTGGCAATGGAACGACAGCTTTTACACAACAACCTATCTGACGAGCAGCAAGGTGATGGCGACGCAGCTCTCCTCGCTGCCGCATAACCTGTCGATCCTGCTGTCGGGCGGCGATACGTCGACGGCCGACCCATTCTATCTGAGCATGGTGCAGGACACCGGCATCCTGATGGCGATCCTGCCGCTCATCATCATCTATCTGTTCGTCCAGCGCTACTTCGTCGAGAGTATCGAGAGAACGGGCCTGGTCGGGTAGAAGGGATTTTTGAACAACCTCTGTAAGTAAAGGAGAATGGGCAATTGGGGAACAAACGTAAGCGTACACTGGCGCTGATCGCCACCGCCGCGCTCCTCGTCGTCCTGGCGGCGGTCGCGCTGTGGCCGCACGGGGAGGAGCCGGAGGCGCCCGAGGTGGCCGGGACCGAGGCGGTGGCCGAGACTCCTGTAGAGGACGGGGCCGAGGCAGCGGGGCTCGGGACGAACGAGCAGGCGGGGGAGTCTGCCGCAGCAGAGGAGGAGGTGCCTGCTGAGGCTGTAGCTACCGAGCCGGAGCCCGCAGCTGAGAAGCCGGCCGAGCCTCAGGTGCAGGCGGAGCTGCGCTCGCTGGCCGAGGCGTACGAGGGCAGCTTCCCGATCGGCGCTGCGATCGAGCCGTTCCAGACGCAGGGACCGACAGCGGAGCTGCTGAAGCGGCATGTCAACTATCTGGTGGCAGAGAATGCGATGAAGCCGGCCTCGCTGCAGCCGGTCGAAGGGCAGTTTCGCTTCGAGCCGGCGGACCGGATCGTCGCCTTCGCCCGCGACAACGGGATGGCGCTGCGGTTCCACACGCTCGTCTGGCACAATCAGTCGCCCGATTGGTTCTTCCTCGATGAGGAGGGCAAGTCGATGGTCGAGGAGACGGACGAGGCCAAGCGGCAGGCCAACAAAAAGCTCGTCCTCGAGCGTCTGGAGACGCATGTCCGCACCATCGTCGAGCGGTACAAGGACGATATCGTCTCGTGGGATGTGGTCAATGAGGTGATTGAGCCGGCCGATCCGGACGGGATGCGAGCCAGCCCGTGGTATCAGATAACTGGCACCGACTACATCGCTACGGCCTTCCGTGCCGCGCGCGAGGCGGGCGGGCCGGACATCCGGCTCTATATCAATGACTACAACACCAACGAGCCGATCAAGCGTGGTCGGATGGTCGAGCTGGTGAAGACGCTGCTCGCGGACGGCGTGCCGATCGACGGCGTCGGCCACCAGACGCATATCAACTATCGCTGGCCGTCCGTCGACTCGATCCTCGAGTCGATGCGCAAGTTCGCCGAGCTCGGACTGGACAACGAGATCACCGAGCTGGATATGAGCATCTACGAGTATCAGGATCGCAGTGACCTCGGCTTGCCGATCCCGGAGGATCGTCTGGAGGCGCAGGCGCGCCGCTACGGCGAGCTGTTCCGGGCGCTGCGCGAGCATGAAGAGCTGCTGAGCGGCGTCGTCTTCTGGGGCATCGCCGACAACCATACGTGGCTCAACGGCTTCCCGGTGGAGCGCACGGACGCGCCGATGCCGTTCGACCGGCAGCTGCAGGCGAAGCCCGCTTACTGGTCGATCCTCGAAGCGGCGGGCGGGTAAGAAGTAGCGGAGCGAGCAGCCCCGCTCGCCCCGCACAACAGAACGTCCATCACCTTAGGCGGTGATGGACGTTTGCTTGCGATAGGCGTTGGCGCTGACGCCGGTGTACGCCTTGAATTTTTTGTAGAACCAGTCGGTCTCGCTGTAGCCGACCTCGCGGGCGACCTCGTACACCTTCATGCTGGTCTGCGCGAGCAGCGTCTTGGCCTTCTCCATGCGCCGCCGCATCAGGTATTCGTGGAACGTAATATTCTCATGCAGCTTGAACTTCTGACCGAGATACGCGCAGTTCAAGTGCAGCAGGCGCGAGATCTTCTTGAGCGTAATGTTGCGGTGCATCTCCTGCTCTACGTAGCTCTTGACCTGCTCGATATCCGGCGATGCCGCCCCGAGGGAGCAGTGGGCCAGGCCGGGCTGCTGTCGCAGGAGCTGCTGCGCGTCATCAAGCGCGGCGCACAGCGCCTTGACGCTGGCCGGCTCAGGCAGGATGGCGTAGATCGGGCCTTGCGGTACTTGTATCTCATGGAGCCAGTCGGCGTAGCCGCCCATCAGGATGACGGGCAGGGCAGAGGTCTGCCTTACCCGCTCATAGAGCTGCCGCTGCTCGGCCGGATCTCCGTTCATCTGGATCATGATCATCGTGTAAGGCGAATGCTCGGGATCAGCCGTCAGCATCGCGGCCGCCTCCTCATAGCCGTCGGCGTAGCTCCGGATCGACCAGCCAGCCGGATGCCGCTCGAGGATCAAGCGCGTTTTCTCCCGGGAGTAGATGCTGGGATCGACCAGCAGCACATGGTACATCTTGTTTCCCCCTCCTTGGCGAATTCGCATGCCTACCCAGGCTCGGCGTGTCGATCATTCGACAAAGCTCAGCGCGTTTTGCCCGATCACGACAGCGTCGATTTACCTGGTTACGCTTTCATTATCGTCGTTCCCCGCCTTCGGGACAATATCCTAATCTTTAGATTACTCGCCATCCTTTACCTGATGCGCGAGGTGGGCCTGCGGCCCCCAGATATCTATAATTTTTGCTGCATAATCTAAGCTTTGACCGGTTGTTGGGGTAGGGTGTAAGCGTTACAATGAGGGGTGAATGCCACCCCAGGGGACGTAAAGGCTGCCTAAGATGCCCCTGAGCGGGTGTGCAAACACGCCCCAGGACCATCCCGGGCATCCTGCCCGCGATCGCGTCCATCACCTCGAGAAAAGCATAAAGACGATAAAGGAGAGACTCATATGAGCACGCAATTGAAGCAGCACCGTCCGATCGTAACGCATATCTATACGGCCGACCCTTCGGCCCACGTATTCGAGGGCAAGCTGTACATCTACCCGTCCCACGATCTCGACCACGACGAGCCGTCCAACGACAACGGCGACCAGTACAAAATGGAGGACTACCACGTGCTGTCGCTCGACGACTTCGACTCCCCGGTTGTCGACCACGGCGAAGCGCTCCATGTGCGCGACGTCCCTTGGGCGTCCAAGCAGATGTGGGCGCCGGATGCTGCTTTCAAGAACGGCACGTATTATTTTTACTTCCCGGCGCGCGATCTGGAGGGGAACTTCCGCATTGGCGTCGCCACGGGCGCATCGCCAGCCGGCCCGTTCAAGCCGGAGCCGAACTATATGGCGGGCAGCTTCAGCATCGACCCCGCCGTGCTGGTCGACGACGACGGCCAAGGCTATATGTACTTTGGCGGACTCTGGGGCGGCCAGCTGGAGAAGTGGCAGGGCGACGTCTTCGATCCCGAAGGCAAGGAGCCGCCTGTGGACGCGCCTGCGCTCGGACCGCGCGTCGCGCGGCTGAGCGAGGACATGCTGACGATCGAGGGCGGCGCGCAGGAGATCGCCATCCTGGACGAGCAGGGTCAGCCGCTGCTGTCCGGCGATGAGGAACGCCGCTTTTTCGAGGGCGCCTGGGTGCACAAGTATAACGGCCTCTATTATCTGTCCTACTCGACAGGCACGACGCACAAGCTGGTCTACGCCACGAGCCAGACGCCGCAAGGTCCGTACACGTTCCGCGGGACGATCCTCGAGCCGGTGATCGGCTGGACGACGCATCACTCGATCGTCCAGTTCCGCGACAAGTGGTATCTGTTCTATCATGACAGCTCGCTCTCCGACGGCGTCAACCACAAGCGCTGCGTCAAGTACAGCGAGCTGCAATACAACGAGGACGGCACGATCCGACTGGTACAGCCGGACTAAACGAATCCAGGGAGGCGAATCGCATGAGTCAATCTGCACAAGAGCTTGCGAAGCTGAGGGATGTATTCCAAGGTCAATTTCTGGTGGGCGCTGCGGTCAATCCGCGCACCCTCGTCGATCAGCGCGACTTGCTGCGCGAGCACTTCAACAGCGTCACTGCCGAGAACGAGATGAAGTTCGAGCGGCTGCAGCCGGAGGAAGGCCGCTATACGTTCGAGCATGCGGATCGGATGATGGACTTTGCCAGGGAGCATGGCATCGGCGTGCGCGGACATACGCTCGTCTGGCACAACCAGACGCCGGCGTGGGTGTTCGAGGACGGCTCGGGCGGCACGATCGATCGCGAAGGGCTGCTGGCGCGGATGAAGAGCCATATCGATACGGTGGTCGGCCGTTACAAGGGCGAGATCTACGCCTGGGATGTCGTCAACGAGGCGGTCGCCGACAGCGGCCCCGAGGTACTGCGGGAGTCGCCCTGGCTGTCGATCGCCGGCGAGGACTTCATCGCTCGCGCCTTCGAGTACGCGCATGCCGCCGACCCGGGAGCGCTGCTCTTCTACAACGACTACAACGAATCGGTGCCGGAGAAGCGCGAGAAAATCTACACGCTCGTCAAGTCGCTGCTCGATCGCGAGGTGCCGATCCATGGCGTCGGTCTGCAGGCGCACTGGAGCCTCTTCCACCCGGACACGGACGACATCCGGCGGGCGATCGAGCGCTATGCCAGCCTCGGCCTGAAGCTGCATATTACAGAGCTCGATGTGTCGGTGTTCGCGCAAGACGACAAGCGGACCGACCTGCGGGAGCCGTCCGCCGAGATGATGGAGCGTCAGGCGGAGCGTTACGGCGAGTTTTTCGGCCTGTTCCGCGAATACAGCGAGTACATCACCTCCGTCACCTTCTGGGGCGCCGCAGACGACTACACATGGCTGGATTACTTCCCGGTCCGCAGTCGCAAAAACTGGCCGTTCCTGTTCGACGTGGCGCATCAGCCGAAGCCGTCGTTCTGGAAGGTTGTCCAAGGCTAGCAGTGATGATGGACGGGAATCAGTCGATAATGAGTGGTTGTAAGCTGTAGCAAGTGGCTGGAAATGTCGCTCGTGGAGTGATGAATAGGAAGAACGACAGGGAGCCGGGATGCGTGTCAGACACGTGTCCCGGCTTCCTTGTCGTGCGCAGCAGATCAACCCAGCCGCTCGCGCGCGAGGGCGTCGGCGGCGGCAGCGGGCGTCGAGCCGGTCTGCTCGGCGCGGTCGAGCACGGCGTCGAGGGTGTGCGGCACCGCCTCCGTCTGCCGCCGCGCATGGGTCGCGCTCTCGCCCGCCAGCTCAGCGGCGGTGACGATGATGCCGCCGCTGTTGATGGCGTAGTCGGGCGCATACAGGATGCCGCGCGCTTGCAGCTGCTCCGCCTGGTCGGGGCTCGCGAGCTGGTTGTTGGCGGCGCCGGCGATGATCCGGCAGCGCAGCTCCGGCACCGAGCGCTCGCTGAGGATGCCGCCGACCGCGCAGGGGGCGAAGATGTCGCACCGGGTGCGATGGATCTGCTCCACGGGCGTAGCAGCGGCCCCCCAGAGCTGGCGCATCCGGGTCACCCGCCCGGCGTCGAGGTCGGCGACGACAAGCCGGACGCCAGCCTGGGCGAGATATCCGCACAGGAACGAGCCGACCTTGCCCAGCCCTTGCACCGCGACCGTGCGGCCTGTCAGGTCGTCCGAGCCGAGTCTCCGCCTCGCTGCCCGCTGCATCGACAGATAGACCCCATAAGCCGTCATATCCGCGGTCAGATCGTTTGTCGCGCCGAGCGAGCCAGACGTGTCCGTCACATAGGCCGTCTCTTGGCGTATCGCATCCATATCCGTCGGCAGACTGCCCAGATCGAGGCCGGTGATGTACTCTCCTTGCATCCGTTCAATCTGACGCCCCAGCGCCCGGAACGCCGCCGCTCGCGCGTCGCCGACGAGCTGAGGCGGCGCGAGTATTACCGCTTTGCCTCCGCCGTAGGGCAGACCGGCTAGCGCGCATTTCCACGTCATGCTGCTAGCGAGCCGTATCGCGTCCGTCCAGGCCTCTACGTCGCTGCCATAGGTATGGACCCGGCAGCCGCCGAGCGCCGGGCCTCTCCCGGTGTGGTGCACGGCGATGATCGCTCGCAGGCCGCTTTGCCGTTCATGGACCCAGATCAGCTGCTCCATTGGATCGTCGTTCCATCGCTTGCATTCGCTCATTGTGTCCACCCTCCTTCGCACAGCCGTCTGCATCGTTATACCATTATAGGATGCAGCCCTCAGCCGCCATGCGACAAGGCGAATGCCCGACCGGGAGAGGCGCCGTGTGCGATCGATTGGAATCAGGACGAAAGTTGCATAATTTGTAGCGCAGACTACAGAATTTCGCAGGAGATCATGGTATAGTAGTACCAGAATCAAGAGATAGAAGGAGGTGCAGCCATGTACCCAGCACAACCGCAAATCAAAGAGACGAAGAAAGGAAGCGGATTCGGGAAAATTATCCTGAACATCCTCTCCGCCAACGAGCAAGTACGCACTTCGGCTGCAAAATAAGCGACACGGCTCGGGCCGCTGGTGTCCTGGCGACGCTGGCAGGGTTCCGGGCCCCTGACGCATGGCGAAGGAGTCGGTCACAATGGACTACTATATCCAGACATGCAGTACAGAGATGTATATGGAACGTTACATGACGCTTGTACTGGAACATTACGAACAACTGAATTTGCCGTATACGTTCCCCATCGCGCTCAGCTTCCTCTCCTCGCCCTTACTGCTGCATAAGGAAGCGTTCGTGTGCTTCGCAGGCGATGACCAAACTGTAGGCGCTTTCAGTTACATCCGGGGGACGGCGGACGAGCAGTATGAGAACACGCATGTCGCTCAGATTCAGATTGCCTTCATCCAAGAGGAGCATCGCTGTGGCCGACTGTTCTATGAAGGACTGCGTTATCTGGCCGAGCACAATGCGATGGAGAAGGAGCCGATTCGAGAATTTCGCTTTTGGGTGCCGTCCCGTCTAGGCTTGCAACGACTGCTGGGTAGATTCGCGGCATTGGCCCACACCTGGGAGACGGAGCATGGCTTGCTCGACGAGTATCATATGTCAGCCGCCATCCTGGAGAGTTATGTGCAGCGTGTCAGGCGCACCGTCGCTTCTTAGAGCAGGATGAATCTCCACAGATAATGAGGTGTGTAATGGCGATTCGATTCACCTGGTGCCGGAGCGATGCGGATTATGCCCGGTACGTCCTGTATTACATCCGCAACCGTCATCTATTCAGCGACAAGATGAATCTGCTCGATGCATTGACCGATGTCCTCACCAGCATCCAGGACACGCGCATCCTGCTCATCCTCGCGGAGGATGAAGTGATCGGC
>Ga0160452_100405_pt1 | contig 33707 bp, 22 predicted proteins | sample HID1971I_E6MG_FD_108230 | JGI IMG/M metagenome (GOLD analysis project Ga0160452, IMG submission 108230) | Enriched millipede-associated microbial communities from UW Madison campus, WI, USA - HID1971I_E6 MG | ecosystem: Host-associated > Arthropoda: Insects > Digestive system > Unclassified ...
ATAGGCTGGCTCGGGCTGCATGGCGACACGCTCGCCCCGCCGGAGGGCCGCGAAGTCGTCGTCATCTGCGGCTGACGAGGAGGCGGCTAGCACAGTAGCCGTCTCAGCCGCCATAGCCTGTCCCACGCTTCCTGTCGCCAGCAGCCCCATGAGGATAAGGGTGGCTCCCCCGACTCTGCCCAGCCAAGTCAAGGCACGCCCGAGAACAGTTGCCCCGGCGCATTCATAGAATGTCGCCCTGCCGCATTCATAGAATGTCGCCCCGGCGCATTCACAGAATGACGCCCTGCCGCATTCGGCACACTCAGAGAGTGACGCCATCCTCCTCTCGATCCGACGATACTCCGCTGACCCGGCCCGCGATCCCCATCCGACAGCTCCCATCACGAACAACCTCCCATATCATCTCTAGTCGCTTGCAATCTACCAGAGTATATGGGAGGTTCAGAGAAAGTATGACAAGCCCAGTCAGAATCGGTCCGCTGGGCGCTTGCGCTTGCGCAGCAGCAATGGCACTGCAATGACAGCGACGACGATCAGTCCGGCGGCGGCGATGACGATATTGCGCAGATTCGGCACATGCACATCCAGCTCGATCGGCGTCGGCCGGGTAAGCGGCAGCTCCCAGATGAGCGTGTTGCCATCGATGCGGTCTGCGTTGTTGTCGCCATACAGCTTGTACGGGAAGGTTACCCGGATATCCAGATCGACCTGGCGGAGTAGCAGCTTCACCATCGGTCCGGGGATGAGGCTGCCGGCCAGCAGCGCCGCATCCGACAGCTGTCGCTCCAGATCGAGCCGCCCACTGATCTCATAGGTTGTGAAGAGCCAGCGGTCCTTGGACATGACGTCCAGGATCGCGTCGCGGTCCGGATCGAGCCAGCTCAGATCCTCCCGCAGCGCCTCGATCGAGGTGAAGTGGCGAGAGATGCGATAGGTCGCCGACGACCCATCCGTCCCCTGCTCCAGGGTCAAGCCCCGTTCCTCCAGCGTCTGCCGCAGTCGCTCCAGCGTCTCCTCGCCGAGTAGCGCCTGCACTCGCTCGCCAATCGCGGCCTCGGCCTGGAGGTCGATGCTGCCGTCTTTATGTATGACGATGTGTCCCGTCCCCTTGGCGCAGCCCGCCGCGAAGACCAGGAGCAGCATCAGGATACCCAGCTTCCACCCTCTTAGCCCTCTACCTCTCATCCGTTCGCTCCTCTATGCGCTTATTTCGGCGTATCCGGCGGACGCTTGCCGCGCTGCAGCTCGGCGATGCTATAGCCGAAGTCCATCTGCAGGTGAGGATAGTCCTTGAAGCCCTCCCAGTCGCCGCCCCAGGAGAAGCCCAGTTCCTTGGCGATCGTCACGACCTCCATCCAGTCGGAGATGCCGTTGCCGTTGCCGTCGTACTCCAGATCCCACAGCACCTGTCCATCCGACGTGCGCAGCGCGAAGTCAATCGCCAGACCATAGTTATGATAAGAGCCGCCGCCGCGCACATGCGTGACTATCTGGCCTTCCTCGGATCGACCTCGGCGATACAATGCATCCTGCTCCTCTATCGAACGATGGCCGTCGGTGATCAGGATCTCGATGCCGAGTCGCTCGGTGCGAGCGATCAGCTCGCGCTTCTGCTGCTCGACATGCGGATGCAGTCCGATGACCGGCGCTGGCGGCTCCAGCTGCACGACCTCCGGCAAGCTCCGCTCCAGCATCTGGCTCTCATCCAGGTAGAGATAGACGAGCGTGATGGCCAATAGGTAAAATACAAAACGTCCAAACCGGCTTTTCTTTCGCCGCGGCGGCGAAGCCGGAGCTCGCCGAACCGGCGGCCGCGGCCGCACTGGCGCTGTGGGCGGTCTCATCGCGTGTTCCATAGCAGTTGTCTGTCTCATAGGGGGTTCGGTATAAGTGCTCATCCTCTTATTATAAAACAATCAGCCGACCCCTGCACCCGACTCGGGTCGGGCAAGGTAGCCGGCTTATCTAGGATGCGTATTAAACCTCTTCGACTTGATAATCCTCGACGAGGACGTCGAGCTTGCCTGTCTCCGGATGGATGATGAGGCCGTGGACACGGACGTCCTTTGGCATGAGCGGATGATTGCGGATCATCTTGGCGCTGTGCATGACGCCCTCTTCAGGGCTGCGGAAGCCGCGGAGGAACTTGTCCATGCGGATGCCGGAATTTTCCAGCGTCTGCACGGCGAGCTCAGGGATGCCCCGTTCTGCGAACTTGGCGATCATCGCCTTCGTGTCGAGGTTGGTCATGCCGCAGCCATGGTGACCGATAACGAGAATATCCTGCGCGCCCATCTCGTAGACCGCTACGAGCAGGGAGCGCATGGCGCTGCCGAACGGCTGGGTCAGGATAGCGCCGGCGTTTTTAATAATTTTCGCATCGCCATTGCGCAGGTTGAGCGCCTTCGGCATCAGCTCGAACAGACGTGTATCCATGCAGGTGAGGATCACCATTTTTTTCTGGGGCAATTTGTCGCTCAGGTACGCCTCATACTGTTTGTCATCAACAAAGGTGCGATTGAAGTCAAGCAAGCTCTGAATCAGGGACATCTACTTCTCTCCTTTTTTTCTTTTTAGTATAGCATGCCCGTCAACCGCCGTTGTTCGCGCCCCATGAACGGACGCCATCGTCCTCGGTCAAGCCGAGCGTCACATCCGACAGATCGGGGTCGCCGAGCAGTCTCGCGCGCAGCCGTTGCTTGACGATACCGGCATCCGCCAGCGTAAAGCCCTTGCGCAGCTCGATATAGGCCTCGACATGATAGGTGCGTCCCTCCTGGACGATCCGCAGCCGCGTTACGTCAGCCACATCCGGATCGCTGATGATCAGACCGGCGACGCGCTCTTCGATATCCTTCGGCGCAGCGACGCCGATCAGCCCGACCATGTTGTCGTAGCCAACCTTAAAGGCGACGAATACCATCAGACAGCCGATCAGGATTGTCGCGATGCCATCGAGCATCGGGAAGTCGAGGAACTGCGTGACCACAATGGCGAAGAGAGCAAACGCAGCCCCCAGCGTAGCCACGATATCCTCATAGAACACCAGTCGGGTCGGCGGCGCGGCGCGACCTGCATTGCGGAAGGCGGAAGGGATGACAGCCAGCCCTTTGGCGCCGCTGCGCGTCTCCTTGACGATCTCCTTCATCGCCTTGACGAGGATGCTGCCGTCGATGAGGACCGCGATCAGCAGGACAATGACGTTGAGCCAGAAGTTGCTTGATTCCTCGGGATGCTGCAGCAGCTTGTAGCCTTTGAGGATCGTCTCGTAAGCCATCACAGTGACGACGATGACAGCGACCATGCAGAACAGATTGATCACTCGGCCGAAGCCGGTGGGGAATCGGCGAGTCGGCGGACGCTCCGCCAGCACGCTGCCGAAAAATACGAACGCCTGATTGATTGCGTCCGCGACGGAATGCATCGCCGAAGCGAACATCGTGCCGCTGCCGCTGACCGAGGCGGCGATCGCCTTGATCACCGCAAGTCCGGTATTGCCTAGGGCGGCTACTGCCGATGAGGTATTGCCCTTCTTGATCATCGCGATCCAATTGGCCACTGCTTGACACGCTCCCACGTCTCGAGTATAACTGCCTCTCAAAAGAGACCTACGGTCACGGGATCGATCTTCCGATCGCTGTTGTCCCCAGATTTCTTTATTGTTCACCGCTTTAGCGGTTGAAATCCGGGTACAAAGGTGAACTACACGCTTTCTGTAAGAAAGCGACTTCGGAAGCATCATCTTCGCTTCTCCAGATTCGATCCCGTGCCTCTTCGGCCATTTTGAGGGCAATCTCTTTTTTAAAATTTAATGTGATGGCGCCCGATGTGCCGGTCCGTCCACGACGACGCGGCGGATGAACAGGCCAAGGATCAGACCCGCTACCGCCACAGCCAGCGAGAACAAGAGCGCTTGCTGCGTGCCAACGGTGTTGGCTTGCAGGAGTACGGCCGGATCGGAGATATCGGCTCCGGCCAGTTGGCGGGTGATGCCGTTGGAGAGGATACTGACCGCCACAGCCGTGCCGATCGCGCCTGCGACCTGCTGCAGCGTGTTCATGACTGCCGTTCCATCCGGGTACAGCTCTGGCGGCAGCTGGTTCAGGCCGTTGGTCTGCGACGGCATCCACACCATCGAGATACCGACCATGATCGCCGAATGCATCGCGATGATGAAGGCGATCGGCGTCTCCGGGGTGATGCCGGAGAGCAGCCACATCGCGATCGAGACGATAACCAGACCCGGGATGACCAGGCCGCGCGGACCGAATCGGTCGAACAGCCGCCCCATCACCGGCGAGAGCAAGCCGTTCATCAGACCGCCCGGCAACAGCATCAGACCTACAGCCAGTGCAGGCAGCAGCATCACGCCTTGCAGGTAGAGCGGCAGGATGAGCATCGACGAGAGGATGATCATCATGCAGAACAGCACCATCCCCAGCCCGAGTACGAACATCGGGTAACGGAAGACACGCATATTGATCATCGGCTGGTCCATACGCAGCTGGCGCAAGGTAAAGAATAACAGGGCGACGAAGCCGGCCGCCATCGGGCCGATGACGAGCGGGCTGCTCCAACCGCCGCCGCCTTCGCCGGCGCTGCTGAAGCCGAAGACGATGCCGCCGAAGCCGATCGTCGAGAGCAGGAGCGACAGCGCATCAATCCTTGGTCGGGTCGGCGTCGTCACATTTTGCATGAAGAGCAGGCCGCAGATCAGGGCCACGATGAGGAATGGCAGCGACAGCCAGAAGATCCAGTGCCAATCTAGCTTGTCGATGAGCAGACCGGCAGCGGTCGGGCCGATCGCAGGCGCGAACATGATGACCAGACCGATCACGCCCATCGCCGCGCCGCGCTTCTCCACAGGGAAGACGATCAGGATCGTGTTGAACATAAGCGGCAGCAGCAGGCCTGTGCCCGCCGCCTGCAGGACGCGCGCCGTCATAAGGATGGCGAAGCTGGGCGCCATCGCGGCGATCAGCGTGCCGCCGATCGAAAAGGCGAGGGAGGCGATGAACAGCTGCCTCGTCGTGAACCACTGCAGCAGTACCCCCGAGAAGGGCACCAGCACGCCTAACGTGAGCAGGTAGCCAGTCGTCAGCCATTGGGCCGTCGCCTTGGTAATATCAAAGTAACTCGTCAGCTCGTGAATCGCAATATTAAGAGCCGTCTCGCTGAACAGACCGATAAATCCGCTGATGAGCAGCGAGATCATAATCGGCATCACGCGGATGCTCTTCGGCTGCGGGGTGTTGTAGCTGCCATTCGCGGCTGCTTGCATGAATAACAATCCTCCAGTAATTCTCCACTGCTGTCAGACAATAGCGAAGCGTAAGATGTCTTGCAAAGAAGTTAATTATATGGTATGGGCTCTTCGAGTGTCAACGTTCAAAACTTAACACAAGCACGCCTCGCTGTCCCCCTAGCTCGATCAGTCTAACCGATGCTATCTGGCTCGTAAAACGTGATGCGATTGCCGAACGGGTCCAGCACACTGACCTCCCGGCTGTCCCAAGGCGTGCTCTCGATGCCGGGACGGGAGAACAGGTAGTTTTTGCCCAGCAGCTCGGCGTGCAGCCTCTCGATGCCGATCACCTCGATACGGATCGCTGCGCCCGGACAACAATCGCCGTAATGCTCCGTCAGATGGAGCGTACAGTCCTGCAGCGAGATCTGCATATACGTCGGCAGCCCCTCCGAGGGACCTTGCTCCCAGTCGAGCTGGAAGCCGAGATAATCGAGGTAAAACGACTTGGCCTTCTCCACATCAAACATCCGGAACAACGGAATCATGCTACGAAATACTGTCATCGCTATCATCCTCTCCATTAGATATAGGGTGGGATACCGGCTTACGACTGGTACTTCTCCTTATATACCCTGTATGTCTCGGCGACCAACTCATCCAGGTAAGCCGCCGGACGCTCGGCGATGGTCCGGTACAGCCGCATGAAGCGGTCGCGCGGCAGCCGATGCGCGTAACGCATCAGCAGATGCGGATACAGCTTGACATACCTGGCGCGGCGCACAGCGGCGGCGGCGACCAGCGTCAGGATCTCCTCGCCATCCTCCATCCGGCGGAACTGCGCCTCATGCACCATTACATAACGCAGCGTCTTCTCCTTGATCAGATCCTTGCGGAGCCGGGCGATCTCGCCGATGTAGCCGGCCAGATCGACATTGAACTGGTCCATGAGCAGCGGCTCCAGCATCAGATCCATGTCCTTGCGCAGGATGAACGTCTGCAGCAGCAGCACCTGCTCCATCTTGATCGGATCGGTGCGCATCAGATAGCCGATCTCCCGCAGCATCTCGTAGGTGCGCGGCTTGTCGCCGCTGCGGAACACCGCGATCGCATCCTCCCGATCCTCCATCAGGCCATGGATGACGCGATCTCCCTCCCGCTCGAAGAGCTGCGCCAGCCGCCGCAGCCGCTGACCTGGCAGCATCCGCAGCTGGACGCGCCAGAGCAGGACCAGCGACAGGATGCCGCCGCCGAGCGCGAGCGCCAGCAGCGGCACGTCCTCCCCGGCGAAGTAGACGGCCGCCGCGCCGAACACCAGCACGACGAGCCGCTCGAACCACATCGACTGACGCGCCCTCGCCGCCGCCTCCTCCTCGATCGGGATGAGCTTGCGCTTGTGGCAGGCCGGGCATTCCTCCTCCCGAAGCACCGTATAAGCGCCGCAGCCCCTGCACCGGCTCAGCTTCTGGTAGGCGTACTCCGGCCGTTCGAACGGCTTCAGCAGCACTGCTTCTCTCGTCGTCATGGCGCCTCACGCTTGCCCTGCCGCAGCACCGACAGCAGCGAGTGCTCCAGATCGCGCGGCTCCGGCGTCCGACGGTCCCGGATATAGTACAGCGCAATTCTTATTCCCGTAAAAAGAAACACGATCCCGATACATACGTATGTAACCATAGGCAGACACCTCTCTTCTGTTGCTCGCAGCGCGCAGGCGGTGGAAAATGTGAAAGTTAGGCAATCATCAGTTATACTCTATAGTATATCACTATTGGTAGGCCCACGAGAACTTGGCGACCTGTGCCACTCAATCTGTCCAAAGGAGTAAAACCTATGCCATTACGTATACGCGCAACGCATCTATATCTATACATCCTGCTCGTCCTATCCCTGCTGCTCGCCGTCGCAGCGCCTGCGCACGCCTCGCCTCCCGCAGCGCAGGGCGGAGCGAGCGCCAAGCTGGACGCCGTGCTGCTGCTCGATGTGAGCAAGTCGATGAACAGCAGCGATCCGAACAATATCGGCGCAGAGGCGATGAAGATGTTCATCGACATGCTCTCCGCCCAAGGCGACAAGGTCGGGGTCGTCGCTTACACGGACCGTATCGAGCGGGAGAAAGCGCTGCTCTCGATCCAATCGCAAGCCGACAAGGAGACGCTCAAGACCTTCATCGACCAGCTCGGCCGCGGCACCTATACCGATACGTCCGTCGGCCTGACAGCCGCTCTGCAGCAGCTCCGAGACGCAGCCGATCCCAATCACGAGCCGCTGATCATCCTGTTCACCGACGGCAACAACGATTACGATCCGAAGACCGGACGCACTGCTGCCGAGTCTGATCAAGAGAAGGCGGCCGCGCTGCAGCAGGCGCAAGCGGACGGCATCCCGGTCTATACGATCGGACTCAATGCCAACGGCTCGCTCAACAGCGATGTGCTGGCGAGCATCTCCGATCAGACTGGAGGCAAGTCGTTCGCCACCAACACCGCCGACGATCTGCCTAGAATCCTGAGCGAGATCTTCGCCGCCCATCAGGAGCTGAACATCGTGCCGGTGGACTCGTTCACCGCCGATGGTAATGTCCGCGACATCCCGATCCAGGTGCCCAATGCCAACGTACTGGAGGCCAACATCTCGGTCATGTCCTCGCAGCCTGTCGAGGCCCGACTGCTCGATCCGAGCGGCGCAGAGGTCGCGATCCCGTCGGACGAGGTGCTGCTCACCCGCTCGTCGAGCTACTCGCTGATCAAGCTACTCCGGCCGGCTCAGGGACAGTGGACGCTGCAGATCAAGGGCGTGCCGCAGGACAAGATCGATATCAACCTGATCTTCACCTACGATCTGGAGCTCGCGATCGAGCCGCTCAGCCAGACCGCCTACGCGCCCGGCGACTCGGTGAAGATCGCCGCCTCGCTCGTCAGCGGCGGCCAGCCGCTGGCGGATGCAGCGCAATATAGCAACATGACTGCCGTCATGCACGTCAAAGATATAGACACCGGTCAGACCGAGGAGGTGGCGATGACCGTCAATGGCGCCAGCTTTGAGGGAACCTACGAGCTGCCGGAGGCGCATGACTACGAAATCTTCGTGCGCGCCGAGGAGACGAGCTTCTACCGCGAGAGTCCGCCCGTCACCGTCAGCGCCAAGGGCGGCTCGTCCAGCACGCCGCCGCTAACAGGATCTGAAGAGGAGCAGGAGTCCTCTTCCTCCTCGCTGCTGCCGCTGATCGGCGGGATCGTCGGCGGGCTGCTCGTAGCCGGATACTTCCTGATGCGTTATCTAAAGCAGGCCAATCGCGGCTTCGTCGGCCAGCTCGTGCTAGAGCTCCGCGACGAGAATACCGGCGACCGCTCGCATCCGCAGTACAAAAAGCTGAACCTGTTCAAGGGCAAATTCCATCTTCACCAGCTGTTGCAGCTCGCGCCGGAGCTCAAGGAGACGGAGCGCATCGTCTTCCGCCCCGGCAAAAACGACCGGCTGCTGCTGCAAAACGGCTCAGGCAGCGTCATCGAACGCTCCGGCCGCGCCGTCGACGCCAGCAAGGGCCTCGAGCTCAAAAACGGCGACCGCATCACCGTCGTGCTACAGCAGGTAGATAAAACGATTCAGATTGAATATATCGTCTAAAAAATGAACCGCCACTAAAACGAATGAACTACCACTAGGGGGGAGCCAAACTATGAAACCAGTCGTCAGAGAACATATCCAACAGCTCGACGTCTCGCTGGGCGGAGGCATCGTCAGCGAAAAGATCCGCGTCGACACGATCGACAACCCGATCCTCATCATCGGTCTGGGCGGCACCGGCATCGATGCGCTGCTGCGGCTCAAATACCAGATCAACCGTCGCTTCAAGCTGCCGGAGGACCCGATCTCCCGCCGCAAGATGGAGAAGCCGAACAACGTCGAGTTCCTCGCCTTCGAGACCAACGAGCAGGATCGCAACAAGCGCTACAAAGGGATCGGCCTCGACCCGATCAATGAGTTCGTGCTGCTCTCCAATGCCGAGGTCGGCGGACTGCTGCAAAACCGCAGCATCCTCGAGCCGTATATCACCGATTGGCTGTCGCCGGAGCTGAGCATCACCGATGGCATGAACGGCGCCGCTGGGGTCCGCCAGGCTGGCCGTCTGCTGCTCTTCACCAAGATTAATCAAGTCGTCCAGAGCATCGACAAGAAGATCAAGACGCTGTCCGTCGGCACCAACAAAAAACTGATGGTGTTCCTGCTGACCGGCCTCTCCGGCGGCACCGGCAGCGGCACCTTCCTCGATATCTCCTACATCGTGCGCGGCATCATCGAGCGCGATCACGGCTCGGCGGGCATCGACCGCGTCAACACGCTCGGCTATCTGTTCACGCCGGACATCAACCTGGCCAACAAGAGCCTGAGCGAGCATACGCGCGAGTATATCCGCAAAAACGGCTATGCCGCGCTCAAGGAGCTCGACTACTGGATGAACGTGGACAGCCGCGGCGACCGGTTCCGCCAGCAGTACGGCAACATCCTGACCGTCAACTCGCCGCTGCCGCCGTTTAACCTATGCCACCTGATCTCGGCCACCAACGCCGAGGGCAAGCTGCTCGAGAACGCCTACGACTATTGTATGAACGTAACGGCCGAGAACATCACCAACTTCATGGCCAGCGAGGACAAGCAGTCGGGCGAGGAATTCGCAATCCATGACTATATCAGCAACATCCGCACCAACATCGCGCAGATGAACAAGCTGTATCCGGCCAACTACGACTACAACATCATCGGCGCCTCGTCGGCTGTCCTGCCGATCGAGGAGATGACGACGTATCTGGCGTATCGCCTGTTCGCCAAGATGGACACGATGTTCGACAAAGCGCCAAGCCAGGAGGACGTGGAGAAGTTCGCCCGCAAGCTAGGTATCGACCTCGACTCGGTCGTCAAGGCATTCGAATCGCGTGTGCCGGACCCGCTGCCGGGCTTCGAGAACAGCGAGCGTCTGAACTACAGCAACGTCATCAAGATGCAGTCGATCAGCATGGACACCGAGCTGGAGATGACCTTCCTCTCGCGCGCCCGCGAGGAGTACATCAAGGCCAAAAAGCAACTGCCGGGCGAGATCGCCGGTCAGTTCACCGATCAAGTGCGCCGACTCTTCCTTCATCCGGAGCAAGGACCGTTCTACGTCTCGCGGCTGCTCTATACGGAGAAGGGCTTCTGCATCCTGAAGATGCTGCTCTCCTATATCGAGACGCTCAAGGAAAATCTGACCCGCATCCCGCGCGAGATCGAAGAGGCGCAGGATGTCGCCGACGAGCGGATGGGCGACGCCAAGAGCGCCTTCGTCTCCAAGGACAAAAAGAAAAACAACTACATCGAGGCGAAGATCCACGAATACTGGCTGCGCGCGGACATCGAGCGCAACGAGCAGATGATCGAATTTTACGAGGATCTCTATCAGCTGCTTAACCAGGAGAACAGCCGCATCTACAATGTGTTCACCGAGACGCTCAATGTGCTGAACGGCATCTTCTCCAAAAACAGCGAGCTGCTGACGAGCGGCGAGGAACAGATCGACCATAAGGGCAACAAAACGTACTACTGGAACCTGGTCAGCGTGCCGGACATCTCCGAGATGATCACCAAGATGATGGACAAGCGCGACGGCGACGATCTGATCCGCGACTTCACGCAGGCGCTGCTCGATCATTCCGATCTGTGGCTGAAGGAGCAGGAGATCGACATCGTCGGCTCGATCTCGGCCTTCCTGACGGACAAGTTCGGCGATCTGATCACGCAATCGATGGAGGAGTTCCTCGTGCTGAAGTACGGCAACGACGAATCGATCGAGAAATTCGTGGAGCGGCATATCGCCAGCAAGCTCGACGAGGAAGCCGTGCCGGTGTTCCATCTGAGCAACAGCTCGGGCAATCTGCATGTGCCGTCCTGGGGCTTCGTCTCCGTGCCGCTGAAGGCGCCGAGCATCCTCAAGGGCATCCGCAACTACCAGAACAACGCGATCGGCAAGTCGCACTTCACGATCAAGGAGAGCGAGGTCAAAAACCGCATCTTCTGGCTCAACACGCGCAACGGCGTGCCGCTGTTCGTCTATACGCCGCTCAAGGTGTATGAGGAGAGCTACGAGCGGACGATCCTCGACAAGGAAGGCGTCGGCCGCCATCTCGTGCAGACGGACAAGGTGAATTGGACGTACCTGCCGTCGCCGATCCCGGAGAAATCATGGGGCGATACGTATACCAACCCCCGGGTGCGCGCCCATAACGCGCGGGTCCGCGAGACCTTCGACAAGGCGACGGCCCACGGCATCATCCTCGCCAAGGATGTCGACAATACGACGAGCAGCCGCTATACGGTGCGGATGACCAAGCACTTCGACCTCGGCGCGACGCTGGAGGCGTATCATATGCAGCTCGGCTCCGCCAAGCCGAACCTCGGCGAAGTGAAGCGCGCCTACCACGAGCTGCGCCGCCTGCTGACAGATGGGCTGGAGAGCGAGTCGACCAAGGATATCTTCGGCAGCTACAACGAGGATCTCGCCAAGGAGAATCTGATCCGCTCGCCGGAGCTGCTGGCGCGGGTGCGCGAGGAGCTGGCCAAGTACGAGGCGATCGAGCGCAAGGCGGCAGAGCTGGAGCAGTTGCTCGCCCTGCATGAGGACGAGGACAAGTGGTACGATCAGTTCATCGAAGCGCTCTACACCGACACGATCCAGAAGAAGGGCGCGCTCTATGTCTATGACCGCGATCCGGAGGAGGAGCCGTGGAGCCCGTTTGCCAACCTCGTCAAGAGCGGTAACTATGTGGAGCACGAGATCTTCGAGAGCTTCCGCAAGCTGGACGATCGCAGCCGCAGCACGCTGCTGCGCAAGAGCTCGCGCCGGGTGGACGAGCTGACGTCGGCCGAGGACACCACGCCGCTGCAGGAGAAGCTCAATGCGATGTTCAACAGCTTCCTCGAGGCGCGCGAACGGCTCGAGTACGAGAAGCTGGAGCTGGCGGGCGGCGAGGAGCTCTACCAGTTCTACCGGAACATGACGACCAAGCTGCATGACATCCGCAGGAAGCTCAAGTAATGGCGCGGCCGAGGCTACAGGCATTCGCCGCCGAGTACGAGGCCGCCCAGCGCAAGCTGAGCGGCCGTCAGGACGATCAGAGCAGCATCCACTACCCGACCGTCTTCCTGTTCGTCGGCGACAGCGTCGCCGAGACGGTCGTGCCGATGATGGAGGCCAACGCCGTCCGCTGGGACAATCATGCGGGCGTCATCTACTACGAGATCGCCGGCCATGGCGAGGAAGCGGCGCTGACAGCCGACGGTCGGCAAGATGCTGCCGGGATGACCGCCGGCATGATGCGCACCGTGCTGCGAGGCGTCGGGGAGGCGGCCGCAGGCGACAAGAAGACCGCCCGACAGGCGGTCTGGCAAGCCTTCCACAGCAACCCTGACTGCCTGCGGCAGCTCAATCGGGCGCTGCGTCAGATCAGCGACCGGATCGCCGACTATGGGCGGCTGTACCATTCGTTCGACCGGCTCCATATGGCTGTCGTCACGCGCGTCGACGATCCGCTCAACGTGCTGGCGCCGGAGCTGACGCTGCTGGCGCGGACGATCTTCCAGCAGCTCTTCAAGTCGGTACAGCTCGACCTGTATACGCTCATCCAGGAGCGCGACCAGGATGAGGGCTACGGCTACGCCGGGGCGGCCGGGATCGGCTTCCTGCGCGAGCTGTCCGGGATGCAGCAGCCGGACTACCGTTATGAGGCGGAGCTGCTGGTGACCGGGGACGGGCTGGCGATCCCGGTATCGCATGGCCCGGCGCCGCTGTTCGACCTCGTCTACATGCTCTCCGACCGCGACGAGCGCGGCCTTAGCGTGCCCGGCGGTCTCGAGGACAATGCCGCGCTGATCGGCGCGATCCTGCTCCTCAAGAACCGCAAGCCGCGTCCCGAGGACGGCGAGGGAGCAGCGATGCGAGCGGACAGCTACAACAACGCCTCCTTCCGCAGCAGCCTCAAGGCCGATAGCGGACGCCAGGGCTACGTCTCTGCAGGTCTGGCCGCTGTGCGGCGGCCCAACCATGCGATCGCGCTGGCGGTCCTCTACCACAGCGCGCGCGAGCTGCGGGCACGGCTCGCTGCCGACCCGGGGCTCGATGCGCAAGCCGTGCTGGCCGTATTCGGCCTCGACGAGCCGTCGACGTACGCCCGGATGGCGGACCTGCTGCCGGGCCCCGAGCGGCTCGAGGACATGAACGGCATGCTGACGCATCCGGTCGCCTTCGACCAGCTCCGCCGCATGACGCTGCGGGAGGCCGAAGCGGCACTGCTCGGCGAGGGCGGCGAGCGGTTCTTCCGCAGCATGTTCGAGGATGCGATGCGGACGCGGCTGGCCGAGCTGCGCGTCGACGAGGAGCTGCGGCGGGCGCTCGCCCGCAGTCAGGCGCGCGAGCGCGGCGTCAGCTTCATGCAGCTGGCCGCCTGGACGCGCGAGCAGCCCGAGCCGGGCGAGGCGGTCCGTCTGCTGCAGACACGCATCCGCGAGCTCGGCACAGCGATGCAGGTCGCCGAGCAGGAGCTGGAGCAGACGCTGGCGCTGCGGGTCGACGACCTCAAGTTCCCGCGCCTGCCCCTGCTCGGCAAGCACAACACGCGGGCGTTCCTGCGCGTCTTCTTCGAGCAGGTGTATGGCCAGAAGTGGGATATGCTGCAGCTCCGCCTCGAGCGCGAGCTGTGCCGACGCTTCCTGGAGGCGCTGGCGCGCCTGCATCCCGAGGCGCAGCGCAAGGCGGACCGGCTGGCCGCGCTGGAGCAGACGATCCTCGAGACGGCGCAGGCGAGTATCCGACAGACCGACGACTATACCGGTCAGAATATCCTCGCCTACTACGAGCGCGTCACCGCCGACCTGTTCGTCGAGATGGAGGAACGGCGCGGCCCCGGCTTCCTCCGCGAGGCGCGCGCCATCGGCGATGTCGATGCGCTGCTGGCGGACGGCTCGGATCCGCTGCTCGAGAGGCTTATCGTCTTCTGCCGCGAGCAGCTGCTGACGGCGGAGCCGTTCACGCTCTCCTTTGAGGAGGAGCTGCTGCGCCGCGCCAACGTCTCGGTCGAATACGGCAACCGCGAGGCGCTCTCGCGCGAGGACCTGTTCCTGCGTCTGTATCGGACGCTGCAGGAGCAAGCGATCATCCGCATCCGGCTGCTGGACTACACGCACGAGCATCGGCATGAGGAGAGCTATCTGTTCGGCGACGGCGAGAGCGCCTTTGTCCGCTACGCGCTCGGCGCGGACGCCTCCTCCCGCCTCCACAAGCTCGGCGTCGTCCACGAGCGCCGCAGCAGCAGCGTGGACAAGCTCAGTCTGATGGGCGGCTTCCACCTGGAGGATCTGATCTATTATCGCAACAACAAGGTCTACTACGAGACGTATTTGCGCAACGGCTACCAGCTGCATGGCCCGAGTCCCGAGACGCTGCCGGAGCTGCTGTAGCTTCCAGAGCGGCGCCGGATTAGCGCGCGAGACGTATGTGGTGATATATGATGGAAGAAGGGGATTGTCATGCAACGAAAAATAAATGTCCTGCTCCTCCTGTTCGGCCTGATCGGCGCAGTCGTCGGCTTCGCCCTCGGCGAGCTGCTGCTCGGCGCATACGGCGACAGCATGCCGCGCGCAGTCCTGATCGGACTGTACTTCGGCATCGCCGCCCTCGCCATCGGCCTCGGCTGTCTGATCGCCGAGCTGATGCAGCCGCTGCTGAGCGGCTCCTCCTGGCGCGCCCGCTATACCGACCTATCTTGGAAGCTGCTGGCCCCAGCGACGCTGGTGCTGCTGTTCGTGGGCGGCAGTCTGTTCCAGCTGCTGTACGGACTGCATCTGGGCGGCGAACGGCAGGTTCGCGACTATGTGCTCGTCATCGACAACTCCGGTAGCATGACGGAGACCGACCCGGGTGACGAGCGGTTCGCCGCCGCTCGCGAGCTGGTCGACCGGATGGGCGAGAAGACGCGCGTCGCGGTCGTCGTCTTCACCGATCAGGCCCAGGTCGTCCAGCCGTTCACGCGGATGGACCGACAGATCGAGAAGGACGAGGTGTATGCCGCGATCGACGGCTTGCAGACCGCCGAGGGCGGCACCGACTTCGCCGTCGCTCTGGAGCAGACGCTCGGTCTGATCGAGACGCGCACCGAGGCTGATCGCGGCGTCATGGCGATCCTGCTCTCCGATGGGCAGAGCGATGCGGATATCCAGAGCCAGCTCGGCCGCTTCGTCAGTCAGGAGATCGTGCTGCATACGGTAGGTCTGGCTATCGACGATGCGAGCGGCGTCGCGGCGCTGCAGTCGATCGCGACAACGACCGGGGGCTCGTATCACGACGTCCGCGAGGCGGGCGAGCTGTCTCTCATCTATCGCTCGCTGTACGACGAATCGGTCGAGGATCGGACGCTCGTCACCGAGCGGGACGGCGCATCGGCGGACAGCGGCTTCTACCAGTGGATGCGTATCCTCTCGATCGCGGCGCTGGGCGCGCTGATCGGCGTCGGCATGGGCGTCTTCTTCGACAATCGCTACCTCGCCCGCAGCTTCGGCATCGGCGGCGCGGTCGGCGGACTGATCGGCGGCTGGCTGCTGGAGGGCAGTCTGTCTGGCATCGGCTTCACCGACGGCCTTTCGCGCCTTGGCGCGCTGCTGCTGATCGCCTTCTTCATCGGCCTCTTCCCGCTGTTCGTGGCGGTCCGCGAGAATACGCGCGGCCAGAACGCCGGCAGCGGCAAGCCGCGCCGGGCAGCTCGGGCCGGCCGACCGACTGACGACGAGGATCGCCCGGCGACCCGCGACCGTCGCCACCGCGGCTTCTGAGCGAGACGCCGACGAACGGACCACCCGATCTCTACACCACCAACGGAGGGATACGCATGCGATTCCAGCCGGCTGAGCCGGATTCACCTGTTATAACGCAACTGACCCGCACGATCCAGGACGGTCGCTGCACGCTGCGCTGGATGTGGCCGATCGGCATCGACGCCGTCTATATCGACTGCACGTCAGAGCCGCCGCACGGCCGCGAGCCGGAGCGACGCGGGCTCAAGCTCTACACGCGGGCCGAGTACAAGGCCAATCACGGCTACTCCTTCCGCATGGAGGGCGTCGGTACCTCGTTCTATACCATCTACGCCTGTCTGGAGAGCGGCAGCGACCCGCTGCTCATCCTGCAGCCGGACGGCGACAACACCGCCGCCGTCAGCGCCGGACGCGCCAAGATCCGCTATGCGATCCGCTACAAAAGCGGCTGGCTCAGCAAGCGCAAAACGGTGCACATCCACGTGTCGCCCGAGGTGCCGATCGGCGAGGACGTGCTCTGCTACGTCAAGAAATCGGGCGGCCCGCCGACCAGCATCGACGACGGCATCCGTTACCCGTTCATCACGCCGTTCGCGGCCGGGCGCAACGAGCTGCCGCCAATCGAGATCGCCAGGGAGGAGCAGATCCGGCTGTTCTTCACGGATCGCCAGCTCTACGGCGCGATCTACGAGCTGGTGCCGGAGACCTGAGCGGCAACAGGTGCTGCGAGGAGCGGCGATTGAGCTTACTTTAAGGAGGAGTACGCCATGGGTTTTTTCGATCTGTTCAAGCGGAAACCGGAGCCCGAGCCGGAACCGCCGTTTTATGATATCGTCTGCCCCTTTTGCTTCAGCAAATTCACGCCGGACGATGTCGTCTTCCGCGCCACCCATTACCGGGAGGACGACGAAGACTACGCGCTCGGCGAGGACGAGGAGTTGAATCGATATCGGGAGCGGTTCGGCCTCGACTCCGTCCACGATATCGAGGCGGTGCTCGACCCGCGCGATGTGCCGGAGGAGCGCCGCATCTATTCGGACGAGGTGCTGATCGGGCTCAATGACCGCTACGGCGAGATTACCCGGCGGCGGCTCTGCCCGAGATGCCACAACGAGCTGCCGGTGACGGCAGGCAAGGTGCCGAGCAACATCATCTCGATCATCGGCGCCTCCCAGGTCGGCAAGTCGGTCTACATGACCTCGCTCATCCATACGCTGCAGCATACGACGGCCGACCATTTCGGCGCCGCCTGCATGCCGCTGACGACCGAGATCAGCCGCAAGTTCCGCACGCTGTACGAGGAGCCGCTGTTCGAGCGGGGCGATCTGCTCGCCTCGACCCAGAAGGAGAAGATGCAGGAGCCCTTCATCTTCCAGTTTGTCTTCCGCGACGAGCGCAAGCCGCCGTTGACGCTGGTTTTCTTCGATGTCGCCGGCGAAGGCATGGTGGAGCAGGACTATCTGAGCTTGCATGGCCAGCATATCAAAAACTCCGCCGGTATCCTGCTCCTCGTCGATCCGCTGCAGATCCGCTCGATCCGCGACCGCATCCGCATCCAGCTCGGCGACGCGCCGGGCGAGTGGGTCTCGCAATATGACGAGCCGCGCGACGTCGTGCTCAGTCTGTTCGGCGACTTCATCGCCTATCAGGACAACAGCAAGACCGATATCCCGACGGCGGTCGTCCTGACCAAGAGCGACATGCTGCATGCGCTCAAGGACGAGGACGGCGAGTATATCAAGTCGAACAGCAACATTTTTAATAATATGGTGCATCGGGATTACTTCAACCTGAACGAGTTCGAGAATATCGACGGCGAGATCCGCCGCTTCATCGAGAAGGTCGACCGGCCGTTCAAAGGAACGATGGACGTCTACTTCAAGGATACCGCCTACTACGCCGTGTCCGCGCTCGGCAGCAATCCGGTCGATCAGAAGATGCAAACCGTCGTCCAGCCGATCCGGGTCGATGAGCCGTTCATCTGGCTGCTCTACAAGCTGAACTACATCGAGGGGAGACGAGACTAGTGCCAACACCGACTCCCGCCAGAATCCAGCAGCAGATGTATACGCGCGAGCGCCGAGGCGTGTTCCGCTCCACCGAGGGCTACGACACGATCGCGCTATCGACTGGACTGGACAGTCAGCTGGTCAAAAAACAACTTCATCCGTACTGCGTCTACGATGCGCCCGCCGAGCTGGCGGGACGCGGCGAGAAGGACGCGAGCGCCTACCCGGAGACGATGCATGCCGTGCGTCTGGACAACGGCGACCTGCTGCTCGGCCGCAGCGTCTATGTGCCAGCGGACTTTACTGGTCTGCGCAGCACCTTCTTCACGCACAACTATGTCATCCCGGCCGGACGGCTGGAGCAAGAGAGCGCCGATGTCCCTAGCTGGCTGAACGCCGACTTCCAGAGCAGCTATGCGATCGACCAGGGCAGCGAGCTGCCGGAGCTGGACGAGCTGCCGATGCGCGCACCCGCGCTCGATGAGCCTGCGCGCGACGCGCTGCGCCGGATGGGCCTGGACGAGAAGCGCTACAAGCAGCTGCTGTTTGCCGTGATGACCGCCGTAGGCGGCAAAAAGAAAGTCTACCTCGCGCTCGATGTGCCGATCGGCGAGCTGCCGCTGCGGGCCCGCCAACTGCTGCAGCTGCTCTATACATCGCTGCCTGCCGCCTTCCGTCGTCAGCTCGGCTTTATCACGTATGCCAAGGACCCGCAAAGCCGCAAGTCGGTCCATCTGATCTTCGTCGAGAAGGGCAGTCTGCGGCCAGGCGACCGGACGCTGGAGCGCGAGTTCGTATTCGACCTGCCGAGCGACCGCGTCGTCAATGTGAACTATGAGGGCGACGGCCAAGCGTTCCTCGATCTCGCCTGGGCGAATCTGGAGCAGCCGGAGCGGGCCGCGCAATTCGCCGAGTTCGCCGATCGGATGCTGGCGGACATGGGCGCCGAGCATCATACGTCGATGGCGGATTATCACCACCTGGCGCTGCTGTATCGCGTCGGCGAGGGCGATCGCGCCGCCTACGAGGCCGAGCGGCTGACGGTGCTGCGCAGCGCGCTCAGCTACCTGAAGCCGGACGGCGCGCTGCCGCGCAAGCCGCAGCTGCTGCAGCTGATGGGCGCGCGCTTCCAGGACGAGAATGCGGCGCTGCAGGCCGGGCGGCTGCCCGAGCCGGCGGTCGTGCAGGTGTTCGCCGACTTCTACGGGGCTGGCGGCACGGCGATCGAGTCTCAGCTCGTCCGCTACTTTATGATGGCGATCCAGGCCGCCGTCCGCGAGCAGCGGGGCGAGGAAGCCGCCGCCTATTATCGGGCGCTGGAGTCGCAGCCCCGGCTGAGCGAAGCTTTTTTCCGCAAGGTGCTCGCCGATGAACGGCTGACGGCGCAGCTCTTCGAGCCCTATCTGGCGCGCAAGCTCAAGGATGCCTCGCAGCTGCGCGATGTCATGCAGGTGACGCTGCAATGGCTGACACGCAACGTCGAGCTGCTCTCCTCCGCGGCGTTCTCGGCGCTGGTGCGGATGCGGCTGGCGGAGATGCTCGCCAAGGACCGGCAGCCGCTGACGGCAGCGGCCAAGGCGTACGAGGCGCTGGACAAGTTCGCCGGGGAAGCGCAGGCGGCGCTGCCGCAGGTGGAGAAAGCCGAGCTGAGCGAGCTGACCCAGCAGCTCGAGATGACGGTCTACCGGACGATGCTGACCGAGCTGTCGTGGGAGTCGCTGACGCGCGAGCAGCTCGCGCAGGCCGAGTTCCTCAAGGATGGGGAGCGGCTGGCGCTGTGGAATGAACGGCTCGGCGACGGCAGACAGCAGTCTGCGGCGGCCGTCCTGCAGGCGTTGCACCGCTGGTTCGTGCGGCCCAAGCCGGACAACCGCGTCTTCGACGGGCTCGACCCGGCAGAGATCGACCGGGCGCAGCAGCTCGGCCGCCGCTGGCTGGCCGTCTCGATCGAGCCCTCGCAGTTCGCGCGGATTACGATCGCCTTTTGCAACAGCTCCGACGTGACGGCGATCGACTATCAGGGGTTGATCGAGTTCCTGCGTCAGCACGCCAAGAGCCCGGAGACGATCTATCAGTTTTTCCAGTGGTCGGAGGAGCATCCGGCGTTCATGCGGCCGCGTGGCTTCGTGCCCGCGTATACGACGGCGGTGCTGGCGTACTTCCGCACGCATGACCGCGACGCCTTCAAGAGCCGCGCGCAGCGCCGGACCTACTACGATGGCGCGGGTCCGGCGATGAAGGCGGTCTACGGCCAAGTACGAGGCGAGCATGCGTCGCCGCTCGGCAAGCTGCTGCGCGGTCGGCGCGGCAAGCTTTTCCTCTCCTCGCTCGTGACGATCGGCGCGGTGCTGCTCGTGCTCAGCTTCGTGCTGAAGGACTCGGGCGGCGATGGCGAGACGCCAGTGCCCGGTACGCCGGGGACGGGCGGCACGACAGGCGAGTCGCCGACACAGGGAGAGAGCGATCCGGTGACGACGATCTGGCCGGACACGCTGGTCTATGCAGTGCAGCCTGGAGCTGACGAGCCCTCCGCCAATACCGAGCTGGAGTTGCTCTTTCGCGCACCGGCAGCCTGTGCAGAGCTTGAGTCCGAGGACCTTGGCAGCTTCGTCCTGGAGACGCCGGATGGCAAGGAGCATGCCTTCCGCAACATGAGCTTCGAGACGGCATGCGGAGGCAATGCAGCCCCCGACGGCTCCGGGATGGAGGGCGGCAATACATCTGGCGCTGGTACGGGGAAAGACGATATTGACTCTGGTGCGGCGAAAGGCACTAATTCCAGCTCTGGTGCAGGGACTGGTGGTGCTGGAGGCTCCGATACGGAGATCGGCGGCACATCTGGTTCCGGGACAAGGACCGGTAGTAACTCCGGCTCTGAAACGGGGGACGGTAGCTCCTCTGGTTCCGGTACTGATACGGCGACGCCGCCGGGCGACTCCACCGACCGTGCTGCCTCGGATGATCGCAGCGCCTCGGACGATGCCGCGACATCGGGCAGCGCCGGGACTCTAGATGGAGAAACCCCCGATACCGGCACGGACAAGTCCGCTTCCGATGGCGGTGGAGTGAGCGGCGGTACGGGCACACAAGGTACGGACGGCTCGGCACCGGAAGCCGATATGACGCTCGAAGAGATCTATCCTGCCCGCATCGTCATCTCTCTTGGCGAGCGGCTGGAGCTGCCCGAGGGCACAATCCTTCGCTTTGATACGCGTTCCTACGAGCTGTCGGCAGCTCCTGAGCAGGAGGAGACACCGCCTGTGGAGACGGAGACCCCCTAAACATAACCACCCTCATCATCAAGAAATTCAGACGGTCGAGGGTGGTTTTTTCGTGCGTTCTCTTGCTTTAACTGCTGCCGCTCACTCCTTCACCAGCAGCCCGATGATCCCTTTCGCAGGCGCTTGCGGCTCTCCCAGCGCTTCGGTCGGCGTATCGTCAATCGCTAGCGCAAGCTTCACGAAGCTCGCAATCTGCTCATGCATAAAGCCCGCGTCCAGCTTATCCAGACCGCCAGCTTCGCCAGTCGCGCATAGATAATCCGGGGCCGGGATGAGCGATACCGTCGGGATGCCCGCCTTATACAATGGCTGACCTTCGCCAAAATAGACGGTACTCTTCGGCCGCAGCGTAACGCTCCTGACCTTCGTTCGTCCCTCCACCGCTTGCAGGTACAGCTCGTCCATCTCCTGATTGCCGGCATAGACCAGCTCCATATCCAGACGCCCTGTAGGGCCATAGACGATGTCGTCCCCACTCTGACGGTCCTTCCACTCCAGACAGCCGAGGTGCTCCAGCGTTAGTCCCGCCACAGCCTTGGCATGGGCCCCCTTGCCATCCCACAGCTCCGGGTGATCATGCAGCCAGCGGGTGGTCGCCTGGCCGTGAATGCCGAATTGCGGAATCTGGAAATGTCCGGTCACAAAGGCAAACACCAGCGTGCGCTGCCGCTCCCCAATCGGCAGAGAGGAGAAATACCTAGCCATCGCCAGCAGGCCAATGGCTCCGTTCTCTTCGCAAGCATTCGGGCCGTCCGTATGGGTGTTGATAATGATGCTCTCCCGCTCATCCGTCCCCGGCAGCACCGCATAGAGCGTATCGCTCTTCGCTCCCTCTTCGCGATCTGCGGTGAGCAACAACCGCGCCCGGGCACCTTGCTGCGCCAGCTGCTTCAGGCGGCGGCCTGCCGTCTTGCCGACCCAGAGCGCAGGACACTGCTGCGGCCCTGTCGTGAAGGGCAAGTACTGTGCCTCAGCATTAGCCTCTGATAGCTCGCTCCAGATGCAGATCACGCCGAGCGCCCCGGCTGCTGCCGCTTGCTCCAGCTTCGGCCCCCGCAGGACGGAGCTGACCACCGAGTTGCTGAGCAGACGCGGGATGCGCTCCTCCGGCGGGTACGAGCTACGCCGCTTGCAGAACAGCGCCGAGGGCAAGCGTGGGCTGCTCACCTCGACGACGGCTATTTTGCCCGCTGCATCACGGAACTTCCCCGGTCCTTTCCCGCAGTACACCAGCTCCGCGGTGACCCCTTCCTGAGACGTGCTGCCCGAATAGGGATAATAAAACGCCACCGGCAGCTCCTCTTCCCTGCCGTTCTCCCCAACCACTGACAGCGCCCATTGCTTCGCTTCCCATTTCGTAAAGGAGTGGCGATCTCTGTGCGTCTGCAATCCCATCTGACGCAGCTCGGCTTCCAGATCGTCGATCATCTGCCGATGCGCTGCATTTCCAGTCAAGCGCGGCCCGTAGCCGTCAAGCCGCTGCTGCCACGCCCACACCTCCTGCTCGCTGGGCAGCTTGTCTATATCTAGCGTTCGATTCATGAATGTCCCTCCAGATTAGTAGTTGTAGGAGTCCTGTATAGTATCATGACACCTGCATGAAATACCCTTATGTAACCTCTGCTCTAACCATAGCACAATAGCGACGTCTGACTCCAATCCTCTGGTTGCGAACCGAACCTTCCATTGCGTCGTAACACGCCAAGACGCCTTTGCAGCCGCGATTGAGCGGTCCGCAAAGGCGCCTATACATTGCATCGGTGTTATCCAGCTAGTATCGCGAGGATGCCGTGAATATCGAGCGACGGCACGGTCGTCTCGAGCCGGCCATCCTGCCAGCTCCAGGGCAGCGACTGGCCGTCCGGCTCCCAGGTGACCGCCTGCGGCCGCTCGGCGACCGCGACGGACAGCCGGATCGGACCGGTCGGCGGCACCATCTCGGGGAAGCCCCGACGATTCGAGACCGGCATCTGCGCCAGGTTGAGCAGATGCACGCACAACGTCCCGTCGGCGGCGCGGCGCAGCGCGAGGTCGACATGAGCCGGCGCATCGGTCGTCACCGCCGGGTCCGGGAATAGCCGCTCGACCAGATCGCGGATATATCGCCGCATGAAGGGATGATGACTGTAATAGTAGCGCGTGGCGATCGGCCCGTAGACGGCAGCGATCTGTCCCTGGCCATAACGATGCAGCGTCGCCGCCGCGCCCTCCTGACGGAGCTGGCGATGTGCATCGGACACGCCGTCCGCCCGTACGTCGAGGTAGGCGCTGCGCGCCTGCACGCCCTCGCCGTGATAGCGGGTCGACAGCACCTCCGCGCCGTCCGGCTCGATCGGCTGCCAGACGCCGGGACAGCCGATCTTGCCCGCGCCGGAGACGAGCTGGGCGCGCAGCTGCTGCGGCTCGCCGACGAGCCGGACGCCGAGCGCCTCCTCGAACAGTCGGGCGCACCGCTCCCCGAGCAGCAGCAGTCGGCCGCCCTGCTCGACATAGCGCAGCACGCGCTGGCGGAACGGCTCGCTTAGTACCGGCGCATCCGGGATGACGAGCAGCGGGTAGTCGTCCAGCCGCTCCATCAGCATATACTCCGTCAGCACATCGACCGAGTAGTGAGACTCCAGCAGCGCATGCAGCGCCCCCTCCAGCTCGACGAGCGGCGTATCCCACCAGGTGTATACGCGATCGGAGATGTCGAACTGGCTCTCGGCGGAGTGCAGCAGCGCGATCTGCGGCACCGAGACGCTGCGATGCGAGAGCTGCTGGCGCTCCCGGCAGTAGGCGGCGACCTCGGCGGCGGTATCGACGATCTCCTCGGCGATGAAGCCGGAGCGTGTCGGCAGATAGTAGAGCATATACCCGCCGCCATGCATCAGCACAACGCCTGCCTCCTGCTGCAGCTGCGCCGCCGACTTGAGCAGCTCCTCCTGGCCGTCCGCGTTGTCGAAGCCCCAGGATTGCAGCTCCCACGGCATGCCGACCTGGGACAGATAGCGCGCCTCGGTACGAGCGCGATCGGCGGAGAGCATCGGGTCGAAGTCGCCGGAGAGGTAGTCGACCGGAGCCGATACCGGCACCGGACTCATCGTCGAGAACGCCCAGTTGCTCGCCCGCTGAACCCCCGGCTTCAGCTCGCCGAGCCTCGTCGTCCAGTGACGCAGATACGCCTCGAAGCGTGCGCGGTGGAAGCTCTTCCACGCGCCCCAGCGGCTGTCGCCGCGATCGACTGGCGCATCCGGCCAGCCGGTCTCGGCCGTCCAGGCGGCCATCGCTTGCGGACCATAGTCGAGCTTGGCCCCCCAGCACTCGCCGTCCAGCCAGACGCTGTCGACGTCGTAGCGCTCGGCGATCTCCGCGAGCTGCGGGACGAGCAGCCCGTCGGCGTAGCCGCCGAACAGGCTCGTCGCCTCGCCGTCCGGCCGTCCGTCAGGACGCATCGCCGCCCACTCCGGCCGCTGCCGGACGGCGAGGTGATCGACGACGCCGGAGTAATGCACGCCGAGTCCGATCCCCAGCCTCCGCGTCTCCTCCCGCCAGATCGCCAGCGCGTCGCGGACGATGCCCGGCGAGGGCGTGCCGACAGTCGTCTCGTAACCGGCATATCCAGGGTGGCCTTTGCAGTCGTAGTGGACGAAGTCGGGTCGGATGCGCCGCAGCAGCTCGGCTACGGCGCTCGGCTCGATATCTGCGCCCAGCGCATGATCCTCTGCCTCGGGATGCAGGTCGAAATGCAATCCAAAAAATGCATTCTTGCGGTCAAACATCTCTCTTCACCTCATGTTCGATGGCGGTTATGGCCGCGACCAGAGCAGACTGCCCACGCTGGCCGGAGCATCGCCCTCATAAATGTAAATTTTCCCGTCATCCTTGATCACCAGATGGGCAGGCGTCGATCCGTTGGTGCCGCTCGACCAGAGATAGCCCTGGTTATCCGACGGGCCGGTGCCCTTGTAGATGACAAGATTGCCGTCCGTCTGCATCATCGCGAAGTAATCGCCGCTCGTGCCGGTGACGCCGGATTGCCAGACGACGCCGGTGTTCGCTGCCGGGTTCGGCCCGCTGTACAGCACGAGATTGCCGTCAGACTGCAGCGTCAGGTTATAGGTGCCCGACGGGGAGACGAGGAAATCGCCGTCCCGCATCATCCGCCCTGACGTCAGCGCGTCCTTCGGCGGCATGCCCTCGACGATGCCTCCGTTGACGCTGACGCTATACAGGCTCGGTCCCCAGCCATCGGACGGCGAGCCGTCGCGGAACCGCACATAGACGGTGTTGGTCGGGTTGCTCGCCAGATAGCTGCTCAGGTCCAGGGCAAGCGTCTGCCGATTGCTGGCGTCGTGGATGTCGGCGGCGGCTTGTGCTACAGTCGTCCATACGCTCTCATCGACCGATACTTCGACGACGTAGTTGTTGGCGATGTCGAGCGCCAGCTCCAGCGTCGTCTCGGCGTCTCCGAGGTTGAACCGGTACGTCCAGCTCTGGGCCCCATCCGCTACCCGATGATCGCCGCCTGCGATGTAGCTGCCGTGATCCGCGTGGATGAAGCCGCTCTCATCATGCGTGAAGCTGGCCCGGAAGCCTGCATCGGTAATCTCCTCAAACACCGACTCGGCATACTGCTGGTACAGATCGACCATCTCGCCCGGCGTGACGACGACGAAGCGCGCAGGCAGACTGTCGATATAGTCGGTCAGCAGCTCGGTGTTGATGTACTGAGCCCCGACGTTGAAGAAGGCCGGGCCCGTGCCGCTGTATGCGGCGATATCGACGCCATCGAAGAAGGAATAGTTGATAAACACCGGCTTGCCCATATAGCGGAAATGCGTCTCGCGATTGTCCGCGACCGCCGGCCGCTCGGGATCGAGTCCGCCGTACCCTGCGAAGACGCCCTCCACGCTCGGAATCGCGGTATATACCGAGGCGTCGAAGCGGTCGTACCGCATCGTGCGGAGCGTCCGCTGGCGCATGTAGTCCATATAGTCATCCGTCAGCGCAAAGTAATCGTCCCGGTACTGATCGGGCATCGGGTACTTGATGTAGCCGACACCAGTCACTGGCGTCACGTAGCTGTTGGCGCCCCGCTGCGTCTCGTAATACGCTGCCGCCAGCGGATCGATCTCCGCCAGGAGCGGCGTCAGCTCCCAGGCGATCGGATAGTCCTCGCGGTCGGCCAGCGCCATCCAGGTAGGGAACTTCAGATGCGGGAACAGCAGCGTATCGCCGTCCGTCTCCGTGAAGCTGATATACACCTTGGTCGGATCGTATACGAGGCTACGCACCGTCTCCGAGGCGGCAGGCCGCACCATCGGCAGACCGCTCGTCCAGCTCATATTGAAGCTCTCGCTGGCGACCAGCGCGTACTTGCCTTTGCCGTTCAGATACCGACCGAAGGCGTCCTCGTCGGTGCTGCCGCCCCACGTGCCGATGATCGGCGCGACGCCGGGCGCCAGCTCGACGAGCTCATCGAGCAGTCCCTTCTCGCTCGCGCTCAAGCCGTTGCCTGCCTGCGGATCGCCCTTCAGGTGGAAGGTGAAGATGTTGTTGGCGATAATGTAATCGAACATCGCCAGACTATAATTCGGATTGGCCGCCAGGATGTCGGTCCGCATGTAAGGAGCCAGCTCCGTCAGCGCATAATCGTATGCTTCCTCCCACGAGTCCAGTCCGAGGGCGCCGCTGTCGGCGAGCACCGGCAGCGTGACGTTGTAGTCGTCCTCCAGCTTCTGGAGCTGCGCCGCGGTCAGCGCGACGGCGTGATGGCGGGCGCTCAGCATCGCCGTCACGTTGAGATTGGCCACCCGGGCGTCGGACGGCTGGAAGCTCTTGTTGGGCTCTGCATATGCCGAGTTGTCGCCCGTATAATAGTAATAAGTGCCGCTGTTGCCGACGCCTGCCGGGTCCAGCACATCCTCGTCATACAGTACCGCACCGTCCAGTTCCCCAGCGAAGGCCGCTATCAACGCATAAGGATCAGTGTACGGCTGCTTCGTATACCCGCTCAGCTGATCGAACCAGAAGTCGCGCGCGACCATAACCGAGTTGGCCGAGAAGCCCGGCTGGGCGTCGTAGAGGTGAAGTGGGTTCTTGAGCACCCAGATGCGCGGCTCCTCGCGGTTCACCAGCCCTTGCAGCGACTCGATCATCATCAGATCGGTCAGCTCGTAGGCGCTGCTCTCCATGTCGATATAATGGATCGTCTGGGACGGTTCCTCCGCCGCTCGCGGCAGCACGGCCGCCTCGGCGCCCGATGCAACCGCCAGCAGCAGCCAGCCGCACAGCAGTGCCAGCAGGCTGCCCTGCAGCCAAGCTACGCCTCCTGCGGACGAGAGCGACTGCGACAACTGTGCCCCGGTCTCGCGACGCATCGCGGTCCAGTACGCCTCCTTGCCTCGTCTGCCCGCTCCATCTGCGGTGGCCACGTAATCCTCCGCCGCGGCCATACCGCCCACCGCTGCGGTTACTACACCTTCTGTCGCGGGCATGACGCCACTCCCTGCGGCCCTCTTCCTTACCGACTCGATTCCCCGGGCCGCACCTGCTGCCGCCCCAACCTTGCCCATCCCTCTGTCGCTCATCCTCTGTTCCTCCCTCGTCATCGTGGCGAATCGGTCATCAGAAGCTTGCTTATCATGTTTGTCATGCTTGTATTACGGGTCAAGCATCTCCCCGCGAGCTCCCTGCGCGCGGGGATAGATCATCATTGCTGGCGGTCATACCTCAGCGCGATGACCAGCACGTGCCGACACGGCAGATCGTCGCCAGAGCCGTCCAGCTCCGGCAGGGCGATGATGCGGCGAGCGCCATCTGCGCGATAGATCGGTTGCGGTCCGTCCCAGCCGAGCAACCACGCCTCGGCTGCGCTCGGCAGTCCCTCCGCGCTGAGCGTCAGCTCGCGGCCCGGCCAGCGCAGGCAATGGACGTATAGCGTATCACCCGAGCCGGACGTCGTGTAGCGGACCGTCTCGCCCTCGCCGTGCGTCCGCCAGCTGCGCGTGCCGTAGATCGCTTCGCCGTTGACGCGCAGCCAGTCGCCGAGCTGCCGCAGACGCTCCTCCATGATGACCGGGATTCGGCCATCTGCCGTCGGTCCGACATTGAGGAGCAGATTGCCGCCCCGACTGACGGTATCGACGAGCAGATGGATCAGCTCCCGCTCGCCGAGGTAGTCGCGCAGCGTCTCGTTGCGGTTGTAGCCGAAGGAGGTGCCGATGCCGCGATTCTCCTCCCACTTGCGGTCCAGCTTGATCGGCAGCGCCACCCCGTCCGGTCCGTAGCCGACCTCGCCGTATTCGGTCGTATAATAGCCGCCGTGACGGCCGCGCGTCTCCTTGCCCCACCGGTCGTTGACGACGATCTCCTCGCCGACCGGCGAGGCGGTATAGAGCCACTCGAGGAACGCCCGGCTGTCCCATACATCGCTGTGATGCTCCCACTCGCCATCGGTGAACAGCACCGATGGCGCATAGGCCTCGACCAGCTGCTGCATCTGCGGCGCCATCTGCGTCCGCGCATAGGCGGCCGGATCGGCGAGGTAGAGCGGATTGTACCATTCGAGCAGCGAATAGTACGCGCCCATCCGCAGCCCCTGCGCCCGCACCGCCCGGTCCAGCTCGCCGTAGAGATCGCGTCCGGGCCCGACATCGACGCTGTTCCAGTTCCACCGATGCGGACTCGGCCACAGACAGTAAGCGTCGTGATGCTTGGCCGTGAGGACGACATAGCGCGCCCCCGCCTCGCGGAACAACGTCGCCCACGCCTCCGGATCGTACAGCTCCGCGCCGAAGCCGGAGACGAAGTCCTCGTAGCGCGTGCGGTCGCCATACACCCGCTTGTGGAACGCCTCATATTGGCTCCCCGGCTGGCGCACCGCGCTGCCGTACCATTCGGCATACGCCTCGCCAGACGTATTCACCGTATCGCGCTTCGGCCCCCAGGCCGGGACCGAGTAGAGGCCCCAATGGATGAAGATGCCGAACTTCGCGTCGTCGTACCAGGCAGGCAGCGGCCGCTCGTCGATGCTGCGCCACGCTTCCCACTCATTTGTCGTCGTCATGCTGATGTTCCCCGCTTTCTACTTGCCTTTGTATTGTCGGTCATACGCCGATTGCGTCAGCTCGGCGAGTCGGCCATAACCGATCTTCTCCAGGTTGGACAGGTAGGTATCCCAGTCCTTGTCGAGATCGAGATTGCCGGTGACGAATTTGTCGATGCTCTCGTCGAGGTATTTGATGACAGCATTGTTCAGCTCCTCCCACTCGGTCGCCTCTGCCTCCGGCATCATGAAGCTGCCCGGCATCGGCTGTTGTGGTCCCTTGCCGACATATTTGTCCTTCGTCTCGTCATAGAGGATCTTCTCATGGTTCCAGGCGCCGGGCGTGACGACCTGGGCATTACGCCAGTCAGCCGTCATGAACGTGTTCAGGCCGTTGCCCCAGGTGAAGTTGTTCGGCTGCTCCCCACTCTTGAGCACGTTGTACTTGGCCGGCTGGCCGTCGAGTCCGACCTCGCCCTCCTTGGCCTTCACCCAGACGTCGCCTTCCTCGCCGTACAGATTGTAGTCGCCATCGATGAAGAGCTGGTAGATCGCATCGGCGAACCGGAGCGCCAGCGCCGGATTCCGTGCCTCCTTGGTGATGACGAAGTTGCCGGTGCCCATGCCGAATGCATACTGCTTGGCATACGCGACGCCCTCTGGCCCGGTCAGTGGCGGCAGCGCCACGAACTGCTCCTTGACCTTGTTGTCCTCGCTCCAGTCGACGAAGCCCATCGCTCCCGAAGCTACCGCGCCGACCCGGTTTTCCTGCGGCGACAAGCCGGTCAGCACCTTCACCTTGTTGTCGTCCTGCAGCATGAACTCGGGGTCGATCAGACCCTCCGCATACAGACGGTTCAGATAGCGCAGCCCCTCGCGCCACTCCGGCTGGATCGCCGCCTGGACGACCTTGTCGTCCTGCAATATCAGACGGTTGCCCGCCTCGTTATAGATGAACGCATTCATCAGGAAGAAGTCAATGCCGCCCTGCCACGAGCCGCGCGTCAGCGGGATCTCGTCGGCCTTGCCGTTGCCGTTCGGGTCCTTCTCCTTGAACGCCTTCAGCACCTGGTAGAACTCCTCGGTCGTCTGGGGCAGCGCGAGGCCGAGCTCGTCGAGCCATCCCTGGTTGATCCACATCTTGTGGCTATACGTGCAGTGGTAACATTCGTTGATCGCCGGCAGCCCGTAGATGTTGCCGTCCGGCGCGGTGATCGCACTCTCGATGATCGGATTGTAGGCCAGCACCTGCTGGGTCGCCGATCCGTATTGCTCGATCAGCTCATTGAGCGGCAGGAACAGCCCTTGGCCGCCGTAAGCGATCTGCTGGGCGTTGCCGATCCCCCAGGAGAGGATGACATCCGGCATATCCGTTTGGCTGGCCAGCATCAGGTTCAACTTGTCGCGATAGTCCTCCATGTTGGCGCGGACCCACTCGATCTTGATGTTGGTCTTCTCCTCGAAGTACTTGGTGAACCAGTTATCCTCCAGATTGCCGACCCAGCTCGGGGGACTCGCCCAGACGCGCAGCGTCTCCGTCTCCTTGACGATCGGGAAGGTGCCTGGCTCGGTCAGATTGGCGGCGGTTCCAACCAGCGATGTGTCGCCGCTCGGGGCAGCGCCCTCCCCGGCAGGTGTGTTGCCGTTTGTGGCGGCGTTGTTGCTGCATGCGGACAGCAGCAGCGTGCCGGCGAGCAGCAGCGCGGTTGCGATGCGGGAACGTTTGGTCATGGTGTATACCCCTCCGTAATGAATTAGTGCTTGCGGTGTTGCTCTCTAATCGTGCCTAGGTTGCCGCGAAGCTCGACTCCCCTTGATACGTGCCTGTGCGCAGATAACTCCCGTACCACCTCCTTGCCGTTGGCATCTCTTCCAGCGTTTACTTCTCTGCGTCCCGCTAACCCTTGATCGATCCGATCATGATGCCGCGTACGAAGTAGCGTTGCACGAAGGGGTAGAGCAGGATCACCGGCAAGCTGGAGACGACGATGAGGGCGTACTTCAGCTGCTCGCGGAGATTGGCCCGCTCGGCCATCGCCTTCGTATCGACATTGGCCATCATACTCGGATCGATCTGATTCTGGATGAGGATGGCGCGCAGGATCATCTGCAGCGGCATCTTGTCGTTGGACTTCAGGTAGATGAGCGCGCTCTGGATGTTGTTCCAGTAGCCGATCGCGTAGAACAGTCCGTTCACCGCGAGGATCGCCCCCGACAGCGGCAGCGCGATCCGCAGCAGGAAGGCAAAGTCGCTGCAGCCATCCAGCTTCGCCGCCTCCAGCAGCTCGCGCGGGATGCCGCTCTGGAAGAAGGTGCGGGTGATGATCAGGTTGTAGACGGCGAGCGCCGACGGCAGGATGACGGCCATCCGGCTGTCGTACAGGCCGAGCTGATTGACGAGCAGGTAAGTCGGGATCAGACCGCCGCTGAAGAACATCGTGAACGTGAACAACATCATCAGCGGCTTGCCGGCCCGGAAGTCCGGACGCGACAGCGGATAGGCCGCCAGCGTGGTGAGCGCCAGACTGATCAGCGTGCCGACCACGGTATAATAGAGCGTGTTGGCGAAGCCGAGCCAGATGCCGCTATAGCCGAACACCGCCTTGTAGCCCGAGATGCCGACATCGACCGGCCACAGCCACACCTTGCCCGAGGTGACGGCCGAAGGCGCGCTGAACGAGGCGCTGACGATATACAGGATCGGGAACAGCGTGACGACGAGCGCCACGAGCAACAGCACATCGACCGCGGTCATGAACAGCCGGTCGCCCTTTGTGTCTAGCGATTTCATATGCGATACCCCCTACCAAAGACTGGATTGACTGAACTTGCGGGCCAGACGGTTGGCGATCAGCAGCAGCGCCAGATTGATCAGTGTATTGAAGAGGCCGATCGCAGCAGCGTACGAATAGTTCGGCAGCGACGACGCCATCCCCATCTTGTACACATAGGTCGAGATCACCTCGGAGCGCTCGAGATTGAGTGGATTTTGCATAAGGAAGATCTTGTCGAAAAAGCCGAGATTCATCACCTGGCCTACCGCCAGGATGAAGGTAATGACCACCGTCGGCATGATGCCCGGCAGATCGATGTGCAGCATCCGGCGGAACCTAGAGGCCCCGTCGACGACAGCAGCCTCGTACAGCTCCTGATCGATGCCGGCGAGCGCGGCGATGTAGATGATCGCATTGAAGCCTGCGCCCTGCCAGATGTTCGACCAAGCGTAGATCGTGCTGAACCATTCGGGCTTGGTCATGAACATGACCGGGTCGCCGCCGAGCATCCGGATGATGTTGTTGATCACGCCGTAGTCCTGCACCGACAGGAACTGGATGAGCATGCCGACGACGACCGTCACCGAGATGAAGTAAGGGGCGAAGGTCGACATCTGCACCCAGCGACGGAACCTCGTGCGGCTCGTATTGTTGAGCAGCAGCGCCAGCAGCACGAACAGCGGGAAGCCGGCGAGCAGCGTGTAGAAGCACACCTCGAACGTATTCAGGATAATCTGCATCGCATCGTAGCTGGTGAAGAACTTCTCGAAATACTTCAGTCCCGCCCAGGCGCTGCCGGTGATGCCATCGACGGCGCGGAAGTCCTTGAAGGCGATCTGCACGCCGTACATGGGGACGTACATAAAGATGATAAGCCAGATCAGCGGCGGCAGGATCATCAGATACAGTTGGTAGTTGATGCGGGCTTCCTTGCGCCAGCCGCCCGGGCGCCGTGACGTCCGATCGTCTGGCGGGCGGTTCTCGGCCAAGCCTGTTCGGCGCGGTTCTCTCCCCGGTGCCAGCGCTTGTTCGCGTTTCGTGTGCATGGGCATTGCTCCTTTGCTGTGTGTAACCGCTTGCAGTCGATGGGACTGACTGAACGTTACCACGATAACGGCATTGCGGAAAAGTGGAAGATCGCCGGATCGGCGTGATCGAGGACGGTTTGGCGAGGTGGAATGTGCGACGGCAGGCGGAATTTGCGATGGCGGGCGGAATGGGCGACGACACACGGGGGCCGGCGAAATCTTCAACGGCAGGCGGTATCTGCGATGGGGCGCTGACGGGCGCTGCCGACTGGCCCGTGCTGGTGGGTGCTGGCGGCTGGGTCAGGCTGGTTCGGGCTAGATCGGGCCGGCTCGGATGCAGAGCTTTCGTTGGCACATAGTTGTCGACGCGTTTCGGCGCTGTAGCGAAAGAAACTTTCGTTGGGACGCCGACCGCGGCGCGTTTCGGCACAGTAGCGAAAGAAACTTTCGTTGGGACACCGACCTCGGCGCGTTTCGGCGCTGTAGCGAAAGAAACTTTCGTTCG